>Ga0307376_10005577_pt1 | contig 11309 bp, 9 predicted proteins | sample TR2MG_FD_202536 | JGI IMG/M metagenome (GOLD analysis project Ga0307376, IMG submission 202536) | Soil microbial communities from Risofladan, Vaasa, Finland - TR-2 | ecosystem: Environmental > Terrestrial > Soil > Coastal area > Acid sulfate soil | place: Finland: Risofladan, Vaasa | collected... | reverse complement strand
TAAATGAACTGGGTAAAACGGCTCATTCGATGGATCCTCAGTAAGCCCGAGCCCGAATGCACCCCCATGGTCGCCGCAGGCCAGGAGCACACAGTGGGCCTTAAGTCCAACGGCACCGTGGTCGCCGTGGGAGATAACGGCGCCGGGCAGTGCAATGTCGGCGGCTGGACGGACATCACTCAGGTCGACGCAAGCGAATATCACACGGTGGGGCTTAAGGACGACGGCATCGTGGTCGCCGCGGGCCCTGAGATCGAGCTTGCCAAATGGGATTTGTTCTAGGCAGCGCGATGTCGGCGGCTGGGACCTGAAGTGAGCTTTCCTCCCTACCTCCACCCATAAGGGCGGAGGTACGGTTATATTGTCATTGCCAGCACCTGAAAGGTGTGCGGCAATCTCTAGCCACAATATCCCGCAGCCGAAGGAATTTAGAGGCTGCACAACAAGTAATGCGTAAAATAAAGAACTCTCCTTGAGAAGGCTAGCCGTGGCTGACCTGTAAAGCCTCAGGCTATCGTCAAACTTCACTGACTCAGCGAGTGGTATAATAGGATTAGGATTTATCTCTTTGGCTGATAGCTAGTCCAGCTAGCGAATTTGGAGAGGATAGACATGGACAGAACCTGGAAGCCAACAGCTGCGGGCATACTCTGTATTATTGCAGGAGCCATAGGTGCGGGCACTGTCATAGCAGCTGCTATACTCTTTGGTAGCATATCTTTCGTCATTTGTGCTCCCTTGATCATATTTGTGATAATTCAGATAACGGGTGGTATCTATGCCTTGAGAAGAAGGAAGTGGGGATTGGCGCTTGCTGGGTCTATCTGTTGTGCACTTGTTGGTTTTGTGACTCTCGGGGTTCTCGTGCTAGTCGCCTCTATCGCCATGTTTTCGGACCAGCCAAATAGCGCCCCATTCGGCGCCACGATACCCGAGATAATCGCCATTATTTGGCCAATTTGGAAAGGACCCTTCATTGGTTCCATCGTTGGTTTTGTGATTTTCGGGATACTCCCCATTATATTCATCATCAGGGGGAAGCGCGAATTTAGGTGAAGCCTAAAGCCGCTGCCATGGCAATCATTGAGGTTTTGGGTATTGACCTTGAGAGCTTCTAACTATATCGTTATGTGAAAGAATAGAAAGGCGGACAAGACATGGAGAGAACCTGGAAGCCGACAACTGCGGGCATACTCTGTATTATTGCAGGAATCATTGGTGTGATCCCCGGCATAGCATTTGCTGCTTCATTTGCAGGGGGCGCTGGTGTCCCGTCAATCGTATTGGGGATAATTGCGATAGTAGGTGGTATCTATGCCTTAAGAAGAAGGAGATGGGGACTGGCGCTTGCCGGATCTATCTGCGCACTCTTCGGTGCTGCTGGGCTTCTTGCGATATTCGGCTTACTTATCTTTATGTTCGCAGATATGGTGCCGGGTTTGCAGCTCCCCTGGATATTCGACAATATTTGTACAGATTGGTACTTCATGGGTTGGAGCTTTGGTTCCGTGATTTTCGGGATACTCGCCATTACGTTCGTCATCAGGGGGAAGCGCGAATTTAAGTAAAGCCCAAAACTGCTGCTGTGGCTGACGAATAGCCCAGCTAGTAGATTTGGAGAGGAAGTGAGTGGCATAATCGTTATTTCAGATTTTAGGGTTAGCGTTGCGTGAGCAACCTTTGCCGTTTTCAGTCCTTGCCGTTTTTGCTGCTATGAGTGGTTTGCTCGTCTTTGATGCACTAACTCTATTCTTGTCTTGCTCTCTTATGATATATTCTATATTGACGCCCCTTGGGATATAACCGAATTATTAGAAAGCCAATGAAGAAAATCCTTCTTATCTAGGGAGGTGACATATGAAGACAATATTTAATTCCAAGAGACACCATTACGTGGCCAGAGTTAGCATCTTTTTGATTATGGTAGCCTTGATTGCCGGGATGGTAGGCTGTGGTCAGTCTGCCGAATACACCCCCATGGTCGCCGCAGGCGAGGGGCACACGGTAGGGCTTAAGTCCGACGGCACGGTGCTCGCCGGGGGAGAGAACTACTACGGGCAGTGCGATGTCGGCGGCTGGAGGCGCATCACCCAGGTCGCCGCAGGCGCGGAGCATACGGTGGGGCTTAAGTCCGACGGCACCGTCGTCGCCGTGGGAGAGGACTACGTAGGGCAGTGCAATGTCGGCAACTGGACGGACATCACCCAGGTCGCCGCAGGTAAGCAGTACACGGTGGGGCTTAATTCCGACCGCACTGTGGTCGCCGTGGGGCGGAACGACTTCGGGCAGTGCGATGTCGGCAACTGGACGGGCATCACCCAGGTCGCCGCAGGCGTCTATCACACGGTGGGGGTTAAGTCCGATGGCACCGTCGTCGCCGTGGGACGGAACGACTCTGGGCAGTGCGATGTCGGCAACTGGACGGGCATCACCCAGGTCGCCGCAGGCGTCTATCACACGGTGGGGGTTAAGTCCGACGGCACCGTGGTCGCCGCGGGATCGAACTACTGGGGGCAGTTCAATGTCGGCGGCTGGGCGAACATCATGGGCATAGCCGCAGGCTATGGCCACACGGTGGGCCTTAAGTCCGACGGCACCGTGCTCGCCGTTGGATGGAACTACTGGGGGCAGTGCGATGTCGGCAACTGGACAGGCATCACCCAGGTCGCTGCAGGCGGCTCGTACACGATAGGACTTAAGGCCGGCGGCACCGTGGTCGCCGTGGGAGACAACTACTACGGGCAGTGCGATGTCGGCGGCTGGACGGACATCACCCAGGTCGCCACAGGCGGCGGGCACACGGTGGGTCTTAAGTCCGGCGGCACCGTGGTCGCCGTGGGATACAATGACTCCGGGCAGTGCGATGTCGGCGGCTGGACGGACATCACCCAGGTCGCCGCAGGCGGCGGGCACACGGTGGGTCTTAAGTCCGACGGCACCGTGATCGCCGTGGGATACAATGACTACGGGCAGTGCAATGTCGGCGGCTGGACCGACATAACCCAGGTCGCCGCAGGCTTCTGGCACACGGTGGGTCTTAAGTCCGACGGCACCGTGGTCGCTGTGACATGGAACTACTACGGGCAGTGTGATGTCGGCAGCTGGATGGATATCGCCCAGGTCGCCGGAGGCTTGGGCCACACGGTGGGGCTTAAGTCCGACGGCACCGTGGTCGCCGTGGGATACAATGACTACGGGCAGTGCGATGTCGGCGGCTGGACCGACATCAAACAGGTCCCCGAAGGCGAATACTATCAAACGATCGCCGCAGGCGACGTGCACACGGTGGGGCTTAAGTCCGGCGGCACCGTGGTCGCCGCAGGCCTCGAGACCGAGCTCGCCAAATGGAATCTGTGAATTGCGGTGCCACCAATTAACCGGCCGCTAATTGGCGGGATTATGGCGGCGGTGGTAGCAGTGGGACTGGGGATTTTCTTCTTCCGCGGAGGGAAAGTCACCCAGACCAAAGGACGCTGAACTGAGCTTCTAACCATACCTCCGCCCTTAAGGGCCGAGGTATGGTTAGACAGTGAACACGGGATGTGCAGCAATAGGGAGCTGTTACGAAGGAGGTGAAAAATGAAGACAATACTTAGTTCGAGGAGACACCATTACATGGCAGTAGTTAGCATCTTTTTGATTATGTTGATTATGATAGCCTTAATTGCCGGGATGGCAGGCTGTGCTCTTCCTTCCCGAAACTTGGAAATACGAGATTGGTATGATTTGGATGCCATCAGAGACAACCTGGGCGGGCATCACATTCTGATGAACGATCTCGATTCCACCACTGCCGGTTATGAGGAACTAGCAAGTGCGACAGCCAATGAGGGAAAGGGCTGGGAGCCAATTGGAGTTTTTGTCTTTGATAGTGGCTATTGGGGGCTTGATGGAACTTTCGACGGGCAAGGATACGAGATATATGACCTGTTTATCAACCGAGGGGATCAAGTCGGGCTCTTTGGCCGGATCGAGCATGGCGGGATCATCGAGGATATCGGCCTGGTGAACGCTACTGTGACTGGCACCGGCATGGTTGGAGGTCTCGTGGCATTCAATGGTGGCACGGTGAGCAACTCATATTCCACAGGCAATGTGACTGGCAGTGCGGGGGTTGGCGGTGTGGCGGGAACAAATTATGGCACGGTGAGCAACTCCTATTTCGTAGGCAGCATGACTGGCAGCGCGGAAACTGGTGGTCTGGTGGGAGATAACTACGGCACTGTGAGCAATTCCTATTATGGCTATGATGAGGTCCTGATTAATGGCGAGAAAATAATCACTATCGGAGCTTTGTTCAATGAGGACTTCGACCAGTGGCTTGCTCAGGGTAAGTTCTTAGATGCGAATGAAAGGCTTTCTCAAGAAAATGGTTACTATGTGATAAGCAATATCAGTGATTTCGAACAGTTGCTCGCCTTTGGTCAAGATGATTCGTTGAAGTTTAGATTGAACACCGATCTCGATCTAGGCGATGAAACTAACTTCTACATTCCCTATCTTGCTGGAGAGTTTGATGGAAATGGTCACAGAATCTCAAACTTGAGCTTCAACCTTGACTTTGGTTACGGTGTCGGCTTATTTGGATACCTTGCTCCTCCTGGATTTGTGTATGACATCGGTATCGAGAATGTAAACATAAATAGTGCTCGTTGTGTTGGCGGTCTGCTGGGAAGGAATTATGGCACTGTGAGCAACTCCTATTCCACAGGCAACGTGACTGGCGACGAACATGTTGGTGGTCTGGTAGGATTTAATGGTGGCGCCGTTGGCAACTCCTATTCCACAAGCAGCGTAACTGGATACAGGAGGGTTGGCGGTTTGATGGGAAGGAATTATCGGGGCACCCTGAGCAACTCTTACTCCTCAGGCAAGGTGACTGGCAATTTATCGGTTGGTGGCTTGGTTGGTGTTTCGTCCAATGTGAGCATAACCAACTCTTTTTGGGACACCGAAACCAGCGGACAAGCTACTTCGGATGGTGGGACGGGCAAGACCACCGCGGAAATGCGGGACATCGCCACATTCACAGACACGGAGACAGAAGGGCTGGATGAGGCGTGGGACATAATCACAGTCGGCGGTCCTGGCATACGCAACCCTTCCTATATCTGGAACATCGTTAATGGAGTGACCTATCCTTTCCTTAGCTGGCAGCCTGTCTAAACAAATATCTGGAGGTGAAAGGCTTACAAAATGCCCAAGGTTAAGCAGCCTTGAAGAATAATCGGAGGTAGCAATGAAAAATAGAAAAATACTCTTACCAGCTCTACTCTCTATCGCTCTGGTCTTTAGCCTGATTCTTCCGGCGTCAGCAGCGGGAGCTTCAGCGACCGTGCATCGACCGGATGACCGTTCTATCGGTCATTTGTCGGTAGATAGCTCGAGCGCTGCTTCAGCAATGGCCCTGAATACGCCTGAAGGCGAAGTAGCGCCCATGGTCGCCGCAGGCGAGGATCACACGGTGGGGCTTAAGTCCGACGGCACCGTGGTCGCCGTGGGAGACAACAAGTACGGGCAGTGTGATGTCGAGGGCTGGACGGACATCGTCCAGGTCTCCGCAGGCGGCTTTCACACGGTGGGGCTCAAGGCCGACGGCACCGTGGTCGCCGTGGGATCCAACTACGTCGGGCAGTGCGATGTCGGCGGCTGGACAGACATCGTCCAGGTCGCCGCAGGCCTCCAGCACACGGTGGGAGTTAAGTCCGACGGCACCGTGGTCGCCGTGGGAAACAGTTACAGTGGGCAGTGCGATGTCGGCGGCTGGACGGACATCGTCCAGGTCGCCGCAGGCGTCCTTCACACGCTGGGGGTTAAGGCCGACGGCACCGTGGTCGCCGTGGGGGCCAACGGAGAGGGGCAGTGCAATGTCGGCGGCTGGACCGGCATCGTCCAGGTCACCGCAGGCAAGTGGCACACAGTGGGGGTTAAGGCCGACGGCACCGTAGTCGCCGTGGGCTCAGACTACTCCGGGCAGTGCGATGTCGGCGGCTGGACGGACATCATCCAGGTCGCTGCAGGCTACGAGCACACGGTGGGGGTTAAGGCTGACGGCACTGTGATCACCGTGGGAGACAACGGAGATGGGCAGTGCAATGTCGGCGGTTGGTCGGACATTATCCAGGTCGCCGCAGGCCTGAGTCACACGGTGGGGGTTAAGACCGACGGCACCGTAGTCGCCGTGGGATGGAACTACTACTACGGGGAGTGCGATGTCGGCGGCTGGATGGACATCGTCCAGGTCGCCGCAGGCCACGATCACACGGTGGGGGTTAAGGCCGACGGCACCGTGGTCGCCGTGGGCTCAGACTACTCCGGGCAGTGCGATGTCGACGGCTGGACGGACATCGTCCAGGTCTCCGCAGGCGGCTTTCACACGGTGGGGCTTAAGTCCGACGGCACCGTGGTCGCCGTGGGATGGAACGACGACGACGGGCAGTGCGAGGTCGGCGGCTGGACGGGCATCATCCAGGTCGCCGCAGGCGGGTATCACACGGTGGGGCTTAAGGCTGACGGCACCGTGGTCGCCGTGGGAAAGAACGACGACGGGCAGTGCGAGGTCGGCGGCTGGACGGACATCGTCCAGGTCGCCGCAGGCTACTATCACACGGTGGGGGTTAAGGCCGACGGCACCGTGGTCGCCGTGGGAAAGAACGACGATGGGCAGTGCAATGTCGGCGGCTGGACGGACATCACCCAGGTCGCCGCAGGCGTGGGGCACACGGTGGGGCTTAAGTCCGATGGCACCGTGGTCGCCGTGGGAGACAACGACGACGGGGAGTGTGATGTCGGCGGCTGGACGGACATCATCGGGGTCGCCGCAGGTGTGGGGCACACGGTGGGGCTTAAGTCCGACGGCACCGTGGTCGCCGTGGGATGGAACGACGACGACGGGCAGTGCGAGGTCGGCGGCTGGACGGGCATCATCCTGGTCGCCGCAGGCTACAGGCACACGGTGGGGTTTAAGGCCGACGGCACCGTGGTCGCCGCGGGATTGGGGGCTGAGTTTGCCACATGGAATCTGGTACTTGCGTTGCCACCGTCGCAGCGTGTCCTGACCATCTCCATCACTGCTGGAGGGTCGGTAACCACCCCTGGCGAGGGGACTTTTACCCATGAGGAGGGAACAGTGGTCGACATTGTCGCTGAGCCTGGCGAACACTACCGCTTTGTCAACTGGACTGGCGACGTGGACACAATCGCCAATGTGAATGCTGCTCAGACCACTATCACTATGGAGGACTACTATGCCATCACCGCCAATTTCGAACTAGAAGAAGGTCTGTGTAGCCTCACCATCTCCAGCACTACTGGAGGTTCGGTAACCACCCCTGGCGAGGGGACTTCTATCTATGACGAGGGAACAGTGGTCGACTTGGTCGCCGAGGCCGAGGAGGGGTACCTCTTTGTCAACTGGACTGGTGATGTGGGCACCCTCGCCGATGTCACCGCCGCCTCAACCACCATCACCATGGACGACAACTATTCCATAACGGCTAACTTTGTGGGTGTTAAGGCTGGCGATGTGGGTGTTAAGGCTGGCGACTGGATAAAGGTTGGGTATAAGATTACCGGTTGGCCTGCTGGGGAGCCGTATCCAGAGTGGTTGAAGTTGGAGTTTCTAAGCGTTGAAGGCACAAGCGCTAATGTGCGGGTTACGATGCACATGTCTGACGGAACCGAACAAAGCGACACCGTGCCTGTGGATGTTGTGGCTGGCGGCGGTGAATCCTTTGGACTTTCAGGATTTGTCATTTCCACCAACCTGACAACAGGAGACTCCGTTTACATAACCGGGTATGGCAATGTAGCAATAGAAGGCGAAACTACAAGAACTTATGCGGGAGCAAGGAGAACAGTAGTCTATGCAAGCATTTCGCAGTCGGTACCATTTCAGGATGAAGTCCAGCTTACTTACTACTGGGATAAACAGACCGGGGTGATGGTGGAAGCATCCACAACTTATACCGACATTACAGCCACCGCTAAGGCAACAGAGACTAACATGTGGGAAGCTACAACTGTCGGGATGCCGTGGTGGCCTTGGATAATAGTGGCGGCGGCGGCGGGACTGGGGATTTTCTTCGTGCGTAGAAGGAGAGCTGCCTAGACCAAAAAGACGCTGAAGTGAGCTTTCCCCTCGTACCTCCACCCATGAGGGCGAAGGTACGATTATATTGTCGTTGCGAGCACCCGAAGGGTGCGCTTCAACCTCCACCATCACCTTGCCTCACCCTAACCCTCTCCATCAAGTGGAGAGGGAACTCCCATCGAGGGCGAGGAATTCTATACGAGATTATACGGTTAACTATAGTATAATTGCTGGATACCGAGGCGAGGAATTGAATTACAGCCAAGCGGAAAAGTATCTCAATAGTTTTGTTAATTATGAGCAGATTCCGGGCATATCTTATGCCCAGCCTGGTTATAGCTTAAGGCACGTAGAAGAGCTACTGAATCGTATGGGCGATCCTCAGCTGGCAGCCAGGACGATTCACATCGCAGGCACTAAGGGAAAGGGGAGTGTAGCGACTATGATTGCCCAGGTCTTGAGTAGTTCAGGCTATAAAACAGGGCTATATACCTCCCCTCACTTTCATACTCTAAGGGAACGTATTAGCGTAGATGGCAGCTTGATTCCTGAAGCTGAGTTTGCTGCAGCCATGGTTGAGGTCAAGCCTTTTATCGAATCAATGAAGCAGGACACTAGCTTCAGACAACTGACTTATTTCGAGGCATTGACTGCGCTGGCATTTGCTTATTTCAGGAAAAAGCGGGTGGACTTTCAAGTACTGGAAGTAGGTCTAGGTGGCAGGCTTGATGCCACTAATGTGGCCAGACCTGTAATCTGTATTATTACCCCTATCAGCCTGGACCATACTCAGATTCTGGGTAATAGCCTGGAAGAAATAGCCCGGGAGAAAGCAGGCATTATTAAGCCTGGCTGCTGGGTAGTGCTTTCTCCTCAACCGGAAGAGGCGGCTTCGGTAATCACCGATATTTGTCGTGAGAAGGAAGCAAAGGTAGTCCAGGTAGGCAAAGATATCACCTGGAATAAGATAGACGGTGACCTTCATCATCAATCGCTGGCGATCGAGGGTAGAACAAATAAATACCAGGTTAGCATTCCTCTTTTAGGCGATTACCAGCTTGAGAATGCTGCCGCTGCCGTAGCTGCTTTAGAGATATTGGCTTCCACGGGCTTTGCCATCTCAGCCGCCGATATTGCTCGAGGACTTGCCCGAGTAAAATGGCCCGGCCGATTCCATATCGTGCAGCAGAACCCCACGGTGTTGGTTGATGGAGCCCATAATGTAGCGTCGATGAGAAGGTTGGTGAGTAATATCAAAGCATACTTCAGTTACAAACGGATTTTTCTTGTTTTCGGGACGTCCTGTGACAAAGACATACCGGGGATAATAAATGAATTAGTTGCTCTCTCTCCTCAAGTTATAGTTACACGGACAGCACATTCCCGCGCTGCCACCATTTCAACCATGGCTGCCGAGTTCAGCAAGCGAGGCATTGAGCCTGAAATTAGAGAGACTGTAGCCGAAGCTATATCCCGTGCTTTATACCTGGCAGACAGAACAGATATTATCTGCGTTATCGGCTCTCTGTTCGTCGCGGGAGAAGCGTTAGATTATTTCTCTGGGGGCTGAGTTTCCATAGAAGAGGCAAGGGCTTCCTTGGGTAACATATTGCCTAGAATTTGCTGGAGTGCCATGATATGGCTACATATCTCCCATTGAGAAAAGAAATGACAGGTACAATGCCATTTCCCATTGGCATAGCTTAGCTTATGGTCATCGTTCTCACCATGGAAAACAGTGGTGAAACCTGAGAAAGTGACACGGTCTGGTTCTTTAGCATATCTTTTAGCTTTTTCAATCTTCCCGATAAGGCTGGACCGCATCTTAATTTCCTCCTTTAATTATAAAACAGGGCGCAGAAAAAGTCCAGCATCCGTAACCAGATGCAATTATGCTATCATAGTAACTGGTTTGGGAACGATTTAATGGTCTTTCAGCCGCAACTCAAGATTCTTATCAGCCGTGCCGAGATAGCTAAAGCTGTAGACAGGCTGGCTTGTGAAATCAAGAGGGATTATCAAGATAAGCAGCCGTTGCTCATTGGCGTCCTTAAAGGGTCTTTTGTGTTTATGGCTGACCTCATTCGCCAGCTAGATTTACCTCTGGAGCTCGATTTTGTCAGACTCTCCAGCTACGGCGCTGCCAGAGAGAGTTCGGGCAAAGTGAGAGTACTTCAGGGGGTCAAGACTCCTATAAAAGGCAGAGATGTTCTGGTGATTGAGGATATCGTGGATACTGGAATTACCATCTCTTTTTTACTCGATTACTTGAAGAAGAAGCAGCCCGTTTCGCTGAAGCTCTGTGCTCTAACAGACAAGCCGTCTCGGCGCAGGGTCCCGGTACCCATTGATTATCGTGGCTTCACCGTGCCCAATAAATTTATCGTGGGATATGGACTGGACTGCGATCAGAGGTTCCGCAATTTGCCCCACATCTATGCCCTGGAGGATTAGGAAATGAATTTAAAGGAGCTTATCTCTGTGGCCAGAGGGGAAATACCGGCTGATTTGCTCCTGAAAAATGCCCGCATAGTAAATACTTTTATTGGAGAAATAGAGCAAGCCGACGTGGCTATCTGTGGCGATAGGATTGCCGGAGTAGGGGATTACGATAAAGCCAAGGAAGTTATCGATTTACAAGGCGAATTCTTAGCTCCCGGGCTGATTAACGGACACACGCATATAGAAAGCTCTATGCTTCACCCGGCAAGGTATGCTCAGGCCGTGGTTCCCAGAGGCACCCTGGCCGTGGTTACTGACTTACATGAAATCGCCAACGTTTGTGGATCTGAAGGAATAAAATTCGTCACGGATTTGGCACGAAAGCTCCCACTGGATATGCTATTCATGGCCCCTTCATGCGTGCCAGCAACCCATCTCGAGACATCAGGCGCCCAAATCAACTCTAAGGAAGTAAAGAAAATTCTAGCTCACCCTAATATAATCGGCTTAGGAGAGATGATGAACTTTCCCGGCGTAGTCAGTGGGGATGAAGAGGTTTTGCAAAAGATCGGCGCCTCTAAGGGCAAGGTTATCGATGGACACGCTCCGGGACTCGCTGGCAAGGAGCTGAATGCTTATTTGTCCGCCGGCATTCTTTCTGACCACGAATCCACTACCCTGGAAGAAGGAAAGGAGAAGTTGCGCCGGGGTATGTACCTCATGATCCGAGAAGGCTCTTCAGAGAAGAACCTGGATGCCCTTCTGCCTCTAGTTA
>Ga0307376_10005576_pt1 | contig 11311 bp, 14 predicted proteins | sample TR2MG_FD_202536 | JGI IMG/M metagenome (GOLD analysis project Ga0307376, IMG submission 202536) | Soil microbial communities from Risofladan, Vaasa, Finland - TR-2 | ecosystem: Environmental > Terrestrial > Soil > Coastal area > Acid sulfate soil | place: Finland: Risofladan, Vaasa | collected... | reverse complement strand
TGGATAAAACCACCAAAATTGGCTTAGGCTTGTGTCATGGACAGCGCTAAGTAAATATCTACCATTTTCCGCGGGTGTTTTGCAACACTCTCCTAGGCTATTCAACCGGGCTCGACAGGTTGCCCCATCAAGCCCCCACTTCAAGCGCCCGAAGGCGCTAAGAGGGGGTTGTTGACATAATCTCCCGCGTTGAATCCGGCCAGCAGGTTGTCGGTGATGGGGTCGGCGTAACTCAAGACTGCCTTTTGATCGATAGCCGTTTGTTTTGCGCCGCAACCGGCCAGGACGAACACCAGCACCAGAAATACCAGGGCTGCTGATAACCTCTTCAAACCTACCATCCTTCCTAAGTAATTGGTTGATTCTACCGCATTATGTCTCGCCGGTTCTTTGCCGGATCAGGATACAGGGAAGCGGTCCAATTCCGGCCATATTGTGGAACTGCAGGCAAACTCAACACATATAACCTATTTTAAGAAGAAAGCCTAATTTTGTCAAGCTATTTTACTGGAAGAACATGCCAGGAAACGGTAATCTTGACCGAGTTGTTGTTCGTTAACTGGATCCGGACGGAAGGGATGGTCTGACCGGGCCGACTGATGCCTCCATTGGGACACGGTCCGGGGACTAGCCGAAGGAGATTCCAAACAGGGTAATAGTTTACATAACATGGGATATGGCTGCCGGCGGATCCCATGGGGCGGAAAGAAGAGTAGAACGGGCTACAGGGGAGATGGCGGCAGTCCCGGGACGGACGGCCTGGCTTGAGAAGCCCGTATACCCGCGTCCACCGGGACCTCCCTGCCCTTCCCCTGGTCCGGCAGGGCCGCTTCCTCCTGCGCGTTCCTGTCCGCTCTGGTTGCAGAGGTGTTTCCTGGGAGATATGCACATTGACAGCCCTAAAATTTTCAGAATATAATATTGTTGTTGACTCGTTGATAAAGGCAGGTAATTGGTCTGTGGCGATCAAGCAGGTAGTTATGTCCTTGGACGATCTGGAGCGGTCGCTTATCCGCCAGTCGGGTACCACAGTCCATTACCCCAAGGGGCATATGATTTTTGCCGCCGGCGACCCCGCCGACCGGGTCTACATGATCGAACGAGGCTGGGTCAAGATTTACCGGCTGTCCGTGGACGGGCGCCGGGTCACGGTGGGTAGCATCCGCAGTCCGGGTGAGATGATGGGCATAGCCGAAGCCTTGTGGGACGGGGAGAGGACGTGTTTTGCCGGCACCATCGATGACGTGACCATGGTCATCCTGCGCGCGGACAAGTTCGAAGAGCTGATGGGTACCCACGCCTTTCTGGCCATCAAGATCGCCCGGCTTTTGGGCGCCCGGATGCGCGAGGCGGAGGGTATCATTCACGAGATGGTCAGTTGGCAGACCCCCGGGCGGCTGGCCCTGACCCTGCTCAAGATGGGGGAGCGGTGCGGGGAGGCGACCCGCGGCGGCATCAGAATCGGTCTGGAACTTACGCACGAGGAACTGGCCAATATGGTGGGGGCCTCCCGCCAGACGGTCACTTCGTTCCTCAACACCTTCAAGAACGAGAAGTGTATAAGCTACGAAGGACGGAACATCAACATCATAAACCCGGATAAACTCTCCCGATGGATAACCTGATGCGATAATTAGGGAGGCTGAATATGTCGGCAGAGGGGCCGGCATTTTTTTTGGGCGCGGATGCAGTTGGTACCTATGTGGCCCGGTGTGAAACATATGAGGGGAGATTACCCGCTAAAGCGAAGGCGGGCGTCTCCCTTTTTACTTGACACGACCACTCTGCGGTCGCCGACGCGCATTCACGTTTTGCGACGTCAGTGGTCTGCAAGGGGAGACCATTCTTAACAGACAATCAGTTTGAATAATAATGTAAGCTGATTATGCTGGCATAGGTGCCAGAATAATTGTTTTTGTGTCTGTAGATGTGGTTAGTATCTATATGACCGAGTGACTTCAGTGTGTGGGATAATTATCCACCGTTGGCGTCATGGGTTAGTATAGGTGTGGGTAGCAGCGTGTCGTATATATGACACCGCAGTGTCGCCGAGGTGACTGAAGCATGTCGTCCAGCTGACATCCATCCTGTCGGCTAACTGCTATTCTTAGTTGAGACGGCATGTTAAAAAAATCTCAAGCAAAGGAGGGATATTTGTGCACGCATGGCTGGAAAAGGCGGATAAGATACTGCATCCCCACCAAGCCAGACAGGAAGAAACACTGGGTAAACTGGTTGAATACAGGGAATTGTCGTCCCTGGCCCTGGAGAGCGGCAATGAAGTGATTTATTCTTATTTTCAAAAAGAAATGAATCAGGTTTTTATGGAATACCTTACGTGGTGTTTTTTGGACGGAATCGGCTCTATGATTCCCCATGTGCTGGTGATGTGGCTGCTCAACTTATTAATGCCGTCAATAAAACTGCCCTTCAGCCTGCCGTATGTGGGCAGTCAATTAACGGTCATTGTTTGGTATCCCGCGCTGGCCATCTCCTTTTATATCGGGCGCTGGCTTGTTCGTAAAATTACGAACAATGTTTTACCCCATCCGGTGAGCCTGCCGGAAAATTTTTAGATTAGATTAAGCGGAGGTGTAAATAGGTGTATTTTCACGTGGCGGGGGTTACGGTTAACCCCATAATCATTATCTTGTGGATGCTTTTCGTCGGGTTTGTTTTCTCAACCATCGGCGCCGCCGGCGGCATCCTGGCCGGTGTCGGCCATATCACCATCTTCGGCCTGAAGAAGGCCAACGTGATCAAGCCTATGAACCAGATTCTGACCCTCATCAGTCCCATCATCTCCACTCCCCTCTATCTCCGGGAAAAGAGGCTGGTGGTGCCCGCGGCTGTGGCTCTGGGTTTGGGCGGCATCGTCGGGGCACTCATCGGTTCCTGGCTGTCCAGTACCTTTCTGAAGAGCATGCAATCGTACCAGCCCCTCTTCGGCGTGATCACCCTGGTTATCGCGGTTCGTCTGTGGACCGAGATCACGCCCGGGTTCAGGGCCAAGCAGCAGACCATCCAGAAGGCCACCAAGGCCTTTGAGGCCAAGGTCAAGGAACTGAAGGCGGCCGGACGCCTCAATGAGATTAAGGAGATCGGTGTCCAATTCCAGCAGACCGGTATCAACAACAGTTTCACCTTTGCCGGGGAAACCTTCCGCTACAATGCCCTTTCGCCCTTTATCGCCGGCCTGGTCGTGGCCGTCATATCGGCGGCGCTGGGTGTGGGCGGCGGATTCCTGCTGGTGCCCTTCTTAAGCAGCATGCTGGGGTTCCCCATGTTCATCGTGGCCGGCACCTCCACCCTGTCCATCCTGGTTTCCTCACTCACCAGCATCAGCAACTATCTGCGCATGGGCAGCCACCTGGACTACCCCATGATCGGCTTTGAACTGATCGGTATCTTGGCCGGCTCCTACCTAGGCCCCACTTTTTCCAAGCATATCAAGGGCCTCTACCTGAAAAGCTTTCTGGCCGTGGTCCTGAGTTACATCGGCATCGGCTACGTCCTCGGCGGTGTCATTCAGCACGCCACCGGAATCAGGATTATCTAACGGCGGGCTCCAAGACGTAACCAGGGATAGCATAGGTATAAGGCAAGGAGGAGAATCGAGTTTTGGCGGAGGAAAAAATACCCGTGACTTACGCGGAAGCGCAGGAGTTGTTCGAGCGCCTGCTCAAGCTGGACTATCACCCCGTGGCCATCAAGTTCTTCAGGTCTGCCGAAGAGGCCGATAAGTACAAGGCGGAGAAGAAGGCGGCGGCCAAGCTAACTTTCTGCCAGTTTACGACGGGCTCCCGGATGGGCAACTACATCCTCAAGGGCACGGCGGACAACATCATGTGCGAAAACTGTCTGACCAGCTTCGGCTACCAGGCGGGGTCCGACGAAGAGGCCATGGGCCATTTTAAATACGTGATCGACAAGGAATATACCAAGGACGTGCTGGAGACCAAGCCCCGCTTTCCCCTGGGGGAGATGTTTGGCTTCCTGACCGCCCCGCTGGCCAAGACGCCGGTGGATCCCGACGTGGTCATGTTCGTGTGCAATCCCTTCCAGGCCTACCACATTCTCAATGACTACATCGGCGCCTTCCACGTCCATCCGCTGCACTTTTATCACACGGTTAACTCGGCCGTGTGCGGCGGCGCGGTTTGGAGCTATTTGAACCAGAAACCGCAGATGAACACCATGTGCGCCGGCAGCTACACCTCCGGCAAAACGGAGAAGGGCGAGGTCAACGTCTTCATTCCGGGTAGCCAGATTCTGGACGTGGCCCGGCAACTGGCCAGCCGCGTGGAGATATCGGGAGGGGCCTCGTTCCTGTACAACGACAACGAATGGCCGGGCATGGACGTCTGCAAGAAGTGTCCCATGGTACGTTTCAAGGACGTCGAGTAGCACGGCAGACTACGCTGGCTAAATGATGACAGCCGGGTCCATGGACGGACGCGGCTGTCATTGATGTAACTGCGGGACAGACCTTTTTAGCACGGCCCGGCCGATGATCTCTCCCTGGATTTGGGCGACAGAGGCTATCAGCCCTGGCTGTACCGTAGAAGGGGGGCAGGGAATTGAGCCTGCGGGAAAGGGTCGAAGCACTGTTTAACAAGAAATGCCAAATAATGTCTGAGATTTGGGAAACTGAACACAACAGTCCCAAGTGGTATGAAATGAGCCGGAGACATAAGGACATTGTCCGGGAGTTGTCAGACCTAGTTAAAGGCCAGCCTCCAGGGCCGGTTCCGCGTCGAAGAGTGTATTATTGAAAAGCGCCACGCGAGAATCCGGATAACCAATGATATCCTAAGTATTCCGGTCACTGTCCGTTATTCACATTTCGGCCTTGCCGAGTTCGTGCGTCCGCCGGGCAATAGACAGGCCGAGAAGCGCAGGGCCGACATAACCGGGCTGGTTACGTCGGCCGAGTTGTTTAGCCGGTATAAATGTGAGGTGGGAAATGCTTGCTTCGAGCTCGCAGATGACCGGGGGTGTAAGGCGGCTAACAGACATTCGGGTAGTCGCCTGAGGACTGTAGAGGTCGGGCAAGGGGGACCAACGCGTCGCGGGAGGCGGAGTTTTAAGGCCATGTCATTCTATAAGAGTTTGCGGGCTTCCCTAAAAGGGCGGGTTTGGGCGCTCAGTTCCTCGTCTAAGGTCTCTATCTCGCGGTCGAGATAAGCCAGGTGCCCCAGTTGCTTAGCCAGAAGACGGCACCGGCTGTCGGCGATTCCATCCGGTAGAGTTCGGGGCACTGAGTCAACTGAACCGCGAACCTTAGGATCAGCCGTTTCCACCGGTTGATGCGGGTCGCATTGTCCCTGAAGAAAAGCCGGTACCATGGTACGCCATGAAACACCCAACAGATCAGAGATAACGCTGCCAAGTTTGTTGTTGGTCATCCGCAACACTTTCTGAATCCGGGCGATTTCCCGAGCACGCTCATCCATGAGGCTTTTGCGGTAGCGAACCAAATCGCGCAATTCACGTTGCACATTTTTGGGCATAAGACTCGCGCACAATAAACCCTGCTGCAAAAGCTCGGCCAGCCATGCCGAGTCCTCTACGCCGGTCCTGCGGCCCGGAAGGGCCTTTAATAAAACAGGGTTTATCACCCACGTGGTAAAGGTGTCCTCCAGTATATTGAAAGCCGGCTTCCAGTAACTGCATGTGGCTTTCAAAGCCACATGGGTAACCCGCTCCGCCAAGAGCCATTCACGCAGGGCGGTCAGGTCATCGGTAAAGGCTTCGAACGTTCGGGTGAGCATCTTGGGCTTCGGTACCTCTGGAGGATGATGGGACACGGTAGCCATAAGCGTGTTCCTGTGGACGTCCACTCCGGCGCAATGGCGAAAGATGACTCTCATAGCGCTATACCCCTCTAAGTTAGAAGACTGTTGATTAATAGTCATTTCCTTTGTTGATACCTTAATCCAGCTTCCTGAGCAGGGAAATCACCAGGCCGAAGAACGCGAGTACGAAGAAGGATGCAACATAATCAAACACACTCAGGATCAGGGCACCGGAAAGGGTGTCGGGAATTATGCCCTGCATCTTAATGCACCCCCAGTAAGGTCAACATGATCCCGCCGGCTACGGCCGTTCCCAGAACCCCGGCCAGGTTGGGTCCCATGGCGTGCATGATCAAAAAGTTAAACGGGTTGTCCTCGATGCCCACCGTGTGGGATACCCGGGCCGCCATAGGGACGGCGGCAATACCTGCCGATCCGATCAAAGGGTTTATTTTGCCCTTGCTCCATCGGCACATTAGTCTGGCGACCACCAGGCCCCCGGCTGTACCCACGCAGAAGGCGATCAGTCCAAGCACCACGATTTCCAGGGTTTTCACATTGAAGAAATTAGCTGCGCTCATGGTGGAGCCGATGGCTACGGCGATGAAGACGGTGACGATGTCCAGAAACGTGCCCCCCAGGGTGTCCGCAATGCGCTCGATCACGCCCGATTCCTTGATCAGGTTGCCCAGCATCAGCATGGAAATAAGCGGCGCGATGGGCGGCAGAAGCGAGTTGACCAGGATGATCATCATGATGGGGAACACAATTTTAGCCCGGCTGGAGACCGGCCGTACCTGTTCCATGGCCAGTTCCCGCTCCCGTTTGGGCACGAGCAGTCGCATGATCGGCGGTTGAATCAGCGGCAGAAGGGCCATATACGAGTAAGCGCTTACGGCCACCTGTCCTAAAAGTTGCGGTGCGAGTTTGGTGGCCACATAAATCGCCATGGGTCCGTCCGCCCCGCCGATGATGCCGATGGCCCCCGCTTCCTTGAGCGAAAAGCCAAGTAACTTGGCCCCCACCAAGGCGATGAAAATTCCGATATGGGCCGCTGCCCCAAGGATAATGGTGCTGGGGTTGGCGATGAGCGGTCCGAAATCAGTCATCGCCCCCACCCCTAAAAAAATAAGGGGCGGATAGATGACACTTTTAATCCCCAGGTAATTAAAGTTCAAAAGCCCGCCCGGGTCCATTAAACCCGTGCCGGGTATATTGACCAAAATGGCCCCTATGCCCAGGGGAACCAGAAGGAAAGGCTCAAAATGCTTTTTTATCCCGAAATAGATGAAAAGGATGCCGAAACCGATCATGATTATATTGCCGGCAGAAAAGTTATGAATACCCGTCGAATCAGCCATCACCTTCAGGATATTTAGAAATCCCATAGCCTAACCTCCATAAAAACGCTGGGGCTGCCTCGCGGATATTCGATACCGTCAATGCCTGTGCGGACACCCGGCAGGGATTGCCTACCTGGTTGGAGCCGGATCATATACCGGTTCCCGAAGCAGTTATTCCGCTTCTATAATCACCAGAGGGTCACTGGTACTGACCTTTTGCCCGACGGAAACGACTATTTCTTTAACAACGCCGTTAAAAGGTGTCAATACCCGGTTATACATTTTCATCGCTTCCACAATTACCATAAGGTCGCCCCGCTTCACCTCGGCTCCCGCCGTCGTTTTTACCTCGACTACTTTACCGGGAACGGGCGAATTGACTGTTTTGTGGTTGCCGTTACCCATGGATCCCAGCCCCCTTTCTGATTTGTATCGCTACAGGGTGATGTTGGAATATTTTTTCCGCGGCGCAGTCACCGACTTGTTCTCCATCAGTTCCAGGGCCGTACAGATCTTTTGCCTGGTTTCCGACGGCATGATCACGTCGTCGATATAGCCCCTTGCGGCGGCGTGATAAGGGTTTTCGTAAAGGGTGCGGTATTCCTGGATCCGCTGGGCCGTCGTCGCTTCCGGATCGGCGGCGGTCTTGATCTCCTTGGCGAAAATGACGCTGGCCGCTGTTTCGGCCCCCACGATGGTCACCGTGGCCTCCGGCCAGGCGAAGACCAGGTCGGCCCCCGTGTCTTTACAGCACATGCCCAAATAGGCGCCGGCAAACGACTTGCGCACAATCAGGCTTACCTTCGGTACCGTGGCTTCGATATAGGCAAACAACATCTTGGAGCCGTGCCGGAGAATGCCCTTCCAGTCTTCGTCGGGGCCGATCATGTAGCCCGGGGTATCGTGGATGTTCACCAGCGGGATATTGAACAGGTCGCAGAACCGGACAAAACGCGCTACCTTGTCGGCCACGTTGCAATCGATGACTCCGCCCATCCAGTCGGGCTGGTTGGCCACGAGGCCGGTGCTGCGGCCGTTGAACCGCCCGAAGCCCACGATCGCGTTGGGCGCAAATTCGGCCATGATCTCAAAGAAGTAGCCGTTGTCCACCAGACGGTGGATGATCTCGTGCATGTCATAGGGCTCCAGGCTGTTTTCCGGCACCATGCCGTCCAGTTCCGGGACCGTTCCGGGGGTTTCGCCCGGCTTTTCCCCGGGCGGCTTTTCCCTGTTGTTCTGGGGCAGGAATTGTAACAACTCCTTGGCCCGGTCCAGACAATCCTTGTCGTCTTCTACCACCACGTGGGTGCAGCCCGATTTAACGGCGTGGGCTTCCACGCCGCTGAGGGTTTCCAGGTCGATGTCAATGCCCAATTGGGTCTTGACAAAGGCCGGTCCGGCGATGCCCATAAAGCCCGTGGAGCGGCACTGGAAGACAAAATCCTGCATCACCGGGTGATAGGCCTGTCCGCCGAGGCAAGGTCCCATCAGAAGCGCTATCTGGGGGATGACACCCGAGGCGCGGATCTGGGCCCGGAACAGCCAGGCATAGCTTTCCAGGGTGTCTATCCCCTCCTGGAGCCTGGCTCCGCCGGAGTCGTTCATCCCCACGAAAGGTATGCCCATTTCGCTGGCCTGGTCAATAGCCTGGGCGAATTTCCGGCCATGGTACTCACCAAATGTTCCGGCCATGGAGGTATAATCCTCCGCGGCCACCATTACCATCCGTCCGTTGACCTTGCCGTAGCCGACGATCACTCCTTCGGCCGGTATTTCCTTGCCGGCCATGCCGAAGTTGGTCTGGCGGTGCCCAACGAACATGCCGATTTCGTGGAAGGTTCCCGGGTCAAAAAAGTAGGCGATCCTTTCCCGGGCCGTCCATTTGCCGGCCCGGTGCTGTTTCTCCGTGGCGGCGGGGCCGCCCATCCCCTGGATCCGGTCCCGGCGACGGGCCAGCTCTTCGTACGCGTTCATGTGCATTCCCCCTGTACTCGTCTTGCCCTAACGGTTAGCCTTTCGGTAGCCCATGGCGTCGGAAGCGATGATCACTTTCTGGATGTTGGTGGTGCCCTCGCTATCTGGTACGACTTGGCATCCCGGTAGTACCTGGCTACGGGGTATTCTTCGGAATAGCCGTAGGAACTGTGAATCTTCATGGCGAAGTCCGCGCAGCAGCGAATCGTGTTTTCGGATCCCTTGAGCGCAACATTTGTGATTGGTCTCGCACCTGTGCTTTTACGTGCATGGAAGCAATTAAAAGAGTGGACCCCAAAGAAGGAAAATGGCAAGGGTCGCTAAAGCACCCCCACTTATGTTCCAGCCATTACGGGAATTATACAATGGTTCGGTTCTGTTGTAGATAACCGAAACGGGTCAAAAACGGCTGGGCCCAAGTCGGGGGAAATCACTCCAACCTATCACTCCAAGGGATAACTCTAACGGATTAACCCGCTTGGGCTACAGCCCGGGGAAGGCCCGGGGCTCGTGTTATCCAGCCGTCCGGGGTTCTCATTGTTCAGGTGCAAAGAGGGGTTTGACGGGGGCTTCCTCAGCGCGTATCATGGTGTGAAGGGAAGTCTGCGGAGGGGGACTTGTTTACTTTGGCGAAGGCCGGAAAGTTGACAAGGGGGCACTACTGTACCCACCCGGAAGGGGTCGGGGAACTCTGTCTCTGGGGCACTGTATGGGGCAGGCAGGTCATGCCCTGCCGGGCTTTTTGGGTGGAGGGACTTCTCGTGGACAGCTGCCATCATAAGGGCGGGAGGGACTTTGCGGCCTGGGCCGGCTCTCGGGCCATCGGGCAGGCGGTCCTCACCCACCACCACGAAGACCACGCCGGCAACGCTGCGCTGTTGAACGCCCGGGGCATCTTTCCCCTGGCTCATCCAGATGCCGTGTCCCTGCTGTCCCGGTCGCGGCACCTGCCTTTTTTTGAAAGGGTGGTCTGGGGCACGCCGGAGCCGGCCGCGGTACGCCCCGTACCGGCTCACCTCGAAGCCGGGCGCCACCGGTTTTCAGTTGTAGAAACACCGGGCCACACCACTGATCACATCGTGCTCCTGGAGGAAAACGAGGGTTGGCTATTTGCCGGGGACCTCTTTCTGGCCGACCGGCTGGTTTACCTGTACCGCGACGAAGACCTGGCACTTTTGCTTGCGTCTCTGGAAAAGGTCCTTCGGCTGGACTTTACAGTCATGTTTTGTGCCCACCGCGGCCGGGTGGCCGACGGCCGCACGATGCTGGCCAGGAAGCGCGACTTTCTGCTGGAACTTGGGGAAAAGGCCCGTGCCCTGCATTGTGCCGGGCACGGCGAGGAGGAAATCACCGGGCGTCTTTTGGGGCGTGAAGGTTTGTTGACCTGGATTTCCCTGGGTGAGTTTTCCAAAAGGCGCCTGGTGCACCGGATCCTGCAACTGGGTACCCAGCCGGCCGGTTAGAAGGTTCGCCAGAGGATCTCGCCCTGAGGCAACCGTGGCCGGGCGGGAGGTTGCTGGTCGGGGTAACCGACCGGGATCAAGGCCACCACGTGGAAGTGCTCCGGCACGGCTAGAAGTGTCCTGACCCGGGCTTCATCGAACATGCGCACCCAGCAACTGCCCAGGCCCAGGTCGGTGGCCCGCAGCACCAGGTGCTCGATGGCAATGGCGGTGTTGAGGTAGAGATAGGCCCGGGCCAGGTTTTCGTCCATGCGGGGCCGGCTGAAATAGGCCGTGGCCTGGGGGCCTTCCAGACCGGTGTCCGTGAAGGCCCCCAGGCCGGCGAGTTCCTGCATGCGCTTCGCCCTGGTCAGCAGGGCCTGCGGGTCGGCCATGGCCACGAAGATAACAGGGGCGGCCGCCAGGAACTTGAGGGAGATGCAGCAATCCTGAACCTTTTGGCGCATTTCGGCGCTTTTTACCACGGCAAAACGCCAGGGCTGGATGTTGGTGCCGGAGGGCGCCAGGCGGGCCGCCTCCAGAAGCTCGGTAACCATATGTTCCGATAGCGGATCGGGCTTAAATTTCCGGATGCTCCGGCGGGCGCCGATCACTTCGGTAAGTTCCATGTCCCCCACTCTCCTCTCGGGTCATCTCCGGCGGCGCAAGAATGTCCCCGGATCACTCCCCGCCGCCTTAAACCGCTCCCGCCATGATAGCCTGCAGGCGAGCGACCTTGGCCGGGATGTCCGGG
>Ga0307376_10005572_pt1 | contig 11311 bp, 9 predicted proteins | sample TR2MG_FD_202536 | JGI IMG/M metagenome (GOLD analysis project Ga0307376, IMG submission 202536) | Soil microbial communities from Risofladan, Vaasa, Finland - TR-2 | ecosystem: Environmental > Terrestrial > Soil > Coastal area > Acid sulfate soil | place: Finland: Risofladan, Vaasa | collected... | reverse complement strand
CTGAGAAGGTTTTAAGTTAATTTGTCCCATTCGGAAATATTCAGTATTGTCTTTAAGGCTAACATTAATGTTATACTTACCCGAACCCGCAGAATAACTACTAGAAGATTTAACTACTAACCCACCAAACACATGGACTCCCGCCGCTTGGCGAGTGAAATCGTTTCTCAACATCACCCATAGCCAGGTGGGAAAGTCTGGTCCTACTATTGAGTTTTTCTCTATATCAACGCCGGAAGTTGTGTTGCCAAAGAAAGACCTGATATCATCAAAAGCATTCCCTATTCCATCTATGGTGGAGTTGAGAGCATTCATAAAATTGTTTCCCGTAAATGAACTGCGAGAAACGCCAAGAATTTGATCGTCCATCCTGGTTTTAGAGCTTATATATACATGCACCGAATCCATTGGTTGAATAATAGGCTTGTTGGCAAAATGTAGCCGCATTTTCTCTCGTGCGTACTCTACCGCTGGAGTCTGGTTTAATTCGTGTATGTCTCTATCTTGCGTACGACGTAAATTCATTAATTGAAAAGTATTATCTATAATTTGTTTAAATAAAGTTTCTTCTTGTCCTTGAAGTTGATTTTGTTCACTAATATTATTTTGATCAATGTCTACTGAACTGGCTAATGATTTAGCAACGCCTACAATCACTTCACCTATTGCGCGCGGATCTCCCAGTATTGCCGAAGGAGCGTCCTCTATTCCTCCCAACAAAGCCTCAGATGGTGTAGGAGGCTGGTAATTAAAGAATATCTCCTTACCCTCCTCCTCTACGATAGCCCGGACGCGCTTATATAACATGGTGTCATCACTGGTTAAAAATTTAATCTGAGAGGCTCCGCGCCTCATGCGGGCAGTCGAAAGTAATACGTGCAATTCATTATTTAATCGTTCCAGCTCACGATTAGTAAAACTAAAAAATCCTTGCTGTAAAATATTGGCAGCATCTACAATAGCTTTGTCAATATCCGCCTCGGTCACCACCATCATGCGATATGGATCTTCCAAAGTTAAACTACCATTACCTTGACCAAATAATACAGAAGTGGTCGTATTGACAGCAGATGCTAAGGTGATTTCAAATACGCCAGTTCCTTCTCCCGCTTCAGGAGAAAAGGGGTTATCGCGCTCTGTTATCCAAGTGGTAAATTGCGATGGTTCAGAAAACGCATACAATTTCTGCATTGTATCTATAGACAACTTAGTCTTGGCATCAATAGTTCCGCCAAAACCTTCTATAGTGTCGGTTAAAGTAGAAATAATAGGAAGAAAGAATTCATCTATTACGCCTTTATTTCTTATCGCCTTTTCAACTTTCGACAATTGTTCATAAGTTGATATTAATTGACATTTATTTTTAAACAAACGTTTGGATGCTTTTATGAACAGCTTTTCTGACTTGTCCATTAATTCAAACTGATAATTATCAATTAAAGACGAAAACATACGCTTTTTAATAACTAATGTTACATCAGGCTCTTGGTGCATTATCTCCATTGTGCGGGGACGAACATTACGAATGTATCCGCTTTCTACGTAGGATCGTTGTGCTGATTGATCAATTCGTTTAGCAAACTCTCCCAGCTGTCCAAAGTTCTCTACCTTGTCTGGATCGTCTGGATCTACTTTATCCAGAGTTCGCGCGGTGTTCTCACCAGGCGAAATCTGTTGATCTATCATTTTGCCTAACGTAGAAAGAAATCCCATTCTTATACCTCATAAGGATCTAACACGGGTGCACCAGTCCGCCTTGATCTTCTGCCAGATTGACCGAAACCATCCACATATGCTGTGCCCAAATCCGGTTGGTCAACCGCATTTCTACCTGGGGTTGCCTGGTCAACGGCAGTAGGTCTAAAGCTGTGCGGAGTGCCTCCCAAACGAGAATCGCTTGGTCCATCAGTTGCGCTGCGATGCCATGGGAAGAAATTAGTGCGGAATCCGCGCTTCTGTGTAACCCGGAACGACATAGTATAATCAAACATACCAATGTTCTGCGCACTCTCTGTAACGGTAAAGTCCTTAAAGTACCCGCGATATACCTCTCCCGACCAATATAACTCAACAGTAAATGCCATGGATGCTAATGTTGGTTTGTTCCTAGTGCCCGGGTTGGATGCCGGTGAACCGGATGGTGAACCGAATAACGATCCCACCTCGTCTAAAAAGCCCAATCCCAAAAAGTCAGTAAAATCCTGATCCTCCACCTTCTCTTGTTCGGCTTGAAGAAACAGCGCAAACGGATCAAACATTAATTGTTCATTGCGATAAATGTCATATAATACGTTAATTCCCTCAATTCCAGAGCTTCCGGTAGTTCCATTAACATTTAGTCCGGTAATTTCCTCACCCCAGTATTGCAAAACGTATCCTCCCTTAGTTCTAGTCTCTGATACTTGTTTGCGATACTGATATGTTATTTGCTGAGGATTCATATACATCTGAACAATGGGTTGTTCAGGAACCATCCAACGCATCAGTTTGCGCCGGGAAATGCCTATTCTATCATTGCGTATTCGACTTTGTCTACTTCCCAAACCGCTTGGCGTAGGTGGAACGTCAGCACCGAATCCGGTCCTAACTTCTTGAGTTTTTCCGGTACCTAATAAGGCTCCAGTTTCAAAAGCATCAGTAGGTGAAAAAGGAAATGGCATAATTAATATCCTATATCAACTGGTCCTGGTTTGGGCACAACATTAGCAGTTGCAGCTGGTGGTGATGCGGCGGTTGCAGGGTTTGACTCTCCTGGTAACCCATCAGAATCTGTTTTTTCAAACCTTTCATGGAACGTCTGTCCAGGCTCAACCTTAACATCAATAATACTATGAACTACTATTTCGTTCTGCTTCCTAACCTTCTGAGTTGCAGCTTGCTCCTGCCCCACTTCTGATACTGGCGTTCTAGGAACAGTACGTACCTCTTCGCGGGCTGCTTGAAGTGCCTGGCGACGAGTGTCCTCTACCGGTGCGGTAGGTACGGGCTTTTCTCCATAAAGAGTAAATTTACCTTTTTCCCCCTCGCGCAAGGCGGCGAGTACGTGTGCCTGGAAACTCATTGCTTTTTCGGTATCACTTTTAATTGCTTTTTCGGTATCACTTTTAACGGCACCTTTTTTATCTTTACCTTCTGTTTCGGCAAGTTTTTTGACAAATTTTTCATAAACTGCAGTTAACCTCTTGCCATCTATATTCCATACATCAGCCAAAGTAGGCAGCATCTCTGACATTGCATCCTTTATACTTCCTGTAACCAAGGAAAATGAATCAACAGCCTGTTGACCGAATTCTTTCGCAACATCATCAAGAGTCCATGTTCTAGTTCCCACCTCTCCAGGTACTACTGTTCCCGTTTTTGCCTGTGCTTCCAGTTTTTTTTGGGTGGAAGAAAAAACACCCTCAGCTTCTCCGCTACCTGCTCGACCCACGCCCCCACCGACCCCAACAAAACGACGCCCAAATTCAACAGACCCTTTTCCTGCAAGCTCAGACATTCGTCCAACTTTATTTTCAATTCCAGTTAATATAGTGGTGTGGCGTCTCTGGATACCTTCGCTTTCTGCTAATGCATCGCCAAAAGCATCTTTTTGCTTTTCCTCAGGAGCAGTTCCAGCTTTAAACGCCTCTAATAATCGGTACGCGGCGGCATCATTTTCTACCATCTTACCAAACGGACCTTCCCTTAAAAAGGCTACCTGGCGAGTTAATTCAGCCGCAGCTGTATCGCTTTGAGAAGCTTCTTCCCGAGTTGTTATTTTTCCGCCAAATTGCTTTTTTAATGACTCCTCCATAAGGCGGTAAACTTCATCAACGCCACCTTTTTGCAATTTAAGCTCTATCTCATATGCGCCGCGTAATCCCCCAGCTCCGCCCGTTTGTTGTGATAAAAATGCTTTCTGAGCAATGTTAAGAGAACTAATAGAATCAGACACTCCTTGAATGAGCTTCCCAATAGTCTCTGGACCTAAACCCTCCACATCTTTAAACGCGCTGTAAAAACCTTCCGTTAATTTTAGTGCGCCCTCTGTAGTATCACCATAATTTCTAAAGCTCTGAGATATTTTTTCCACATTCCCAGTTACATATTCTAACCTAATACCTAATGCCTGAGAGGTGTCGTGCATTTGAGCAAATAAAGATAATGGCTTTTCTCCCACCTGATTGAACCTGCGGAACTGATCATTCATCACTTTAAACACTGCACTAAAGTCCTGCCCGGTCCCCTTAGCTACTCTAAGTGCCGCTTCCATTAAACTTATATCCCCAGCTGGGGTGTTTGCAATTACCGCCTGGTATGCCCCAGTAATTTTACCCAATTCAGTGTAGTATTTCGACACTTGACTGGTGGTTTCGCCAGTACGTTGTGCAACCCTATATACGTGTTCTTGATAATCATTAAGAGTCACGCTTAACTGTGACGCTACACTTATTCCCTCGTTAAATACCTTATACAGATCGCCAGAAGTTGCCAACATACGACGCAAACCATTTTCAGCATCACGTACTGCTTCCCACTGTTTAATCCAACCCGTACCTAATGTACCTAAAACTCCGCCCAAACCTGGTATTTTTGCAGACAGTTTACTGATTACTTCTGATGAGGCTGTGAGCGAACCAGTACTTTTAGAAGCAGCTTCTCCTAATGTGGTCATTGATTTAGTGGCGGGTAAAGCTGCTCCTGCTATTTGTGTCAAAGCTCTGACAATAGGGTTTTCTCCCATAAACTTGGCACCACCAGTCTGTATCCCTTCCAATACTCTGGAAAAAGCATCGCCAGCGGTTTCTAATGCCTTGTTTGTAGCATTAAACTTCTCTTGAACACCTCCTAAACTAATAGCTATAGTTTTAAATGAATCAGCTATGTCAGACAAACTTTTCTTCCAATTTTCACTTGTCTCTAAAACCTGATTCAATTTATCAGTTATTCCACCCGATATGTCGATGGTGTCTGCCAATTAATTTCCTTATTTGTTAAGCACTTTCCTTCTGCGATGCCTTCTGTGTTTAGGTCTGCTTGCTGTAGCCAGCTGCTTACCAATCTCCATAACATTTCTAGATGATTCATCAAATTCTTCGTCAGTAGATGAGTATTGAGGATCTTTGGAGTCCCAAATCTTCTGCGCCATATCTGGGTTTGAAAATGCTCCAACAAAAGTTCCATAGTCATGATACATTTCATGCTGCTCTTGTTTGTCTGCCATCCATGAATGAAACATCCACATCCATTGGAATTCATCAATCTCCTCAAACCACGGATCATCTGGTAACTTATTATAAATTTTACATAGTTCCCAAATAAATCTGTGTTCTATGTCGTTTACGATTTTTTTACGTTCTCAACCACCTCCTCCGCTGTTTTTCCTAAATCTTCACCTACTTTTTCATTACTATTTTTAACCATTGCGTTGTATTCATTATGCAATTTTACTAATACACCTTCATCTAATTCTTGTACAAATAAAACTTTATCATCCAAATTATCTGTACCTAATACAATATCAAATGGCTGCTGCTCTATTTTAGTAATAGCTCTGGCAATCGTTTGGGCACGCATTTCGTACGCCTGTTCTACCGCAGTATCTACCTTAGATACTGCTACCATTACCTCACGCATCTCCCTAGCTTTGAGCGAATTTAATGAGAAAGTGACATCATCAATTTTTATATCAGAACCAAGCCTACCAATGCCGGCTAAAATTTCTAACCTGTGAATAGCTTGGGGAGCTGCTTTTACCTGAGCTTGACGCTTTTCCTTACGAGCTTTCTCTACTGCCTCTATCATTGCGGTTTCCGCTTCTTCCGCCACCTCTTCCTCATTCGGTTCGGTCGGATCATCTACGGTTAAAACCTTTTGTTCTTGCTGTTTTGCAAACGCTAATCTTCCCATCGGGCTGGAAATACCTCGGACCCTTTCACTCATACTTACACTCCTATTGTATATGGCTAAAAATTAGCTTTTAGCTCATGCAAGGTATATAACCGAGAAACTTAATAAATTACAGAGTTCGGCCGGTCGCCCCGTTAAAGGCGTCCAGTAACCCCGGCGCATCTAGCGCACCACGATACTCACCCGTGTCCGCTGATTGTTCGAACGGGTTTGGCGCATTTATACCTTCCATTGGAACACCTATATTGTTTTTATTACCAATAATAGATACCCCGGGCGAACCTTGTCTCCAAGTCTCAATACCCTCTGCTTGCCAGGTCATATCTTCAACAATTACAAAATCGGTTACTTGATAAGTATAACTAATATTACCTAACCATACGTTCCGGATGGTTGTAACAACAATTGAATCGTCGTCAGATCCCTGGAAATTATCATGAATAGTGATGTCAAAAGGAATGCGTTGCGCATGTACGTGAACGAATCCGCGCATAAATGCTTCCGCAATTCTCTGCCCATCAAACCTTACACGGTTGCATGATCCGCTGATTTTGGTAGAAACGTTGGGAGCGCTATCAACATGTCCATCAGTCCCAACTTCATCAATCATCTTTAAACCACGCTCTTCACTAACTTTAAGAGTTTGTACTGCGCCAACGACGATCCCGTTGACTGCAATATAAATATTAGTAGATAAATGTGTTGCAGTCCTAGCTGCTTCACCTTCGGGATGAATTCTTCGGGTGTTTCCCGCATTTGTGGTTCTAACTGGCATGTATATCCTCTATAGTTGATTAAAGAATACCAACTGTGAATTCGATGTAAATGAAATTGACTGGGTAAGTTGGCTGTACATGGACTCTAACGTTCCACTGAGTTGGATCAACCTCGTCTCTTTCAACCTTGAGGTCTTGCCACGCAGTAATGTATCCTTGACCTATAAAGCCATTTAACATACCCGTAGCACGAGAGCTTAATGATCCCTTTAATATGCTGGACTCGGCAGTACCAATGAATCCCTGGAAAGCTTGCCGCATGTTCTTGGCAATACGATCTCGGATAAATATGATGCTGATCTCGATTTCCTCAAGGTACCCGCTATTGGTTGTGGTTTGTCCACGAACTACTCTGCCGCCGCCGGTAACTGGCTGCACAACAGTGATGCCGCCGGCAGTTAGTTGCTCTAAAGTAATTGGTCGATATTGCTTGTCGCTAAGAATGGTGAATCCACTCATAGTTTTATTGGTAAGCGGAATAGCAATGTTGGTGACCGCAGATAAGAACCCTGCAGCTGCCGCTGCTAAGAAGAAGCCAGAAACTAATGTTCTGTCTGCGCCAATCTGTACCACAATCTCATCCGGGTAGAAATAAACTACACGATAAGTGGTGCCATAAGCGTTTTGTACACCGTAGTCCGCCAGGTCCTCAATGTTGCCAGCCAAAACTTCCAGAACGTCGTCACCTTGAATACCTTCAAGAATACCAATGTCCTCAACTGCTGCTGGAGTTGTGCCTAATACGTTGGCAGGATCTAAACCTTGGATTGCTCCAATAAACAATACTCTTTCTTTGCGGTTCTTAATGTTGCTCATTGCCTCTACGTGAGACTTACCGTTTTGGAAAATAGCAGAAATGGTCTGAGAAGGGAGCGGTACAACAATAGATGTCTCAATAGTCTCCAACGTCTCATAAGCTGTAATCCAACCCACATCGAAGAAGTCCGCATCCCGGGTGTCAACTATGGTAGCTCTAAGGGACTGCCCAAGAGTCATCGCTAAATCGTCGGTCCAAAGAATCTTCGCATTTTCAATAGCCGAGTCTATAACCTGGAATTCAACTGCAGATTCGTTAGTAAAAGTCCCGCCAGTCTCGTGCTGGATGGTCATTACACCAGCAGTAATTGAAACGATGGTATGAGTTCCATTATTAGCAGCTGCAGCATTAAAGATCTTCAACGAACGGGTGGGGCTTAAATCATCTATTACAAATGAAACCGCATCACTACTAATAGTAGCAGTATTTCCACCCAAAGAAGTTACAACGCCGTCATTATCTTCCTTAACCACACCCTCAGTATCGTCCAAAATCACCGTATATGAGAACACATAGCCAACGCCAGAAATGAACAAATTAGGATTGGCAGTAATTGCGGCATCATAAAAGTCCACCTTGTTGGGAACTATTTGTGTCTCTACGCTGGTTACTGGATCGGTAATGAAGAAGTTAATATTTGTATCCGTATCTGGAATAACATTGATCGGAAGAGCAAACGTCATATCCTCCTCAGCTGCGCTTCCAGAGGCTGACTCTTCAAGAATGTAAGAAACTCTGCGAGGCACCGAAGGTGCCGTCTGCATTGCCCATACTCCTGGAGGTGAATTAGAAAACGCTAACTGAGCGCCTAACGATAGCAAGTTGGTTAAACTGGGAGATCCGTGTTTGGTAGTAAGTAAATTAATATCAGTAAAGAATTCCGGCGTATTAATATCTGTAGTAGCAACATAAGTTGCGGTTAAACTATCGCCCGCTAACAAAACGCCGCCCTCTACCTCAATAGTAAACCTGTCTCCCTCTTGGAAAGGAGTAACGCCTTCTGTAATCGAAAAGCTAAGGATGGTATTGCTGACGGTAATTCCATTGGACTGCCAGAATATTTGATTACCATAGCCATCCAAAACGGTGCCGCTGACCGTTCCCTGAACAACAAATTTAGCATATCCATCAATCGGAACGCCATATCCATCACGACGTACAGAAGTACAGCGTACTGTCCAACTTTCAGAAGGTGCGTTTTCATCAACTAGGGTTAAATTACCAATAGTTCCGTTACCAACGTTTAAGCCGCTGGCAAGATAATATGCTCCACCTTGATCAACTAAAGCTGCAACCTGTAGTTCAATTGTTCCGTCCGCAATCTCTACTCTATAATCATAATTTGAACTGAATGAAGATTCATCATTAGTACCTTCTGTGCCAGTTAAGGGTACGCCATTCTTAAACAGCGTAGTACGATTGCTAATTATGGGAGCATTGCTGAGCTGAAAATGTCGTCCATCTCGCCCAGAAGCGGTTGTAAAAGTTGAATCCAGTCCATCTTGTCCACCACCATTTGCCGAAGCAACTAATGTCTCTACTCTAGAACCTTCTCCCATAAGCGCTGCCAATCTCTGTCCACCAGGAACGGAAACGCCTTTTGATAATGTAGTTACCTGGGTATATACGCCAGGAAGTGCTTGATTTGAGCCTGGAAAGTTTGGCATTGATTATTCCTCTAACGTTGAGAAGTAGTCCATTCTCTTAAGATACTATATTATTCCCATTACTATGGAGCTTTTTTAAAGCCTAAGATGGCTGAAAAGCGTCTAAAAGCTCAAGTCTGGTGTTGATGGTTAAATTTGGCGCAGCGACAAAAGTATCATCCACCGTATGACCTAAATCTACGCAAATATTAATAGCCTCCAAAACTCCTGATATAGGAATTTCCCTTCTCCATTCAGTTCGCAATTCTAAAGTTATTGTTTGTCGATATAGTTTATCATTCCTATCTTCACTCTCGCTGGGAGCACCAGCACTGATTGTGGGTTTGATAGATATTCCTGCGCGATTTAACTCATTCCACTTCCAGTCTTTAAATAAAAGTACAATTATCTCTACTAAATCATCTCGTGCCCTAAGTCCGCGCGCCGATACCTCAATGCTCATGGACCCTTCCCATGCGCCAGAAAGAATGAACTTGTCCGGCTGCTGGACTAAACGTTCATTGCCCTCCCCGTCATAAAATATGACTGTTTTATAACCAACCACATATTGATCTCTATTTAAAGAAATCGGAACGGATCGGAACCCACCAGATTTTACTAAAACTGATGGATAATAAATAACATCATTTCTAAATTGCTCCCCTATGTATATGCGCGTGGTCCCATCATCAAAAAGCCCAGCTTCGGGGTTTAGATCTGTGTGGTCTGGTGTGTTAGGATAGCCCCAATCATCAGAGGAAAAATGATAGAAACTGTCCTTCTCAAAAACCTCACGCAGCGTAAATATGATCACTTCCTTGGGATAACGAACCATGGACGATTGGGTGACATCAAATAAATCGTACAAATCGGTGATGTGGTTGAATCCCGTAGCCATATGATATTGCGAAATTATTACTTATGTCGAATCCTCCGTACCCCATCAAGCAGGTTTTGTTTAGCTGAATATGGACGAAGATTTTCTAATGCCCAACATTTTTTAAAATTAGGATGATCCATCGAATCATACGGTAAATTGGATTGTGGAATTAAGTGATCTATATTCCATGTGGGGTTTTGGTCATATGTTGTTGGATTATAAACGCCATAATTGTTCCAATTCATCCACGACTCAAATTGAGATTCGATATGCCTTTTAAATTCGGACAAAGAATACGGAAGAAAACCCCAACATGAAACTCTTAATTTCCGACCTTTAAGCATTTTATTAATACTAGTTCTCACCAAAACTCTCAGTCTATAATTAGGATCCGACGCATATCGCTCAGCACACCGTTCCCTTACTTTCTTTTTCACTTTTGGTTGTTTTGCCCATTCCTTTTTTCTACGTTTAACTTCCGGTCTTTTCCGATATTGCTTGTAATAATCGATACGCCGTTTATCGCCAAGAATGCTCTCTCTGTTTTTTTCATAATACTGCCTCTTACGACGATTAATCTCACTTCTATTTGCCTCTCTATATACTTTACACCTAGCATCCATTTTTTCTTTATGTTTCTGATAATTTGCTAATCTTTTAATCTTCACCTTATCTGGATTGTTTTTCCTCCATTTTTTAAGAATCTCTCTTTTATGTTTTAATTCATCGCTTGTTAAATTACGATATCTATTAAGGTTGTCTTTGGTGCAACATTTTTTACAAGAAGGACGAAACCCTATTCTTGATCCTCCCTTTTTATAAAAATTATCAGCATTAAGATTCAATATTTCATCACACCCAGTGCACATTCTAAGTCCAGTTTTTTCTTCTTCAGCAATCTCTTTTTTAGTTTTCTTTCTCATTTCCACTCCGCCACTACATCCAATCGTTTACATTTTCTAAGCAACAACCTAAACACGGACGGTTTATTTGTACCTAACTGCTCCGCTAATGAACATAACTTTTGATAATCGATGCTATTCAAACGAACCTGAACCGCTTCTTTCTCTTCACTTTCTTTACACGTCATACTTTTCTCCTTTTTCTGACTACACATATATAATGCAATATGCATAGTTTTTATGCCAAGCATCAGCTATTGTTTCCCCTTGACAAAACAATCCGGGAGTGATATAAAAGATTCAACCCTCAAGGAGTAGAAAATGAAATACCTTACCGCAATTTGCCTAGTTCTTCTGACCACTGGATGTGGCTCTTCCAACAGCTCTCGCACTGGCGGTTA
>Ga0307376_10005571_pt1 | contig 11314 bp, 10 predicted proteins | sample TR2MG_FD_202536 | JGI IMG/M metagenome (GOLD analysis project Ga0307376, IMG submission 202536) | Soil microbial communities from Risofladan, Vaasa, Finland - TR-2 | ecosystem: Environmental > Terrestrial > Soil > Coastal area > Acid sulfate soil | place: Finland: Risofladan, Vaasa | collected... | reverse complement strand
GTTGAATGAACGCAGTCTGGGTACCAACATCCTTCTTGGCTGGTGGCGGCTTGTAGATGAAATTCTCCGCCATCGTATGAAATATCGGCGTCGGGCAGACCAGCCGCGAGCAGGCTTTGGCAATGAACGCGGCAGCCATCAGCGGCAATACCATTTCGTGGTTGTCGATCATTTCCATGACGATCACGAAGGCAGTGATCGGTGCCTGCGTGACGCCGGAAAAATAGGCAACCATGCCGAGTATGATGGTTGCGCCCACCGGCACGGAGGGAAAGAATGGCGCGATGTTGGCGCCAAATCCCGCACCGGCGGACAGCGTGGGTGCCATGATTCCACCGGGTATCCCGCTGACGTAGGAAATCGCCGTGGCGATCATTTTCAGCAGGCCGTAGCTTCCCGGCAATGTCGAGTTGCCATCGACCAGTGTTTTTGCCTCGATGTATCCGCTGCCGTAAGTGTTGTTGCCCGAAGCCAGCCCCACCAGCACCAGCAACAAGCCGCAGACTGCAGCGAATGCAACCGGCTGCTCATGAATCCAGGCACCGATACGGCCCCTCAGGCCTTTGTTGACTTCGATCAGTGTACGGCTGAACACGCCGCCCAGCAGCCCCCCGATAATGCCGCAAAAAACCACCACATACCATTCCTTGCCGAAACCCATCGATTCGGAAGTATGGCCAAAATAGGAATAATTCCCGAGCACGGCAAGCGAAGCGATACCGGCGATGAGCACCGTCATCAAAATGGTTGTGCTGTTGTGTTCTTCGAAGGAGCGGCTCATCTCCTCGATGGCGAACACGATACCTGCCAACGGCGTATTGAACGCGGCAGCAACGCCGGCGGCGGCACCGGCGAGGATCAGTCCCTTTTCCAGATCGTGCTTGGGAAAACGGGCAAGACTGCCCAGTTTGTGCATGATGGATGCGCCGATCTGCACGGTGGGGCCTTCGCGGCCAACCGCAGTTCCACACATCAGCCCAAAGATAGTCAGCAGGATTTTCCCGATCGTCACGCGCAACGACAGAACCTGTTCGCGTACTTTGCTGCTTTCTTTCGGGTCAAGCGATGCGATGACCTGCGGAATGCCGCTGCCCTGTGCTCCGGGAAAGTACTTTCGGGTTATATAGACGATCAGCGCGAGCCCGAGAGGCGTGACCAACAGGGGCAGATAAGGCGAAATGGCCAGCATCTTGTGAAACACGTCGTTCGCCCAGTTCGAGGCAACCGCAAACAGTATCGCAACCAGCCCCACGCTGACAGCCCCGCTCCAGAACACAAGACGGCGCTTCCAGTCCAGAATCAGGTGCTGTTCCGGCAGGGGGAATTTCATCGGTTAATCAAGATCTATGCTCAACATCAGTGAATTTGCTGTGCCTCATTGGCCTTTTAATTATACAGAATCCCAATCGGAAGATAGCGCCGAAACTAAAAATTATTTTCCCGGTACGCGGAAGGCGTGTTGCCCGGCACGATGCCCCCGCTTATTTTCGCCTGGCATTTTTGGAACAGCTGACGGAGACGATATTCAGCGTGTCCTTGTCAAAAGCCAGGCTGACTGGCTTGATCGTGCACTTTTTCCCGGCCGGTGTCTTCTTGATGGACACGCTGTAGTCACTGCCATCGGGCAGGCGGACATCGGGGAAAATGAATTTGCCATTGCTTGTGATCGTCAGGTCGTTTGCCCCGTTCAGCTGCAGCACCAGCGCTTTCCCCGTTCCCTTGCCGGCAAGTCCGGCAACGGTGCCACCGACGGCAAAACTCACGGTGGTGCAAGTGACAACGATGTTGTTGATATTCGTGTTGGCCATATTGCCGTTGCCCTGATCGACCCTGCAAGTCTGTTTGACAGGGATGGAAGGCGAGGCCTTGACTGAGACGGTATAGGCGTTTCCTCTGGCCAGTGCTTTGGGGAAACTGAATTTTCCGTTGGCGCCGACCGGCAGGTCGTTCGCTCCGTTCAGCTGGAGTACCAGTCCGCTGCCGGGAAGCCCGGAAACCGAACCGCCGACTGTGTGCGGCACCGGGGGGGGTGGCGCCGGTTTGGGGGCCGGCTTCGCCTGCTCGCTCTCGCCGCAACCCGCAAGTCCGGCGATCACCGCCACCATCCAGAGTCCGCGAGCCATTTGTGTGAACTTTGCCATCTATCGCTCCTTGTCGTTCATTTCACCGAACACGGGTGAAGTGTGTCATTCGGGCAATCATCCCTGCCCGGGATTGCGCACGAAACCTGATATCGTGCGGGATTGTACACAATTTGCACGGGCAATTTGCCAAGCGCGGACAAACCCCATCGATATTTTCCCGCGGCAACAGTCGATGCCGGCAAGATGCCGTGGCTACGCAAGTTCGACTTCGCTCGCGTCGATGCCGGTTCTGCGCAATGAATACAGCAACGCCGCAGCGTTGAAACCGAGATATACAAGATAACTGGCCACATACAGCCATGCCGTGCGTTCCAGTGTCATCCCGTCGGCAAACATCCACAACAAAAACGCGTAAAGCGGGAGCGACAAAATCTCGCCCGCCATGATCAGGCGGGTGCGGTGCGCGGAGAATAGCCCGAACAGGAACAGCCACGACGCGATACGTATCCAGCTGCCCAGCATGATCAGCGCCACCGTCTGATTGCTCACCACAAAGCGCGTGTCATACAGCAGCGCCAGCATGAAGCGCTGATTGAAGTAGATCAGCAGCAGTAAAAAAGCCGCCGGGACCAGCACCATCACGCCGGCACGCAGCATTTCGCGTTTGAATCGCGCCGAGCCGTAAGTGCTGCTGAAACGCGGCAGGAAGATCAGCGACAGCACGCCCGCCGCGGTGGCAGTCACCCACTCGGTGGATCGCCACAGCGCCTGCAGAAATCCGACGTCGTTCCATGAAATCGAGCCAGACAGCATGCTGCGCACCAGCAGCATCGACACCGGGCTCATGATACCGATGGCCAGGCCCACCGGCACGAACTTCACCAGCTTGCGGTAATATTCCCTGCCGTGTTCATTCTGGGGCTGCCGCAGTTTTTGCAGATAATGCCAGATCGCCAGGCCCAGCACGGCCAGCAACAGCGTCTGCGTCCATATCAGGCCGCGCAGGGAAATGCCGAACCACGCGCTTGCAGCGACCAGCAGCAATATCAGGCTGCCCAGCAAAGCGAGCACCAGCATGCGCTGCTGCAGGTGTTTGCCCAGCCAGTACGCATTAAGCGTCGCCGGAACGACCGTGATGCAGCCGGCCAGTGCCGCCAGCACGAACAATCCGGTTTCGATCCTGCCGCGTGTCAGCCAGACCGCCAGTTCGGGTGAAGCCAGCGCCACCAGCAGCGCGACGGCCAGCGAGGTGCCCAGGCCCAGCCTGAGCGCATTCCGCAACAGGCAGCGTTCATCGCGAACCGTGTCCACCTGGGTGATCAGCACCGTCAGGCCCTGCAACACCCCTGCCATCGTCACCGCGCTGACCAGTTCAACCACCGACTGAAGTTGCGCCCACAGTGCCACCATGGTCGGTCCTCCCGCCAGAGCCAGGACCTTGTCCAGTCCGGCTCGGCCAAGGAGGTCAACCAGGATGATGGCGAATGCAGCCAGCACGCTTTGGATCGAAGTCAAGTTAGCCTCTTGTCGTTTAGCCTGAGAAATAGAATCCCGTGTTTCGTTTTGCAGGGCAACGGGGTATTTTCGTCGATGATATACCGCGCCCAACATCAAGGAAAATCATAATGGCACGGCAACAAGATCGCTTCATGCGCTGAACGGAAAATATCGTTCCGGAATCAAGCCGTTCACCCGTTCCGACGGATATCGATACAATACTACTCTGCAACGCACGCGAAATGATGTCAGCGGCAAACCGGGTTGGCGCGTTATACAACAAATAATTCTGAAAGGAAAATCATGAAGTCCATAGCAGCCGCGTCTTTTGTCATATTAATGCTTACCAGCCTGTCAGCCCGCGCCGGGACACCCATCATCAACCTGAATATCGGCGGTGAAATCAGCCCGGGTGTCTATGGCCAGGTGCAGTTCGGCAATGCCCCGCCTCCACAGGTTATCAATGTACAACCAATGATGATTGTCCCACGACGCCGCGGCGAAGTGGTCGAACCCTTGTATTTGCATGTTCCACCCAATCAGGCGAGGCACTGGGCCAGGTATTGCCACCGCTACGACGCGTGCAATCGACCGGTATATTTCGTGAAAGAGGGCAGGTATCAACCGAATTACCATGATCGCCATGATGAAGGATATCGGAACGGTGATCGCCGTGATCATGAAGACAGAGCACATGATCGCAGGGACGAAGGAAACCCAGGCAGAGATCGTGGAGATCGTGGAGATCGTGGAGATCGTGGAGATCGTGGAGATCGTGGAGATCGTGGAGATCGTGGAGATCGCGGAGATCGCGGAGATCGCGGAGATCGCGGAGACTGAGAAGGAGTTTGATCCGTATTCAACTCTGCATGAGTAACAAGGCCAGCGTAAAGCTGGCCTTGTCGTTTGTCAGTTACAGTGTGCTGAACCCGCCACCGGCGTCTCCAGGCTGATACGGCCCAGTTTGCCGCTGCGGTATTCGGTCAGCAGGATCATTGCCGCCTTTTCCAGATCAGGTTCACCGCCGCGCCCTTTGAGCAGGCAACCGCGTTTCTTTGCGATGGCTTCGATCACATCCACGCCGTCCAGCCCCGCCTCGTCTATACCAAATCGCGCGGCAAGCATACCCGGGTAGCGCGCAAGCAGCATGGTGGCGAGGAATTCGGCAACCTCTTCTTCGATGACTGCGTTGCGGCCGATGGCGTGTATGGTGGCGAGCTTCAGCCCGTCTTCCGGCTTTTCGATCTTGGGCCACAGCAGGCCCGGCGAATCGGTCAGGGTCATATGGTCGTTCAGCTTATGGCACTGCTGCGACTTGGTCACGGCAGGTTCGTCACCGACGTTGGCAACCCGGCGTTTGAGCAGCATGTTCATCAGCGTGGATTTGCCGACATTGGGGATACCCATGATCATCATGCGCAGCGGTTTGTGGGTACTGTCGCGATGCGGGGCAAGCGGCTGGCACAGGCTTGGCACACGGGCGGCATCGCTTGCATTCCTGCAGCTCAGCGCGACCGCCCTGACCCCCGGCTGTTTGTTGTAAAAATCCAGCCAGGCCTTGGTGGCTTCGGGATCGGCGAGATCGGCCTTGTTGAGTATCTTCAGACAGGGGCGCTGGCGATGCAGGCGCAATTCGGTGATCATCGGATTGCAACTCGCTTCGGGCAGGCGTGCGTCGAGCACCTCGATCACGACATCGGTGAACTCCATCGTCTCGGCCGCTTTTCTGCGTGCCGAAGTCATGTGACCGGGAAACCACTGTATAGACATTGGGTACCTCTAAAAATCCAGATTTTAGTTACGGCATAACCTGAAGGTTAGCCTTCACTGCAACTTCGTTGTATCCCAACTGTAGCGACAACTAGCCATTCCACTAAGTCGCCAAAAAACGGCGGCCAAGTGGCTGGTTATGCTGCGTTGTGGAAAAAATATCTTGCTCACATACATTTCGATATGCGGCGCTGCGAAATTTTTAGTTACGGCCAACCTGACGGTTACCCTTCACTGAAACTTCGTTTTCCCACGCCTTGCTGACGACTCCGCACGGGCTGTTTTTGCCCGTAGCGGATCGGCGTCCCCTTGTGGGGCATTTGGGCGAACTCTGAATTTTCAGAGGCACCCACAGTGGATTGGTTAAAAAGCAAAAGCGGATTTTAACCTGTAGCGCAAACCAAGTCCTGTTTGATCAAGCTCAGGCCGGCGCCAGCAGCGCAAGTTGCGCATCGTCCAGATAACACCATTCGCCCTCCGCCAGTCCCAGCGTGTCGAGTTTCAAGCCGCCGATCTGCGTGCGCCGCAACGCGACACAATGGTTGCCGGCGGCGGCCAGCATGCGCTTGACCTGGTGGTATTTACCCTGTTCCAGCACGAGCTCGATGCCGTGACTTTCGACCATGTTGCAGGTCAAAGCCGCGAGCGGTGCCGGTTCGTCGTGCAGTTTCACGCCGGACAATAATTTTGCGACCAGTTCCGGGGTGACCGGGTCATGCGTGGTGGCGACATAGACTTTGGGGATGTGCCGTTTGGGCGAAGACTGGGTGTGGATGAACGGCCCGTCATCCGACATCAGCAACAGGCCGGTGGTGTCATGATCGAGACGGCCCACCGGCTGCACATCGCGCCGCGTGAATTGCTCCGGCAGGATGGTCAGCACACCGGGGTGGTGACTGGCCTTCCGCGAGCACTCGAAATCGGCCGGCTTGTTCAGCGCGATATAGACATGCTCGCGATATGCCCATGACTCGCCGAATATCTTGAATACCAGTCCGACGGTCTCGATGGCAGCGCGGTTGTCGCTGATGATCTGTCCCGCGATGCTCACCTCTCCGCCGGCGACCAGCTCCCCGCACCACTTGCGCGTGCCAAAACCCTGCGATTGCAGGATACGGTCCAAAGTCAATTTGCTCATGAACGGACTTTAGCAGAACAGGCGGGTGATAATAAAACGTTTGCGTATCCGCCCGCGAGCGGCAGGACACGGTTTCACAATTTCCGCGCTGACGTTAAGATGTTCCCATGAGCCATTTCCTCCCCCTTTCCCGCGTCACCAGGCTGGTTGGAATTTCCCGCCATGCCTTGCAGGAAATGATACGCGGCGGCACGCTGGAAACCTTCGACGGCATGGTCGAGTTGAACGAGTTGCTGCGCGCCTTTCCCGATGCCAAATGGGATGACGATGCGGAATTGCGCCGTGTCACCGAGATCAAGGAGAAGGCCTTCGGCAAGCGCGTGTTCGAACGTGCCATGCCTGACCAGGAGGTATTGTCGGCACGACTGATCGAGCTGGGCAACGAGTATGCCGCCACCAAGGCACTGCTGATGCATTACAGCCAGGTGTTGTCGTGGCTGGACGAGAAAATCGACGAAATGGAAGAAGGCCAGAGCAGGGAGACACGTCATGCATTGCACAGCTTGCGCGCGTTCATCGTGCGCCATTTGGCGGAAATGCCGCCCGACGCGGCAAAAGTACAGGCAGTTATCGCACAGGAAAGGATACTCAGGATCATGTCGGCACACGTCACCATACAGCCCAGCGGCCACGAATTTACCGTCGAGGGCAATGACACACTACTGGAAGCCGCGCTGCGTGCCGGGGTATCGCTCAACTACGGCTGCAGCAACGGCAATTGCGGCGAATGCCGGGCGCGCTTGATATCGGGCGAGGTCAAGAAAGTCCATGCCCATGACTATGTGCTGAGCCAGGCCGAGAAGGATGCCGGTGTGATCCTGATGTGTTCCTGCGCGGCGGTCAACGATGTGGTGATCGAGGCCGGCGTGGCCGGTGCGCAGGACATTCCGGAACAGCAACTTGCGACCAGGGTCAAGTCGGTGGAGGTGTTCAATCCGCAGGTGGCCGCGCTGCATTTGCAGGCACCGCGCAGCCAGCGCCTGCATTTTCTCGCCGGGCAGTCGATCCGTTTGTCGGCACAGGGCGAAAGCGGTGAATATGCAATTGCCAGCTGCCCGTGCGAGGAAAGACACATCGAGATCCAGGTATTGCGCAAACCGGACGATGCTTTTTCAGAATTGCTGTTCGGCGGATTGAAAGCGAATGACAGTGTGGAGGTGGAAGGACCCTACGGCGAATTCGTGCTGGAAGACGCTTCCACACGCCCCCTTATCTTCGTCGCATTCGGTGTGGGTTTCGCGCCGATCAAAAGCCTGGTCCAGCATGCGATGTCGCTCGACCTGGCCGAGTCCATAGACTTGCACTGGCTGGCGGACGATGCCGGGCACTATCAGAACAACCTGTGCCGTTCATGGGCAGATGCGCTGGACAATTTCACCTACATTCCGCACCTGCAGACTATCGAAACCGCAACGATACTGGCCAATATCGCCCGCGATTACCCCAACCTGCATCGCTTCGATGTTTACGCCGTCGGCACCGGGGCACAACTGCAGGTCGCCAGGGACCTGTTCCTGAAGCAGGGATTGCAGCAGCAGCGCTGGCGGGATAACCGCTGTTAAGCCTGCTCGTTGAATTCCCCGTCAAGATAAAACCACCGCCCATCCTCGCGCACAAAGCGGCTGACCTCATGCAAACGCGCGGCGCGACCGCCGATCTTGTAGCGTGCAACGAATTCCACGCTGGCGCGCTGTACTGATTCCGGTGTGTGTTTTTTCACCTCAAGCCCCAGCCATTTTGCGTTTTCGGAGACAAGGTCCAAAGAGGCGGGTCGCGTGCCGGGATGCCAGGTGGCGAGCAGATAAGGTTCCAGCTTCAGCACATAGGCACTGTAGCGCGAGCGCATCAGTGCCAAGGCATCCGGAGCCGGTTCGCCGTCGTGATAGCGGCCGCAGCATGCGGCATAGTCGGCACCACCGCAAGGGCATGGCAATGGTTTCGCGGTCATCCCCGATTCATCCCTGGTCCCTCATGATGCCGGACGAAAGTCGCCCTGCAATACTTTCGGCTCGACCTCTATCATGCCGGCATCGCTGGTCACCATGATGTGGCCTTCCTGCAGGGTGCATTGCAGTTGCATGGTGCGGCTGACCAGTGCGGCAAGGGCCAGCGTGGTCTCGCTGGCCAGCTTGAGCACAGTGAGGTTGTTCAGGCGTTGCAATTTATCGCGGTTTTCGTTCCACCAGATATCGGCGGCGCGCCCGTAACTGACCACCACCACCTGATTCGCGCGCCCGCTGGCTTTGCGGATGACGCGCTCATCGGGCAGGCCAACCTCTATCCAGCGCTCGATCGCACCGGTAAGGTCCTTGTGCCACAGGTCGGGTTCTTCGTCGCTGCTGATACCTTTGCCGAACGCCAGCCCTGCGTCGGCATACAGCGCGAAGGCGAGCAGGCGCACCATCATGCGCTCGTCGGTTTCGGAAGGATGGCGCGCCAGCGTCAGCGCATGGTCGGCGTAATAATGTTGATCCATGTCGGCAATCTGGAGCGTGACTTTGAACACGGTTGCTTTGATGGCCATACGGGTCGATTCGTCCGGAAATTTTGCTGGCGCGCATTCTAGCCCGAATACCCGAGTAAAACCCAGGATAGGCCTGCCCGGCCGGATGGCATTACGGCACCGTTCGGTCTATAATCCGCAACAATTTTGCAGTTCACCGTTCGGGATGCGCTAGAAATGCAGCTCTTCACCTTTGGTATCAACCACCAAACCGCGCCGCTGGCCGTGCGCGAGCAGGTCGCGTTCAATGAGGACGGGATGGAGAACGCGCTGCGCGACCTGGTGGAAAACGGTGCGGCGAAAGAGGCGGCGATCCTGTCCACCTGCAACAGGATGGAACTGTACTGCAATGCCGCACACCCCGGGCATGCCATTGACTGGCTGGCCCAGTATCACCACCTGCCCCGCCAGGAAATCGAACCCTATCTTTATACCTTGCCGCGCGAACAGGCGGTGAAGCATTCGTTCCGCGTGGCGAGCGGGCTGGATTCCATGGTGCTGGGCGAGCCGCAGATCCTCGGCCAGATGAAACAGGCGGTGCGCCAGGCCGAGCAGGCCGGCACGCTGGGCTTCCTGCTGCACAAGCTGTTTCAGCGCACTTTTTCGGTGGCCAAGGACGTGCGCACCCAGACCGAGATCGGCGCAAACCTGGTGTCCATGGCCGCCGCCGCGGTACGGCTGGCCGAGCGCATTTTTCCGAGCATCTCAGATCAGCGCGTGTTGTTCATCGGCGCGGGCGAAATGATCGAACTCAACGCGGTGCATTTCGCCGCGCGTTCGCCCAAGCACATCACCGTCGCCAACCGCACGCTGGAGCGCGCGCAAACACTGGCGCGGCGCATCAACGGCACGGCGATCACGCTGACCGATCTGCCGGAACAGCTGGCGCACCACGACATCATCGTCACCTGTACCGCCAGCCAGTTGCCTATCCTCGGCAAGGGCATGGTGGAGAGCGCGCTCAAGGCGCGCAAGCACCGCCCCCTGTTCATCGTGGACCTGGCCGTCCCGCGCGACGTTGAAGCGGAAGTTTCCACACTGGATGATGTGTTCCTGTACACCGTGGACGACATCGCCGCAGTGGTGAAGGACGGCCTGGATGCGCGCCAGGGCGCGGTCAAGGAAGCAGAGGTCATCATCGATTCCAGCGTGTCTGATTTTCTGCACTGGATGGAATCCCGCGAAGCAGTCCCGGCCATACGCGCGCTGCGCGACCATGCCGAACGCCACCGCCGCGTGGAAGTGGAAAAAGCACTGCGCATGCTGGCCAAGGGCGAGAATCCGGAAAAGGTGCTGGAAGCCATGAGCAGCAGCCTGACCAATAAATTTTTGCACGCGCCTACCCACGCGCTGAACCAGGCGCAAAGCAGCGACCGCGAAGCTTTCCTTGAGGTGATCCACCGCCTTTATCACCTCCACCACGACGAGTAAACCCCAGCCGAATGAACCCCAGCATTACCGCCAAGCTCGCTCAGCTGAGCGAGCGACTGCTTGAAGTCAATCAACTCCTGAGTACCGAAGAAGCCACAAAAAACATGGACACGTTTCGCAAGTTGAACCGCGAACGTGCCGAACTGGAACCGGTCGTTGAGTTGTATCACACCTATCTGGCATGCCAGGCGGACATCGGAGCGGCCGAGGAAATGGCCAAAGACCCCGAGATGAGGGAATTTGCCGAAGTCGAGATCAAGCAGGGTGAAGCGAATCTGGCGCAACTTGACAGTGAATTGCAAAAGCAATTGCTGCCCAAAGACCCGAATGACGAGCGTGGCGTTTTTCTGGAAATTCGTGCCGGCACCGGCGGGGACGAGGCAGCGCTGTTTGCCGGCGACCTGTTCCGCATGTATTCCCGTTTTGCCGAACGCAAACGCTGGCAGGTGGAAGTGATCTCGGAGAGCCCCGGGGAAATGGGCGGCTACAAGGAGATCATCGCGCGCATAGACGGACAGGGCGCTTACTCGGTACTTAAATTCGAATCCGGCGCACATCGCGTGCAACGCGTACCGACCACTGAAACACAGGGGCGCGTGCATACCTCGGCGTGTACCGTGGCGGTCATGCCCGAAGTGGACGAGGTCGACGACGTGGTGCTGAATTCTGCCGACCTGCGCATCGACACGTTCCGCGCATCCGGCGCGGGCGGCCAGCACATCAACAAGACCGATTCGGCGGTGCGTATCACCCACCTGCCGACGGGCGTGGTGGTGGAATGCCAGGACGGCCGCTCGCAGCACCAGAACAAGGCACAGGCAATGCGCGTGCTTGCGGCACGCATCAAGGATGCGCAGGTGCGCGAGCAAAACGCCGCCACTGCCGCGACGC
>Ga0307376_10005569_pt1 | contig 11318 bp, 13 predicted proteins | sample TR2MG_FD_202536 | JGI IMG/M metagenome (GOLD analysis project Ga0307376, IMG submission 202536) | Soil microbial communities from Risofladan, Vaasa, Finland - TR-2 | ecosystem: Environmental > Terrestrial > Soil > Coastal area > Acid sulfate soil | place: Finland: Risofladan, Vaasa | collected... | reverse complement strand
AGATCGCTCTGTGATGCTGGTCTCTGCCTTCTCGACCAGCGCGTCAGTGGTCTCTTCTTCGATACCTCCATCGAACTTATTGAGGTTCTCCACTCGTACGGCAGGATTGAGATTGGTGATGCCTATGACCTCTCTCTTATCCACGTTATACGATGTGCCCGGAGACTCAGCCGTAACCTGAATGTCAAAATAGTATAGATTGCCACTCTGGTTAAAGACCATGGCCTCGGCAGAGATACTCTGGAGGGTGGTCGGGACGAACCTCAGTCCAGAAGCAGTGTAGCAGAGGTTGCTGACGCTGATATTGAGCGCAACTGGAGCATTGAAATACAAGCGCACAGTACCAGTAGAGAGCCCTCCTGTAGACCTGGATATGAACATATTGGCTACGAGAGCGTCTGCCTCGGAGGCAGCCAACAACTCTGGATTGGCAAGAGACTGGCCCTGCTTGATGAGCGTGACCTCCCTGGCTATGGGATCCATCAACAATTGATTGGCCTTCACCAGCAAGTCTCGCACACCAGATCCTTCTCGGAAATTGACGTCTGGAAATTCTTGTACCAACCTGGCTTCTATGAACTTCTCGACATCCATCTCGAAGGGGTCCGGCGTAAACCTCTGAACCACAGGGTCCACTACCTGCACTTGAGCTGGGGAGCCCTCCGATAGATCGATGTCTGGGTCGAATGCCACGAGGCGCTCTTCTATGAAATCTCTTAATTCTTCAGTCGGCATGCTACAGCTCCAGATTCGCGTAGGCGAGCTTACCGGACTGCGCGACCAGCTCTACCCGCGCCAACAGCGCAGTCAGGTTTACATCGAATTTGGCATTCAGCAGTTTTGCTGCTGCCAACTTTTCATCATCCGGCAACCGCGGTTGCCTGCTTTGTAGGGCTTTGATCTGCTGCTCTGTCCTTCGTACAGCTATGGAGAAGTCAGACACGATTGTAGAACTTTGGCCGACATCGAAACTGCGCCCTATATTCCGCAGACCGCTCCCTCCCATTCTGGTAACAAAAGCGTCAGTGCCCGACGTAGTAAACAGTATTTTCAGAAAGGTCTGCATCAATGCCCGCAATCCAGTAGCCTTTTTTGGGTCCTGTCCGATCCTAAACCTAATGCGACTCTGCACAGTAGCCGTGAAGTCGGCACTGAGTACCGATACGCTGCGGATGGTAGCCCTCTTCGCGGAATCAGGTACCTCAGCCAATATTTTGCTCTTGGACGCAACAATAAATGAGGGAGAAGTAGCCTCGTTTATCAAAACCTCTACCGCATAGCGTAGATCCTTACCCACGATTTCCAAGGAGCGCGGAACCAAGCCTGGTATTTCATCCACACCAGTGACGGGTAACGCATCTTGAAATTGAATGAATTGCAGATCCATTATTCTTCCGTGTTCATAGCATCCTCTTCAGAGGTGTTTTCTTCATTCTGCAACTGCCACTGACTGGGTGGCAAGCTCTTCACAGTATCCACAGCCCGCACTATCTCCGTTTTGATCTTGTCTACTCGATCCAGCTTGGTCCCCCGTACGTCACTGCGCCCCTTAACTCCGTCTATTCTATCTATAGCGGCATCCAAAAGCTCCTCGTAAGTCAAATTTGCAGCAGTTTCGGTATACTGTCTGCCGCGCACAAACGAGTAGGCGTTACCTAGTATCTCCCTCATCTGCAGATTTAGCTTAGCTTGCCGCTTGGCGACCGTCTGCTTGACTTCTGTGGTCTGCTCAGCCATTAATACCTCGCCCTGGAAGTTCTGCCCGCGTCCAATTCGGAGTCAAAGTCGGCAGTCTCCCCTAGCAGTCTTATATTCTCGTCTTTATCCGCGTCACTATAGTCGTAATCCGGGTCAGTGCCTACGACTACGCCCCTGAGCACTGTATCATCGGCGTCCTCATCAAACTTAGAGACGCGCAAATCAGAGCGCACCACACCTCTCATAGACTTCAACATGTACGCGCTACTGGATGCGTCGTCTTTGTCCATAGCAAAGAACTCCTCTATCTTGCCATCCATAAGCAAGTCGTACGCTCTATCCAGTCCTCGCTCTTTCAACATTTTCAGTGCCGCATCGATACGAGACACGGCCATCACTTGGAAACCCATCAACACCTCCGTCAAGCCGTACGGAGATTGATATGTCAGAAGATTCTTGAGGGACAACAATGTGTTTCTGGCATCGTTTAACTGGGCGCTGGAAGGGTTCTTGTTGGCTAACAACGGATTAATTACTCGCTCGAGCTCCATAATGTCCGATGAGAAGTCCGTGACGTCCAACCAAGAATACCACCCATCCAAATCGTCTATGAAATCTTCGTACGCTACCGCTGCCGCACTCAAGATCCGGAAAGATGATAGCGTCCAGTCTGTACCCAAAGAAGGGTACAGCTCAAGCTGATAGCCAGAAGAAGATAGCTCCAATACCTCATGCTCCGAGGATACGGTGCCTATGTCGCTAAGATGCGCCACGCGAACCACGTCCCCTTCAACGATATCGATATGAGAAAAGTCTATGTACGTCCCGTCCTCTTTAGCTTTGAATCCCGTCGTGGTGCCCGCCGTCGTATCATCAGTGAAACCCATGAGGTCGTTGACGTTTCCATCCCCTATCGCGAGACTAGTTGTCAGGTCCTCGGCTATGGACGTCAGTTTCAAAGTCTCGCTGAGGATAATCCACGACTCCGAGACTCCTGTCTTCTTGAATGGGGTGAGTGAGTCCACGTTCACCGTGTCTACGGCCCCCCGAGTCACAGACACTATCCTATGGTAACCTGCATTGATTCCAGACCTTATGAGCAGCATGTCTCCTGCGTGGTCCGTATCCTCGATAGTATCGGAATCCAAGGTCATACTGGTCAAAGTAAGGATGATCCCTGTCGAATCCCCGCTATCATACAGTGTCTTGACTACCTCAGCCGTAATCTCCCCCACCTCATTGATTTGTTGGGCAGCCTCTACTGCAGACAGGCCTTTAGACGTATCCGACTGCCCCTCATAAAACCCTATAGCCGCATAGGTGGCCAAGACGTTCTCTCTAGAACCTGCAGCCTCCGCCGTCATGCGGATCTCTACAGCTCCAGGAACAGTCTTGGTTATTTTGACATAGGACAGGGTAATCGGCCCGGGCAACACCTCCTCCAAGACAGACGCCTCGTACGGATAACTGCCAGCATCAGCCCAATCATTGATGTCCTCGACTATTTGCTCCGCAGTTCTACTCACGCCTGGAGTCAAAGTTACGGTAGGCAGGGCGTCTATCTCCAACAGATCCACAGCGCCAGACTCGATGTGATACGCAACCGGGAATTCGATGTTTTCATCGAAGTTATCATGATAAAAACTGGTCACGCTCGGCTGTGCTGGAGGAGTAAAAGTATACGTTGTTTCTGTGCCAGCGTCGGCAGCCACCTTCAGCTGATTCTCTGCGGCTGTTATCTCCCAAGGACCAGACCTGGTGCCCGTCACGGTAGCCGGCACAAGCTCTCCCTCATCCCCCGAGGGTGTGGCCGTCTCCCCCGATACAGACGAAGAAGACAACAATCGGGGATCCAAAGGATCTACCACGGTAGTGTAGTTGTTCAGAACAGCTTTGCCAGAAGCCATGCTCAGATAGGCCTCCCTACACAAAGCGATCTTGTCGTCCCGCGTCATAGACACTGATTCGAACTGAGACTGTAAACTCCGCAGGTCATCTCGCACCTTCTGCACCGAACTCTGGACGGATAGGACCCCGAGATTTAGGCTATTGAACTCCTCGAGCATGGCGCTTATCTGCTCGAGAGTAGACAAGATGTCTTCGTAAGTTGTGGACAGGTTGCTAATTGTGCTGAATATAGACTGCCTGGCCAGTTGTGGAGGACGCACAACTTGCCCAGATTGTTTAATATTTGGCTCTATGGAGTATCGAATAAAAGCATCCACAGCCTGTTGATAACGTGTGAATGCTTTGCTGCTGATGACGTTCTTGTCTGTGAGTATCTGGTCTACAGTCAAAAGAGCCGCCGCAGCGTCTCCCAAAAGTGTCGTTCTCGTCACATCTTCCGTATGGTAACCCAGTTCACCAATAGCTTCATACATGTCCTCGATGTATTCTAAGGCAGTCTCAACGACAGCATTGAGCTTGTTGGTGGCGAGGTAGATGACATAAAAAATGGCATTCGGGTCGTAGGTCAACGTAGACGAAAATAGCTGCAGTACTTCATCGAATTTGGAACCCATGTCTACGGGACCCAGCGCATCTTTTTCAATACGAATAGCGCTCTTCACGAAACGAGATACCGCAGCTTCAATTTCCGTGTCTTTATACCCGGCCATGCGTATCCACCATATCGAATTTCTTCACGTCTTTTCTCGTTAGTTTCAGTGACTTCCTGCGTATTGTAACTGGATCTCGATCTAAAAGCATACATATGTTGCTAAAAGACGTAAAGCCGTCATCATCCTGGAACATCCAAGACAGCGCGTCGATGTAGAGACGCTTTTTGGTGAGAGAGGGACTGTTCCTGTACAAGGCGATATCGTACGCCGCTCTCCTGAGAATGGCAGCCAAAAGTAGCTTTTCTTGATGACATTCAGGAATACACTGTCGAACAGTTAAGATCATGTAACTGTGATGGTTAACGGTGACCCGACTATCCCAACGTCTGGGATAAAGACCACCGTCTGGTCTCTCCTGGTGGCCGTCAACTCCGTGGAGCCGGAAGCCAAGGCTGTAATTACAAGTTTGTCTTCCAACACAGCTACCGTAGCCACAGAGGTGTCAGATATTTCATAGAGTACGTCTTCGTGGGCCACCCCCTCAAGTGTTCTGCCATCCGACCCCAACACCACAGGAATCAAATCGAAAGTATCGCCGACCGCGAGAGCCCCTAAGGTCCACGTGATTTCCTCAATCACCGGGAAGAGCAGGTCTAAGAGGTTAACCGAAGCTTGGTCCGGCACTACCAGCTCCCTGTCAAACACAATAGCCCCAGTAGGGTCCGCCTCGGCAGCCTGGATGCTCTGTACCATGGCTCGGTATTCTCCACCTCGGTACAGGTCCACCTCAACGTACCCCTCCTCGTCGGTCCTCAGCTCTACCTTGGACCCCAAAACCCCATAGCCATCCACTATGGCAGGCTTGAAGTTGTTGATTAGACTGATATCCAGCCCCTCCAAAGGACGTCCTGTCGCATCCTTGAAGAACCCACTAGCCCTACAAAGCCTGGGATCTGTAGCTACCGGAATAGTAAACGTCTCACCCTTCACATCAAAGTCGTTCGTTCCAGTAGGAGAGCTCGCGGCCGGACTCCAGATCTCTACAAGCTGGGGGCTCTTGAATTGGTCCCCAAAGCCCCCATCAAACGCCACGCCAGTCTTGAACATGCGAATGGTGTAGTTGATGGGAGGGTCGTCGCCCTCCAACGTAAAGTCGGCCACAGCGTCACTGCCTACCAACTCCGTGGTGTTCTGCGTTATGAAGGTGGTTCCGTCCTCGTCAAATACGCGGACCAAGACGCCTTCCAAGGCCTCGTCGTTCTGGTCCCAAGCGTATATTTTTACAACTTCACTCGCCATCAGGTTGTTTTCCCTTCTCTACGAGCTTATGAGGGCCTCATATTCATCGACACCCAGCCCGCCGGATAGCCATGCTTCAATGCCAACATGGTCTGCTTATGCTTAGACAGACCTTCTGACTGTTGCTTAAAGCGCCAGTATGCCGTTGTAGGGTGTTGTACAGCAGTCCTAGCAACCCCCGTTGCACCCCTGAGTAGTATCTCAGCGGGTATGCCTCCCAACTTTTCCAACTCATTGAATAGTCCAAAAACAGTGATGCTATTCATGTCAGGTACCTATACCAGTGCCGGGCATACTAGGGGCGCCTGCACCGGGAGGAGATGTACCACCTCCCATATTCGGAGCTTTGCGTCCTATCATGCTGGCTGGATCTTGCTGAGGAGTCGAAGGCGCAGGCATGGATGCGGGTGCGGCGGAGCCTCCGAGCGGGTCTTGCGATATCTTTTCTAATTCGTCGAAAAAACCATGAAACATGGCCGTCTTAGTCTGGTAGGGGCTGCCTCGCATCTTTTGTATACCGCCCACTATTCCGCCCGTAGCTAGACCCCCTGCCGCACTCCCGCCTATACCAAGAGCCGCAGGCAATGCGATACGCAATAGCGTCTGATCTACATCTGGAGTGCTCAGCAGTCCTTTAGGCGCTTTCCTAGCAAGTAGCGTAGCTGCCCTAAGCCCCAACCCATACTTCTTGGCCAGAGCCAAAGCAGCTATCCCACCTATGGGAGCACCAATCAACGCGGCTTTGCGTGCTATATCTTCCGACCTAGTGATGCGCCCTCTAGGAGCCATTCCTGCAGCAGTATGTCCCGCAACGCTACGTCCAACAGGCACGCCAGCAGCAAGACCGGTGAGGATACTTCCGGCATCCATACCGGTCTTCTGTATCGATTCTGCGGTCTTCTTGTACTCTTTCACCGGGCCTTGATACTTTTCGTGAGCTCTGGCCACACCCTGCTCCGTGCGGAACTTCTTGGGGCTCTTGCCGAGCTTGTGCGCCTGCTGCGTCGCTATGGCGAATGATGTGCTCTCCTCCATATCTGGGTTCTTAGACCGGATATGCTTAGCGCGCTGATAAACCCACTTTCCTCCGGGCCCATATGATCCTCTTCCAGGCATTATTCATACTCCAATCGAATTACCTTTTACTCTAACCTACCTTGATAAAAACGAGACATGATGTCTCGCTGTTGCTTCTTAGAAGGAAGCTGCCCATGTACATACCCATGCCTGCCTAATACTTCTGATTCACCCACACGATGAGGAGCTAACTTTTTGGTCACAGCTTTAGGGAGCATGGGCAAGTACTCCCCTTCGCGCATCACTACTTCTGGAGAAGCGTGCTGTGTAGCTGGGACCTTCCCTCGTGGCGGTAATTGCAGATCAGGTGTCGCCTTACGCAATATATCATTCTGCTTATTCAGTATTTTTTCTGGAATAGTCTTGGGTGTTTTAAAGGTTTCAAATACGTCAGCCTTGTCCTTCTTTCCACTAAGGAATCTATCAGACCATTTTCTGCCAGCACGGACTTCATCTAACTCGTGACGAGACGCAGCAGCCGTCATTGCTCGACTGTCTTGACCTTTCAAGCCCTTGCCAATATGACCCACGCCTTTCTGCACGTATACACGGCCTAGACCAGGCACGTTACGTGCACCACCGCCCATTCGCGCTAGCATGCCCCCCAGCACTTGATGTCTTAACTCTGAGAATGGTTTCGGTTCTCCTTTAACAGCCTTTCTAACTCCGCCCACCACGTCTTTGAGAGCCTGTCGTGCACTGACCCCTTGTATTGGAATGCCTACTGCCTTGGATAGGGCAGTGTTACCCCGCTCCAGCCCCGCTATTTCTCTGGCATAATCTAACAATTTACCTTGATTTCCCGGTCTAGAGGCGTTTTGTAGACGTGCTATCTCCGCGGGGCCGAGCTCTCCTAAACGCAGCATAGTACGCCATTTAGCTGCAGCTATTTTCTCCAACTCACCAAAAAAGCCATCTAGTGCAGCTACGTGCATCTCACGACCTCCTAACAGCCGATGGTAAATCAGGTACTTGTATTTGGAAAGGATCGTCCAACACCAAATCTGGGTCAAGAAGGTCAAATTCTGCACCAACGCTGGGTACTTCTATTCTCCTTATAATCGATGTCCCTTCCACAATAACATCCAAAATCATGCCCTTTACTAGGGTTGTTTCTGCCGCTCCAGTGACATCTGTCTCGATCTGCTTAGATTTACCTGCTATGAAATAGCCATCCGATATCAACGCGCTGTTGACATTCACCAACGTAACTAGCGCACCGGATAGAGCCTGACCATCAATGCCGGCAAGCTGTATCTTACCGACAATCAGCACGCCAGAAGCTAAAGAAGCCCCAGTAGAACCCTGAATCCAGTCAGACCAACCGCCAAACGTACCGTTCACAGAATGGTAATATCTAGTACGGTACCAATAGGACGCCTCCCCACTCAGGTCGGCGAATATGTATTCATCAACTCCAGATTCCAAGCTTATATGGGCCGCTTTCCCGTGCGCTATAGTCTGGGAAAGGCCCAAATCTACTACGGCCCCTCCGCCAGTCACTTCTATGGTGCCCCCGGTTCCGGATAGGGTGCCCGTGAGCTTGAGCTTTCCGGTACCGTCATCGGCCGCAACCAAATGCGTGACGATACCATTTATCTCATTCACAGCGTTGGCTATGCTGATGGGGTTTGCCGAAGCGAATATAAGACTCTGCTCCACCCCACCATTTACCACCAGTGTCAAATCCTCCCCACTGAGACTGGTAAACGGAGCACTGACTGTGCCGACCAGTACTGGAGGTTCGGCTACTGCCGCGGTAATGAACAACGCGTCACTGTATGGTGTGCCCAGCTTAGACCGCTGTACTTGCATCTTGTTGAAGTTGAGCAGCACGTCTTCTATGTCGCCGACGTATATTTGAATGGTGATAGTAGCCATCAGCTCTCCTCTATATCGTCAATAACCGGTTGATGCTCTACTACGGTTCCGCCCTCTGTTACCGGTTTTTGCTCCTTGGCGGACACGACCTTGGGCGCTGCAAATACATTTGGAGGCGTGTTTACTAGACGCATACGAGGACGTGCCTCCAAAGCTTCAGTCACTAACGGCTCCGCACAGCTTATCAAGGGCATCACTTCCACGTTCCTGGGCCTACAAATCATACCCCTGGTGACTAGGCAAAGCCCGGTACTCATATCACCCTCTTCATGCGGTAGGAGCCCATGAGGCCCTCGCCTTCGTAGACAGTAGACATCTCATACACGGCTACCAAGCCGCCAGTCTCTCCTCCGCCATCGGTAGCCAATTCTACGTACGACTTGGAAGAGAATACCCTTACTCGAGCAGCCACAAGCTGGCCGTTGATATCATGAACGGTATTATCGATGAATACGTTCTCGTGGACTAGACCCAGGACCCGTACCATCATCAAGGCGACATCGTCAGTGTCGTTGGCAGTTACCACCATCTGCTCAACTTCGCGTGTGTACACGATGCTCTCAACAGAATGTCCTACGTCATCGTATACAATGAAATGCGCGGAGTACACTCCGGTGGATGCGGGGACCCAGGACGACTCGTACCTACCCTTAGCTTTGTGTGTGAGGTCTAACGTGGCTAGAGGAGTGACACCCCCGCCAGCATAAATCTCGGCTTGAGGGTGACGGTCCTCGGCGCCATCCTCCAAAATCATCACTATCGGGACAGACGCTCCAACTGTTACCGGCAGTGCCATATTAAATCACTCTCCCGTGGGACTTTTGTCCTGACTTTTATACACCGGCTTGGGAGCCTGTAAGAAGGCCTGCAGCATTTCTAACTTCTTTTCGAGCTGGTCCACATCTATCTCCAGCCGCTCGTTTCTCTTGGCCACCTTCTCCATCTCGCGCTCCACTACACCGACATGCACGTTGAGCTCTGCGTACTTCCACACAGCCATCCCGCCGGTACCTATCAGGAATAGTATCACCCCCAGGAGAGAACGTCTAAACCAAGAAGACCACCCAGTTACCGCCTCCTTCAACTCCTCCATCTCAAACCGCTTAGGGATCAAACTCCACTTGCCTCTCTGCTCGATAACCACCCTCTGGGTATCATCGGCACCAGCTTCCAATGAATGAAGACGGGAATCGAGCTCCTTCTTGATGGACTCCAACTTCAAATCCAGTATTTCTTTATTATAGAAAGACTGTAATTGGTCTCTTACCCACGTCTCTTTAGGTCGTTTGCTTAGTTGTTCTATCACCCACGGCTCCACGGCTTCTGCCGGAGACGTCATCGCGGTAGTGCTCATTTCCCTCTTCTTTGCCATAGCTACCTCCCAATGATGAGCTTAGCAAACGGAATCTCGGAGGTGTCCTCCATGAACCGTTCTACTGAGACCCTCTGGAAATCTGGGTGCTTTATAAGCCACTCTCTAAGTATAGCCGGTGATGTGTTCTCTGGGATCAGACTCTCTGCACCGGCGACTCTGAGGTTTTGGAGGTAGCGTGTGACCAACTCGAAACAGAAGAGCTTCTTGTGGTCGTGGATAGACATGTTTGAGAGCGTACCAAAAATCTTCCTAAAGATGAGCCTCATGGTGCCTATTATGGCCCCCGCGTAATCGTAATCAGAGCCAATCAACCAGCGTAAATCCCGAAGTCCAACTTCGGGATTTCCGTTATAAACGTAGAACTCCAACTTCAAGTAACGAGGGTCATCTGGGTCGAATGGAGGACGGATAACGCCCTTCCTGGGGAGGGCCTCCGCGCTCCAGAACCCAGTCCAGAGGGGGTCCTCATAAACGAGCATTGCATGATTGATTGGGGAATGACTCGCCCAGCGAATCACCCGCCCAGAAAACTCTTTAGTGGAGGCGAGAACAACCGCTACTTTGGGGTGCCTAACCATTTCTCCGGGCAGACATGACTAGAATCCGCTCATGTATCGGTACGAATCGTAGTAGTGAATAGACTGCCCAACAAAACACGTACTGCCGTACAAATCCTCGTCCATGAAAAAATCGGCAATCAATTCATGTTGGTATTCCATATAAACGACGTCTTCTTCGTAGTAGCTCTGCCAATCGGAGCCTATATTTTTAGTTTCGGAAGTAGCCCATACGGCGGTACGTTTACTGTCCACATTGCAGTGAGACACCCATTGCTCCATCATCGACATCTGACCCTGCTGGCTTCCAGCAGATTCTGCTAGATCGGAGTAGGCACCAACGAAAACCATATCTGCTACGCGCATCCAGTGAACGCCCTCTGGAGCGTTCACACCATCGTATGTCACCAAACCGGTGCTTCGGTCATTCGTGATCTGCCACCACGGCGCCCAAAGACCGACCGGCAGCCCAAGAATACTTCTAGTATCTTTCATCAGATTGCACATCAAAGGGACATGCAACTGTGGGTTGTTGTCGGGGACGAAATACTCTACATCGAAAACAAAACCATCAAACTGCTCCTTGTTCGTAGCCTGTGTCTGATACTGCCGAACCGGTTCTAGAACCGTACGCTTCACCCAATTCTGGATAATGGTCCAATCCGAGTTCCCAGCAACAGCATAGACTCCGATTCCGGCACTCTTCAGACCGGATACCAACGCTTTTAACCCATCAACGTTGGCTGTTGACCACGAATACCTGCCGATCCAATCATAAATAGAAATCAGAACCACGTTGATCTTGTTGCTCTGGCAGAATGAGACCAAAGCAGCCTGCTCCGTCGTGGTGTCCACCGCAGATTTATGCCA
>Ga0307376_10005568_pt1 | contig 11319 bp, 10 predicted proteins | sample TR2MG_FD_202536 | JGI IMG/M metagenome (GOLD analysis project Ga0307376, IMG submission 202536) | Soil microbial communities from Risofladan, Vaasa, Finland - TR-2 | ecosystem: Environmental > Terrestrial > Soil > Coastal area > Acid sulfate soil | place: Finland: Risofladan, Vaasa | collected... | reverse complement strand
GTTCTCCCAGCCATCGGCTTTGAGCTTGTCGCAGATCGGGGCGGTTCTTCTGTCCTGCCACACTATTGCGTTGCACACCGGCCGGCCGGTTTCGCGATCCCAGGCGACGACGGTTTCCCGCTGGTTAGTGATGCTGATCGCAGCGATCTCGTCGGTGTGTGCGCCGACCCGTTCTATTACCTGTCGCGCTACACCACTCTGGGTTGCCCATATTTCCATCGGATCGTGCTCGACCCATCCGGCCTTCGGGTAGAGCTGACTGAACTCCTGCTGTGCCATTCCTGCGATGTTGCCTTCGCGGTCGAACAGAATTGCGCGGGAACTCGTGGTCCCGGCATCAAATGCAAGTACATATCTCTTCTCGGCCACAATTACCTCCCTGAGTTCATTCGGTCGATGAGCAGACGGGCAGTGGGCTCGTCGACCACCAGATCGTTCACAAAGCCGGCGCGCAACGCGGCAAGAAGGCCCGGCACCTTTGCCCGGCCTGATACGACACAGATTGTGCGGGGAATCTTGGCGTACAGCTCGAGCGGAGGGCCGCTCGCACGCTGATTTATTGAGATGTTGTCCGAGCTTCCATCGGCCCGAAAGAACACAGTTGCCAGATCGCCCACCACGGCCTCCCGTTTGAGCTCCTCGAGGTCACACTCTTCGAGGTACCCGCCCGCATAGACGTGGCTCGAGACACCTGAGGAGACTGCACCGATACTGAAGAGGAACACATCGGCACTCTGCTGAAGCTCAACGATGCGGCGGATGCTGCGCTCGCGCCACATGGATTCCCGGGTGTCACGATAGTCGAAGAAGGTCGGTACCGGAAAGAGAAACATGCGCGCATCGTAGTTCTCGGCAAACGCCTGGAGGATTTTCGCCGCGTAGCTGTTGTCGTAGACGTAGGTGTTGCCCGAACCGTTCAGCTGCACAATGTTCAGCCCTTCGATTCGTTTACGGATGAGATGGACGCTGATCTCGCTCAACGTGGTGCCCCATGCGAGACCGAGGGTCAGTTCGTGAGCCGGTGCCGAAGCCCTGGCTGCAGCTATCGCGAGGACGTCATTCAGGTGATTCGCGGCATATTGCGCCACTCGCTGTATCCAGATGATCTCTCCCAGCTCGGCAGGCACGGGTACAACATGGACATCCTTCAGTCCGAACGCGTTTCGTATGTTCTCTGAGATCGGAGCAAGGTGGGAGTTCTCATCGTGCACATGTATTTCCACCAGTCCCTGCTCTCGTGCCAGGCCCAGCAGCCGGGAAACCTTCGGGCGGGAAAACCTGAGCTCCTTCGCGATCGCCTCGGTCGTCAAATCGTTGTAGTAGTAGAGTTTTGCAACTGAAAGGGCGTCACGAAGTACGTCCGGGGTGATGCGCATACGCCATTTAACCGTGGAACTTTCGCTTGTGCAAGCATATTGCTCCGGAAGTATTCGATTGTGAGAAAGTGTAACATGGTATGTTGACATTTGTTCAGTTCCTCGTATACTGAAGATGTACCCCCAACAAGAGAGAACCTGCTTTCATATGCCTGACTCAACCAGGGGAGCGGTCCCAACCGGAAGCGAGGTGTCATGTTCGACAGCAATTCGCATGTTGATGTTGCCATAATCGGCGCCGGCATCGTCGGCAGCATGATCGCGCGTGAGCTCTCGCGCTACCAGTTATCGGTGGCGCTGCTTGACCGCGCAAACGACGTCGGAACCGGCGCAAGCAGCGCCAACAGCGCGATACTCCACTCCGGACACGATCCCCGGCCGGGCAGCCTGAAGGCGCGGCTCAACCGACGTGGCAACGAATTGTGGTGGAAGGTCGGCGAGGAGCTCGATATCCCCCGAATCGCGTGCGGAAGCATGATCGTTGCCCTCGGCAGGGAGCAGCTTCCGGAACTCGACAAGCTGCTTGCTCGCGGAACAGCAAACAATATTGAAGGACTGCGTATCCTGAGTGCGGACGAAGCGCGGACGCGAGAACCGCTACTCTCGGACGCAACCGCAGGCGCGCTGTGGACACCGACGGCGGGTGTCATCGATCCGCTTCGTGGCACAGTCGCGATTGCCGAAAGTGCAGCGGTCAACGGCGTCCTGGTCGAACTTGATTGCGAGGTTTCAGGGCTCATCATCGAGCACGGCCGAATCGCCGGTGTGCATAGTTCGCGCGGTGACCTGCGTGCGAACTGGGTGATAAATGCTGCGGGCATCTATTCCGATGTGATTCTGCACGAGGCCGGGGACCACCTCGAATACTCGCTCATCCCGCGCAAGGGCGAATACTTCCTGTTCGATGCCGCACGCGTGCAGGTACACAACGTGCTTTTTCCCCTTCCAACGGAAAAAGGCAAAGGCACGCTGGTTACCGTAAGCGCGCATGGCAACACGATGATCGGTCCGAACGCAACAGTCATCGAAAACAGAGAGGATACTTCGAACACCGCCGAGGGAATGCGCGAGATTCTTGCAAGCGCGCAACGTCTGGTGCCCTCACTCGATCCGCGTGACATCATTGCGAGCTTCGCCGGAATCCGTGCGACCGGTGTCGGCGGTAACGGCGACTTCCTGATCGAACTCTCCTCTTCGGTCGATCACCTCGTGCACCTTTCGGGAATCGAGTCACCGGGTTACGTTGCGGCCCCCGCAATCGCGGAGCACGTCGTTGGACTGCTCGCGGGCTCAGGACTCAGGCTTGTGCCGAAGCCGCACGGGCTGAAGGATCTGCCCAGGCGGCCGAGATTCCGCGAGCTTACCCACGACGAGCGGGCAAAGCTTATTGCGAAGGATAGCAGCTACGGCAGAATTGTCTGCCGGTGCGAGATGGTGACCGAAGGTGAGGTGGTTGCCGCCATGAAGGGGCCGATACCCGCCCGTTCATACGACGCGCTGAAGCGTCGCTGCTGGCTCGGCACCGGTCGCTGCCAGGGTGGCTTCGATTACAGCAGGGTAATAGAACTTATGGCACGGGAAGACGGCCTGCCGCAGACCGAAGTAACCAAGAAGGGCGGCGAATCGCGGTTCCTCTATCGGGAAACCAAGGATGCGGCCGCGCTGCCCGAGCCCCACTGTGCATGTAATGCGCTCGAGACTGCCGCCACGGGGGAACCGCGATGACGCGTGGTGCTGATTATGATGTAGTGGTAATCGGCGGCGGCCCCGCCGGGCTTGCCGCGGCAATAGCGGCCCGGAAAGCCGGTGCTGATCGCGTGCTGGTGATCGAGCGGAACGGTGAGCCCGGCGGGATTCTCCCGCAGTGCATCCACAACGGGTTTGGCGCAATTGTCTTTGGCCAGGATCTTCCCGGGCCCCAGTACGCGCTTCGTTACTCCCGGATGGCCGCAGCCGAAGGGGTCCAGATCATGCTCGACACCTTTGTTGTTGAGATCAGCAACGAACGTGACGTCTACGCAATGAGCAGCAACGAAGGGTACGTGCACTTCCGTCCCCGGGCAATCGTACTCGCTATGGGCTGCCGCGAGCGCACGCGGGCGCAGATCAGACTCCCGGGGACCCGCGCGGCCGGCGTGTTCACCGCGGGAACTGTTCAGCGTCTGGTGAACATCGAAGGATATATGCCGGGCCGCCGCTTTGCAGTGCTCGGCTCCGGGGACATCGGCATGATCATGGCGCGGCGCCTCGCGATAGAGGGTGCTGAAGTGGTCGGGGTGTACGAACTTCTGCCCTATCTCACCGGACTCAGGCGCAATTACGTCCAGTGCCTGTCCGATTACGAAATACCGCTCCACCTCAGCATGACGGTGACCAATATCTTCGGGAAGGAACGGGTCGAGGGGATAGAGGTGTCGAAGGTCGATGAGAGACTGCAGCCGATTCCGGGAAGCGAACAGGTGATCGCCTGCGACGCGCTTCTCCTTTCAGTGGGATTGATTCCGGAAAACGAACTCTCCCGACAGATCGGAATCGAAATCGATCCCCGCACCTCAGGACCACGGGTCGACAGCTCGATGGCTACTTCGGTCCCCGGCATATTTGCCGCGGGGAACGTTACCGGTATCTACGACCTCGTTGATTATGTGAGCAAGGCGGGAGAGGTGGCAGGATACGAAGCGGCGAAGTTTGCAGCAGGCGTGCAGACAGCCAGATCGCTGAACGCCACATCCGTTCGGCCTGCCGAGGAGGCGGTTTCCTCGGGCGCTGTCAGGGTGACTCCCGGAGAAAACGTCGGAACCATAATCCCTCAGCTTCTCAAAGTCGCTGTGGGGCAGGCAGAACGATATGTTACGATCCGGCCGCGCGCATTGATCGAGCGGCGGGTCCGCGTTTCGTTCCTCGACGGCGATCGCGAGGTTTACGGCTTCTGGGAAACGTACGCGCGGCCTGCTGAAATGATGGTTCACAAGGTCGATGCGCGATTTTCGGACGCGATCGGCGCGGCGCAGTCGCGCGAGCTTGAAGTAGTAATCAGGTAGGAGATCTGAATGATAGCCCATGAGCCGGAAGAACAGACGATCATCTGCCTGCGCTGTCCGCGCGGTTGCGAAGTGACTGCGCATGTCGATGGCGACGGCGCGGTGACGGAAGTGACGGGTAACAGCTGTAAGCTCGGCATACAGTATGCAACTCAGGAGGTGCGTGATCCGCGGCGTATACTGCCGACCACCGTGCGCGTTCGCGGCGGCAACCATCCGCTCGTCGCAGTCTGGACGCCGGAGCCGATACCGCGCGGGAGGCTGCTCGAGCTTGCGCGCGCAACACGGGAGATCGTGGTCGACGCGCCGGTTGAAGACGGGCAGGTAATTCTGAAAGACTGGATGCATCTGGGTATCAATCTGGTCGCAAGCGGCGCCGTGGACGTCGCATCGTAGTTCGCCATTTGACCGAACGCACAGCTCTGCGTACCCTTCATCTATGGTTACTGATTCAGCTGTTCAGGTATGGCACAACGGAAACATCGTCACGCTTGACCGCGAGGCGCCGCGTGCGGCCGCGATGGTGGTTCGAGAGGGCAGGATCGATTTTGTCGGCTCGGAAGCCGATGCGTACGCCCGCGCGGGTTCGGATGCACGCCGGGTAGATCTTGGCGGCAGAACGGTTGTTCCCGGCTTCAACGACAACCATGTCCACACGGTAATTCTCGGAGACCACGTTCGGTCTCCCGATCTCGCCAGCCTCGATGCCGCGCAGATAGTTGAAGCGATTCGCGAGCACTATCCGAATCCGCATCCGGGCGAGCTGCTCATCGGGTACGCATGGGATTATCCCGCCTGCCCGGATCCGCATCGTTCAATTCTCGATAACGCATTTCCGAATAATCCAGTCGTTCTTCCTCAGTACGGCGGTCATGGCCAGTGGCTGAACTCGGCGGCGCTGGACGCAATCGGTGTTCACCGGGGAACACCAGATCCTGAGCACGGCGTGATTCTCCGTGATCCGTCGGGTGAGCCGAGCGGAGTAGTTCGCGAGCTTTCCACCAATTCACTCATGCAGCGCCACTTTCTGCAGGTTCATTCCGCCCGTGGTCAGCGCGAGGAGCGACTTGCCACGGCGCTCGACCACTTTCGCAGACTCGGATTGACATCCGTGCAGGATAATACCTGGTACGTGCCGACGGTATTTTCGCTGCGCCGCCTGCATGATACCGGCGGGCTTTCCGCTCGATTCACTTGCTGGGCACACGGCGGGATTCCCTCGACGATCCCGTTCATGGACCTTCCGTCATACGACGAAGAATGGGTGCGGCGCGGACCGTGGAAGTACTTCCTCGATGGAACATTCACAACCGAAACCGCATGGCTCTGGGAGGAGTACGCAGATGATCACGGAAATACCGGCAAGGGTATGAAGGTGACCGAGATTGCGGGAATCCTCTCCGCGCTTGCCCGGAAAGGCGTTCAGGGTGCGTTTCATGCAATCGGTGATCGGGCGATCAGCGAGTTCCTCGACGCATATGAGCATGTGCTCGAGCAGTTTCCCGATCTCGCGCGCCTGAGAATGCGGCTCGAACATGCACAGCTCATCCGGCGCGCAGATATCAGTCGCCTCGCGGAGCTTGGCGTGATTGTGTCGGCACAGCCCTCGGCCCTCGGGACGCCCGAAAAGGATGCTCGGCTTCTTGGGGACGAACGAGCTCGCAACGCATATCCGTACCGTTCACTGCTCGACGCCGGAGTGAAGCTTTCATTCGGGTCGGACATTCCCGGCGAGGCGACCTGCGATCCGTTGCTTGCGATCCACCGGGTTGTCAATCGCGACAGCCCTGAAAGGATCACCGTTGAGGATGCGCTTCGATGCTACACCGAAGGGAGCGCGTACGCCGAGTTCATGGAGGAGCAGAAAGGGTCTCTCCGGGAGGGACAGCTCGCGGATTTCGTCGTGCTCTCTGAAGACATCACATCGATTCAGACCGAACGGATCAAGGACACACAAATCGATCTGACTGTTGTTGGCGGTCGGACTGTCTACGACAGGAACGCGTATTGATTCGGGCTCCAACTTCGACTATACCGGTAGAGATCTTCTTTACCGGAGGTGATGTGTGGCAACGCGGGTAACCCGCGTCCTGTTCCGGATTTCGGTCACCGTGCTCGTTCTCGGTGCGGCCTTTCTCGGGTACTGTGCGTTTTTTCGCTCAATGCCGCGGGCGTTGCCGGCACCAAGCGGGCGCTATGGAGTCGGCCGGCAGGAGTTCACCTGGAGGTCCGCGACCGAGGGCATCGGTACCGAGGTTGCCGGATCACCGGAGACCGACGACGTCGCGGTTTGCGTCTGGTATCCCACCGAGGTCGGGGCGCCGGGGATGCCGGCCGCATATCTCTCCGCCGTATGGCAGAACGCTTTGGGTACGCACGCAACAGTTCCGGCGCTTCTCACGCAGAACTATTCGGTCGTGCGTGACCACGCAATTGACGGAGCTCCACTTGCTCCGGATGAAACCGAATACCCGCTCGTCCTCCTCACCGCAGAGCCGCACATCGGTGCTTTCTCCTATTCCACATTCGCCGAACAGATGGCAAGCGATGGATTCATCGTTGTCGGCATAACCGTGGGCGGCACCTCAGCTGTCGACTTTCATCCGCTGGCCGGCTCCGCTTTTGTTCTGAAAGAACCCGGTGTAACTCCATCGCGCCACAGGCTTGCAGCGCGATGGGCTCGCGACATCCGCTTTGTGCTCGATATGTTGCGCACCATGAACATAGAAGAGTCCGGCGTGTTCGCGTCTCGCATTGACTTCAGCCGAGTCGCGCTGCTCGGAGCGGGCTTTGGAGGTGTAGCGTCGATAGATGCCGCCTCTCTCCTCACCCAGAGTGTTCCGGTAGTATTGCTTGGCGGTTCGGTGCCGCCCGATGAAATCACTCCCGGAAGAAGGGGACCGTTACTCGTGCTCGGCAGTGGCTCTCCGCGGATGCCGACCGGCGGGCAGACGCCCGGTGTTACCGGAATCGACGACGGAATATACGCAATCCGGGGCAGCACGCCACTGAGCATCACCGATTTTCCCTATCTGTTCTGCCCGACCCTTCGTGCTACCGGAGCCATTGGAACAATCGAACCAGGACGCATGAAAACGATAGTCTGCGATATGGTTCAGACTTTCCTCGATTCAATGTGGATTGATCAGGTGAATTACGAAAGTCTGTTCGGCTCCGTGGATGCCGCAGCCCCGCGTGCGAGGTATCCGGGCTCTGAGCCTCCGACTCTGCTCCCACCGCCCGACGGGGCCGCCGTATTGAGCGCAGTGGCGGAAGCAGCTCGCCAGTACCCTGAGGTTGTCAGGTAAGCTTCAGTGAGAGTTTTGTGAGGACTATCCTTTCTTGACAATTCATCCGCAGACGTTCCTAATGTTAGCATAGCATTCAGGAGGGCAGAGTGGCTGTAAAAAAGACGCACGAATCAGCGCCGGAAGAGGGTGCGGAAGGAAAGAAGAAGCTTCATATCGAAATTGAGCGGGAGCTGCTGAAGAAGGTCGAGGACTATATCGCTGTCTTTAACGATGATCCGAACCGCATGACCAGACGAATGAAGAAAGTTGATGTTATCAACCTTGCTTTGTCCCGTTATCTGAAAGCCCATCAATGACATTCAAATGAAGGAGAGCAAGATGGCAGAAAGCAAAAACGCTTCCAGCAAGAGAGCGTCAGGAGCGGGCAAGAGCAAAGCCACGCCAAAGAAGAAACCGGCGGCAGGTGCGGCGGGTGATGCCAAATCCCCCAATGCAAAACGTCCGGCAGTAGAGATTGCCAAAGCGGCAGCTCAGAAGCCTTCACAGGGTAAGCATTCCCCCGCGCAGAAGGTTGCTGAAAAGAAACCGGACACCCGACGCCTGAATGTGTCCCTCGCCCCCGGTGTGCGAGCACTCCTTCGACGGTACATGGCGAAGCACCGGACATCCACTGGAGCAGATAAGGCGTCTTTCTCTCGCAGCGATGTGATCAATGCAGCATTGAGGGAGTTTCTCGGAGGCTGATTCCGGGGAGCCTCTCTACGATTGTCCGGGGATCGTGGCGGCCGCGGTACACATGCCTCCGTCCGGTCACAAGGATCGACTTTGCGCGTTTTTTGTTATAATTTGGACAGCAATGAGTTTAGGGTGCGGAAGCGGCGCACCCGATATAACGGAAAAATTCCATCCGCATGCGTTCATTTATACTTGTTGGCCAGACGTACCAACGGCAAATGAGAGTGATAGGAGACAGCGTGGAGAAGATGAATCTTGCAGGTAAATCGGGCCGATCCCGGCTGCTGCTATTGACAGGCGGCGGGATCGTCATTGCGGCCCTCGTGGTTGCCGGTGCGATACTGGCATTCGGTGGAGCAAGCGCCGACGCATCAAAGAGTGCGGGCGCAACCAGTGCCCAACAGACTGTTCAATCGACAGCGACGACCCCTTCGGCAGCAAAGGCAACTACCGGTACACCGAAGGCGGAAAACCAGACAGCACCGGCTAAAGCAGAGAGCGCAGCGCCCGCCGGGGCTACCGCAACGGCGAAGAGTACAGCCTCATCGAGCACGAATACGGCAAGTCAGCCAATCGCGACAGCAGTTGGCTCGGGAGCTTCCGGCGATGCAGGCGCAACTACCGCATTCTCAGCGGACGCGAAGTACGCGTCCGAATATTCGGTTCCCGTCGGCTCTTCCCCGGTAAATACGCGGGCCACTCATCCGATTGACCTCTACATGCCGCCTCAGGACCCGATGTTTGACATCACCAAGCGGACCGAGTTTCCTCCGGCAGACAGCGAAGCTCACTTTGTGGATTGGATGCTGAAGCATACCGATCAGCAGAAACTCTATCTGGAGGAGCGCTGGCAGCGAGCGGCGAAGGCAGTCGACCGACATCACATCACCCATTCCCGTATCCTCATGGCATTTCTCCTGACACCACGTGAATGGTTCTGCCGGCCCTATAACCTCGACAAAGTGTATGAAAACACCGCAATTCCGATCGGTTACGGCCAGACGATATCGGGGCCTGATCTTGTTGCGCGAATGACCGACTACCTTGATCCGAAGCCGAACGAAAAAGTGCTCGAAATAGGCACCGGCTCGGGTTACCAGTCCGCATTCCTCTCGTCGCTCTCGAACTACGTCTATACGATCGAAATCGTGAAGCCGCTTGCGGAGGAGACAAACGGAATCTACCTCGATCATACCAAAGAGATGCCGCAGTTCGGGAACATTCATCGACGGATGGCCGACGGATATTATGGCTGGCCTGAAGCTGCACCCTTCGACAAGATCATCGTCACAACCGGGACCGATCATATTCCGCCGGATCTTCTGAAGGAGTTGAAACCGGGTGGCGTCATGGTAATTCCAATTGGTCCACCGACCGGGCAGACGATCATGAAGATTACCAAGGAAGTGGACAAGGACGGCACCGTGCACCTGACACGGGAAGACATCTACCACGGTACCGCGAAGGACATCTTCGTACCATTTACCGCAGCAGGCGGCGGTACACACTACACGAACAAGAACGACTGATCGGGCAGCACGTCAGAAGATGACGGCAACCGATCGTTCCTCGAGGAGGCGGAGTGTCTCTGTCTCCTCGAGAGGATTTCCCTGTAAATTGACGAACCTCAGGCCTGCCATAGAAAGCAGCGGGGATGCGTCCTCGATGTCGTTATCCGCGAGGTCGAGAATCTCGAGTTCCGCGAGGTCGGCGAGCGGCGCCAGGCTCGAGATGCGATTGCGTGCAAGAAACAGCTCGTGCAGGTGAGTCAGAAACTGGACCTCGTAGATGTTGTCGATCTGGTTTTCAGACAGATCAAGCGATGTCAGATTTATGCAATATTCCAGTCCGTCGAGATCCGAAAGCTCATAACCGGCAAGGACGAGCTCCCCTTCGAGATATGAAAGATCGGCCGGCGTGAGTTCGACGTCAAGGTTTCCGAGGTGTTCCGCCTTTACGGCGCGAATAAAATCGAACTCTGTCTCAGCTTCCTCATAGTCGAACTCTTCTTCCTCTTCATAACCTGAGCCGGTATCGTATCCAAAGTCCTCGGTTCCAAAATCGTACTCCTCATGAACATCGACAGGTTCGCTCCGCGCACGATGGGATGACTCCACGACATCCTTCGCTTCAGCGAGTTTTGCGTAGAAGGCAAGAACTTTCGCATCACCTGAGGCGTAGGCGTCTGAGACCTCCTTTCCTATTGCTTCCAGTCGGTCCGGATGGAAGTGGCCGATGAGCCGCAGGAACATGCGATTTGGCGGTGTATGCTCGTCTACCGAGTCCGGCATGACGTGCCGGGCGTACGCAGTCAGGGTCTTCAGGTTCCTCGAGCGATACGCGTCGATGATCCGGATCGACAGCTCCTTCAGGTACTCTGCGTTCAGATTCCGCCTGATTTTTTCGTAGAGGGTTTCATTGCTCATGTTAATTGAGACACTCTACGACGTACGCGAAGTCCGGTCTACCGGCCTTGACTGCCGCATTCGGGCGCGGTACTTTCTCTCCTTATAAAACTGACCGTTTTAATCATGGTAAGTCAGGAGCTGAGCATATGATTGTGGCTGTGCGTGAAAACTGGGACGATATCGGGAAGTTGATACTTCGTATAACTGTCGCACTTCTGCTTGTCCTGCACGGGATTGGGAAAATCGCCCGCGGAATTGCATGGATGCATGGTCCACTTGCGGCATATCATCTCCCGTTCTTCATCGGCTACGGTGTGTATGTCGGGGAAGTCATAGCGCCGGTACTGATTCTCGTCGGATTCCTGACTCGACCCGCGGCCCTCGTGGTCGTGTTCGACATCATCATGGCGGTAGTGCTCGTCGCCTGGCACCGGCTGTTCGAGCTCACGAAAGGCGGCTCCTACGCACTCGAGGCTGAAGCGTTCTTTCTGCTACTCGGCCTTGTGAT
>Ga0307376_10005567_pt1 | contig 11319 bp, 9 predicted proteins | sample TR2MG_FD_202536 | JGI IMG/M metagenome (GOLD analysis project Ga0307376, IMG submission 202536) | Soil microbial communities from Risofladan, Vaasa, Finland - TR-2 | ecosystem: Environmental > Terrestrial > Soil > Coastal area > Acid sulfate soil | place: Finland: Risofladan, Vaasa | collected... | reverse complement strand
CATCCAGCAGTACCTGCCACACCGGCCCACCACCCAGAGCCGGCGGCTCTTCGTGAACTCCCGTGGACAGCCCATCCGGGGCCACGTGATCAACGCGGCGCTCGACGAGGTCCTGGAGAAGGCCGGTCTGGCGGGCCAGGGGATTACCCCGCACAAGCTGCGCCACACCTTCGCTACCCAGCTCATCCACAAGGGCGTGGACGTACGCACCGTGCAGGAGTTGCTGGGGCATGCCGACTTGGGGACGACGGCGCGGTACCTGCACTCGGATGTGCGGACGAAGCTGGCGGCCGTAGGCAGGCTGACGGGTCTGCTCGGAGAGAGCATACCGCGGGCCCAGGAGGGAGCATAAACGTGACCGCTACCCACGACGCCATCGAGGCCGGCACCCTCTCCTTTGAGGAGGCGGTGGCGATGTTCCTGGAGTATCTGAAGGGCTATCGCAGCTGCGCTCTTATCTCCGTCAAGGCTTACCGCCGCGACTTGCACGCCTTCTCGGAGTTCCTCTCCCAGAGCCTGGGCCAGTTGCCCCCTCCCGATCAGATCACGCGCCAGCAAGTGATGCAGTTCGCGGTGAGCCTGGCAGGTCGAGCACCACTGACGGTGAGAAGAAAGCTCTGGGTGTTGTCCTCCTTCTTTGGTTTCCTCCGAGACATGGGCCATGTCTCGGGCAATCCCGCCCGGAGGCTGCCTCTGCCCAGACTGGAACAGCAGGTGCCCGTGACGCTCACAGAGGAGGAGGCTCAGCGACTCCTGCAGGCAGCCGAGCGGCCCTGGCACAAGTGCTTGGTGGTGCTGCTGCTCTCGACAGGCATGCGGCGCAGCGAGATCGCCCAGATCAGCTTGGAGGATCTGGACCTGGAGAACCGGCAGTTGCTGGTGCACGGGAAAGGGGCGAAGGAGAGAGTGGTGCCTCTGGCGGATCAGGCCGTAGCTGCCATTGAGCAGTACCTACCCCGCCGGGTCCAGACCCAGAGCCACCGGCTCTTCGTGAGCCAATTCGGAGAGCCCATCGGAGGCAGAGCCATCAGTCGAATGCTGGCGCGGACCTTGGGGAAAGCAGGCCTCTCAGGCAGAGGCATCACCCCGCACAAGCTACGCCACACCTTTGCCACCCACCTCATCCGCTCCGGCGCCGACATCCGCACCGTGCAGGAGCTGCTGGGGCATGCGGACATCGGGACGACGGCGAGATACCTGCACTCAGACGTGCGCACGAAGTTAGCCGCGGTCGAGAAGCTGGAGGGGATGCTCGGCGGGCCAGCCGGCGATCAGGAAGGCTAGCCTCGGGACCACTCGCAGCCGATAAACCAGTTCTCATTCCAACAAACGCAAGTTTGCGGCGCGAGAACGGCACGTAGGGGCCCAGGCGCACACCTATCATCAAGTCAGAGCTGAGCCAGGACAAGTAGCAACAGTGTCAGCAGACGCGCACAGGGCTCGGGTTCGCCCGAGCCCTGTGCGCCTGATTGAGCTGCTAGCTATCTCATAGATTCCACACGTGTGTGTCATCGTCATAAAGGATGCATGAAATCTCAGTGACTGGCGGCCTGAGCGTGAGCCGCCGTGGAGCCATATCGGCGCATATGTGCCCACCAGCTTAGGTCTCACGCCCGCGTAGCCGCTGCATGCTCTTGCATCCGGCAACTTGGGTGTACTCACACGGCCACGTCGGCAGGCCTGAGTGCGAGGGCTTCCTCCTGGGACGCTAGCTTGTGCGAGATCGCGTAGATCCTCCCGACGACAGGGAAAGCCCAGGTGCCAATCGTGGCAACTTTCCCGGTGCCAGGGTCGAGCCCCGCGATCGCCATGACTGGACACCGGGTCAGGTAGTTGGGGACCCTGGCAATCCCGAATAGGGAGTCCATGTCCATCGGTCCGGGCTGGGGATCTGCGCTTAGGTGCGAATGCCACTCGCCAACATAGACACCCCTCGGCCCGAGAGCCCGTGCTGCTTCATCAAGCTTGCCCTGGACGTAGGCAATGTCACGGCGGAAAAGCATAGCGGTCCGCGTCGCATTCGGACCCGGACCCGTCGCATCGACAACCACAACGCGATTCCCCTCGGCCAGGAACCCGATTAGGACGCCTCCCGTCTCGACGTCTGGAGACTCCTGTGTGAGCGAGATCACTGTTGCGTATGCCTCCTCGGTCATCAGGATCTCGACGACGTCGGGCTCCTGGCATGCCGGGCAGCCGGGGCGCCGCTGCAGCCGACCAACGAAGGTTGACATCGGGGGCCTGTAGTCCGCAATAACTCATCGGGGCGTGAACAGAGCCCCTCTCACTTGCCGGATTCGGAAGGCAGGTCCGCTCTCCTGCTCTTCACCTCGCACCATTCTCGCAGAACCGCGTGGGCTCTGCCTATAGCTTAGGCGCGGACGCGGTCGAGCAGACGCGGGGTTGTTCGGGAATCTGGCTTGAGCTGAGGCGATCAAGTCGGTGGGTCGACTACGCGCTCACGCGGCGGCGCGGAAGTACTCGTGGTGCAGACCGCCCAGCACCGGGCGAGAGCGGATGGTGCCAGCGGAGGACAGTAGCCGCGGCTGGGGCAGCGGGGTCTCCTGGTTCAGACCTTGGTGAGGTCGGGCTCGGTGATAGTAGTGAAGGTACTCCTGGAGCACCCATCTCAGGTGCCTTTCGTCCAGGATGATCAGGTGGTGGAGGCAGTCTTGGCGGAGGGTGCGCATCAGCCGCTCCACGTAGCAGTTGCACTGGGGCCGGCCCTTGGGGATCTGGAGCGTGCCAATGCCACGGGCCCAGGTCCGACGGGCGAAGGTCTGACCGTAGAGGGGATCCCCATCCCGGATCAGGAATCGCGGGACCTGCTCGAAGGGCGTCGCCTCCACCATCTGCTGCGCCACCCAGACATCGGAGGGCTGAGCGGTGATCTGGAGGTGCACCACGCGGCGCCTCTCATGGGCCAACACGACGAACACGTACAGTGTCTTGAAGGTGAGGGTCTTGACGCGGAGCCAGTCACAGGCCCAGATGTGGTGCCCTTCGGCTTTCAGGAAGGCCATCCAGCCCACAGAGGGAGGCCCAGGAGTGCACCCTCCCATGTACTTAGCAACGCTCCGAGGGGAGACCTCCAGGCCCAGCTTCCCCAGCTCTCCGGCAATGCGCTCCTGGCCCCACAGTGGATTCTCGGCGGCCATACGCCGTATGAGGTCCTGTACATCTTCCGGCAACGCGGGCCGACCTAACGGCCTGCGGTGCCGTCGCTGCCACCAGCGGCCTAGCATCCGATGCCAGTCAACCACTGTCGCAGGCTTCACGATCACCAGTGCCTCCTTCCACGCCGGCCAGCGGTGCCGCAGCATCACCCAGAACCGCCGATCCGCATCGGTCAGTTGGAGTCGCCGCCATCCCTGCTGGCGCTGGAACACCTCCAGCTGTTGCTGGAGCGCCACTATCCGAAGACACTGATCCCGCCGGCTAAGGAATAGCAAGGGGATCACCCAGAACAACATCTGCACAAACATCCACTCGCTCCCAGGCCCAGAGTCCAGATCTGGGAGGTTCGGCTCGCCGGTGGCCGGAGCCTTGCGAAGATGGACCGGATTACCAGCGATGACAGGACTCAGCTACGGAACAGCCAAACTAGTCCTCTGAAACCCCTCAGGGGCAACGATGAATTATCGCGGAGTACAGTGCAAGGCGCTCCCAGGGACGTCCCGATGAGTATTTGCGGAGTACACCACGCGAGCAAGTAGATCCGAATCTGCATCTGCTGAAGACAGCCCGGATCAGTTTTGGTACAGTACGGTCTCATGGGTGCTCGATAAGCACCGCCGGATTCTACCCTGATTCGGTCGCTCTGTCTGCTGCGCTCCAGCAGCCCCGCGTGTATCCTCAGAAATGACACGCGACCGTGGCCGAGCGGCGAGAGGGAGGTGAGAGAGCCGAGGAAGCCTTCATGGGAGCGCTGAAGCTATGCAAGCCCTGGACATCGGTGGGCGAGATGTTCACCCTCGTCCAGGGAGGATCGCACGAGGCACGCAGAGGCGGTACAGAGGGCTGCATTCGAGCCTCCGTCGTGCTGGAGGATGTGGGAGACGTGATCGCCGATCTCGGCCAGGCACTGAGCCTGACTCTGTGAGGCAGGCTCAGTGGGGCCGCGGAGAAACACACGGAGGCCCAGATGTATCCGTGGCACGTAGTTGTGCTGGTCTTGGCGCTTGTGTTGTATGCAGGTCGAGGCGTCTCCGCGGACGACCCGCGCTCCGAGCCGCTGGCGGAGTGCCTTGTGCGTGGCGGGATCCCGAATGTGCTGGAGAAGCTGGAGAGGGGCCGAGCAATACGGATCCTCTACCTCGGCGGCAGCATCACCAATGCCCCCGGCTGGCGCACCATGACCGAGCAGTGGTTTCGAGAGCAGTACCCCCAGGCGAGGATCGAGGCAACCAACGCCGCCATTTCCGGCACCGGCTCTGACGTCGCGGCCTTTCGACTGCAGCACGATGTGCTGAGGCATGAGCCGGATCTGTTGTTCGTGGAATTCGCGGTAAACGACAGTTGGACGTCGGCCGGACGAATCCAGCGGGCCATGGAGGGCGTGGTCAGGCAGACGTGGTGCGCCCAGCCGAACTGCGACATCGTCTTCGTCTACACCGTCCACGAGGGGATGCTCACGGACCTGCATGCCGGGGAGTTGCCCCCCGCCGTCAAGTCACATGAGGTCGTTGCCAACCACTACGGCATCCCCAGCATCCTGTTCGGGGGCGAGGTGGCCCGACTGGAGAAGGAAGGCAAGCTGATCTTCACTGGTGACTGGCCGCAAACAGAGGAGGAGAAGGCCGCGCTCGGCGATACGATCCTCTTCTCGGGAGATGGCGCCCACCCCTATGATGCGGGACACGCGCTCTACGCGGCGGCCGTGATCCGGTCGATTGGGAAGATGAAGGGCGTAGGGGAGCCCGGCCCCCACGCGCTACCTGCCCCTCTCCGAGAGGATAACTTCGAGTACGCGAAGCCGACCCCGATCGACCGCGCCCAGCTGAGCCCCGGGTGGCGGAAGCTCGATGTGACGGGTGACCCTGCCGTGAGGAAGCTCCTGGAGGGCGCGGAGTTCGGCGACAAGCTCGACACGCTGTGGCTCGCGGAGCAGCCCGGCGAAAGCATCTCCTTCCGCTTCCGAGGCACCGGCGTCGTGGTGTACGACATGGTTGGCCCCGACTGCGGGCAGATCATCGTCACCCTCGATGGGGGCGAGCCAAGAACCATTCCGCGGTTTGATTCCTGGTGTGAGTGGCACCGGGTCTACTGCTTCACTGCTGCGGCCGACCTGCCCGACGAGGTGCACACGATTAGGTTGGAGATCGACCACGAGCAGCCCGACAAGGTCAAGCTGCTGGCCGAGCGCGGCGTCACCATGGACGACCCCGCGCGCTACGACGCTACCCGGTGGTATGTCAGCTACCTTTTCATCACCGGGCGCATCACAGAGTGAGGGCGGCCAGCAGGGCCTATCGACGCCGGAGGTGAATGACGCAGATCTGACATCCGTGCAGGCTTGACCGTGGACCTCGTGCATCCCATCACGAAGCAGTATCCTGGGGGCGGGGTCCCGTAGAGCTCTCAGGTGCGTACGATCGCGTATCGCATACGCATGGAGTTAACGAAAGGAGACCGAAACTGATGGCGAGACAGGTTACGCGTGGGCCGGAGGCAGAGCGCAGTCGCGCTGCCCGCATGCAGTGGTGGCACGAGGCCCGTTTTGGGATGTTCATCCACTGGGGGCTATATTCCCAGCTTGGGCGAGCCGAGTGGGTGATGAACCGGGAGCGGATTCCGCTCAAGGAGTACGAGCAGTTGGCAGACACGTGGCGGCCGAAGCCGCGTCCGGCGCGGGAGTGGGCTGCGCTCGCTAAGAAGGCTGGCATGAAGTACATGGTGATGACCACGAAGCACCACGAGGGCTTCTGCCTCTGGGATACACAGCAGACCGACTACAACGCAGCCAAACATGGCCCAGGGCGCGATCTCGTCCGCGAATACGTCGAGGCCTGCCGCGAGTTCGGGCTCCGAGTGGGCTTCTACTACTCACTGATGGACTGGCGCCATCCGGACGGCGCGCGGTGTGCTAAGGATGAGTCCGCGCGACGGCGCTTTCTCGATTTCACCCAGGGCTGTGTGCGGGAGTTGATGAGCAACTACGGCAAGGTCGACATCATGTGGTACGATGTCGCTTGGCCGCTGCAGTCGCCCGAGGCCTGGGAAAGCGCCAAGATGAACGCGATGGTCAGAAGGTTACAGCCAGAGATCATCATCAACAACCGCTCCCGGCTACCCGAAGATTTTGGTACGCCGGAAGGCCACGTAACGCCGGAGGCGGAAGGGCGCTCCTGGGAGTCCTGCATGACTTTCAACGGTGAGTGGGGATGGCAGCCCACCCCGCCGGAGGACTGGGAGTCGGTACGGAGCGTCCTCAAGATGCTCCGTACCTGCACCGGCGGCGGCGGAAACCTGTTGCTGAACATCGGCCCCAAGCCGGATGGTTCGGTGCCCGAGGAGGCGGTGGAGCGGCTAACCGCAGTGGGGAAGTGGCTCGCGAGATACGGCGAGCCCGTCTACGGGACAGTGGACCGGATCACCGACATGGAGGTGATGCTGACGGGCGCCTGGACGCGGAAGGGCAAGGTTCTCTATTACTGGGTGACGCGCTGGCCTGGGAATGAGCTGGCGATGGGTGGACTGCGGGGGAAGCTGAAGAAGGCGGTTCTGCTCCCCGACGGGAAACCGTTGACCTTCACGCAGACCAAGGACCGACTCGTGATCCAGGGACTCCCGAAGGCGTGCCCGGACAAGATCGCCTCGGTTGCGGTCATCAGAATGGAGTTCACCACTGTGCCGAAGCAGGTGCTTGGCGCGGGATATGTGGTCCTCTGATGCGAGGCCGGCATCTCGACTTCTCCTCGAACAGCCGCCCAGTAGACGACTATGCCGCCCGCGGGCGGATGCTCGGCCTCGGGCGTGGAGCCACATCGCCGTGGCGTAGGGGCGGATTCCGGAGGCGGGAGGCGATGCGATGACGTCGCGCGAGCGTGTTCTGACGACCTTGCGGGGCGGCCTGCCCGACCGCATCCCCCGGTTCGACAGCCCGTGGAGCGAGACGCTGGTGCGCTGGCGCCAGGAGGGGCTGGGGGAGGGCGAGGACATAGCGGAGAGGTTCGGCTTCGACCTGGCAGTCTTCCAGGGCTTGGATCTCTCGTTCGGCTTTCCCGTCCAGATCGTCGAGGACCGCGATGACTACATCATCCAGCGCGACGCCAACGGGATCCTGCGCAAGGATATGAAGCGTGAGACTGGGCACACCCCGCAGTGGCTGGACCACACCATCAAGACACGGCACGACTGGGAGCGGTATCGTGAGCGTCTGATGTGGCGGGAGGATCGCGTCCCCGCAGGCTCCCGCGATCAGCTTGCGGCCGCCAAGGCGAAAGGCCTGTTCGTCGCCATATGGAGCGTCGAGGCCTACGAGGCGGCGTGGCCGGTCTGGGGGCAAGTGGGGATCTTCACCCAGATGATGGACGATCCGGCTCTAGTAGAGGAGGTGTTCGCGACTTACACGGACATGATTATCGCGGGCGCCCAGCACCTGCTGGACTCCGGAACCGACTTCGACGGCGCCTGGTTTTCCGGCGATCTGGGGTACCGAAACTCCCAGCTCTTCTCGCCTCGGCTCTACGAGGAGCTGCTGCTGCCTCACCACACGCGAATGTGTGAGTTCTTCGCCCAGCACGGCAAGCCGGTGATCCTGCACTCGTGCGGGCGGATCCAGGAGCTCATCCCTCGGTTCATCAAGGCCGGGTTCGCCGCGATCCAGCCATTGGAAGCGAAGGCGGGCCAGGACGTCCGAGAGCTGAAGCGGGAGTATGGCAAGGATATCGTGTTCTTCGGGAACATCGACGTGCGGAAGATGTCTGGGACGCGCGAGGAGCTGCGGGAGGAGTTGCTCTCGAAGCTGGAGGTCGCCGCGGACGGAGGCTACATGTACCACAGCGACCACTCTGTCCCCCCCACCGTCTCGTGGGAGAACTACTGCTACCTAATGGAGCTGCTCGAAGAACATGGGGCCTACGCAGAAGCGAACGCTGCCTGAGCTGCGGTTACCGAATGTCAAGCCTTGATCGCAAGGGTGCCGTGCTCCCCGTTTTTGTACCACCCGGAATGAGACTTCTCAGCCTGCGGCGACCAGTTCCTACTTAGGTAAGTCAAGGCAAGAGCCTCGGGCAGAGGCCTGCGGTCCAGCAGGGACACGACGGTCGTGAGACGAGAGACTACTGGGCCGCGGGTCTGCCCTGCCTCAGGGAGCTCGGCGTAGCCTTGTAGTGTTCAAGGAGTTCGCGCCGTAGATGGCTGCCATCGGTAAAGCCGGATTCTTCTGCAATAGACGCTACGGGGGCATCAGTCGTGATCAGCATGTCCACGGCTGCACCCAGCCGACGGCGCAGCTCGAACGTCCCGAAACTCACCCCCATGGTCTCGCGGAACAGGGCCCGAAAACGTGACTCACTGAGATGACAGGCGCCCGCCGCCTCGGCAATACTTAAACGGTGAAGCGGAGGTGACTGGCTGCTGCAAAGCTGGAGAGCCGGGAGTACTCGGGCGATGTGATTACACGTGACAGCCGCAGACATGGTGACATGATCTCGGTGGTCCCACAGCTGGAACAGCTTCAATAGTAGTAAGAGCAGGTGCAATCGCACATACTCAGTCCAGCCCGGTGGAAGGCCAAGCTCACCCGGCCTCATCGCGTATCCGGTGGCAACCACCTCTTCTTTCCCGACCTCAGATGCTAGGCGCTCTCCCGGGGCGACTTGCCAGATGGTGTTTGACCGATACTGAGCCAGACGATTGCCCAGGGTGAGCACTTCCTGCCTGTCTTTAGGATGACTGACCACAGGTCGCTCGGCCGGTGCGCAGGCGAAAAGCGCGGACCAGGGCACGCCGTCGAAGGTCTCTACTCCCAGGAACTGCGGCGGAAAGTGGACACTCACAAGGAGGGTATTTGGCTCCAGGCTGTGCCACCCATGTGGCTCCCAGGAGGGGGAAAGACCGACCTGGCCAGGGGTGAGTTGGCGCACGTGGCTCGACCATTGATGGTCTCGGGTGCCCTGAAGAAGCACGAATAACTCGAACCAGTCATGGGCCTCCACGCGCAGGGGCTGCGGCTTGTGGTCGTGTCGGACAAACACCGCGACCGCGTAGTCCCGGATCCAAGGATGATCCACCACAGTTGCTGGCAACACCCTACGGCTCCCCTGTCGCAAGAGATCGTATAGTCGGATTCTACCCGGATTCGGTCGATCCGTCTACTGCGCGCAAGCAGATTCGGGTGTACCCTTCAAAGTGACGCACAACCGTGGCCGAGCGGTGAGAAGGAGGTGAGGCCAGACTGACGCTTGAGCCGGTGAGAAGGACGTACGTTTGGGAGTCAGCATCCGAACGGCAAGGAGGCTTCTAGAAATGCAGAGGTGGCGTCGAAAGGGTTTTACCCTCATCGAGTTGCTGGTGGTCATCGCGATTATCGGGATCCTGGCCGCCATGGTCTTCCCGGTATTCGCCAGGGCGCGTGAATCGGCGCGCAAGGCGGTGTGTCTTTCCAATGTGAAGAACATCGCCCTCGCCTTCCAGATGTATCTGGCGGATAACAACGACACTCTCCCGCCGAGAGAGCATCGCCAGGAGGTCTTCGACTACTTCGATACGGCCCCGGGGGGAGGGACGCTGAGTGAGGACTCCTATGGGCACTGCAAGTACGGGACGTGGCAGGCCAATCCGTATCTCCGGTGGCCGGTAATCCTCGATGAATACGTGAAGAACCGCGACGTATGGCGCTGCCCGAGCGCGAAGGTCCAGGGGGGCGCCGGGTTCATCGTCGGGGCGACGGACTGGCTCGCGTGGTACCAGAGGGGCCAGGGGAGCTGGGGCACGTCCTATGGGACGCTGTTCGGGCCGTGCACCAACGCCTTCCCGAGCGGCTGGGGGGGTGAGGTGACGGACTCGATCCTCCAGAACCGGATGGCGGCGCAGATCTACATGCAGAAAGATGTGGCTCAGAAGACCTTCGTTCAGAGCATCGGGACCAACCAGTCGCAGATCACCTGGGAGCGAAAGCTGACCTCTATCGAAGACCCGGTCAACTTCGTCATCTGCTCCGACGGCGGGGCCCAGGCGGAGACGACCAGCAGCCCCGGGCTCATCGCGTATCCGGACATCTGCGCGCTGGAGTGCGGGAACTGCTGGGGCTGGGCCGACTGGGAGGCCTGCACGTGGGCGGCGGACTGCGGCCTCTACAATCTCGCGCCGATCGACGGCTCGTTCCTGACGAATCCGGAGCTGCGGAAGCCGTACTCCCGCCATCTGGGCGGCGTGAACATCGGCTTCCTGGATGGACACGCTTCCTGGTGGGGCTCCGAGCGCTTCCTGGATCACTGGGTTGAGGAAGCGAAGTTCGGCGCCGGGCCGCCCTATGCGGGTGAAGCGATGGGCGTTCCGAACTGGGGCCCCGTTTCGTTCGGTGAGTGCGAGGGATGGGGCGGTGTGACGCTGCGGTAGCCGCCGACCCGACATGACCCGACGCCGGTGACTTGCTGGTGAGTAAGGGCGGAGCGCCAGAAGTCGGGCGCTCCGCCCGAGTCTCGGGAGACGCCGTCAGTACAGCACGGGTTGGCATAACGTAGGCGAGATCGTGGTGTAAGGACCGGCGGGAAGATGGCGATGGCGAGACTGACAACAGACGCAGCCTCTGAGAGGGCCGGGCGTTTCCTTCCGGATGCTACTAGCGGGAGTCTCACGCCGGGAGGCGTGACGCCGCGGGTCGTTGCGATCTCGTTCGTCCTTCTGGTGGCCGTCGCGGCCTTCAACTTCTACGTCGAGATGCTGTGGAAGGGCGGTTGGGATCTGTGGATGGTCTCATCCGGCTGCCCGGCGATGACGCCAGTCTTTTTTCTGTTCCTTCTGACGGCCGCCATGTCTCTCCCCCGGCTTCGTCGCAGCGGCCTCACGCGCCGGGAGCTTCTGGCGATCTATGCGATCGTGCTGGTGGGGGCGCCGGTCGTCACCTACGCTGTTCTCCCCTGGCTCCTGGTCAAGTCGATTCACTACTACTACTTCGTGCGTGTGAACCCGTACTGGTCCACCTTCTTCCTGTCCGAGGTGCCCCCGTGGTTCGCACCAAGCGATCCGGCTGTGGTGACCGGCTTTTTCGAGGGGCAGTCGCGCGTACCGTGGGCGGCCTGGTCGGTGCCGCTTGCCGCCTGGTCGTCCTTCATGCTGGCGCTGTTCGGCGCGAGCCTCTGCCTTGTCTCGCTG
>Ga0307376_10005565_pt1 | contig 11320 bp, 7 predicted proteins | sample TR2MG_FD_202536 | JGI IMG/M metagenome (GOLD analysis project Ga0307376, IMG submission 202536) | Soil microbial communities from Risofladan, Vaasa, Finland - TR-2 | ecosystem: Environmental > Terrestrial > Soil > Coastal area > Acid sulfate soil | place: Finland: Risofladan, Vaasa | collected... | reverse complement strand
TGGATCGTGCCATTTTCTGCCGGTTGCGGTGTGGAATATCCAGCAAGAAAGCTGACGGTCGTAACTGGCATCAACGTGACATGAACAGAACTTTATAGGAGTTGCTGCCGCCGACCGGTTCTCGGCCAAAGCGGTCGATAGCAGGAGCTCTCACTTTCTTCCGCTTTGTGCCAAATAGCGGACTCCGGCTTGATATTCCATTTGATTCACGGCACGATGCGCTGATGAGAATACTTTCATTTATATCGTCGTTAGAGCAAGGAGTTGCGCAATGGCTAACCATCCGCCGCTAACGGAGACCATCATTGTCGCTATGGCACGCCTCGTTGATGACGCACAAACAGAGAAGCGTGAGCCAAGTCACTCCGATATTGAGTTTCGAATTGATCAGGCAAAGCTCACTTCTGCGGATCCTGGACGACAGGGTAAGCCTGTTGGTAAGTCGAAGCGGGTTCGCGGCACCCTAAGTTGGGCGCTATCCAATAACATCCATGCTGGAGAGGCCTTGGTTGCTGGTCTTATTTCGACAGTCCAAGGCTACGGTGGATTTCGCCCCGAATCGAGTAATTACTGCGGCGATGAGGCCATTGCGAATCTGACTGTGGCTTTTTTTGCGCAAGGCTGGAAACTCTTTCCGGATGGAACTTTACAGCCGCGCCTACTCGAATCTTTTACAGGCAAAGCATTAACATCAGCATTGCTCGCATACGCAGATCGGGCACGGCGCGGCTCTCTCGACAGCCCTCTTCTCGCGGGTACAGCCAAAGATCTTCTGGAAGCTACAGCGTCCCATGTGTTAGTCCAAAAGTGGGGTACATCCCCAAGTACGTCAAATTTTCCAACTCTTTTAGGTCAAGCGTTCACTGCACTTGGCTTTGCAACCCCGACTATGCCGATGGCTTCCGGTGAGCCTGTCGAACGGCGCATAGAACGCGCAGCTTATGAACTTGGTTGCTCATTGAACGCACTTCGAAACAAACAGGGTACGGGGCATGGACGCCCGTGGGTTAGTACCGTCACGCCGTCGCAAGCACGGTTTGCTATCGAGTCAATGGGCAGCATTGCATCCCTTATGCTGGAAGCGCTTGCGCCGTGAGGCAGTTAGGGGCGTACCTCATTCACGGATCAGGACAAGGTGCAACTCAATACAGAGCGCGATATAGAATAAGTGCATCCTGTTATGCACAGCGCACCAAGCCCCCTTTAGACGCGTAAATAAGGAATGAATCGGGAATTACCTATGTCTAATTTATTGGATACACCCGCCGCTCGTGACTGGGCAAACGACGCAATTTCACGTCACTCGAACGGTATTTTTGGAAAACTCGTGGCTGCGGTGATCTGGTCAGATGCTCGGGGTGACGATGGCGAACTTTTGGTTCCGGCCGATCCCATTGACCTGATAACTCGAATTAATGGAACTCCGCTTATTCTCCTCCACAATCACGATCCAGGAAGACCCAAAGGACAGGTTCTTGAAAGTGCAAACTTCGAGAGCGAGGGCGGAGAAATGTTTATTGCTGCGGTCTTGGGGTTTTACTCGGGTGGTGAAGTACTGAATTTTCGAGGGCTGGGTCTGGATACAAAAGCATTAGCATATCTCCCAGAAAGGCTTCCCGTGTTGCCGGATGACACTTGGATTCAATTTGCGACGGATCCAAGAGAAGTGGATTCGGCATGGCTGGACCAGGTCATCAGCGATGCTCCTCTTCGAATCGAACGCACAGAACTTTCGCACAATGCAGCAGAATCCACGCAAGAGTTGATCAGGATTGGCCTAGTCTATCTGGCTGTCGTCTGGAATCCGTTCATAACCTCGATTGCGTCTGAGGCTGGCAAAGGCACCTATGCCGCGATCCATGGGTGGGTCCGGAAGCTGCTCTCAAAGCTGGCTGACCGGCGCAACCCGGTACTTGATATCCATACGCAGCAGGATGGGTGTCAGGTATCGTTCCTTTTTCGAGGTAAAGACGTGGGGCAGCACTATGCTGCGCACGACACGCTACCTCATGCGGCTGCGCAAGCGGCGCAACTTGTCGCGAAGCTCAAAGCACGGGGAATGGCGGGGCGGCAATTAATCTATGAATTCGATAAAGAAGCACTCATGTGGTTTCCGTCATATGCGGTTCTAAACGACAATAGGATCATAACCGACAACAGCGAACTCATTGCCATTGAGCAACTACCGACAGGTTTGAGCCTTGGCCTAAGTCGCGGAAAATCGCTTTCTCCAATAGTTAGATCGGCTCTTGAAGACGATGACCGGTAAATCCAATGGTGCAAAGCCATGAAGGGTTCTCATCAGATGTACAACGCCCTTAGCCAAGCTAAACGTTGAATGGCCGCTATGGCCGAGTTAGCGATTTGTGATCTACGGCCAAAGCTGCCCAAATTGGCCAATTTGAATTACCCCTGCTGCACAACCCCTAAGCTGACATTCAACGCCCGAGGTAAGAGGCGCCGAAGCGCGGAGGGGGCAACAGCGGAAGCTGTTGGCGTTCGCTTGACCAACCAGTTAGTCGCTGCCTTCACGGGAGCTCGCCAAGGCAATTCGGGTAATGCCCATGTCGTCAAGGAAAGCGCGGATATCTGGTGCAGTATGAGCTGCGCCCAGTTCGACAACTCTATGAATCTCTTCTGAGTACTTGCTACCGGCGTCGTCTACTTCGGTGTGCTTGTGCAGCGTAATAGTGGACTCATAGTTTCCGTAAAGCATTCCGGCGATGCAGGTTTTGCGATGATCGAAAAGTAGTGGCGTTCCACTGAAGCCGCTGTAGGATGGGAAAGAGACCTCACACGTGGAGCGTGCGACCGGCAGCGTTGGTGTGGGGTGCGTTCTGACTATATGACCTTTAAAGAGTCTCGGCATCGTAACCTGCCTCTCTTCAATTAGGCCGGCAGTAGTGAAGCCATATGCCATGACATCACTACCGATGAAGACCTCAGGCTGATCGGAGATCGGAACAACCCTGTAATCTCTTCGACGGACGTTCCCAATCGCGAAGTCATGCTTCGGATGGCACTGCAGGTTGTCGACTGGATATGTCAGGCTGGCGCCGTGCATCTCAACGGCCATCAGAGTTTCGCCCTCCTGCAAGCTGTTGACGATGTGGGCACACGTTGCAATGTCACCTTGATCATTAAAGTGATAGGAAACTCCAACATAGCGAATGTCACGAGCGTTGGTTGGAATAGATCCTTTTGAGCGAAAGGCAAATAGCGGAAGGAGAGTGTGTCGGAACTGGATCATTTGGGTTCGTGAGGCCTCATGGTTATTATACGGATGTGTCTGTCCGCATAATAATGACAGCAAAAGCGGACGCAACCAACTTTCATAACGTCTGCTCTGGTGTACATAGCGGAAGTAATTTAGAACAACCTGTAAAGGCCGCTTAGGCCGCGAAGAGACAGGCAGATTCTCGGCCCAAGCGGAAGCCCGGAGCTGGCTGCAGAGATGTCTGCTCTGCACGAATAAGTCGACGTGACGGGCGCAACTTCATCCTACAGAACCTTAAAATTGCGTGTTGATTTATCGATAATGACCATTGAGCAAAAGTTTATTGTGGCAAAATGTTGAACTAGTGAGTCTTTGGTTTCGTGAGGGTGATAAGTTAAAGTCAACTTTGTTGAAAGTACGTTAAAGGTAACGAACGAAATGGAAAAAATGAACGTCGTGCAATTTGCCACTGAACTAGGCTTGCCGATCCAACTATTATTGGAACAGTTGAAAGCTGCAGGAATATCCAAGCGAGACGCCACCGATACCATTACTGAAAACGACAAGTTGCAATTGTTGATGCATCTGCGCAATACGTACGGCGGGAATACTAAAGAAAGTATTGAAGAGGTTGGTGCAGATGGAAAGTCGGTCGGAGTTGAAGAGGAAACAATTTCAACTTCTAATGAGCCATTCGACCCAGACTCCATTTCCATTGAGCCAAAAGTTGTCGCAATGGACCTCTTGCTTCGGCGCTTAAGGCAGGGCTCAATAAGATTGGCACCGAGCTTTCAGAGAAGATTCGTCTGGGATGAAGAGCGATGCAGTCAACTTATTGAATCTCTGATGTTGAGAATTCCACTGCCAATGTTCTACGTTGCCGCCAACGAAGATGGGAGCTGGGATGTCGTCGATGGTCTTCAGCGTCTTACAACAATACGTGATTTCTTACTCGGTGGTGAGATAGACAAGAATGGCAAGAAGACTGTACCGGATGCATCACCGTTTGCACTCACGAATCTAGAATTTTGGGGGGCTCGCTTCAATAATAAAACCTTTGCAGCAATAGAAAAAGATCAAGCGCATGCCCGGATAGTGAACAACATCATGGAAACTGAGATGCGATTCACAGTGATTAATCCTGGCACCCCAGAAGAGGTTAAAAGAAATATCTTTAAACGAATAAACACTGGAGGTATGCCACTAACTGCCCAAGAAATTCGACATGCACTTTACCAGGGAAAGGCATCAGATTTTCTGAGGGAGCTTGCGGAAAACGAGAAATTTCTGGCCGCTACTGGCAACTCGATTAAGGACAGCCGTATGGCCGCTCGGGAACTCGTATTACGTTTCTTGGCTTTTTATATTCATGGTGATAAGCAGTATACGGACGACATGGACGTGTTTCTCAGTAACACCATGAGAGTAATTAACCGCGCTCCAGATATTACCGATGAGGTTATGAAAGGCATATTCCGCAATTACTCTTCTGTAAAACTTCGCCAATTTTCCATGGAACTCTTAACAAATAAATTCGAACTTTCCATGGAGCGGAGCAAGATTTTTTTCAAACGTTACGCCTTCCGTAAGGCGATACCTGGATACATAAGGTCTCCAATCAACAAAGCATTGTTTGAGTCCTGGGCTAACATTTTTGCAGAGATGTCGGCGGAGGACTTTGATGCTCTTTTGGCCAAGCAAGATCTTTTCTATCCCGAATACTTGAAATTACTCAGAGACGATGAATTTGATAGGGCCATTAGTCGAGATTCCTCATCAGTTATTAGCTCGCTTAATCGCTATAAAAAATTGCGAGAACTAATTAATAACACGTTAATAGGCTGAATATGCTTACTGAAATCGAAATCAACGGGTTCAAGTCATTCAAGTCAAAACAGATTCCTCTTCGACCTCTAACTTTATTGTGTGGTCTAAACAATAGCGGGAAGAGTTCGGTTATCCAAGCTCTCAGAATGTTCTGTAATAGCTATCAAGGTGACTCGCCCTTGCTAACTGGGCATGGCTCAATTGAAGAGATTCGCTCACGTCTCGTCGCGCCGACTGATGCCATATCATTCTCATGCCGGAGTATTGAAAAGAGTGCGACATTTTCACTAAATGAAAATGTCTCTGTGAGGCCAGATTGGGCACCTTTGAGCTGCTATTTATCGGCTGATAGATGGGGCCCAAAAATATTGCATCCGCTGGATAGGCATTTAGGAGAACTACCATCCATCGGAGATCATGGTGAATATGTAATTGGCTTTTTGGACGAGCTTCGAAATCTCATCGTGCCAGATCAGCTTCATCATGAATTGGCTCAAGGTAAAATACTCGCGTATCAACTAGAAGCATGGATCAACGAAATCGCTCCGGGTATTGATCTGTTCTATGAAACAGATTCAAAACGAGATTCTACACACATAGAGTTCAATACCTTTCGGCCAACGAATGTCGGTTTTGGTCTTAGCTATTGCCTTCCAATTTTTGCCGCTATTTTAGGGATGGCTTCAACAAAACCAGCTACCGGGTGGGAGAGTTCATGGGGACCAAAATGGGAGATCGAAAAGTCGAATCGAGGGATGCTCGTTATGATTGAGAACCCAGAGGCCCACCTTCACCCGAGCGGTCAAACGGCACTAGGGCGATTGATTGCGCTTGGTGCCAAGTGTGGGCTTCAGTTAGTCATTGAAACTCAAAGTGACCATCTAATGGATGGCATAAGACTAGCCGTTAAGGATGATGTTTTGACACCAGACCAAGTGGTTTTTCACTATCTGTCGACAACAAAGGAAGGTGAAACAAATATCGAAACACCAAAGCTACACTCAAATGGGAAATTGGAATATTGGCCAAAAGGCTTCTTCGATCAGACATTGATTAACCGCTCGAATTTAGCTCGTTAAATCACGTAATGGAACATAATTTCGTATTCAATGCACTTAGCTTTCCTGCAATTAGCAAAGAAGATGCATATAGGCTGTTGTTAGATTCTGTAAAGGGAATGCTTGCAGTACGTTCTAAAGAAGATCGTATTGCGATGTATTCTGATGAACATAACAACTGCCCATTGGGGCCAGATTATTTTTATCGCGACTTTATTTCACAACTTGGAGAGCGTCATGAGGTTGATCTTCAACTGTCCCTGATGGAAATTGATGATAAGACACCAATGCTTGATTTCCTCTCCGAGGAGCTCTTTAATGATATTGCATCGTCTACTTTTTATTTTCCCAGCGAAGCATATAACGGCTCCGTCGATGTTTTGGCTATGGCTTGGCACCTTGAGGCCACCCTGCTGAGCATCGCAACGACTGATAAGTGGCGGGAAAATGAAGTCGAGATTGCGGAATTTAATGAGGGGCAACCATCAACTGGAAGCTCATATCTTCCCAACATCTCATGCGAGGAACACGGAAATATTATTAGACAACAATATCTAGATGCCGCTGAGGCCCCATTAGAGGAATTGTTCCCAAGATGTCTATTTAGCCAGGATTTCCTAACCTGGGTTTATCAGTTACCCAAAGATGTGTTTAAACGTGTTGTCAATAAAGTTACCTTGGCTTATGCAAAACAATTCCAAGGTGGTGAGCCACTGTTCAACACTCTTCATAATGCTGATGGAATCCGTGAAATACGCTTCAGTGCAGTACAGGGCGGCGCAGTTAGAATTTTATTCCGAGTACTTTCAGACAATCGCTCTGCAATCCTTTTTGGATTTATTAAAAAGAGTAATAACGAAGGCTACGATGAGGCTATTGAATCTGCAAAATCCAATTTGAGCCTTATGCTTCAATAACTTTATAGAATGCCCTCGCTTTTGAAGACACGTTCTAAATGACAGGCTTCGGCAAAACTGAACTTTTGAAATGAGCGCGCTGCGAAAGTAACGGGGGGGAGCGGCAGAAACGTCCGCTATCGCGCGAATAGTAGCCCTTTTCTACTTCCACCACAAAAGGCTGCTAAGGCCGAGGAGCAGCAGTTCGCAGCAAGCACTGTGACGATCTCCAAAGTGTCGAAAGGAGCAGGTCGGTATTGCAAAATCACTGCCCGATACCCAATTGCTCAAGTTGAGTAGAAGAATCAGGCGAAACAGTGATGACAGGATAGGTCATATTTAAATATCCAGTTGAGGCAGTGCCTGCACGATCTTGATCGTCTCCAGGCTCACCGTCACCACACGCTGAAATAGTTCCAGCGGATAGCGCGGGTTGCCCATTGTTTCCACTGCCCAGTCGTTCGCGTCATTGACGATGCCGTTGTCCTTGTCGGTCTTCACGCATTGGCGCTCCACCACCCAGTCCAGCGCTGGCTTGCCGTTCACGATGTAGTCGTAGGCTTCCAGCGGGATGCCTGTCAGGGTGATTTTGTCGTTGTAGTGCAGCGTGGTGAGGTCTTTGTCCTTGCCGGTTTTGCCGTACTTCATTTTCTCCACGCGGTAGTCGGCAGCCTGTAGGTCGGGTTTTAACCCGACATGTCGGGATGAATCCCGACCTACAATTTCAATCTTGAGTGGATAAGGCTCCACCGTTTCGTAGTTCAGGTGCAGCTCGGCCAGCTTGCGTCCCGCTTTGGAGAATGCCCAGAAGTCGGCAGCGGTTTTCACTCTGGGGATGCGCGGAAGTTCCTTGCTCAGGTTGTCGGCGTAGCGTTCGCGGTAGTCCGGCGAATGCAACAGGCCATAGACGTAATAGAACACATCTTCCTTGCTGATTTGCTCACCGGGATAGGCGGATTGGAAATGCGCCAGCCCTTCGTCGGTGATTGCATCGCGGCGTTGCCTACCTGATTTCTTTTCTGGCACGGCAAACAGCCCGACTTGTAGCGCAAACTCTGCCTCGTCATCTTCAGGCAGGCCATAGAGATACAGCGGAAAGCATTGGGCTTTTTCAACATTATCAAAGTTGGGTAAGGTGTCTGCGAGCAGTGCAGAGAATCCACTTCTCGCACCAATGCCTGACACACAAATCACCAAATTCTTCGCCGTCGCATCCGGGAAAATGTTTGGCATCTGGTACACCCTCTCGTTGAGACGGCGGTTGTAATACAACCATTGTTTGGTAAAGGGGCGATACAAACTAGGTATAAGGCCAACGTGTTCAAATGTATTAGGCCTATCTTTTGCCAAGTCTTGCTTTAAGTTATGCGTCCAACTGATTTGCGCTGGGTCAGTGTTGATAAAGCCGTCCACCTTGGTTTCCCGTGCCTTTTTATCAAAGCCTGCAAAGGCCTGATTAAAGCGTGTCACCTCGCCATTGTAGAAAGCGATCATGCGCTTCATGTTATTGGCAACCGCAGCCTTGGCTGCGTTGTAACACCATGAGTCACGAGCAGTCAGTATGCCTTGTGAGAAATTATCAAACAGTTTGTGTCCGTCACCCTTTTTGTCTCCCAACACGATGTGTTGGATAAATCCACCATCCCGCTTGTTAATCCAGTCTCCATGCTGATCTGGTGTGATTGGCTGCCAATCTTTGAATTCGGAAATTCCGGCTATGCTGGTAAGAGCGCTAATTTTCTCTAGCTTATCTTTACAGCTCAGGTCATCCCCAATATCGTGGTAGTAAATCTGGCCGTGTTGTTTCGCATCAGGATTTTTCACAAATAGTGTTATGGCAATGCCGGTCATACTGCCGCTGCCAAAGATGTTCTGACCTTCTTTTGCGCGACCTTTGCTCAACATGTTCTTGCGAATATCACCGCGAAGATTCAACACATGAATGTTGGAAAATTCCTCGTATAGGCATTTGCGTAAGCCGTCCATAGCAGGCTTTTCCGCAAACCCAGAACCGGATACGAACCCAATCACGCCGCTGTTCCCAATTCTATCTGAAGCCCAACGAATGGCTCGGATATAGCTGTCATAAAGACCCTTGGAAAGTGTTGCGTTAGAGCGTTCTGAGTAAGTGCTACGAATACGCCCATCCAAGTGCGGATATTCCACGTTGTCATTGTTGTCGTTCTCGCTTTTCTGCCCAACGGAATATGGTGGGTTGCCCATGATGACGCGAATATCCAACTTCTTCTGTCGCTTGCGGCGTGCGCTATTCTTCTCCAGCAACGCATCCACCAAGTCCTCTTTTTCGTAGAGCTGGAATGTGTCGGTGAGACAGATACCCTCAAACGGCTGATAGTTGCCGCCGACAATGCTGTGATACACCGCCTCGATGTTGATAGCGGCGATGTAGTAAGCCAGCAGCACGATCTCGTTGGCGTGAATTTCGTTCTGGTATTTGTAGGGCAGTTGCTCTGGGGTAATCAGCCCGCTTTGCAGCAGGCGGGTGATGAAAGTGCCCGTGCCAGTAAACGGATCGAGAATATGCACACCATTGCTGCCCAGTGTCTGGCCGAATTCAGTTTGCAGGATATGATTTACGCTGTGGATGATGAAGTCCACCACCTCCACCGGCGTATAGACGATGCCCATCCTCTTAGCCATAGCCGGAAATGCGTTTTCAAAGAACTTACCATAAAGTTCTTTAATGACCTTCTGTTTCCCCTCAGCACTATCAATTCCCTCGGCACGCATCTGCACACTTTCGTAGAACTTTTGCAGCGTGTCGGCTTCTTTGTTCAGGTTGTGCTCTTGCAGAATATCCAGCACAGCTTGCATGGCCTGCGACATGGGATTGTGCTGGGCGAAGCTGTAGCCTTCAAACAGTGCGTCGAAAACTGGCTTAGTGATGAGGTGCTGCGCCAGCATTTCGATGATCTCGCCATCGGTGATGCTGTCGTTCAGGTCGTCGCGCAACTCTGCGGCAAAGGCGGCGAAGGCTACTCTTTCTTTGGCGTTGGCCGGGTTTTCCAGAATGACGGTGATGCGGTCGATGTGGGTGCGGGCAATTTTGGCAATGTCGTTTGCCCAGTCTTCCCAGTGGTGGCGATTGCCCACCTTTTGCACCAGCTTGGCATAGATGGCTCGCTCAATCTCGCCAATCTCGAATTGCAAATCGGCTTGCGGGTTCACGTCGTAGCGCGCCTCGGGTTCGCCGATGCTGTAGCCGCCTTTTCCAGCGTTTCCGTTGGACTTTCCCTTGGGGGCTTTTTCCTGCTTCTTCTGGATTTTGTCGGTGATGGCGATGACTTCCATCTTGCTGGTGTCGCGGCCTATCAAATCCAGCTTGTTCACCATCGCATCAAAGCGGTCATCGTGCGAGCGCAAGGCTTGCAGCACTTGCCACACTACCTTGTATGTCTGGTTGTCGTTCAGCGCTTCGTGCGGCTCTACACCTGCGGGGATGACAACCGGCAGAATCACATAGCCTCGTTTTTTCTTCCCGTCCGGCGTGGTGCGCATCACGCGACCGACGGACTGCACTACGTCTACTTGCGAATTACGCGGGGTGAGGAACAGCACTGCATCCAGGGCAGGCACGTCCACCCCTTCGGATAAACAGCGCACATTGGAGAGAATGCGGCAGGTGTTGTCGGGCACTTCGGCTTTGAGCCAGTCGAGCTTGGTTTCTTTTTGACCGGCATTCATGCTGCCGTCCACATGCTCGGCTTCGCAGTTGAGGCGAGCGACTTGCTCGAACTCTTCTGTTTCCTGATAGGCTTCGACTACGGCCTGGAACATGCCCGCGATTTGCTTGGAACTAACCTTGTGTGATTTGCCACCCTTGGCGATTTCGATCACCTGACAGAAGGCGACGGCGCGTTGCATGGCCGCGCCATCACCCACCAGATCATCAGCCAACCCTTGTTTGGATAACGCTTTCCAGCAACCAATTATTTTGGCGGCATCGTCCACCTTGAGCTGGTTGTCCGGGTCTTTCAATAAGTTCTGAATGCGGCGGTTGACGTGCGTTTCTTCCACGGCCAGCACGATCACTTTGTAGTCCACCAGCAAGCCACGCTTAACTGCTTCCGAGAAGGTGATGACGAATAGCTCTTTACCGAACACATCTTCTGCGTTCATGCCATATAGCTTGGCGTTATCTTTTTCGGCCTGCGCTTCCGCGACATCACTATAAATGCGCGGCGTGGCGGTCATGTAGAGCCGCTTGGCTGAGCGGATATAGTCCGCATCGTGAACGCTGACGAAGGCACTTTCATCATCATCGCCAAAGGTTACGCCAGTGGTGCGGTGTGCTTCGTCGC
>Ga0307376_10005562_pt1 | contig 11324 bp, 8 predicted proteins | sample TR2MG_FD_202536 | JGI IMG/M metagenome (GOLD analysis project Ga0307376, IMG submission 202536) | Soil microbial communities from Risofladan, Vaasa, Finland - TR-2 | ecosystem: Environmental > Terrestrial > Soil > Coastal area > Acid sulfate soil | place: Finland: Risofladan, Vaasa | collected... | reverse complement strand
CTTCATGTCCTCCCGGATCCCGGCGACCGAGGCGTCGAACGGCAGGCTGAACTCGACGTGATGCGTCACGCCCTGGTGCTGCGGTTGGATGTACACCCCGACGTCCTGCGCGGCATAGCCGTGGCCGTCGGCGACGATGTGCGCGATCTCGACAAAGGCGGGCGCCTCCTCGAGCGTGGAGACGAAGAACACGTCTGCGCAGGCGCCCTCGGCAGCCAGCTTCCACGGCGTCTCGCAGCAGCCGACCAGGGCCGCCGAGATCTCGCCGGTCGACGTGCCGGCGATGGACGGCCGCAGCGTCAGGCCGTACTCGCCGGCCAGCGCCGTGACATCCTTCTTCTGGACCGCGACCCGCTCGGCGGCGTAGTGCTCGCGGCCACCGAGGCCGAGTACGAGCGCCCAGGTCGGCAGCTCGTCGGGATGCAGCGCGGCTCCGGACGCAGCCAGCAGCCGCGCCAGGTACGCGTCGTTGACGATGAGGGTTTCGTCGCCGAGCCGAACGCGGTCGAGCCGATAGGTGAAGTCGACCAGCTCCCCGAGTTCGGCTGCGGTGGCGAACAGGAACTCGTGTGCGGCGGGCAGCAGTTCGCACTTCACCGCCGCCCAGGTCACCACGCCCATCGTGCCCTGCGCGCCGGTGAGCAGACGGAAGAAATCGGTCTGCGCAGGGCCCTTGGGGTCGGCCTGTACGCCGCCGGCCTGCCACTGCGCCTCGAGCGATTCAGGCCCAGTGCCGGCCTCGCCGGTGAACATGGTCTCGCCGCTTCCCCAGACCACGCCGCAGCTGCGCAGCGGCTCCGGCAGGTGGAAGTTGTAGCGCGGGATCAGCGTTGGCTGCCGCTCGAGCAGGCTCGCGACCACCGACTTGTTCGCACGCGGCAGCAGCGGCGGCGTGACGCGCATGCCTTCCTCGGCCAGAGCGGCCTGCAGCTGCGGATACGTCACGCCCGGCTCGATGACGGCCATGCGGTTGCGCCGGTCGATGCGCAGTATCTTGTTCAGCCGACGCAGATCGAGCACGACGGCGCCGGGGACGCTCGGCACGGTGTCGCCATGGAAGTGCGGCCCTCCAGAGCTGACGGGCACCAGCGGCGTGGCCGTCTCGTTGGCCCGGGCCACGACCCGCTGGACCTCTTCGGCGGAGCCGGGCCGGACGACCGCCCACGGCGTCAGGCGCGGCACAAAGCTCTCGTCTTGCGCGTACTCTTCGAGGCTCGCCGGGTCGGCCGCGACGTTGTCGCGGCCGACGAGCGCGGCGAGCCCATCGATCAGATTCGTCATTCCCATCAGTCCTCGAAGATGGGCCGGTCGCCGAACTCGGCGTACACGGCCGGCAGCATGACCTTGAAATTGGCGTACTCGTGCGCGTTGTGCACGGCGAGTCCCTTGACGGCCTCCTCGGGCACAGCCTCTCCAGGCGGGATCGTGCAGTCGGCCTTGCCGTTCTGCAGGCGGTAGCCCATCCAGAAGCGCGTGCGCCACTCGATGCCGCCCTCGACGTCGCGGATGAAATGCACCATGAAGGCGCATCCGCGAGGCGCATCGGGGTCGTGCAACACCAGCTCGTCACCGTAGCCGCCGATCACCGTCGCCACGTTGGGCTGGTGGAAACGGTCCATGTCGAAGCCCATCTCCGCCGGGCTCTTGAAGTGGATGTCGATGAGCTCCGGGCCCACGCCGACATCCTCCACCGCGTGATGCGTCGCGCCCCAGATGGTGTCCTCGGGGATGCGGCTCTTGGGGTCGAGGATGATCCGCCGCCGCTCGGGGCTGATGTAGTGGCCGATGTGGCTCGGCTTGTACCAGATCTTGTAGCGCTGGTCGTTCAGCGTGAACCAGGTGAACCACCACTCGACCATCCTGGCGGTGACGCCGGGCATCGTCGTCATGTTGGCGATGAACCCGGCGCCGTTGGGCATGATGCACCAGCCGATCTCGACGTCGAGGTAGCCCGGGTCAAGCAGATCGCTGATCATCTCCGGCCAGATGATCTTGTCAGGGTCGCACTGCCCTTCGAACGCGGCCAGGACCTCGGGCTCCGGCGGGTTGAGGTCCTTGTAGAAGTACTTCGCGTACGGCCGTGCCTTCTCCACGTCGGAGAGGTCGCCGGTCTCCCACACGGCGATCTTCTCCTCCACGGTCGGGTCCTTGTACGCGTGGTCGAGCTTGACCTTGATGGTCGGCATGTCGGTCGCCTCCTCAAGCGCGGCGGCGCGCCGCGTCAGCGTTCCTTGTGGTGGATCGGGATCTCCTTGACGTACAGGTAGAACGAGCGCGACCAGTCCACCCACGGCTTGGCGAACTTCATGAGCTCGTCGTTGTACTGGCGGAAGGCGCCGTAGTAGTCGGACGTGTCGAACCAGTAGCTGGCGACGCCGTCGTAGATGGGGATCTCGCCGGCGCCGAAGTGGCCCTTGACGTTGTCGCTCTGGTCCAGGCGGTGGCTCTGGACGATGCGGCGCACGTTCTCCTTGAAGAAGGGCGAAGCCTCCATCGCCGCCTCGTGCGCCTCGTTCCAGTAGTCGTAGTAGTCCTCGCGGTACACGCCGTCGGCGCGCATGAGGAACTGCATCACCTTGCCGGCGCCGACGCCTGGCGCGAGTTCGTAGCCGGGATTGAACGGGTCGATGGGGTTGGGCACCGGCTTCTCGCACTCCTCGGTGATCATGAAGATGGTGTGCCGCTCGTCGGCGAAGAACTTGCCGTCCGACGCCACCCACTCCTTGACGTCCGGGTGCTCGAAGGTGGCGAAGAGGTTGGGGAAGCTGGTGAACGAGAGCTCCACCGCGGCGTCGCGGTCGGAGAGCTGGTGGTGCGTGTCTTCGGCGGTCGTGCCGAACGCGCCGTCGACTACGTGGTTCTGGATGTACCAGCCCATCTCTTCACGCGCGAACTTGTGGGAGATGGTGCCGTGCACGAACTGCAGGTAGCGGAAGTAGTCTGCCCGCGTGAGCCCGGGCCTCCGGCGCGAGCAGGCGATCACTTTGGGCACGTCAGGCCTCCTTGTCGAGCGGCGCGAGGCGCCGCCGCGGGTGGTACGGCGCGGCGCTCACAGCGCCGGGTCCGTGTCCTTGAACTCGGCCCAGATCTCGGGCAGCAGCGACTTGAGGTTGCAGTACTCCTTGATGTTGTGGTCGGCGAGGCCGAACGGCACCTCGGCCGGCACGAATTCGCCCGGCGGGATCGAGAGTACGGGTTTGCCGTCGATGAGCTTGTAGCCCATCCAGAATCGGGAACGGAACTCGATGCCGTCGTCGTCCGGAAGCTCGCGGATGAAGTGGCACATGATAGCGGGTGCCCGGATGTCGCTCGGCTTGGCGTCCTGCCCCTGGTCGAAGCCGAAACCGCCGTACACGGCGGCGACGTTCGGGGCGTGGAAGCGGCTCATGTCGAAGCCGAGCTCCTCGGGGGCGCAGAAGCTGATGTAGATGTCTTCCGCGCCCGTCCCAATGTCCTCGACCACGTGGTCGGTGCGGCCGTAGATCTTGTCCTTGGCCGGAAAGTGCGGGTCGCTCAGTCTGGCGCGCGACTTCTTGCTGATCGAGATGCCGTAGTGACCCGGCGGGTACCAGAGGCCGTAGCGCACGCTGGCCATGGAGTGCCACCAGAACCACCAGTCCAGCATCTCGACGGTGACGCCGGGCATCGTGTTGTGCACGGCCAGGTAGCCGCTGCCGTTGGGCATGATGCACCACCCGGTCTCGACCTCCTGATAGCCCGGGTCAAGCAGGTCGCTGATGCGCTCCGGCGGCAGGGCCACGGCAGGGTCGATGGGTGCGTCCGGCTGGATCAGGGCGATCATGTCCGCATCCGGCTGCGTGACCGGCCGGTGGTAGTACTTGGCGTAGGGCTTCGCCTCTTCCTCGGGCGTGAGCTGGCGCACGGCCATCAGGAGAACCTCCGGCGGATGGGGAGCAGTGCCTTGGCGTTCACGGGCGGTAGTAGCGGGTGTCGCGGAGGAACTCGTCGGCGGGACGCTCCAGCAGGAACGTGCTGACGAAGTCGACGCCCGGCTTGAAGAACGGATACGTGCGATGGCCGTCCTTGTAGAAGTCGTCCGTCGCCCACTCGGGGGGCGTGTACTCCGGAGGCTCCTCGAGGACAGCCTTGCGCCAGGCGCTGAAGTTTGGGTACCAGAGCTCCACGACGCGGTCCCACTGGACCATCATCATGTCCTGCGGCGGCGTGGCATCGGGGTGCCACATGCCGGGGAGCGGGATCGCCGCCTGCTCGCACTTGTAGCTGAAGAAGCGCCTGAGCCCTGGCTGCTTGCACACCTCCGGGGCGTGGACGTTGACGAACCAGTCCTCACCGTCCCTGAGCCGGACGCCGAGCGGGTAGCGGAAGAGGATGTACCAGCGGATGCTGGGGCCGTCCGTGGAGAATCCGTCCCAGCCGAAGAAGTCGTCGTCCGGCTGCGGTTTGACCGTACAGGTGGCGACCGGGTTCCAGACCGGGGCCGGCGTGAAGCAGTAGGCGCCTTTGGCCCCGGCCTCCGGCATCTCCCGCCAGAAGGTCTCGGTGACGCGCCAGTTGTAGAACCCGAACTCGCGCGCGTCCTCCGGCGCGTCCAGCGCCACGTAGCTCTCGTGGCGCTGCAGGAACGGACCGTAGCGGCGCGAGATCTCCGACGAGTGCGCCTCGTAGTACCAGCGCTCCATCTCGGCGATGTCGTCGATGGGCAGGTCCATCATCACGATGCTCTTGAGCACAGTCCCTCCTCAGGCGTAGGTGCCACCGAGCTCCGCGTAGACCAGGGGCAGCAGCGACTTGAGCCGCGTGTACTCGTAGATGTTGTGGTTGGCGAGGCCGTACACCGCACCCTCGGGTATGCGGACACCCGGCGGAAGCATGCAGACCGGGTGGCCGTTCATGATCGTGTAGCCCATCCAGAAACGCGTGCGCCACTCGACGCCACCGTCGATCTCGCGGATGAAGTGGACCATGATGGCCGGCGCGGCGGGGATCTCCGGCGGCTGATGCTCGCTCAGGCTGAAGCCGAAGCCGCCGACGAACGTGCCCACATTCGGCTTGTGCCAGCGGCTCATGTCGAAGCCCATCTGCTCCGGCGTGAGGAAGTGGATGTCGATGAACTCGGTGCCCATGCCAGTGTCTTCGGTGACGTGGTGGACCACCTTCTCGCACTTGTCACGCACGGGGACATCCGGGTCGAGCAGCCGGGGCTGCGCCCACTCGTCCACGTGGACGCCCAGGTGGAAGGGCGGGTACCAGATGCGGTAGCGCAGACCCTCGATGGGGTGCCACGCGAACCACCAGTCGACCATGTCGGTGGTGACGCCGGGCATCTCGTGGCGCATGGCGATGTAGCCGGCGCCGTTGTCCATCATGCCCCAGCCGACTTCGGTCTCGAAGTTGCCGGGGTCGAGCAGCTTGTTGAGGTCCTCCGGCATGAGCATCTGCTCACGGAGGACCTGGCGATCGCGCGCCATCAGCGCCACCGTCGCCGGATCCGGCCCGGGGAACTCCATCGTGTAGAACTTGGCGTAGGGCTTGGCCTGCTCGTCAGGGGTGAGGGGACGAGGCTGGCGCTCCATCGTGGCGGCCATCGGATCAGCTCCTCTCGGGGGCAGCCGGCTGGAACTTGTAGTCGGCGACGGGGACGTCCTCGGTCCAGATGCGCATCGCCTCGCCGTCCGGCTCCGCACAGACCCACTTGAGCCACCCGGCGTCGTCGCGCTCGGGGTAGTCCTCGCGGATGAACCAGCCGCGCGACTCCTTGCGCGTGAGCGCCGTGCGGTAGAACAGCTCGGCGCTCAGCGTCATGTTGCGCGCGTCGTGGGCGGCCACCAGGTAGTGGGGGTCGGTCGCCGCGACCTGCGGCAGGCGCTCCTTGACGTCGAGCACCATGCCGAGCGCCTCGGTCATGCGCTCTTCGCGCTTGTAGATCGAGTAGCCGACCGGGTTCACGGCGTCCTGGACGCTGCGAACGAGATCCATCGCGGGGACTCCGTCCGCGCGCTCGAGCGGAGCGAGCGCGTCGCGGACGAGCGCCTCGGCCTGCGCGACATCGACCTTGGGCCTCGCGGCGACGGGGACCGCGGAAGCCGCCGCCTCGCCGGCGCGGATGCCCATCCAGGTGGCGCCGTAGAGCCCCGCCCCGCGCATGCGCCCCGGCGAGGCCGGCACGGCGCCCGGCAGCCCGGAGCCGTTGTAGCAGGCGTTGCCGCAGGCGAAGAGACCCGGCACCGTGGTCGCCATCTGATGGTCCACCTTAATCGGCGAGAGCTCGCCAAGCACGGCCGGAAACACCTCGAGGAAGGCGCCCGGCGCGTCGGCGGCGCGCACCCGGCTGATGAGCGTCGTCCAGAACTTCACGGCGACGGGGCGGTCCCACACGGTGCCGCCCTCCACGTCCTCCGTGGTGTTGGCGAGCATCCAGTTCTCAGGATGGAAGGTCACAAGTGGCCCGTTGCCGGCCATCATCTGCTGGTACCAGACGGCGCTGGTCATCCCGCAGACATCGGCCTCGACCTCGCCGCGGAACCGCGGCGAGAGCTTCTCGTGCCAAGCGTTGTAGAGGGCGTCCTCGGAGCCGATGAGGGGTTCCTTGCCACGCTTGCCGGCGAGTTGCGCGAACGGGCCCCACTCCGCGTTGCGCATCTGCGCACCGGCGCGCCAGGCCATGCCCAGCCCGTCGCCGCGCTGGCAGCTCCACATGCCCATGATCCGGTAGCTCTGGCCGCCGGTGGCGATTATCGCCGCCGGAGCCTTGACCAGGATGGGCGAGCCGTCGAGGAGGCTGAAGCCGACGGCGCCGGCGACGCGACCGCCGTCGGTCAGCAGGTCGGTCAGCGACGTCTTGTCGATGAAGCGCACCCCCAGCTTGCGGGCCGTACGCTTGAGCACCCAGGTGAGGTCGAGATCCGCGCCGGTGAGACTCCAAGGAAGGAAGGGCTTGAAGCGCTTGTGGATGAACTGGCCGTCCTCACGCCGCTGGAACTTGCCGGTCCAGCCGTCCATCCGCTCGAGCGTCTCGCGGCTCTCGCGGCCGAAGTCGGCGAGCAGCTCCTGGTCCTCGATATAGTGGCCGATATGGTCGCAGTGGAACTGTACGAAGCGGTCCACGTCGTCCTCAGGCGCCAGGTACCACCAGATGCCAGCGCCCTTGTTGGCCTGGCCGGCCCAGCCGGAGGTCGCCTTCTCCACGACCAGCACGTCCGCGTCGGTGTTCTTCTCCTTGGCGGCCACGGCGGCGGCGAGGCCGCCGATGCCGCCGCCGATGACGAGCACATCGGCGGACTCGACCCGGCCGAGGTCCTCCAGGGCCGTCATCGCTTGCCTCCCACCGTGTACGGGAAGCCGCGCTCGATGACCGGCGGGAAGTCCATGTCCCAGTCGGCGACGACCTTGATCGCCTCGTCCTTGCAGTTGATCTCGCAGACGTTGCAGCGGACGCAATCCTCCGGATACGCGACGATCGGGCGCTTGCCCTCGGCGTCCCAGCGGATCACGTCCGCGAAGCAGGCCAGGTAGCAGATCTTGCAGCCGCTACAGGCGTCGAAGTCGATCACAACGGCGTTCATCCCGGACCCGACCTCCCTCGCTCGAGCGCCTCACTCGGGGGCTCCCTCGAGCGGTCGACGTTCGCTTCACTATAGGACTTGGACAGTCAAACCAAAATCCTAGAGTCGAACCGCAGCTCTGTCAATCGATTGGCGCACACACGCTCAGGACGCGGCGAGAGACGAAGGGCTCCGGGAGGGTGCGTGGCACCCTCCCGGAGCCCGAAGCGCAGCCTTGCTCTCAGTTGACGGCTGCGTCGCCCTGAAGGACGTACTCGCCGTTCGTGATCTGGAACAACCACATCTGGCCGTGGATGCCCACATGATCGGTAGCGGAGTAGCTGTACATGCCGGAGAAGCCCGGGAAGTCCGTGATCGACTCGAAGGCGTCTCGCACGGCGGCTTTGTCAGTGCTGCCGGCCATCTTCACGGCCTCGGCCATCAGGTTGACCGCGTCGGCGGCCCAGCCGGCGAAGGTGTCCGGCGGGGCCCCGGTCTCAGCCACGACGGCCTCGTACATTCCGGCGACCATCGGCTTGGCGGGGTAGCTGTCCGGAAGCTGAGGCCCGGCCGTGACGGCGGTTGAGAGCAGGTACATGCCGTCGACGTTCTTCGTACCTTGGGCGAAGAGCGGGATGGCCGACGCGAGCGGGGGACCACCGATGACCGGGATGTCCAGCCCGGCGCCCTTGAGGGCCTTCATGAACGCATCCGCCTGCGGCGCGGTCACCATCAGGCAGAGCGCGTCTGCGTTGGCGTTGTCACAGGCTGCAACGACCTTGGACGCGACACCGCTGAAGTCCGTCTGGTCGAGCGGCCACTGATCCTTGAGCCTGGTGAACGTGATGCCCGCGCCGGGGGCCATCTCGTCGACGTAGTCGAGCGTCTCCTGCTGGATGGTGAGGACGTCGGCGGCCCCGACCACGTTCTTCCAGCCCATGTCGGCGAAGACCTTGACCAGCGCGTCTGCGTTGTCCTTGGCGCCCTGGGCGTTGGCGAAGGTCCACTTGAACGCCTCGGTCTCCTTCCCCTTCTGGGGAGAGTAGGAGAGAACGCCCGGCATACCGGCCTTCTCCTCGATACCGCGCGCGACCGGGGCGATGAAGTCGACCCACGGCTGGAGGATGAAGTCCACCTTGTCCTGCTGGATCAGCTGGGTGACCGCCGCGGACGCCTTGGCCACGTCCGACCCGTCGTCCTTGCTGATGAGCTCGATCATGATCTTGCCGTCGATGCCGCCGGCGCCGTTGATCTGGCCGACGGCGCCCTCGGTCGACCCGACGATGGACGCGTTGGGCGCCGCGCTCACGCCGGTCGCCGAGTTGACAAAGCCCACCTTAATGCTTGTGGCACCGTCGGCCGCCGGCGATGCCGAACTGTCCGACCCGTCGTCCGAGCTGCCGCAACCGCCGAGCACGATCGCCGCCCCGACCAGCACGGTCAGCGCCACGAGCGCCACCGCCATCCATTTGCGCTTACTCATCGCTCCCCCTTTTGTTGCTTCCTTGCTCACTGACAGAAACTGAGGGTCAGGCCTGACCCAGGTAGCACTCCCTCACGCGCTCGTCCTGGCGCAGATCGGAGGTGAGACCCGTGAGGGCCACCGACCCGGTCTGCAGCACGACGGCACGATCGGCCACTGAAAACGCCATCTCCGCGTTCTGCTCCACCATCAGCATGGTGAGGCCGTCATCGTTCAGGGACTTGAGCGCCTCGAAGATCCGCTCCACAGCCAGCGGCGCGAGCCCCATGGACGGCTCATCGAGCAAGAGCAGATCGGGCTTTCCCATCAGCGCCCTCCCGATCGCGACCATCTGTTGCTCGCCGCCGGAGAGCGTCCCCGCAGACTGCGCGCGACGCTCCGCCAGCGCCGGGAACAGCTCGTATACGTAGGCGAGGTCGTCGGGAACACCTTCTCGCGAGCGGCGACCGGAGCTACCGAGCAGCAGGTTGTCCTCCACGGAGAGCGACGGGAAGAGCCGCCGCCCCTCGGGTACCTGGCAGACGCCGCGGCCGACGATCTTCGAGGGAGCGAGCTTGGTGATGGTCGCTCCCGAGTAGATGATGGAACCGGCGCTAGAGCGCAGCACGCCGGAGATGGTGTGGAGCAGCGTGGTCTTGCCGGCACCGTTGGCGCCGAGGACGGCGACGATCTCACCCTTGGACACATCCAGCGACACATCGCGAAGCGCGTGGATGGCGCCGTAGCGCGTCGACAGGTCCCGGACCTCCAGAAGGCTCTCGGCGACGGGCGCCTCGGACGTCGCCGTGACGGCGGCCTGCGTCGCGCTGAGGTCGCCGCACTCGTCGCCGGCGCCTTCGTGGCCCACGCCGAGGTACGCATCGATGACGGACGGGTCGTTCTTCACGTCGGCCGGCACCCCGGACGCGATCAGCTTGCCGTAGTCGAGGACCGTGACCCAGTCGCACAGGCCCATCACGAGTTCGATGTCGTGCTCGACCAGGAGGACGGTCACGCCGGCGTCGCGGATGCGGCGGATGCGGTCGACGAGGTACTCGCGCTCGGCGGCGTTCATGCCGGCGGCCGGCTCGTCGAGCAGGAGCAGACGTGGCTCCGACGCCAGCGCCCGGGCGATCTCGACCAGCCTCTGCTGTCCGTAGGGAAGACTCGCTGCGGGCTGATGAGCGAACGCGTCGAGGCCGACGAGCCGCAGCGCGTCCAGGGCACGGGCCCGGGATGCCTTCTCCTCCCGACGCTGCTTCGGGAGGCCGAGGCCTCCCGCGATCAGACCCGCCTTTTCGTGCCGGTGACACCCGACGAGGACGTTCTCGAGGACGTCCATGTTCTCGAAGATGCGCAGGTTCTGAAAGGTGCGGGCCATGCCCAGTCGAGCGCTGTCCGCCGGCGACAGGCGAGTGATGTCCTCACCGCCGAGCCAGACCTGCCCGCCCGAGGCGCGCTGCAGCCTGCTGACGACGTTGAACAACGTCGTCTTGCCGGCGCCGTTCGGCCCGATGAGGGCGACGATCTGGCCCGCGCTCACCTCGAGGGAGACCTCGTTGACAGCCCGCAGCCCGCCGAAGTCGACGGAGACGTCGCGGATCTTGAGCAGCTCTTCTCCCTCGGTCCCCGACGCATCCCGGAGGTCGTCGAACAGGGCGCCCGGCGCGCCGGCGTCGAGGGCGGGGCTGACGTGCTCGGGCACGTAGCCCGGCAGCGACATCTGCGTCGCGCACGCTTCAGTGGAGCCGTCTGCTTCCGCCTCCGCGGCGCACTCGAGCGTCTCGGCGCGGCTCTGCGGCCTGAATGCGTTCTTCACGCTGACCAGGCGCCGCTTCGTGAACAGACCGGTGATACCCATGGGCAGGAACAGGAGCAGGAGGATCATGATCGCCGCGTAGATGACCCCACTCCACTGCTGGGTGCCCGAGAGTGAGTTGGAGAGCCACGTCATCAGCACCGCGCCGACCAGCCCGCCCCAGATGGACCCGCCACCGCCGATCAGCATCATGATGATGGGCAGGATAGCCGCCCCGAACGCAAACGCCCCAGGCGTGATCGCCGCCAGCGTGAAGGCGTACAGCGCGCCGGCGATGGCGCAGAAGATGGCGCTGGCGACGAACGCGACGAGCTTCCAGTTCGCGGTGCGCACGCCAAGGGTCTGGGCCGCGATCTCGCTCGTCGCCACCGCACGCAGGGCGCGCCCCACGCGCATGCCGAGAGCGCGCTCCGTGAACAGCAGGATGAGCAAGGCTACGATCCACACGACGTAGTACTGGCGCATGTACGTGTCCACCTTGAACCCGAAGAGGTCGAGCGGTGGCACCGGCGCGAGTCCG
>Ga0307376_10005560_pt1 | contig 11329 bp, 10 predicted proteins | sample TR2MG_FD_202536 | JGI IMG/M metagenome (GOLD analysis project Ga0307376, IMG submission 202536) | Soil microbial communities from Risofladan, Vaasa, Finland - TR-2 | ecosystem: Environmental > Terrestrial > Soil > Coastal area > Acid sulfate soil | place: Finland: Risofladan, Vaasa | collected... | reverse complement strand
GAGTTTCCTCGTTCATCAGAAAATCGAACATCTGTCCCGCTCCTTTCCTGTCCCGTCAGGACGACAACCGCCCGCGCAGTTCGTATTTCTTGATCTTGCCGGTGGGGGTATGGGGCAGCCCGTCCGCAAAGACGAACTCCCTGGGTATCTTGTACCTGGCCAGCCGAGGCGTTAGAAAGTCTTTCAAGTCACTTTCCTGCAGAGAAGGGTCTTTGGCCACGACAAAGGCCACGACGGTTTCGCTCCATTCCGGATGGGGCCGGCCGACAACCGCGGATTCCAAAACGCCGGGGTGGGCGGCCAGGGCGTCTTCCACCTCTTTGGAGTAAACGTTTTCGCCCCCCGTTACGATCATATCCTTGAGGCGGTCGACGATGTACAGATAACCGTCTTCATCCAGCCGGGCCACGTCGCCGGTTTTGTACCAGGGCCCGCTGAACGACCGGGCCGTCTCCGCCGGGTCCTTGTAGTAACCGGCCATCATGCATTCGCTTTGCAGCCATATTTCACCGGCCTCGCCCGGGCCGGCCGGAGTGGTTTCGTCCCTCATGACCTTAACCTGGGCGCCGGGCAGGGCGGTTTTGCCGATCGAGCCGGCCTTGGTCACCTGGTCGGCGGGGAAAAGGACGGTGCCGGTAGGACCGGCTTCGGTCATACCGTACACTTGATAGAAATTATTGCTCTTATACTTCTGCATCAACAGAAGGGCCACCTCGCCGGAGACAGGGCCGCCGCCGTAGATCCAGCAGCGCATCGAGGAAAGGTCGAATTGGTCAAAGCCGGGCACCATTTGCAGCGGCAAGAGGTAGCTGATGGGGGCGCCGAAATAGACAGTGCATTTCTCGGCCTGGATCGCTTTGAGGAACTCCAGGGGGTGGTATTCGCGGATTAAGACGGTGGTCGCCCCCATGAACTGAGCGCCGGTAAACCAGTTGTTCAACGGAGACGAATGCCAGATAGGCATGGCCAGCAGAAGGCGGTCAGCTTCGTCCATCTTCACGGCCAGGGCGCCGGTTATCCCGGCAAAGACCACGTTCCTGCGCGTGTGCAGGCAACCCTTGGGCTTGCCGGTGGTGCCGGAAGTGTAGAGGATCTGGGCCAGATCATTCTCCGTTACTTCCACCGGCTCAAAAGAAGGAACTTCCGCCGCCAGCCGGTCGAAGCAGGTAAAACCGTCCGTCTCCCGGCCCAGGACAGCCGTACGTACCCGTGTCCCAATCTTCCCTGCCACGGCGGCCAGATCGCCGTCAAAAAGGAAAACCTTGGCCTCGCTGTGTTGCAAGATGTAGTCCACTTCCGGCGGAGCCAGCTTGTGATTAACCGGTACCACCGCGGCCCCCGCCTTCAACGCCCCGTAATAGGCGATGACAAAGGACGGGGTGTTGCAGCCCATGACGGCCACCTTGTCCCCTTTCTCCACACCCCAGGATTGCAGGAGACCGGCCGCTTTTTCCGCCCGGACCCGCAACTCCGCGAAAGTCAGCCCGGCGCCTTCGAACCGGAGACTGTCTTTGCCGGCAAACTTGCCGGCATTCAGGTCCAGCAGCTTGACCAGATCCATGTTTTTCTCCTTCCCGCGACAGGTTACCCGTCCAAGGTAAAATCCGGCCTGTCAATTATTCGACAACCGTTTCATATTCTAAACACCATTTTATCGCGGGTCTGATCACCAGGCAAGGAGTTTTTGGCCCAAACGCGGAAGCTGGCCTTTCTTCTTTCACAACCCCGGGGCATTCGGATTGCATCTACTTGCCGGCCAGTTCACTTAACTGGCTCTCTTCATAGCCTGTGACAGGTCCCCAATGATATCTGCCACATCCTCCAGACCGACCGACAGCCGTATCAATCCGTCGCTGATACCGATCTTGAGACGTTCTTCCCGGGGCATTAGGGCATGAGTCATGGACGCGGGGTGCTGGATGAGCGTATCGGTATCACCCAGGCTGACCGCCAGATGACACAGTTCTAAGCTGTTCAACATACGTTTGCCCGCTTCAAGGCTTCCCCTGAGTTCAAAGGAGATGATGCCGCCAAAGCCGGTCATCTGCTTTAAAGCTAGTTCATGCTGCGGGTGGGAAGACAGACCCGGATAATATACCCGGTCCACCATAGGATTGGCCTCCAGGAAACGGGCTATTTCCCCGGCGTTTTGGTCATGTCGCTCCATCCGCACATGAAGCGTCTTTAGGCCCCTTAGAAGCAGCCAGGCATCGAACGGGCTGATAACGCCGCCAAAATCCTTCAAGGTTGTGGAACGCACGGCATCCATAAATTCCTTGGATCCCACCGCCACGCCGGCCAGCACGTCCCCGTGCCCGCTGATAAACTTAGTGGCGCTGTGCACCACTACATCCACTCCGTGGTTCAAAGGTCGCTGAAAATAGGGAGACATGAAGGTGTTATCGACCACCACCTTGGCCCCCGCCCGGTGGGCCAGGCCGGATACCGACGCGATGTCCACTAATTTCAAAGTAGGATTGGCGGGGGTCTCGAAGAACACCACCCTGGTGTTGTCTCTGATGGCATTTTCCACATTCCGGGCATCAGACATGTCCACAAAGGTCACCTCTACTCCAAATCCGGGCAGAACATGGGAAAGAAAGTTGTAGGTACAGCCATACAGAGTCCCGTCCGCCAGCACATGGTCGCCGCTCCTCACCAGGGCCAGCACTATGCCGCTGATGGCGGCCATGCCGGAACTGAAAGCCAGAGACGCCCCGCCGCCTTCCAAGGCGGCCATCTTTTCCTCCAACGCTCCCTGGGTGGGGTTGCCTATCCGGGTATAGACGTAGCCCGCTTCCTGGCCGGCGAAGCGGGCAGCCCCTTGTTCAACGTTGTCAAACGCAAACGTGGAAGTCTGATAGATTGGGGTTGCCACGGCCCCTGTCCGCGGGTCGGGTTCCTGACCGGCATGAACAGCCAGGGTGGCGAAACCATAGTTAGCGGCATTACTATTCATTAGAATTCACACCCCCGTTTAATATTTTACCAAACAGTAGTGCAAATCTTGTGCCGCCTGTTATGCCGGGAGACCTGGGGGCAAAGGCCGGCCGCTCCGGTACATTAAAACAGACGGTGGAAACATTAGCTTCCACGCTAAGGCTAACTATGGAAACATATGTTGCCGCTTTGGAAGTTCAGGATTCCGGTTTTCCCAGGCCGTATTTCCGCAGCTTTTTAAGAACAGTTGTATGTGAGACTCCCAAGGCCTTACCGACCAAGCGGGAACTCTTATGGACGGCCAAAGCCTGCCGCAAGGCCCGCACCTCTGTGTCGGCAATCTGGTCCGCGAGGGGCCGGGGTACCGCAGACAGCTTCCAAGAATCTTCGGCGTGCGAAACATCACCCGCGGATGGGCGAAAGCCATGTGTTTCCCGGGAAGTGATCAGCAACTGGGGCAAGTTAAGAATGTCGGTACCCGCTCCCAAGGTCATGCCCCGTTCAATGACATTAGCCAGTTCGCGCACGTTACCCGGCCACGGGTAGTCCATCATCGTTTTCATGGCCTCCCGGGAAACGCCCCGGATAGACAGACCCAGACGGGAATTCATGTTGCCAATAAAGCTCTCCACCAGAACGGAGATATCTTCCTTGCGCTCCCGGAGGGGCGGCAAGAACAGGGGAATTACATTTAGCCGGTAATAGAGGTCTTCCCGGAAGTTGCCTTTTTGAAGCATGTCTTCCAAATTACGATTAGTAGCGGTAATTATCCGGACGTCTACAGAAAACTCTTCCTTGCCACCGATGCGCCGGACCTGTCCGTCCTGCAGCACCCTCAGAAACTTAACCTGCAGGTGGGGTGACAACTCACCGATTTCATCCAGAAACAAAGTCCCCCGGTGGGCGAATTCAAAGAGTCCTTGTTTGCCTCCTTTATGAGCACCGGTAAAAGCCCCCTCTTCGTAGCCAAATAATTCACTTTCCAGTAGGGAATCGGGAAGAGCCGCGCAATTTACCGGGACAAACGGCTTGTGCCGGCGGGGACTGGCCATATGAATAGCCTTGGCAAAAAGTTCCTTACCGGTTCCACTCTCTCCCCGGAGGATTACGGTAGATTGAGACTTGGCTACCATTTTGGCAAGATCCACCACATTTTTCATAACCTGACTCTCGGCTGTGATATCCGCAAAAGTAACCATGGATGGCCTGGTTATAGAGTACACCAGATCTCTAACCTGGGACATATCTTTTAGGACGGCCACCGCACCCGTGACTTCCCCTCTTTCGTTTTCGATTGGGCGGCTCGTTATTATATGATGGTGACGTCCACGGTAGGTCTTGATCATAATCTCCTCATTGTCACGTCCCCTACCCGTAGCCAGAGTATGTAGCACCGGCACGTCGGGAGAGAGGACATCCTGAATAGGCTTCCCCAGAACCGCCGCTACAGGGTATTCAAGAATTCTTTCCGCAGCAGGATTGATTAAGGTAACACAGCCATTTCGGTCTATCGCAATGATACCTTCACTGATAGAATCAAGTACGGCTTTAATTTGCTGTTCTCGTTTTTCCGATGGGAGAAATTCCGTTTGACTTACCCTGTCAACCCCGGAAACTTTTTTCAAAGCCTGCGCAAGTTCATCCCAAATATACGAAGAACCCCAGAGTAACTTGACATAAATAAGACCGGAATAAACTTCCATGGAAATGATATTTAAATGGTTCTCATATAGGACCTTCGATACATCCATGGTCATCCCCACCCTGTCCCGACCCTCAACCACCAACCTTAAACAATCGGTCACCGGCCGATCTCCTCCATTGTCATCTTATAAAGACACATAGATACTTAAGTGACGTGATCTACAGCCTCTCCCTGAAATCCCATACTTCCAGGTTAGGAATAAGTTTGAAATGTTTTGTATTGGCCGTCAGGACAGGTGCCCCTGACCGTAACGCCGTAGATCCTATTACAGCATCAGCCAAGCTGATCGCAAAGCCCTTGGAGCGCAAATCACAGGCTAAATTGCCGGATAGCCTGGACAACTCATAATCCAGACCGATAACGTTAAGACTGTCAAAAAACACCTGGGTTCTATCGTGTTCTGAAGACTTGGCACCCTGCCAGACCTCTACTACCGAAACCACGGAAACAGCAAGATTATGGCTCTCAGCGAACGACTGCAAAAGGAACCTTGAACCAGGCCAATCCCTCAAATGGGCAATGAGTACACCCGTATCTAAAAAGACAAACCTATTCCTTTCGCCAGCCGGACCGTATTTCATAGACGTACTCCTCTATATCTTCTAATGTCTTCAGGTCACCATGGGCTTCATCGGACCACGCCCCGGCCGTTTCCTCCAGAGCCCGGTGCAACTTCGCCCTGGTCACATAGTCCCGCATCGCTTCCGCAATGAGACCGCTGACATTATCGCTCATTTCCCTTATTTGGCGCCACAGATCCTCCGGCAACGAAATTGACACCTTGACCGTCTTCACGATACCACCACCTTTAGCCAATTATACTACCGGTTAATACTACTGTCAATAAAGCCTTAGATTTACTGGTGATGGGAAGGAAAATATCATACCCGGGGCAAAACTCTTTAACGAAACACCGTCTACTCAAGGACGGCCGACATGAGATAGGAAGGCGTTTTCCAATGCTTGAAGTAATCCGGCCAAACGGCCGGCTCATCCGCGCGGTTCGCTACATCAACTTCCTCGGCGAATCAATCGAGGATGTTGTCCTGGATACGGCAGGCGGGCCTGTCCAATCCTGGGCATCCCTTTCCCCGTCCCCGGAGCGGGGATTTCTCGACCTGGGCCCGCTCACCGTGCTCCCCGGGCTGGTCGACTGCCACGTCCATTTGGCCCTGCCCCCGCCCCGGCTCGGCGATGATGCAGCGCAAGTCCTGGCCGGCCGTCTTGCCGGCTGTCTGGACTACGGCTTGATTGCCGTGCGGGACGGCGGCGACCGCCTGGGGTCCACCCTGGATCTCAAGAAGCACCAGGAGTTGCCCCGACTGGTGGCCTGCGGCCCCGCCCTCCATCCGCCGGGCAGCTACGGGACCTTCCTCGGCCCGGCCTTCGGGCCGGAGCATATCATCGACCAAATAGCGGAACTGGCCGGGAAGGGTGCCGATCAGATAAAGATATTGGTAACCGGTCCGGTTAACCTGGACTCGCTGGAGGCGATCGATACGCCTCATTTTTCGGCCAGGGCCCTGAGCCGCCTGGTCGGCGAAGCGCACCGCCGGCAACTGAAAGTGATGGCCCACGCGAACGGCGTCGCAGGGGTACGCATGGCCCTGACGTGCGGCATAGACTCCCTGGAACACGGCTATGGCATGGACGAAGATACGCTGGCACAACTGGCAGAAAGCGGTGTGACCTGGGTTCCCACCCTGGCTCCGATGGCCGCCCTGGTTACGCAGGGACCGGCCAACCTGCGCGAGGCAGCGGCCGCTGCCCTGGCGGGCCAGATGAGGGATATTTCCCGGGCCCATAGCCTGGGGATCAAAATTGCCGTGGGTACCGATGCAGGCGCACCGGGTGTGGTCCATGGTTTATCATATCTTTGGGAGTTGCAACTCTTGGGACAGGGCGGCCTGCAACCAGCCGCCCTTATCCGGGCGGCTACGTTCGAGGGAGCCCGTCTGCTGGATCTGCCCGGCCGTAATTCCCCGGTGGACCTTCCTTTGGCCTTCATCGCCGTGGCAGGAAACCCACTGGAAGACCTGGAGGCTCTGAAACACGTGCACGCGGTAATAGCGTGAGGTTCTTTTGGTTCCGAAGGAACTGAACCCACCCGGATGGTTCCTAGCCCAAAAGAAAGGGTCTTTTTACGGATACCGTGCATCCACGAAAAAAGGTTTGATGGTTTAGCAGGAAGGCTTAACCTTATCGACGACAACCTGCCTAATACTCAACCAAGATCCGGTTTCTGATACCTCGGTGATCCAGTTCAAAGACCATCAACAAAGGGGGTCCCGTTTTCGGATCCCTTATTTTTGTGGCCTGCCATTGCCTTACTTTGTCGCCCGGGAAAACATTCTCTATTCCGACCAGCAAGCGCCATCTATAGAGCAGCGTAGCCTCTTAAAACTTCGACTTGCTAATCCCGACAAGCCGAAACCAAAAAAAGGACCCCCCTGCCGATTCGGCGATAAGAGACTAAACGCCGAGCAATATCTCATTAAGGGAAACGCCAAGGATGATCTCGGCCGCCTACAGACGGCAATATTCCGGAAGCTTTTCCACAAGCCAAAAACCCGCCGGTTTAGCATATAACAGATCGGCCAACAGGGTACCAGCATGTGTATCAATACAGCCAGTCGAATTATTCGCTTACTCGGCAAGGTCTAGCATAGCCGGATTGAATAAGCTGGCCCCCTGCACACTTTCTAGGCATATGTTAATAACTTTTTTATTGACATCGCAGCTTGTTCATCTTATTATATAGGCATGTACATAAGAAAAATTGCTCGCCAAAATAAAAACGGTTCTAGGACCCGGTACGTCCAATTGGCCCATAATCAGTGGGATCCAAAGGCTCACTGTGCCAAGGCCAAGGTCCTGTTTAATCTGGGGCGAGAAGAAAAGGTAGACCGGCAAGCACTTATGCGCCTGATAGCAAGTATCAACCGCTTTTTAGATTGTTGAGACACTGCTCTTCGAGTAGGTTGGTAAATGATTAGACCAAGGAAAAGGTAACTCGGACAGGTAGGAACACCGAAAGGTGGGCTTGGCAATTGGATGTCCTTCTGATCAATTCTCCTTTATTTAGGGAGAAGATTGAAAATTATGATAATGATGCCTTGCCGCCTTTAGGTCTCGGTTACATTGCTACCAATTTACGGAGCCATGGCTTTGACGTGGAGCTTCTTGACTCAGTGACAGAAAACTTGACACCGTTAGAGATACTTCAGATTGTACACAAAAGCAAACCCCGATTTCTAGGGCTTAATATTTTCACCACAAATCTATCACTTGTTAGGGAGATTGTTGAGCTGTGTGCCATAGATACAACCATTATTATTGGAGGCCCAGCAAGTAGGCATGTCTATCGAGAAGTACTTTGCTGGCAAACTTCGAATCCTGTTAACGTGGTTCTCGGCGAAGGGGACTATATTGTGTCGGATATATTGTTAAAGGCCACAAGGGAGCCCCCAATCTACAGCTCACCAAACAGGCAAGTCTATATGGTCAACAAAGACTCGTACTATTTCCCCCATGATATCTCTAATATTCCATTAGACAGATCGTTTTTCAAGAAACAGCCCATAAAACATAAACTGGGCTTTACAGAAAGCCATATTATAACAAGCCGAGGATGTATCTATGATTGCGCTTATTGTGGCTCAGCTAGATCTTTAAATAGAGACTTATTAGTCCGGGAACGGTCGGCTGAGAGCGTCTTTAGCGAACTAAAACATCTAAATGATATTTATTTGGGCTTGCAATCCGTACGGGTCCTGGATGATTTATTCCTGAAGAACTTACCCAGTATTGAAGCAGCAATTGGCATATTTCGGGAATCGATCTGGAGTGGAGAAGTATGGCTCATATCCAGTCGTTTAAAAACACATCAGATGATACGCTAGATAAGTTAAGAGAGAGCGGCTGCAGTGAGCTTTTTATCGGACTAGAATCAGGGTCCCCAAAAATCATAGACATGATAAGGAAAACTTCTGATGCCCAAACCATAATTCACACCTTGACGCATCTATTCAAGGCGGGAATAAATATTAAAGGCTATTTTATCATGGGCTTTCCGGACGAAACGGAAAATGATTTGGAACTTACTTATAACATGGCATCTACAATAAAAGAACTATCTGCGCGCTATAGCGCGAGGTTTAGGGTTAGCGTATTTCAGTTTAGACCATACCATGGGACCGCGATATACAATTATATCCTTTCTACTCAGGGATCAGTTCCTCAGATTGAACAAAGCGACGATCTTTCTGCGCATATTGGAAGAAGGCAGTTCAACTTTTCCAGTGGCAATTTTGGTGATTGCTCCGACGCTACGCTGTTCCATTACCTGAAAGCAATGGATGATCTAAATAGGAGATAACCATGGGGAGGTGCTTCAATATGATAATAGTCACGGACAATGGGTGCTCCAATTGTGGCTTATATCAGAACCAATTACCATTACTCGATAGCAGATATTCTCTTTGTGATGTCTTATGGGTAGGTTTGTCGGCGAAGATGATAAAAGCCCGTGGAGAGTCAGCCCCTCTTGGTGCCGATACCAATTCAGGAAAGATAATTAACAGAATCGAAGGCGACCTAAATAATCACGTCTTCGCCAAAACAAATTTGGTAAAATGTGCACCCTTGGACCAGGACAATAAATTGCGGTATCCCACATATAAGGAAATGAAATCGTGTTTTTGCCATCTTCAAAACGAGGTTGCTAATTTAGGACCACGCCTAGTGTTCTTACTAGGCCTTAAAGTAGCCACGTTTGTTCTTAGGGAGAAAGACGTGCAAATACCCAGCTTGGACAGCGAATTTAACTATGGGATATGTGAATATGATAATGTATCCTTTGTCCCCATTCATCACCCTTCGTTTATTCATATTTACAAAAGAAGGCAGTTGGACCAATATATATCAAAAGTCCAGGCCATAATTAGCCAGACCCTCGACACTTCCGTGATACATGTCTCCGGAAAGGCTAGTTAGAGTAAAAGGATTACGTTCATATTAGGTCAGATTGCCAATAATACATTATCGAAAGAAATTTCCCTTGAAATGTGCCATCATAATGTGGACGCCGACAGTGTGGTCGCACGGGCAGAGCACAGGTCTCGCCCACACCGCTGTATGCGGAAACCCCATGGAAGACCCGGAGGCTCTGAAACACGTGCAAGCGGTAAAAGTCTAAAGAGGTTTTCCAGCCGGCAGGAAAGCGGGGACAAGAGCCGAAATATCCCACAGACTATTTCGATAGAAAAGGGAGATTTGAGCCATGGCCGTAGGGATGCCCCAAGAGGCTGAAAAGCTGGAAATAACCCCTCTGATCGATAATTTCTTCGACGGCCTTCTGCCTTCGACCGGACAGGTCCGCCGGAGCGGCTTCCTGGCCGCCCCTGGTAAAGCACGGACATCTCTATTGGCCGAGCACGGGCTTTCCTTCCTGGTCAGGGTAACCTGTGCCGGGGAAACCCACACCGTCCTTTTCGACTTCGGCTGCTCTCCTCAGGCCGCTCTGGCCAACGCGCGGGCGATGAACATCGATCTATCCGCAGTGGAGGCCCTGATCCTGAGCCACGGCCACTTCGACCACTTCGGCGACCTGGCTGAATTGGCCGGCCTCACGCCTGCCGCGACGGACAGGCCGCTGCCCCTCTACCTAGGCAGGGAGGCGTTTGCCCGTCGCCATTGGGCAGGGCCGGACAGTAGTCTGGTCTTCATGGGTGTTCTGGAAGAAGATCAGGTGCGTCTGGCGTCTCTCGTGCCGCATGAGGTGAGCACACCGCGCGAAATAGTCCCCGGAGTGCTCGCAAGCGGCGAAATCCCACGGCAGGTGGCGTTCGAGGATGGACTACCGCCAGGACGGGTGGAACGGGACGGTGAAATAGTCAGGGATACCTTCCCCGGCGAAATCAGTCTTTACTTCCGTCTCCGGGGTAAAGGGCTGGTGGTTCTGACCGGCTGCGCCCATGCCGGAATTATCAATACCGTAAAACACGCCATTGAGTGCACCGGGGAAAAGAGACTGTACGCCGTCCTGGGCGGATTCCACCTGACCGGCGCCCCTGCGGAAAAGATCGTGGCCACGGTCCGGGCCCTGGCCTCTTTTGAGCCGGAAATCATCGCGCCCATGCACTGCACCGGTTTTACGGCCATAAGGGACATTTCCCTGGCCCTGCCCGGGGCGTTTCTCCTCAACTCGTCCGGCACCACCTATTGCCTGTCTTAGCCCAAGTTTCGGCTAATAAGGGCAAATTCCACTAGCAACTGGGAATTTTGATCGCAGAAACCTTGATATTACTGGATCGCCCCCTCGAAATCTGAAAGTAGTGACCTAAAAAATGAGGGCATTCTCGAAAAACTATTGCGATTGAGCGGCCTTTCTATTACAATAGATCTGTATTCACCCGCAAGTATGTTTTCGAACAACATGGAGGTTGATCACCGGATGCTTTTGTTTCAAGCAGATTGCAAGCTGAGTGTCAAGGAATTTACAGTTTTCCCGCATCAACCGCGCTACCAAGTATTGCCAAAGAGAGTGACATAACTGCCAAAATTTAACTTGATACACTAGGAATTTTCTTTTTTCTGTCTTCCAGAAATGACATAAACTATATGTGGTGGCTGAACATGGAACGACAGGAACTTTGGCTAAAAAGTCGCCGAACGTAGTGAGGC
>Ga0307376_10005554_pt1 | contig 11337 bp, 6 predicted proteins | sample TR2MG_FD_202536 | JGI IMG/M metagenome (GOLD analysis project Ga0307376, IMG submission 202536) | Soil microbial communities from Risofladan, Vaasa, Finland - TR-2 | ecosystem: Environmental > Terrestrial > Soil > Coastal area > Acid sulfate soil | place: Finland: Risofladan, Vaasa | collected... | reverse complement strand
GAAGCTGGTCTTTGATGTACCCAACCCCCTGCACATCTCTGTCGGGGACGTCGTGGAGATCCTCCCCTCTGTTGTCCTCTCCAGCGGGGTGCAAACCCCGTACGAATTCGATGATGACGACATGGTGTATTACGCTCACTACCTCTACTTCGCCGAGGTAGACCCCGATGCAGCAGTCTCCTGGTCTCACGACTGGGTTTCAGACAAACTGACGGTCACAGGGGAACTTCCCGGCACCTCCGTCTTTACTCCGATTCTGGTCGACGGTAGGGAGGCAAGACGATTACCGGAACCGACCAGGGATATCCAGAGTTTGACCATCGTAGTCTCGTGATCGAAGACGACGATGACGTGTCCTACGAGGACGCGCGCCTCTTATGGGTGCACGTCATGCGCAAGGCTGTGGAGGACTTCAAGAGTGGCTCGAAGTCCCGTGGGGCGGAGAGCAAGAAGGCTTACGAGGACGCGAAGAGATGGATATGGTCTGATAGCGAAGAGTTCCCCTCGTTCATCTTCCTGTGCGAGATCTTGGAACTGAATGCGAGGCAAATCCGGAGGGAGATGAGTGGCTACGAACTTTCCCAGCGACGACAGAGAGAAGGCTGCTGCCCGGATGTCCTCGAGCAAGGACGCGGTGGAGAAGGGAGCGAGGGGGAGGACTGACCTCGAGGCCCGTTGGGTAGAGGTCAGGCAGAAGGTCGCCCGGGCCGTCATCTCCGATCCCGACATCGTCTTCTACTTTGCGTACCTGTCCAGCAACCGCGCCAGGAAGCTGGCCATTGAACTCGCCGACCACATCGCTGTCCTGATGTCGGCTGTAGAAGGGGAGCGTCTCCCGCAGAAGAAGATCCCTCCCGGAGCAACGGAAACTCTGGCGTCTCTGGTCTCTTCGGCTACCGGTGTCCTCCAGAGAGGGAGCACTGTTCCATCCACAGAGCTCCTGGACCAGATCAGGAAGGAGGGGTTGTCCTTCTCGAAGAAGTACCTCGTCCCGAACTTCAGGCAGGGGCGTCGCATCCAGCGCAAGGGGGACGACGCCAGCCGAGTTCTTCGTGAAGAGAAGGCAGAGATCTACCGAAGCTGGTCACTCCTCTTCACCTACATCACCCCTCTTCTCAGCCCCACCCCAGCGCAAGAGAGCCTCATTCGTAGGGAGGCTCTGGCCCTGGCGATGCGCAGCCTGCAGACCACAGTGGACCTCGAGTTCCCTACCGAGAGGGCCAGCGACTACGCACTGCAGATGCTGGCGGGGCTCTCGTCGGCTGCTGCGATGGGGAGGGAGTTCGACTTCTTCGAGCGGGTCTCCATTGACCAAGCATCCCAGCTCTCTGTCGAAGAGTCTGAGGTCGTGGAGGGCTTCGTCACCAAGATCACGCTCTACGACCGAGCCGGAGCTGCTGTCGACCCGAAGCTGTTGGGGGTGAGGAAGGGAGACATCGTGAGGTGGTTGGCCTACGAGGCGGAGATCACCTTCGTCGGTGGGCACATCTCGATGAAGGACTCCCTGATACCGACAGGGCAGATGCAGGTGCTCAGCATCCTCTCGGGCCCGGGGAAGGCGTATCGAGATGGAAAGCCACAGACGAAAGAGGCGGCATTCAGACTTCCGGGCTCCTCCAAGATCCGGGGGATCCTCAAGGGGTACGACGCATCTCCAGCAGGGCTCTCTGTCTTGGCGACTACCCTTGGGCAGGCGGCCTACGACCTGAACGGCGAACAGGTGGAGCTGGCCAAGACCTTGTCTCGCTTCGGTATCGAGGTGGTAGAGAACCATCCGACAGTCGCCGAGGCTCTCTTGTCGTATGACCCCTCATTCTCCGAGGCCACGAAGAGTTCCACGCTCGATATCCTCGACCTCTTGGAGGAGGAGGGGTTCGACCGCGCCGTAGAACTACTCATGCAGGGGGACTTCGGAGCCTTCTTCATGTCCAGCAGCACAACTGCTTCCCACACCCTCCGCTTCGGAGTGGCGGCGGGGGACTTCAACAGCGCCATTGGCTCCCGAACCCATGTCGGCGTCCGGGGGAGGTACACCTGATGGGGAGAAACCAGCAGAACGACCCCGAGTCCAACAAGTTCAAGTGGGACAACATCAGGGTCGGCCTTGCCCGGGCGGTGTCGTTCACCAGGTCCAGGGACCTTGCTCGAGGCATCTCCGGTACGACCCTGAAGAGCTCCATCGCCGAAGCCATCGTGGACATTGATGCGAGCACCGGAGACCCGGTGGAGACGCTGGGAGACGAAGAGACCTACGTGGCGGACGATTCCCTGACCGGTACGGGAGTGAGGAAGGGAAAGCTCCAAAAAGTAGAAGATCTCATAACTCTCTACTTCGGGGACGGGGAAGCTCTCGGCTTGTTCGCGGAGTACAAGAACCTCGGCGACGTGGAGGTAGAATAGGCCCCAATGTCTGTCGACTACCAAGTACTCGAATATCGTGATTCCGCCCCCATTCGCGAGGTCGGCATCTTCACCACGTCCCCCTTCACACTCGACATCAAGGGGTCTGGCTTCACAGACGTCGCAGTCGTCACCATCAACGGAGTCCGCTCCCCGGAGTTCATCGTTCTGTCCGGCTCCAGGATCTTGGCGCAGGTACCGAGATCGCAGGTGTCCTCCGCCATCGAAGGAGTGGTGGTGTTCGTTGCCACTGGGCGGCTGCAGGCGAAGTCAGTCATCGACCTACAGGCGGTCGTCACGGCCGGCAAGCGGGCCTCGGGGTTCACCCACCTCGTCCAGTCCTTCCTCAAGACGCTGCTCACCACTCCGGGGTCCGACATCTTCTCGCCGTCCTCCGGAGGGGGGCTGCTGCCCCTCGTAGGGAGCATCGGAACCAGTGGGGATATCCTGGCCAGGTCCAAAAATGCGGTCGCAGCTGCAGCTTCCCAGCTCATCACCAAGCAGACGATGAACACCCGTCTGAACAACAGTGAGAAGCTGCAAGCCGCCGAGCTGCTCTCTGCCACTTTCAGCTCGACTACGGGTACGGTGGACCTCCGCATCAAACTCACAGCACTGGACGGTTCGACCTCCAGCGCCTCGCTCTCTTTGTAGGACGTCATGGCGAACACCGGATCCCAGGCCAAGGCAATCAGGGACCTCCTCATCCAGAGGCTCCAGTACTACGACCCCGGCATGGACACGCGGAGCAATTCTCCGCTCTACGAACAGGTCATCAACCCGGTCTTCGAGGCCCTCGGCACTGATCTCTTCGACACGGACGTCGAGCAGTTCCTCCGGGACCGTCTCCAGCAGGAGTACCCGGACCTCTCCGTGGCCGACGGCGACGCCATCGTCGATCTGCTCATGCGCCCGGACCAGGTCATCCTGGAGTCCCTGAAGAGGGAGACCCAGATCATTCGCAGGGGGCAGTCTGTACGGAACTCGAGCACCATGCGCCTCGAGGATGCCGAGGGGCTCGCCGCGAACTTCTTCGTCTCACGCAACACCGGATCCAGGACCATCGGTACTGTCAGGCTCTACTACTCCCAGCCCACCTTCGTGTCCGTCCTCTCCACGGTGTCGTTCTCGACAGCTTCTGGTCTTCGCTTCTTCGCCCTTCGCCCCCAGTTCTTCTCGGCGGATGTCCTGCTCCTGCAGAAGTCCGGGACGATGTACTACGTCGATGTTCAGGTCATCGCCGAAGAGGCAGGTGACAACTATAATATCGAGGTAGGCAAGATCGCGGTGGTCTCCGGTCTCCCGTCGGTGGCCAAGGTCACCAACATCTACCCCTTCTCTGGTGGCTCCTCGGAGGAGACTGCTACCCAGCTCCTTCTCCGTACCTCTCGTTCTCTGACAGAGAGGAGCCTGAATACTGGCAGAGGCATCGCTGCTCGTCTGTACCGGAACTTCCCGTCGCTCCGGAACATCGAGGTTGTCGGCATGGGCGACCCAGAGATGCAGCGAGACATCATCACAGGAGGAGGGGAGGGGAGACTCGCCGCCTCCGGCATCTGCTTCATCGTGGGCCAGTTCTGCCTGATGTTCTCCCAGTACGAAGATCGTGGCCTCGACGGCAACAACCGTGTGCGCGAGGGCGACGAGGTCGAACTGAACTACTGGAGCTTCCTCTACGACGTCGAGCCCTACGAGGCGAACGAGACGTTCACCATCGAGCACATCATCTGGGATACGCGGGACACCCTCACGGAGAATATCCCCTCGGTCCTCCTGTTCCAGATGAGTGGAACCCCGACCGTCGCTCCTCCCATCGCGGCGACCCTGCCAGGAGTCCTACCTGGTGTCTTCGCAGCTGTGCGACAGAAGGGAGTGATCGAGGTCTCCAACATCCCTGGAGGCATCCTCAACCCCGATAGTCCCCGTGGAACTCTTATAATCGAGGACAACGAGATTCACATCGGGGGACACTACGATGTCTGGGTGCGCCCGAGTGCGGACACCGAGACCGTCACGAACCTCGGTACCGGCAAGTCGGAGACAGCGTTGTTCGAGGGGGATGACCTTGTCACGGCCGGCAGTTCCCTCCGCTTCAAGAACCAGGTCCACCAGCCCTACGTGGCCTTCTACTCAGCCACCACAGGCTCTCTGCAGCTTGGTGAACCTGTCGAGGGCAGCAACGGCGGGGTAGTTACCATCATCGGAAAGACTGCTACCTACCTCCTACTTGGGGAGTTTGGCAACAAGGACTTCTCGGAGGGAGAGTCTGTACGCGGGCGCTACTCTGGCGCCACCGCCACGCTCGATACCATCGAGAAGACCAGCTGGTCTGCACGAGGCGTCACCGAGGGCATGTTGCTCTCCATCGTCAGTGGTACGCACGCAGGCGTGTACAAGATCCTGAAGGTCGAGGACCCCTTCCTCTACCTGGACGCTGAGCTGACTTCCACGGACACGAACCAGGTCTTCCGCGTCATCTCTGAAGTCTCGATCCGGATCTTCAATCCGAAGGACGTGCTTCTCCCGTTCGGGGACCAGCTGGCTGATGACCTCGTGACGGTCATCGGGTCCAAGACAGTGAAGACCGTCACTGACCTCCTCCGCTTCAGCGTGCAGGTGGGGGACTCCCTCGAGGTCTTGGAAGGCAGCGATCAGGGTGTCTACACCATCGAGGGCTTCGACACGTCTCTCGGAGGGAGGGGCCCCATCCTGTCCTCGAGGATGACCTCTACGTCGTCCCAGCTCCTCTTCCGGGTCTACCGCTCCGGTACCCCCATCCAGGCGCCCCTCGTGCGTCTCCTGCCGGATGGCGTGGCTCTCCTGGACTCCTCCGGCCAAGACACCAACGACCGCATCCCGTATGCGCTGCCTGTGGAGGGACGTGCACTCGAAGCGTTCTCCGGTGCAGGCTCCACTGCCTATGGTCGCAACGGCTTCGTTCTTGTCGATCCTGGACAGGATTTCGAGCCCGACCACGACGTCGTCGGCGACCCCGAGGACTTCGCAGAGGTCAAGACCTCCTTCTCCGACGGGTGCCTCGACTGCGACGGCTACATCGCGGTGGTCAGTCTCACGGAAGATGGGTATTTCTACCTGGACTCTGGGCTGCCCTCTGCCGCAGTAACCTTCCTTCAGGACATGAGAGACTGGCTCGTCTCCATCGTGCAGACGTTCAAGCTCGGTGACGATGCTCAGTCGTTCATCGATGCGTTCCATCCAGTCATCTTGGGAGAGCCCCCGGAGCCCACCGTCGACCCGATCATCTTCCAGGCCGAGATCTGCATCCCGCGCGAGATGTTCGACGGGTGCAACAACGTCTTCATGGCACTGCCGGAGTTCGACTGGAAGGCGGAGTTCGACCAGGGAGGTATTCCCGATGGTATCGGCACCATCGAGTTCTCCGAGGTCATGGACAAGTACAACAGCGGGGAGCTCGAGGGTTCTGGGGATCCACCAGCCTTGATGCAGGCGGAGCCAGGGAGCTCCATCACCATCCTCACCGGGTCGAACGCAGGCTCCTACCTCGTCGACAAGGTCTACCACTACAAGCTCTGTACCGGAGGCGCTATTCAGGACGAGGGCGGCGACCTCACCTTCGACCTCGACAAGTGCTACGACGTCGCGGCCGTCGTGATCAAGGGGGCCTTCCCGGTGCAGCCCCTCTCCGGCGTGCTGGAGTTCTTCGAGGAAGGCATCCCGACTCTCTCCGTGCCGTTGCCCCCGACGCTCGATGTCACCTGCTTCAAGAACTCGACCGGCGCACAGGTCAGTCCCTGGGACAGCTTCGAGGTAGTCCTGACCTGGGTGTTCCAGTGGCTCAACGCGATGGGGTTCGACCTTCCGGATGACGTTGAGCTCGACCCAGGTGAGACCTTCAAGGCTATCTGGCAGCTCTTGTTCAATGAGTACATCGTTGGGCAGCCCACCGGAGAGCAGAACGTCCGGCTGTCATTCGTCGAGCCGACGTCCTTCACTGCCTACGGAGCCCAGGCCTGCGTGGGGCTGACCTACAACGAGCCACGCCCGATCCCCGCTACTCTGACTGGGGGCACCATCGTGATCCCTCCTGGAGGTATCGCAGCCCTCGACGGACTGGACGTCACGGTCACCATCTACGACGTTCTCGGGCTCAAGACGTTCACAGGGACGATGGGTACGGATGAGGCGACGGCGGCCACCCTCACCGACTTGGCGCTGTTCCTCCAGACTCTCCTGGACTCGACGGGGGACTGGCTCACGATCACGGGCCCAAGCCTGGACACTGGCGAGATCACTGTCGCAACAGTCAAGGGGGCAGCTGGCCTCCTGATGACCGTCACCTTCCCGACGGAACTCGGTTTCGATGGCACACCCCAGGAGGTCGAGGGGTCCATCGAGCCTGGCGACGCCATCAAGCAGACCTACATCCCGCCGGAGCCGACCCTGTTCCTCGCTGCCCGGGGCGCCGCTGAACTCCTCTACACCGCGTCAGGCAATCTGGACCCATACCAGGTCTTCCCAGGAGAGGACCTGAACGGCAAGGTGCCTTCCACGGAGATGCCGCGTGATGTCGAGGTCGCCGACGACTACACCGGCGCCACAGCCAACGTCCTGCGCTTCTCAGACGCGTCCTATCCCTCTCCGCTCGAGTCCGGTGTCCTGGAGAACTCCGACGTCTTCGCCATCCACAATCAGCGGATCTTCCTCGACCACACGATCTTCGAGCACGAGTCTGCGCTGACGAAGGATCGGGTCATCGCGGTGAAGACCGAGTTCGGCTCGAACGTCATCACGCTGCCCCCCGCGAACGAGCCAGACTTCAACTTCCTGGACGGCGTCGAGGAGATCGTCAACAACGACCCCTACAACGAGACCCAGGTGGGCGATCTGGTCTTCATCGAAGAGGGTCAGGACGCCAAGGGCTACCGAGTGATCGAGCGCTCCGAGTACTACCTCGTCCTCGACGCCGCGATGACAGAGAGCAGTGGCATCGTCTACCGCAGCGACAATGACGGGGTCATCGACACCGGTACCCACGTCATGCGCACGGTGAACGGCAACTTCACGGACGCCGACATCGGCCGCTACCTGACGATCTGGGGTTGCAACCGCCCCAACTATGACGGCAGCTACCGCATCATCGGAGTCACCGACCTGGGCAGTGAGACCCAGGTGGAGATCGACGCTGCCGACTTCCCGTGGGTGGAGCAGTTCATCCACTGGGCGGTGGTCAAGGCACCAACCGAAGAGCCCGACTCCTCCGGTACCGAGGGACAGACTTCCCTCGTCGGCGTCCGCCCGATCCGCATCTACAACGGCACGGCCTCCGAGTTCCGCGTTGTCGATGTGAGCAACCATCTAGACCGTCTGGCCTCGGAGGTAACGGTCGCGCACACCGTGGGCCTTCCTCCCCGCGTCGGCGTCAAGTCCCCGTACCAGTTCGTCCGGGCCGGAGTGCAGCACATCTCCTCAACTGGCATGTACGGCCAGGGGACCGAGAACGGGCTGTTCTACTTCGACGTCCTGGCACGTTCCCTGGGCGGGGACTCCATTCACAACCTCCCGCAGGACACCAGGATGGAGCCCATCTTCGGTACCTACGAGTCGGAGGGCTACCGCCTCGATGTCGACGACCCCAACCTGGTCTTCTCGGCCGAGGAGAAGACCACGATGGTCATCTCCCCGCTCGTGCTCCCCAGAGGGTTCGAGGACACCATCGCCAACCACTCCTCGATGGAAGATCGCCTCCTGCGGCTGAACTACGACTACGCCCCGGTCGTCTCACAGGTACAGGGGTTGATGTCTTCTGCCCTGGACAGGATCCTGTGCGCCAACACGCTGGTCAGGCACTTCCTGCCCTCCTACGTCTACCTGGACTTGAACATCCAGGGCGGGAACTCGAACTCGACCATCGCCAAGCAGCTGTCCTCCGCCATCGTCAACCTCTCGCCGGTAGACCCGCTCGACGTGTCGCGCTTGGAGAAGGTCCTCCACCGCAACGCGGTCTTCAGATACGACCACCCCATCTACGTCATCACGGTCACCCATGACCTCGACCGGCGCCTCGTGGGGATTCGGTCGCAGAACAAGATCGGAGACAGCGAGTCCATCTTCCACGGAAGCAACCGTATTTCCTTCTTCATCCCCGGTGACGATGTGAGCGCCCTGGACCTATCGGCGATCCCGATTGGTGAGCGCATCTACATCACCAGGGTCAACCCCTGATCTCTTTCAAGCAGTTCTCGCACCACTTGATGTAGTTCACGCCTTCGGCACAGAAGACTTTCGAGGGGTCCTGCGGGAGTCTTGGGAACAGCCCTCCGTTACAATCGGGGCACTGCTCCCGTAGGATAGCTTCACGGACTTCTCTGTCCCGTTCCCCGAACCGTTCTGCGTTGCTTTTAGCCCCCTTCAGGGCTGCCCAGGTGATACTTGGGTCGAGCGGCTTAAACCCCTGGATGCTCATGGCTAACCCCCCGATCATCGTGAGAAAGAGGCCCGCAGAAGGGGATGCGAACGTCAATCCTCTGGACCCTATCCGGTTTGGCATCCGCGATACAGAGACTCGGGCTGCCCTCGAGTCAGTGTACACGGCAGTCGCGTACGCTCGAGCTGTGTACCTTCCGTCTGCACTTCCGACCGACGATGAGTACCTGAAATCCGAGGATATCGGGACCACCTTCTCCATCTTCAACGACGCCGCCGGCGCGGTGCTTCCGAAGGACCCATGCGACCAGACCATCGAGACCGTCGGCGTGGACGAGGTGTACCGCATCGAGCGCCCAACTGCGGGAGCCCACGAGGGGTTCCTGTACATGGACGACGATGCCCACGGGGCCCAGCCGTATGCTGCCCAGATCGCTCTGGATTTGGGGGTTACCTCCTTCGGGCCCAGCAGCTACACGACCTTCACCGACTTCACAGGAGTCGTGTTCGGGTTCATCTACTGGCCAGGGAGCACGGGCCTGTTCCTGTTCTTCCGTGACGACGGAGTCACCAAGCGCATCACCATCGCCGGCCCCTCTGCCGATGGAATCGGTACGCGCCCCATCAGCGTCGACGTCGTCTTCGACTGGTCGGCGGAAATCTACACCTACCAGATCTGGTTCGACGTCAGACAGAAGGCGCTGGTCATGGCCACTGACTCCGCCGGGGTCGAGACGGTCCTGGCTGAGATTGACATCACCACGCTCAACGCCTTCCTCCCCTCCGTGATCCTTGGGGAGTACTCGGCCGGAGAGCCGCCGAACAAGGTGGTTATGGTCTGGGGGACTGACGGCCCTACCGCCGGTGACCAGCTCGACACCTACAACGCCAAGCTCTTCCGGTACGGGAAGCCCCTCATCATTCAGGGGGTCAGGACCGGGTCGTCCATCCTCATGCGTACCCCCATCGACTCCCTACTGACAGAGTCGCTCGGACAGGTAGAGGACAACTGGGACCAGGAGGGGACAGGGGACCTCGTTCCGAGAGGAGTCACCTTCGCCCTGGAGCGCACGGAGCCCCCAGTCGATGTGTACAGGATGACGCGCCCCGAACCAGATCTCTCGCGACAAGAGTGGATGGTCATCGCGCGCCTTGAGGGAGGAGAGCAGGTGCACGACGGCTCCTACAACACGTCGATGGGCATCGACATTGAGGACGGCACGAACCGGTTCGCTGTCCGCTTCCTCGACGACTTCATCGAGACCACTGTGGGGCTCTACGACTCAGGCAGCATTGGGGACACTGCGTCCTACCTCACCCCTGGGACATTCGATTGGACTGATGACTTCCAGATGGTGTTCCTCGGGTCTGCGAGCCATGGAGATGTGCGTCTGTTCCTCAATGAGGATGCGGACCCCACAGTGCAGCTCGGGGCCTACGCATCTTCCTGGTTGAGTTCCCTCTCCAGAGTCTCTGCCGGCTTCCTGGATGACGACCAGCTGTACCTCGGATCCCTGCGTTTCTCGTGGCTGTGGTTCTTCCCGAACTGCAGGTTCTACGAGGGTAGTGAGGGGTCCTTCCCAGAGGTCCAGGGGTGGGTACGGACATCTCTCGGAGGGTCTCGGGCGGTAGCCGATGGGCGCCTCGAGGTCGATGCCACTGTCGTCGGCGACTACGACATCTACTACTTCGAGGATCCGGACTACGTCGAAGACTCAGGCCTCACGCTTCTACTTCGGCTGCAGGTTCTCGGCTGGACCTCCGCTGATGGAGCTTCCGCACCCCCCAACTCGGAAGTCGGCCCGGCAGCTTTCTTGCTTACCGAGTCGGCGGGGGTCCAGCTCTACTTCGTGGAGTCCACTGCGGGGACGCAGTACGTCTTCCTCCGCCACGACGCAGACGACATCGGGAAGGTGCTCACGCAGACGGAGGAGGGTGTACGCATCTCTGCAGAGGTGAACTTCCGCGAGGAACACGTCTACCTCCTCGTAGTGAAGCCCTTCCACCACATCAGGCTCTACATCGACTACGACACTGTGCCGGCCATCGATGTCCCGTGGAACTCCAGGAGCTTGGTTCTGGGAGGGATACCTCCGCAGGTGCCTGGCACAGCCATTGGGGCCTTCGGGTCCTTGATGGATACGCAAGGTATCCAGGCAAAGACGGCCTTCGCTCGGTTCTCCGTTGGGACTGGATACGACCTACAGGCTCTCGTCACCTTCGACAACCCCACACTCGTCGAGCACGTCTATGGCAGCGCTGCCGCCATCCTCATCGACTTTGAAGACGTGGATCCCTGATGGCTGAGAGAACTACCAGCACTCATGATTTCGGGATCGAGCCTGTCAGGGCTGTTCCTGTCGCCCGCATCAATCCGGTCGAACTGGTCAAGACCATCGGGGCCATCATCAGGCTGGATGCTCGAGCTTCGACTTCTGACGATGGCTCGGAGCTGTCCTACTCCTGGAGTCTCATCAGCACTCCTCTCGGGAGTCAGGTCGTAGAGATTCAAGACGTGGGGGAGGACAGTTC
>Ga0307376_10005553_pt1 | contig 11337 bp, 21 predicted proteins | sample TR2MG_FD_202536 | JGI IMG/M metagenome (GOLD analysis project Ga0307376, IMG submission 202536) | Soil microbial communities from Risofladan, Vaasa, Finland - TR-2 | ecosystem: Environmental > Terrestrial > Soil > Coastal area > Acid sulfate soil | place: Finland: Risofladan, Vaasa | collected... | reverse complement strand
AACTTGCAAAGAAACTCTGGCTCGACCACTATGAGAATGTCCATCATCCCTATACCATTTTAAAGAACAGATGCTTTAAGTTGTTGGAACAACTGGATGGATACTACGAGGCATTGTACGACAAGAAACCACCGAACTGGAATCTCTGAAACAACTTGGTTACTTAACTTAGTTACCAACTTAGTTACTTGGACACAGTGTCTAAGTTAATGTCCAAGTTAGTGACTAAGTTAATGTACAGTTATTGATTGTCCGACCTGCGTTTCAATAGATATCCGACACCAAGTGCGAGAAAAGAACTCCAACTACAAATAGATATACAAATACTAATCCAGAAGTCTTCCCAATCAATGTTACCATCAGTGTCTCGCATTGTACAGACAGCAACTATTAGTGATGCCAGACAACCATATAGATAAACTTTTAACCACATGTTCATTACTCCCCTCCGTTTTTAAATCTACTTCCCTTCATTTCAGAATTTGGTTTTAACAATGTCCTGATTACCAATGTCCAAGAAAATCATTACTCCCCTTCGTTTTTAAACACTAACACTCCAGTGTATCTAATAAAATTTTCGTGTTATAAAGAATTGCTGCTCGAAGTTCTTCTGTTGTTAGTATTGGTGTTGTTATTATAATCGTGTATTCCTTTGAATCACTTATGATTTCGATATTGTCCTGAAAATTGAATGTCTTATATTTTTCCTCAAACACTTTAAGTTTCTGAGGGTCTTCTGGGACTTCATCTTCAGTTCTTGTAAGACTAAGTTCAGTATTTCTCTTCAGGAATCCAAATAAACCTTTTTTCTTCGGTGTCTCTTCTTCGTGTCCATGCTCTTTCGTATGGTGGCATGTTTTACAGAGTGTTCTTAGTGTATCCATAAATTTGATTTCTTCACCTTTATGGAGATAATCACTACCAATATGATGAACTTGTAATACTTTATATTTCCCATTACAATCCTTGTGAGTGCATTTAAATCCATCCATTAGTAGTCTCATGTGTCTAATGATATACCACCAATATGTTTTTAAATAAAAACTCTCATATGGTTTTGAACAGAGATAGCGTTTGATTGCTTCTTGGTCTACGGATGCGTAATCCAGAAGCAACGTATTCCAATACGAATAAATTGTTTCTGGATTAGTTATTGACCGTCTGCGATTATATATTGAAGTCTCTGGTAAACAATATTTTGTTATAAATTTGAGATACTTTTCTTCTTCAGTTTTATTTAACATCATTTAGTCTCTAACATAATATTATTTTTGACTGAGCTTCAATCCGACACGAATAAGATTTTCTGTCTGTTCTCCCAGAAACACCATGTTTGTCTGATTCTCTGCGTGTGCTTTCTGAAGTTCTTCCTGCATCCTTTTGTTTTCTTCCTGCATCCTTTTGTTTTCTTCCTGCATCCTTTTGTTTTCTTCCTGCATCCTTTTGTTTTCAAGACGAATCAAGTTATACCATTCTTCCAGTTTTTGTGTTTCTGATGACTGTTCTGGTTGATATGCCAATAACTCAATTAACTTCTGACCATCAGGAGTCTGAGTTTCTTCGACCAGCGTTTCCACAATTACTTCCTTTTTAGCATAGAATTTATCCCAACGAATAATGAATTGAATTTTCCTCACATAGTCTAATGTTACTGGTGATTCACCAATATATTTACTGAGGTTTGCATCATCTGGATGAGTTTCTTCAATTCCCCAAGTTTTTCTAAACTTCGGAGTAAATCTTGTGTCCACATTAATCGTCACTGATTTATCAACGACTTCCCATTTATTGGTTTCTTCGTTATATTCCGTGGTGATAAAAATTCCTGTCTTATTTATGTAACCATCTTTAGTATTCTTTTCAAAGAGTTTCAATAAAGACAGCATATTTTCAAGAGTCTCTTTCCTTGGATTGTATTCGGTAAACTCTTCAGGATGTTCTGTAATGAAATTATCAATAACATTGTCATCGAGATTTTCAATTACCGCAGGAATCCTATTGTTTTTTACATTGTTATTATTTTTCGCTGCTTTTCTACCTTCTTCCAGAATCCTAACGGTTTCCACTGTAGGTATATCACCATTCCATAGTAGGAATTTGCTTCTCTTTCCATCATCACCAGTTATTTTCACAATACCAAGGTCTGCGAATAATTGTATGGGATAACTGTTGGCGATACCAACATCTTCTGTTAGAGAAAGTGGGGAAGTTGTTCCGTCTTTATTATTCTTTATTTTTCCTGTCCTTAAGACAATCTTTGACGAGGTGGGAGTTTGTGTACGCATGTAGATTATTGTGAGATATTCCAGAATAGCATCAATGCGTTCAGCTTCAGTTTCATAAATTTTTTTCATTTTTTTAGATTTACAGTAATTATTATTTTTGACTGTAAATATATTACGAATAATCCTAATATGCAAGGAAAAAAGTAAAATAAATGAAATAAAATACTGTGTGTCAGTACAACAGAAGTACGGTGTGCGTACAAATACGTGGATATTACATTTTGTCGTGATTATAGGCTTGCATTATACCTTTGGGTAGTGTTGCTCTTATATCTGATTTGCGTTGCAATATTATTTTCTTTCCTCTCATGACCTTGTTAAAATGTGAACGTGTTTTAAACGAGATTTTTTGTAGATTTTCTTCACTGACTTCCTGATGTATTTCAGGTGCAATGCCCGGTTTCTCTATCCGTCTTCCCACTCTTATCGTAATTTCTTCCAGAATCTCATCACTGAAACTCACACCTGCTATGTTGTAATACACCCATCTCAGATACGTGGCTTTATGCAGGTCTAATAGTTGTTGCACACTTAGTCCGTGATGTTTACCGAACCACAACACTGATTTTCTTGCCAACGTTCTTAATCTTATTGCGCCTTTAATATCCATTTTATTTAAGATTACCCATGACTTGGTTTATATTCCCTATCATCTTTCCTTCCCGTTACTTCTTTATCGAGATATTCTTTCTCCATATCTCTCATGAGAGCAGCGTTCTCAAAGTCCTGAACCTTTAATAGTTTAGATTTCAAAGACTTTATATCTGCTAAGATTTGGTTTACGTCCGTTATATTCATGATTATGTTTTATTTTAATGAACACTCGTGTCCACAATTCTGACAAACATCAACAACAGGAATTGGTTTCCCCTCTGAAGTTTTCATTGTTGTGGAATAATATGAAGGTGCTTGATAGGTCTTCGATTTACAACACCTGCTGATTTTCTCTTTCTTTTTCATCTTGTTTAGTTTTACGTTTCTTCAATTCATTTCGCAGCGATGCCATCTTTTGTTCCCATGTGGTGTCGTCATCACAAGTAACTTCTGTCCAGTGAACATTAAAGTCTTTATTATATTTCTGAGTACCATAGAATTCTTGCCCATTGAAACTCATTTCTAAGGCAAAACAGTCATCATATCTTTCGTTTCTTGGCTTACTCATGACAATTAATTAAAGTTGATGTAGTTCGTGAATTGCTTCTTTTAATTCCGCTTTACGTCTTGCAGTCGGATTGATTAACAGAGTAGCAGTCATGATATGATGTTCTCCATCGGTATTGGGTAGGGTTTCATAACCAGACTTGAAACATATGGCATCAAAATCACCACCCATAAGGTCATGGAAATCAATTGCATCAAATATTTCACCAATATCGGGTTTCAGGAAGAATCTCGATGTGCTTTTGCAGAGATAGGTTACGGTCTTATATTCTTCATATCCACTTATTGCTCTCGGTGTGATTTTCTCAGCATCGAAAGTCAGGGAAACCTGACGTGGTTTTCCCTTGATTTTCTTCATAGATACAGCATTAAGGGGATAGTATTTAGTTACTGTTCCACCTGCTTGTTTCTCCATCTTAACGATTTTAATTGTCTTCAGATAGTCACGGATTTCTTTATCTTCTGTCTTCTTGTATCTGTAATATAGACGACAGAGCAAGTCAATCTTTTCCTGTTCTTCTTTATGCAGTTCATCTATCCGTCTATCTACCCTGCTCTCGGCTTTATCAAGGTCTTCAATAATTGCTCTGTACGCACTGGCTTCTGCATTAAGTCTTGCCAGTTTTGCAACATCATTAGTGCTTCCAGAATTACTGGTTGTCTTAATACTTTTTTCAACTGCTGCAAGTTTGTCTTCGTAATCTTTGATAAGTTCTTTCATTGTTTATTTATTTATATGATTTTTACATACCCCTTGTGGGTCGGTTCTCACTTTAGTGAGGCTAAAGATTTTAGCATCTTCGACAACATACTGTGCTTGGTTGGTGAGATAAGTACACTCACCTTGATAATGGTTATAACCATCTCTTGTCCAGCATGCGCAGTTCTCACATTTCTTAATTTTCTTTGCCATTATCTTGGTCTTTAATTACTGTAAAATATAAAAATATAAATGCGAAAGTCGCTCCACTAAACCAACCACTCATTATGCCACCAAGACCAACTGCATATAAAAAGAACAACACAATAGTTCCTGCAAGCAATCCCAACCCACTTCCAATTAATATGTTCTTCATACCAGTTATACGAAAATTATTTAAAAAAGTTACACTTCCAACTGATTTTCATCAACAGCCAGTCCTGCTTGGATTAAATTATATTTATCACAATTGATATTCAGGATTGGTTTTATCCTCTCAGTTCCAATTTCTTGTGGAAAGAATGCTTTAGCGTATTTGAAACTACGACCAACATACATTTTAGCAATCATACCATCTGGGTCAAACTTCATGGTTCTGAGTTTCCCCACTTTCATATCTGCATGTTTTAGTTTCATCTGGTCAGGCACGGTATAATAGGAATAATCTGGTCTTGGGGCAGTTGCTGCACCTGAAATATGAACGTTCATTCCCATTTGCATTAACTCTTCCACAGCAGCCTTATGGTCATAACTTTCGTAATGCCATAGCACACCATCAGCGATTAATTCCATTATGACTGAGTTGCCTATCATTCTCATATTTTTAATAGAAATGGAGTATCTGAAAATGATGCTCCATTTCATATATGAATACTATCTCCAATCAATGATTTCGGCATCAAATCTCCCGTAATAACCATTTTGTCTTGGACGAAATCTACCAACACCGATGAAGTTTCCAGCATCAGTAAGATGTCTCTCCAGAACGTCCTTGGTAATGATTTCATCAAGAACGTGAAGCGTCACAGTTCCTGCCCACTCTTCAATTTTCGGGAAATGTTTAATGACCCTTGTAGTTCCACCACGTCTTCCATCAGAAGGCACATATAATGCCTCCACCTGTACATCATCTTTTTGAATTCCTAAAGGCATTGGTTCGTTGACAAAAATACCTGCTTCAAAGTGTTTGGTGTAATTGGATTTTCCTTTCCCCGGGATTTGCTCACCCCTATACTTTGCTGCTTCGCTCAATGCATTTTTGAACATCATTGGAGGTAGAAATACCTCACCTTTAGAGTCATAATGCATTCTTTCTCTCCATGTTCTTTCATCATAATCAGCATGGCTTTCTTTTTCCAATTTTGGTTCTTGGACGTACTTGCCGAACGATAACGGACTTTTTCCAGTAATTTTAACTTTTACAGTTTTCATGTTTTTCAATTTTTAAATTTAACATAACTTAATTAGACAAATATATAATAATAATTATTACTTACAAAATTCTTTTAATAAAAACTTACCTTAACTAAACTTAACTGAACGAATCAAACCATATCTAAACTAAACCGAACTAATCCGAACTTAACTCAACTAAATTTCTTTTCTTTCTCCTTTCTTAAAAATAAACCTTAACTTGACTAAACATAACTCAACTCATCGGAACTGACCGCAACAAACTCGAACTAAACGCAACAAACCAAATGTAAATATTTTTCTCCTTTCTTAAAATAAACCTTAACTTGACATAAGACATCTCACCCCAACGTAACTTAATCGAACCCACCAGAACCGAACCTACCAGAACTCATCTCACCACAACACAAAAATATCTTTTCCTTTCTTAAAAATAAACCTTAACTTACCGAACCGAAACCAATCGCAACGAATCTGAACGTAACTAACCTAACCAAAACCTAACACAATATTATGTTTTTTCCTTTCTTAAAATAAACCTTAACATACGACACCATACCGTAACACAACTCAACAAAACCCATCTTAACAGAACTAATCGCAACTCAACAAACCAAAACTTAACACAACCTATAAATTTTTTTACCTTTCTTAAAAATAAACCTTAACTTAACGTAACCCAACTAACCACAACATAACTTAACCCAACCGAACTTAACCCAACCAACCATAACAAACCAAAACTAAATATTTTTCTCCTTTCTTAAATAAAAACCTTACCTTGACAAAACACACCCCAACTCACCATAACAAAACGTACTTCACCACAACAAAACTCACAACAACATAACTAATATTATTTCGGAATAATCAATTTATTTGGTTTAATTTTCATCGTCTTAACTTCTGGAGATTTTGGTAATGATGGTACAAAAATTTTCTGATTCTCAACATTTTTCACAATCTGAAGAATTTCGGTGGAAATTCCCGATAGTTTTGAAAGTTTCTTCAAATCGTCTTTATCTCGTTTTCTAATTTGTTTTTCTGTAATATCTTCCCATCCAGACATTTCTTGTAGTAGTTCAAGTGGAAGTGGGAATCTAAGTGCTTTGGTATCGATTCCGAATTCATCAACACGTATTATTAAACACCCGATATCAACAGTAGGACTAATACCAAATCCCTGCATAAAGTCTGTAGGATATTGCCAGCAAGGTGCATGTACTATTTTAATACTTCCTCTTTCATAGGCTTCGTACCTATGAAGATGACCAGCCACCAATAACTTAACTTTATTACCTTCAAGTTCACCATTATTAATCTGAATATTATTGGCTTCGGTTTTAATATTTTTTCCCACATGATAGAATTGAATAATTCCATGAGGGGTGTTTAAATAATAAGTGTTTCGATTGTATTTACCACCAAGATTTTCAACAACCATCCTATCACCATCAAATCCTGTACCCTTTCCCCGATGATACCCAGAACCGCCAATACCAATTACTTTTGTATGAGGGTTTAGAAATTCTTGGACTAATTCAACAGCATTATTTACTTGTTGATTCACATCCGTAGTCCATAAGGTCGTAGAATCTTTTGCTCCATATCCATCTACCATATCCCCAATAGGTATGAGGAAATCAATTCCAATTGATTGACAATATTTTACCACATCCAGATATTTTTCATAAACCCATTTTTGATAGGGATTTTGTATTTTATCTTTGGTGACCAGTCCATAATTAGAACCACTATGTAAATCATTTAATACTAAAATATTCATATCATTTTATATTAATTATATATTTCGTTCATGTAATCAATAATTTCTTCAACGTCATCCAGACCCAGATTGAGTTCAGATGCTATGTAAACCTGTGCCACACCTTTTAAATATAGTGCGTAGACCTTGTTTCTTATCTTCCTTTTGTAAAACATTACCACCTGTCAATTTCCCAACACATTTGATAATATTTCTCTTTATTGAAAATACGATTCCAGAGCAACGACAGACTAATTCTAATGAACATGTATATCAAAAACAGGAGCAAACCGATGCCCCGAATGACCATCATGAAGTAAGTGTCTGCTAATTTTTTCATAATTTCACTAAATTTTTACCCAAATTACTTGCTTTTCCCATAGGTCAAAACATAAGCGACCACAAGTACAACAATACTACTTATAAATTGTGGTAATGCATCATTACGTGCTGCCCTGAACATTTCAACATAACCTTCATGGTTTCTCATAATAACGTTTCCCCATATCAGTAATGCGAGTCCGATTACCATTAGGATAATCAGAAAAATAAATTTTGTACCTGCTTTCATAATTTTTTAATTTTAGGATATGTAATATCAATAAACTCTTTAACTTTACCGTCTGGTTCGAACACCAGTTCTCTGGGTATTCTACAAATTCTCAGTACACAACGATTTTCATCATTTATCCTGATTACAACACCCATAGGTTTATCGTCAACCTGAACTTCGTATGTTTTTTGCGTGCTTTCCATTTTAATATGTATATTCTTTTTTCTTGTTTTTATCATCATTCTCCCAGAGTTTTGTAAACCCCAACCACATGGTTGAACCACCAAGAACCACAGCGATTACATCCCAATACCATTTACCCAACACCACCATTTGAAATTCAGGGTCTGGTGATATTTTACCAAACAGTTCAAAGAAACCAATCATGGTTATTATTAAAACACCCATAACAATTGCGATTGTCAGGATAAATAACAGCGTGGTACGTGCAAAACTTATAAGATTTGCTAATCCGATTAGGATATTACCGATTAGATTCAAAAAATTACCGACAAATTTTCTCATTGTTTTTAATTAATATGTTATTACTCGTATCATTAAATCTTGTTTCTTTGCAATATTAATCATATGCTGTGTTCCCTTGCTCGTGCCGTTCCAAAATGCGATAAGCGCATCACCGTATTCAGCCATTTCTTCGTTTCTCAGGTAACCTGCTCGGTTTCCCCATGTCCCCCAATCTGCTGGGAATCTCTTTATTGGATAGCCACGTTCTTGTGCATAGCGTTCTCCAAGTTTATCAGCACCTTTTGCAGCACCACTAACGATTTCAATCTCGCTTTGTCTCGACAGTATCTTATCTGCTTTCCGACATAACAAGTCATAGTCTTTGAAATCCCTACCACCTGCAATTATTACTTTCACACTCGTTTATCTCTATAATGGTTACACACACCCTCACATTTAATACATTTCACCAAGTCATTTGTGCAATGATGTCTTCCCTGTGCTTCATCGTAATACCAACAATTATCACGACTTACTGAATCTGTTGGTTTTTTTAACATTTCACTGATATCATCTATCGTCACTTCTCTACTAACACGTAGAGTAGCATCATTAAGGATATATCCACCTGCTTTCTGAATTCTTCCAGTGTTGATTTTAATAGCTTCCAGTATCTCGCTTTTCTCAGCGTTATTTAAAACCTTATCGGTTTCAACAATAATATTAAAGGCATATTTATTCATAATTTCTATATATATGGTTCATCATATCCGTAATCAGGATATTTAGCTTTAAATATAATTTGGGCATTATCAATATTAAGGGCATTGATTGTTTTTGTATCAGTATTGCCATGTCTATCCCAACAATCAAAGAAATATGTTTTGAGTTCCACCTCACTATTTAATTTTTCAAGACTTGCTTGTTTCATAAACTCAATAGTCTCACTTGGAATTGTTTGATTTTTCTCCCTGAGAAAAACTATGGCTTCTCGGATTTCTTTTTCGACTTGTTCAATTGCACTCATACCTTTACGTATTTGGGACTATAGAAGTCCATGTCCGATATAATTATTCGTTTTCCACGATAAAGATAATATAAAATATCGACACCATAACCTTTTTTACGACCTTTTTTTACATTATATTCTTTTTGGGTCTCCGTGTTACGGTATCTGCCGACATTTCTTATGTTCGTGAGTTTCATCATTCTTCACCATTTAGTTCTTCCTCAAGACTTTCCTGTCTTTCGAGAAGGTCTTGATAACCCCTGTCACCATAGTTGGGATTACTTTCACCATCAAAGAAATTTTCGATGCGTTCTCTGACATTAAGGAGTTCTTCGTGAGTATCTTCGTACATAATTTCTTATATTATTTATTATATTATACGAAAGTCTTGTAAATATGTTACACTTTTGGGGATGTTTTTTAAAAAAAGAACCCGATTCGGAGTTTTTATTATGCACCGCAGGTTATTAGCCGAACAAATGCTTTTATTTCTCCCAATCGGGTTCTTAGACAGTTCATCGTGGACGGATGAACGCCCCCTGTCTAACCATTGCCGTCAGAGTTGCATGTTGTGTGAGCAGGTCTTATCACCCATACATCTGCTTGCCAATTAAGGGTCGCTAATGCTATACTTGCACCATCACACCTTGCGTTTCTCCTGCCCATTGCTGGGACGAAATTAACGGTTGGTTTTCTTTTCTTAAATAAGGTTAGAGGTGTGAAAAGGAATAGAACCTTCAGCATCAATCGATATTCCTTCGTCAAGGCGAATTGTGCCAAACTAATTTTATCCACTCCCTCTGGTCAACCAATATCTTAAAGAACTTGTTTTCTTATATCTTATACGAAGATAAGTAAAAATTGTTACAAAAATAAGCAACTATTTTAAAAATTTAACATTCCATCGAACGGGTCCCAATTTGCAATCGCCCAATCCAATTGTAATTCTTTTCTCACACGCTTTTTCATTTTCCGTGGCATGTTTTTGGTTTCTCGCCATTTGACAAGAATTTCTTCTTTTCGTTTTTCATTTTCGGTCTTGATGTCTTCCATCATGGTAAGACCCATTGATAGGTATGCTCCGATTATTGGATTCATAATATTTTTATTCTATTATACGAAGAAAAACAAAAAATGTTACACTTACATGCCAGTAATTTGGAATGCTATAACCAGTATTGCGAAATCTCGTTTACTCAGACCCAATTTCTTTCTGAGTTTATTGGTGGTGATACGTTCAGATAGATGTGAAATTAAGGTAAACAAACCAAAACCCCCAATATAGGATAAGGCAATTGCTTTATCAAGTACCCACATCCAGTCGTTTTGACCATAAGCACTGTTGTTATATATGATTCCGAATACCACAATAATTATTAATGCTGGTAAGAATGTGTATCTGATGAAAGGCACACCAATCTTTTTCCATGTCTTGGTTATCCAAGGCAGTCTGTATTTACGCATTTCGTCTTCGAAATACTGAAGTTCTTCTGAGGTATATTCTAATTCGTGGATGTCGTTAAATTCTGGCATGGTCTTAAATTTTTGGTATATTTGATTTTATTGGGTTCAGTCTTTGGATGATGATGTAATCAGCACGTTCATACACAGTATAGTCACGTATCATATGCTTTTTAATGAACGCCATGTAGAGATTATATCTTCTCTTATCATCACCATCATATTCTTCATCTTTTTCAGGTTTGAATCTCAGGACATTTGGTTTGAATTTCTCGATGAAATTATTAGTGATTTGAACAAGGGTAGACATGATTTTAAATGCTTTACCTTCATTGGTTACATCTGCGGGTGTTCCACCAACAGCACCGAATTGCATATCCCAAGTACGAGAACGTGGGTCACCGTTTAAAATAACATCGTAATCAAATTTTTCTGTACTAAAATAATAATGGACTTCATTATCACTTATATTATCAAACTCGAATGGGAATGCTGTGCTACTTCCTTCCCCAACCTCACTTATAC
>Ga0307376_10005552_pt1 | contig 11338 bp, 4 predicted proteins | sample TR2MG_FD_202536 | JGI IMG/M metagenome (GOLD analysis project Ga0307376, IMG submission 202536) | Soil microbial communities from Risofladan, Vaasa, Finland - TR-2 | ecosystem: Environmental > Terrestrial > Soil > Coastal area > Acid sulfate soil | place: Finland: Risofladan, Vaasa | collected... | reverse complement strand
GACTATGAATATTTAGAATTGGACTATATCAGGGTGGAAGGAGTGACACATTTAAACTAATGATGATAAGACTTTTACCAAATCAAATCCCTGAGTATTGGGAGATAATCAAGTTTACTATCGCCAACGTGGATGATTATGACAAAGAAAACCTACCGGCATATTTGAACGGAATTCTTCACAATCTTTTATCTGACAAACAACAATGCTTTTTCAGATTAGATTCCGAAACGAGAAAGATATTTACGGTCGTAATTACGCGGCTTGCTGAAGATCCAATTTCAGCAAAGAAAACATTCTTTATGGATAGTGCATATTCTTTTCGTCCGGCAGATCTTAAAAAAAGAGAAATGGAAAGAGACTTCTTGAGAGAATTTGCGATTAATCAAGGGTGTTCTTCGATTATTTTCAAATCTCCACATAGATTAGCATGGGATTTAGGTTTAAGCGTAGGATTTAAAGAAATCCACAGAACCTTCATGTATGCTCTGTAAAGGGAGAGCTCTATGAAAATATATAACAAGATTATAATTGACATTGAAACAGGTGAAACCCTGTATGAAGATAGCTTCGAGTACGATGGACCGATTGCTGAATGTAGCGGCGGTGGTGGCGGCGGCGGCGGAGATCAGACAAATACTATCCGATATGCTCCATACATTGAATCAAAACATCAATCGTTTCTTACCGCAATAGCAACATACCGCGCGGCGCTTACGGACTCTTCGCCTTATGATGGACATACCGATATTATAACCGAAGCCGCGTTTTTTGGTACCGGCTATATAATCTCAAGCTTTCCGTCCCTGTACGATATGTATGGAAAATTTATGGCCGGTCTTGATATCGATTCTCTTTACAATCAGATATTTGCCGATGCAACGGCAGGCTCGCAAATAAACGACCTTGTTTCCGCTGAAGCCGCGCTTCTTGATGATGATATTGCAGATAATATCCTTCCAAGATTTCAAGTTGGGATGAGAGATATAAACGCCGTAATGACAAGTTCTTTTGTCACAGGAAAGGCGCTTATCGAAGACTCTCGCCTGAAGGCCATCGCAAAATTTAGCGCAGAGTTGAGATACAGGATGATAGCAGTTGCTACCGACAGATTTAGAACGCATCTTGAATGGAACAAAAGCGTAACCATGAACTATGCCGAAATAATGAAGCTATATTATTCGGTAAAAATGGACGTTGACGATTACAATTATTCTATGGCCGCAAAAGACACCTTATGGCCATTCACAGTTTTAGACCATGAACGCGCCGCGCTTGGCGCATTACAAGGGGCTACGTCTGCATCATCGGAATCAGCAGGATCTTCAAAGACAGCAAGGGCTTTAAGTGGAGCATTGTCAGGCGCCGCGACAGGATTTGCCGTATCGGGTGGAAATCCTATTGGCGCCGTTGCCGGTGGTGTTATTGGGCTTGCCGCAGGATTAATGTAAGGAGGGGGTTATTATGGCAAATGGATTCACATTACCCGGAATAAAAAAACAATCCTTTTCGGATTATCTTAGCAATACAAATTCTATGGCAGAACAGGATTATTCAACCGAGCCTGAAGCAAGTTCAAGCCCATTCACAATGAATAATATGAGAGCAGAAAATGCTTTCAGGGCAAGACCTGAAGAATATAATCTTCAAGATCCAAAGCCAGATACTTTAATGCCTGAAATGAAAGAGGGCGATATTCCTACGGAAATCCTTCCGCTAAAACCTGAAACAAGTGAACCGCCGGCCACAAAAGAAAAAGGTGGTATTCTTGATAGCATAAAGAGTTTCTTTAAAGGAAAGCCGGGGACCGATGAAGAAAAGTACGGGAAACCGCTTATTGGAAATCTAAAAGGGGATGAGTTCATGGCATTGGCCGGGGCGCTTTCCGAAGCCCTTGCTCCCGATACAGCGCAGGGTCGCGCAGGCGGAGCTATCTCAAGGTTTGCTCAACCCATGGTTAAGCGTCGAAAGGACGCTGAAACGGCGGCGCCTGAAAAAGCACTTGCCGCACGATTAACGGAAGCCAAGATTAGAGATCTTGATAAAACGGAAGATCCAAAAACCGCTATTGCATGGTATCTGAAACAAAATCCGGAAGCGTCCGAAAAAGATGTTATTGCGTTCAAAAAAAGCATCGAAGCTGACAAGGAAGGAAGCTATTGGCGAACAACTTCTGACGATGGTACTATTACCATATACAAGGGCGGAGAAGAGGTCCATAAGTCCGAGCCGGGAAGAGGGAAAACAAAGGCCGCAGATACCCTATACAAAACTGAAGAGGGATTTAAGCCGGCAAGCGAAGCGAAAGATGCGATGCCATATAATGCAGAGAAAACACCATCCCCGGTTACTTGGACCACGGCCACGAAGGGTTTAACCGGAAGGTTTGGCAAGCAGGATGCGACGGGAAACATTATCATTACGCCTGAACTTCAGCAAAGCCACAGGGTAGCTCAGAAAAAACTTGTCGAGCTAAAGGCTGAAGGTCTTGACCCATTGGATGCTGTCAATAAGTCCGAAGACTATGCGAGACAAGTTGAAACTGACTTTTGGCAATATACAGACGATGCTCTAAATATACCAAAAGGCGACCGTAAAAAATATCTCGAACAATTAAAAAAGTCCTATAAATCAAGATTTGGATATGTTCCAAGAATGCGCCCAAGGAGCTAATTATGCCAGAATATAAATTCGAATTTGGAACATCTGTTAGCATGCCATCAGCAAAAGATATTTCATCCGAAGATGTTGACTATGATTCGATAATAGAAGAAGCGGCTGAAGCTCACGGTGTTGAAGCGGATCTTATCAGGTCTGTTATCGGTATAGAAAGCGGCGGAAAGCCTAAAGCGCTATCGTCAAAGGGCGCGTCAGGGCTTATGCAACTTATGCCGAAAACCGCTAAAGCCATGGGTGTCGAAGATATCACGAATCCGCGAGAAAACATCATGGGCGGAACGAAATATCTTGCCAAACAACTTTCAGAAACAGGCGGAGACGTTCCTCTTGCTCTTGCCAGATATAATGCAGGGCCGGGGGCTGTTAAAAAGCACGGCGGAATTCCACCGTATCCAGAAACGCAAAACTATGTAAAAAAGGTTACGGGCGCATATGACAAGTTGAAAGGAACAAAAAAGGCCGCGCCTGCAACACCCGTAACGAACGAATCAGGAGAATACCAATTTGAATTTGGAGCCACAAAAGAAGATGAATTTAAAGGCGAGTACGATTTTAGCTTTGGCGATTATAAGCCCGTTGTAGTTCCACCGAAAGCCGAAGAGCCGAGAAAAGGCATTCTTGATACAGTTGGCGGATTTTTAGAGAATGAAACCATAGAGAACAAAATGGCCGATGTGATAGATCCGTTGGTCGGCAAGGGAAAGGTTAAGCTTGCTGAATGGGAAAAGTTCAAAGGACGAACAGGAACGCAGATTCAAAGGGGAGTTGAAAACATATTTAACCCGGCTGAAGAAAAATTCTTTCCGGTACCGCCGGACACAACCGACGAAGTTCCTGATACCAAGGCCGGCATGACAATTGCTAAGTCCGGAAGCGAAATGGCGATGGGGGAAAAGCCGCCAGAGGAAAAGCTTTCTGATTCTGATAGAATCAAGGTTGCACTTGATGCTTTGGGTCAAACAATGCAGGGTATCCAAGTCGCAAAAGATGTCGAGCCGGAAATGAAGGCTCGAAAAATACAAGAAAATGTTAAAATTGCACTTGACGCCTTGGGTCAGACAAGGCAGGGCGCTAAATTTGCCAAAGATGTTGAGCCGGAAATGAAAGCGCGCGCGCAGGCAGAAGATGAGCCGCAATTTATGGCCGAACCCGTTGGAGAGGATTTCTTGAAAACATTAGGGACAGTTTTCGATCCCATGTTTATTCCCGGTCGATTTGCCGCAAACCTTCCGGGCGCTGAAACTGAAGTAACCGCCGCAGATCAAGGATTAGAAGGGAAGGGCGGTTCAATCAAAGAGCTTGGCGGCGAACTTCTTGGGACAGCCGCCGAATATTTTCACAACCTACCGGGACCGAAAAAGGTTAAGTATGCCAAGGGTGAAATGAAGTCGGGTGAGCTTGGCCGTCTGATCGGAAGAGCCATGACAGAAATTGGCGTCGAGATGGCCGGTGCGAGCGCAATTATCAAGGTACTTGGCGTAGGTGCTAACACGCTGATGGACAGCCGGTTGTGGAGATTCTTTGAACCGGGAAAACGACAGCTTGTGGTGCAAGCCGCTGAAGATATGGTAAGAGCCCTTGAAGCTAAAGGTGTGGGAGAAGGCGATATCATTAAAGCAATAAAAGAAGCCCATGGCGGAAAAGCCGCAAGGGACTACGCGCAAGCTCAAACTCGCATAAACAAAGGCGAAATGACCGCAGAAGAGTTTCTTAAAGATAACGCAAATCGCGTAAAGGAAGCCACCCTTAAAAAAGCAAAGGAGAAAAAGCCAGATGTTAAAAAGCCTATTGAGAAACCGAAGCCGCCGGTCAAGGCTGAGCCAAAGCAAGAAACGATCGGTCCTAAACCGCCTGAAGAACCTAAGACAGCCATTGGAAAAGAAATCAAAGGGGAACTGAAAAAAGAAAAGAAACCGAGTCCGTTGTCACAATTGAAAGCAAAAGAAGAAGATCTGAAATTAGAAAAACCGTCTAAAAAAACATCGAAAGAAATTCCATCAAAGCCAACAGAGCTTATGTCCAAAGCTGAACAAGAGACGGTCGGCAAATCCTTGGCTAAGAAATACAACGTTACATATAAAGGGTATTGGGAAGATCTTAAAAAGCACATGTTTAATATGGAAGTAACCGGCGGACAGGAAACGTTCTATGCTGACAGCCTTAAAGAAGGCGCCGTAAAAACAGCGGTTGAAAAAACAAAAGCTAAATGGGGAATATCTGACAGAAGGCTTACAACAGAAGCCCCGAAGGTCGAAAGACGCTCGGGCGAACGCCGGGATACCGTACTGAGAAAAGCGGTTGATAAGATGTCTCCCGAAGAACAGGCATTTGTAATTCCAGAGCTTCGACGCATGAACAAAAACCGCGTCAAGGAAATCTCAAAGCTAAAGAAAGAAATTATCACAGATCCACTTACCGGCTTGAGAAACAGGGAAGGCATAACAAAGGTTATTGATCGCGCAGAAGAGACAGGTAAATCCTCACAATATACGTTTATAGACCTTGTTGGATTCAAGGGGCTAAATGATGGTATCGGATACTTGGCCGGGGATCAGACGTTAGAGCATATCGGAAAGGGGATGAAAGCACTTAACTTAAAGGCAACCCGGACCGGTGGTGATGAGTTTGGTTTTGTGTCAAACACTCCTGAAGAAGCCGAAGCCAACGTGAAAAAGCTTCAGGAATACTTTAATAAAAATCAGGTACGGGTTAAAGATAAAGCCGGGAAAGAGTACGATGTCAATGTGTTATTCAGACATGGTACGAGCGAAATAGACTATTCAGCAAAAGATATACCATCCAAAACAAAGGCCGCGCAAGATCTTGCTGAATCTAAAAAGTCGACCGAGCCAAAAGAATGGAAGCGTGGCGAAACTCATCCGGGCTTAACTCCTGTCACGAAGCCAAAGCGCCGAATGGATAAACTTGAATATAAAGATTACAATGGAGAAACAGACCTTACCGCAAAATCCTATGTTGTGCATAAGGGCTTGAAGATCGCAAAACAGCATAAAGACCTTTACAATATCATTGATAAGAACAATAAAACGGTCGGTCAATATGCAGGCTTACAGGGCGCTATTGATGCGATTGACAAGGGCAACTATACCGGAATTGTCCCCGGGAAAGCCGCGAAAGTATCAAAAGCAGGGGAAAATATCAGGACGTTGCGCGGATATGTCAAGTATATTGGTAAAATAAACCCTCTTAATTTTAAGGGAGAAGTTCGAGATCTTCCGAAATCAACACAGTTTTTATTTAAAAAGGACGGTGTTCCAATAGATGACGCGGTTCGACAGTTGATTGATGATGGTTGGATTCATTGGAATTCAACAGTTGCCACGTTCCTTGAGGAATTAAGGACAGATGAAGCCATCGTGAGTCGTGACAGGTTAGTTAGGGACGTATCGGAAAAGAAAGAATTCGAGAAAACCGCCGCTGAAAAGAAATTCGAAGCTGAATTGGAAGATCCGGATGAAGGTCCAATGTGGTTTTATACAAAAGATGAATTGATAAAAAACACAAAGGTTGACTATGACAGATTTGAGACAAAGGAAGAGTGGGAAAAGGAACTTTTTAAAGACCATAAAGAAGAGGTTCAGGATGCAATAAAAGCCAATAAGATACGGTATCATTCTGACTATCCAGAAATAAAGCCTTCACCGGCCAAAGAGTTAAGGTTTACTGCTGATCATACCTATGCTATCGGAGAAGATCCAGAAAAGGTGGAAGTTGTTATGGATCTTTCAAAAGACGGTAAAAATGTCAAGCTTAAAGACGGTATCGGGCAGGAAGTTTTGGAAGATCTTAACCTTGAAACTGATAAATGGCATGATGTTAATGACGTTCTTAGTCGGATTAATTTTGAAGAAATTAAATATGATTTTTCAAACGAAATTACTCCCAAGGAAAAGCCTACGGAAATAGAGCCAGAATTTGATTTCTTTGAGGAAGAAAATATTCCTGAAAAGCCGGGTGTAATATCTTTGCCGGGACCGCCAACGGCTGGAAATATAGTGAAGCTGTATAGAGAAAGATATGGTCCAAATAAGCCGATAGTGCTTACAAACAAAGATGGAACAAGGGGTATTATCATTCACAAGGCCGTAAAGAAACCTGAACGCGGAGGGTTCCAAACAAGCTATTGGGATAAGCGAGGTTTTTCCGGAGACACATGGACTAAAACTGAAGTTGAAGCAGTTTCGGAAAATAGATCTTCATTTAAAGTTCTAAGTCCTGAATCTTTCGATAAGATATCTAAAACACGGATGTTTCAAAAGTATCCTGAAGCTTTCGAATTGCACAAAAAGCGATGGGAAGGCGGCGAGTCGGATGGTTCTGTTATTGAGCTTGGAGATGGAAAGGCGCCTACTCAGGCAGAAAAGGATGCTGTTTCAAGGGAAGAAGGTTTAGAAACCATAGCACAAATAAGAAAGAAAGCTGAAAAAACTGAGGGTATTTTTGAGAAGAAAACATTAGAGAAAAAAGCTGACCATTTAGAATCCATACTTCCAAAGGCGAAAGAGTCTTGGGAGATTAAGGGTTCTCAGTATATAAAGAGCGCACCATTACCACCGATGGATAAGATACCACAAAAGGGGCAGTTCCCTGCCGTTATGACCGATGATGGATCAATCTATGTTGATACAAAACCTGAAGGTTCAACCCATATCTTGTTTATCGAAAAGAAGGGTATCCCGGGGGAGAGATTGAAGAGTGGTGGATGGATAAAAGATGGTGTTTATGAGGATACTGTCCGTTCAGATACATCTCGATATGCAGAACAAATGCAGGCCAAAAAAAGGACTGAACATAAAAGTCTTGTGCGTAAAGCCCTTAAAAAAGGAAAGTCCGTACCTTCAAAGGTTCTTAATGAATACCCTGAACTTAAAGCAGAACACGAAAAGGCGTTAATCGCTGAAGGTGTTATCGAAGAAAAAAGAAAATTCTTTGGTATCAGGGACAAAGTTGATCGCGGCTTAATGACCAAGGAAGATGCAAGGGCAGGAAAAAAACCTGAAGCGACCGTATCTAAAAACAGGCTAACAGCAAACGCCGCAGATTTGGCGGCTGATTATAAGGCCAAGGGAATTGAAAGACAGGCAACTTATAGCCAATTTGTTAAAGATAGAGCCCTTAAACCGGAGATGGACGCAAAGGATTTTTATGAGATTTATGATAGTGTTAGTCCAAAGCTTTTTAAGCCCGGTACCAAGGCGAAAGCCAAGAAGCCGGAGATTATAAAAATCGAAGTCATAGATCCTAACGGCATGTACGTTGATTGGTCCCAAATAAAGACAACAAAAACCGAAGGTCTGACAGGGGAATATTTCGGCGTTTATAATAAGGATAAATCTTTTAAGGGATGGAAAAACAAGACCGAAATTGAGCGAATTAAAAAGGCCAAGGGCAAACCAACTCTTAATTTAAAGCAGGATATTTTAGGGAAACAACGTCCTGACGGGATGAAGAAGGGCGCTAAAGCGAAACAGCAAGGGTTAGGGCTCAACGTTGAAGATAAAACTCAGCCCGGGCTATTTGGCGGCACAGGAACAAAGCTTTATAGTGGTATCCCTGTCCATGAAATCGCGGAACTTTCGAAAGCTCTTGGTAAGCTTTATGACAAGCATGTTGGCGAACCGCTTTGGATATGGCTCTCAGATACGCTACCTGAAGCCGCAGGGGATCGTTTCCGGCTAATTGACGCAATCAATAAGGGCATTATAACGGATTACAAAAAAGACCCCCGTTATCTCGCTCTCAGGGAAGATACACAGCTAAAAATTGAACTTGCACGGAAAGCGGCCAAGAACTTAGCGGAAATAATTAAAAAATTCCCGAGAGCAGAACAAGTTAGAGTATCCCAAATCATAAGGGGGTCTGTTACTCAGCTTCCGGAAAGGTATAAAGCGGCTTTTGAAGCCATGGAAAAGTTTAAGATGTTGGAAAAAGAGCTTCAGAAGTTAGGTATTTTAGGACCGGACAACATTTTTAAACAGTTTACTCGAAAGGAACTTGGCAATAAATTCAAGGAAGTTAAAGCGCTTGACGATAAAATTCTTCAGTACAAGAAACGCCTTCAGCCTATCATTCGAAGGGGGAAGGTAATCCGGAAGTCAAGTGAAATGACATTCAATGAAATCAAGAATGTAATCGTTGAAACTAAAACCGGAAAATATAAAACCGATTCGAGTAAATGGACAGATCTTAACGAGGGCAGGATAAAGGAAGCCCTTATGTCAAGAGGTTTTGCAGATGGTGAAGCGAAGCAAATGATTGAAAGGGTTAAAGAAAGTGTTCTTGAGATTGGACCGAAAGAGGGAACGCTGAAGGAAATAACAACCACACTCGAAAAAATTGTAACTAAAACCATTACAACGGAAGTTGAAAGAATCAAAACTTTCTCAAGATCCTATATGGCCAGAGCTAAAGCGTCGATATTGAAAGATATCAAGGATGCTAACACGGAACGAAACATTATTATAAACAGGATTCAAACGCATTATAGAATGTCCGGAAAGCATTACCTCAGACGCGCATACAAGGCTATCGAAACCGAAGATAACTTCTTGGCGAAAATTATGGGATACGCTACAAAGCGGCCACGGCTCAAGAAAGGGTACAACATTCAGAGAAAAAACCTGTCAAAGCTGTATCGTCAACAATTGGGAGAGATTCAGGAAGCGCCTTTTCTCGTTTATAAGGGATTATCTGAAGAGTATCACGACATGTACCTAATGGAAATGTTCAATGAAATTTCCGAGAACAAGAAGTGGGCTGTCTCAGCGAAAGAATGGGACAACATAATGAACATCAAAGCCCGGGCAAGTCAGAGAGAACATTACAAAGACTTCAAACCCTTGCCGTTATCCGACAAGCTTGGCAAGCTGTCCGGTGCCATGATAGATCCTTATATTTGGGACGATCTAAACGAAGCCGTCAAGCATTCTTCTGAAATAATGAAGGCATATGATAAGCTTTTAAACCTTTGGAAGATCTTCAAGGTTCCCTTTAACCCGGCAACACAATTCAGGAATACGCTTTCAAACACTATCCTTGCAGATTTTGCCGGCTTGTCTCCATTTCGAATCGATATATACGCAGGGGCGGCAAAGGCTATTCTAACAAAGTCCGGAGTTTGGAAGGAAATTGACGAAAATACGATGTTGTTTGGAAAAGAATGGATCGGCGGAGAAGTTAAGGAGTTCTTGGAAGAAGTATCCAATATGAAAGACGGCAACTTTTTGTTTAAATCTGCTCAGATCATGAAGACGTTGGCAAATAAACCATTAGAGGTATATCAAGGCATTGAACAATTCTTCAAGACCGCGCTTTATATGTATAGCAGAGAGCAAGGAGCAAGCATAAAAGAAGCGGCGGCCTTTGCAGAAGAATGGATCTTCAACTATCAAAAAGTTCCGCCTGCTATCAGGTGGGCGAAACGGTGGTACTCTCCATTTATAACTTTTAGCTATAAAGCCATGCCAAGAATGGCAGAAACAGCTATTCGAAAACCTTGGAAGATCGCAAAGTATGCGATTGCTATGTTGGCAGTTGAGGAAGTCACAAGAAGAATGTATGGCGAATCAAAGGAAGAGATTAAACGGGAAAAAAAGGTTCTTCCTGACTATATGAGAAAGAATGTTCTTCCCGGCCAACTGTCACATTTAAGGATACCATGGCCAAGAAAGTTCGGTCGATCCAAGTATCTTGATCTAAGTTTCATCCTGCCATGGGGAGATGTCGCGGAGCAATGGGGTCAATCCCGGCTTGTAGGCCGTCCGTTCCTTCCAACACATCCCTTATTAACAGTTGCAGAGGTAGCTTTTAATGAGGTACTATTCACAGGACAGGAGCTAACATTAAAGGATATCGATACCGGTTCAGAGTATTTAAAGAAGATCGGCACTCAAATATGGCGCCAAGCGGCTCCATCCTTGGCCGGTTCGTACTCTTACAATAAGCTCATGTCTGCTTTAAGGGGTGAGAGAGATTGGGCGTTACGGGAGAGGTCCGTAGGTGAAGCCGTGTTCGATGTTTTCTTTGGGCTCAAGATAAGGTCCATCGATTACAACGAAGAAAGAGGTAGAAGGCTTAAATATTATAAAGGGAAGATCGATGAAATCAGGGATTTAACGGCAAAGGACTATGAAAAAATCTTCATCAGGAATCCCACTCCGGATCTTGAGGAAGATCAGCGAAGGTACCTGAAACTTGCCGAGAAGACGAATAGGCAGATCCAGAAGATTATGGACAAAATAACAGAAATTGAAGAGTAAAAGGAGAATGTTATGAATCGAAATCAGCCTTATGATATTTGGAGCATTTCTGGCGCCAAGGCAATGTCAACTACTTTGAAAGTTGAAGCCGCCGTCGATGGTGGAAGAGATCCCGTAACCCACGAAAAACTCACCACGCTTGGCTGTACGGCGCATGGTTTTCTAACCGGCCATGTTTACATTCAAGGAACAACGAACTATGATGGAATGAGAAAGATTTATTCCGTTGCTACAAATTCAATTACGATTGTTGCGCCTTACGTTGCCGAAACTCCCGGGGGAACGGAAACAGTAAAATCGATGATATCGTTCAATCATCCTATCGAATTTCTTGGGGTTCAGCTTGCATTAAGTGCCGCAGGCGGAGCCGCCGAAACTTT
>Ga0307376_10005549_pt1 | contig 11340 bp, 15 predicted proteins | sample TR2MG_FD_202536 | JGI IMG/M metagenome (GOLD analysis project Ga0307376, IMG submission 202536) | Soil microbial communities from Risofladan, Vaasa, Finland - TR-2 | ecosystem: Environmental > Terrestrial > Soil > Coastal area > Acid sulfate soil | place: Finland: Risofladan, Vaasa | collected... | reverse complement strand
TAGGTAATGAAGTCTCGCCAAGGAAAAGCCAAAGTAAAGGTCACCGCTGGTGGCAAGAAAGTATCTTACGGCCAGAAAGGCGCCAGTGTTAAGCCCGGCACAAGTAAGGGCGATTCCTATTGTGCCAGATCTGCCGGTCAGATGAAGAAACACCCAAAGGCTGCAAAAGACCCCAACTCCCCGCTACGATTATCACGCAAGCGCTGGAAGTGTTCGGGCACCAAATCAAGGAGATCGTAATGCCAGGCTGTAAGAAGAAGGGCAAGAAGCGTGCCAAGTAAAGGACTATACGCAAATATCCACGCTAAGCGTAAGCGTATTAAGGCCGGCTCTGATGAGAAGATGAGAAAGCCGGGTGCCAAAGGTGCGCCATCTGCCAAAGCTTTTAAACAGTCGGCCAAGACTGCGAGGAAGAAGAAATGAATTATCGAGGCAAAGACCCACGAAACACTGTTGCCGGTGGTACAACCAAGACCACTACCTCAAAGTACCGTGGAGCTCCTGAAGCGGGAGCTGCTGGCTTTTATAAGGGTAGGGGATATGAGCGTCCTGCCGCACCTGCACCAGCCACTACGGGCACTACAGCGCGTCCTATGATGGGCGGTGCTGGCGGTGCTACTGGTGTGCCCAGAGGTGGAAGAACAGGCGGCGCGACAAACCCAAGAGCAATGCTTAGAGATCAAGTATCTCAGCTACGACAACAGCAATTGCGTGACCAGCTACGCTATTTACGACAGCAGGGAATGATCGATGTTTAAGATTTACAAGCCTATTGGCGATGACCACTACCAGCGAATCGTTGTGAAAGACCCAACAGCGTATCTGGATAACGGCTGGTACATGTCAATAGCAGATCACAAGGCACTGGTTAATGAGCCACAAGACGATGCGGCGCCAACTCGAGAAGAGATGGAAATTAAAGCCGATGAGCTAGGTATATGGTATGATGGTCGGACCAGTGACAAGAAGCTTTTAGAGCGAATTACCGAGGCGCTTAAATGAGCTATACCAAACGACAATTTGTTACCGCTGCTTTCGAGGAGATCGGGCTGGCGTCTTACGTCTACGATCTTACCGTTGATGAGCTCACAAGCGCCTGTAAGCGCCTAGACGCGATGATGGCCGAGTGGAATGCTAAGGGTATACGGTTAAGTTATCCGATCCCAAGCTCCCCGGAAGGCACGAATCTGGACACTGAGACAACTGTTCCAGACTCTGCTAACGAAGCCATTATTACCAACTTGGGCATAAGGATCGCACCGGGCTATGGTAAGCAGGTAATGCCAGACACAAAGAGCACAGCGAGAACTTCTTATCAGACGTTGCTGTCTCGAGCTGGTATGCCCGTTGAGCAGCAGTTGCCCGGCACATTACCGGCAGGACAAGGTAATAAGCCTTGGCGTTATGACGACCCATTCTTACAAGACCCTGTTGATCCGCTTGAGGTTGGCGGTGATGGCGTTTTAGATTTTTACTGAGGACAGACAATGGCTACTATCAACCAATTAGCAAGTGTAGATAATTTACAGGGCGGCGATCAGGTTCCTGTATACGACCAGTCAAACGGAGATGCTCGCAAGGCATCGATAACTACGCTGTTAACTTACATTGAGCAAAATATAACAACGAGCGCAAATACTGTGTTTTCGTTTGATACTGTTGCTGAAATGCAGGTTTTTGCAGGATTAGTAGTAGGCAATTACGTTGTCACTAGAGGATATTACTCAGTAGATGATGGCGGAGCTGGGGCTTATAAGGTGGTTGCTTCAGGGACCGGCACAGCAGATGGTGGCTCATATATAAACCTACCGGGCGCGTCTTTGCAGGCACAGCTCATACCGGCGTTTTCAACAATTAGTGTAGATCAGTTTGGTGCTAAAGGTGACGGTGTAACTGATGATACGTCAGCCATACAGTCAGCGATTGCAGCGGCTTACGCGATATCAAACAATTACGAGAAGTATGTATACGGAGACGATACGTTCCGCAAAACCGGAAGCCTTAATCTTTTGTTTGGGCCGAAAAAAGTTTACAAGGTAACGTCTTCTTTAGAGTTTCAAGGTGCTCAGGGTATCGATACCGGAGATGGGGTCGGTAACTACTATGGTTCAAATGTTACTGTAGACTTCAACGGATCGACAATTTTACCCGCTAAAAATGCTGGGACCATACCAAACCCAGCCATCATTATGTGGGGACAAAGCTCTTACTTCAGAAGATTAAGGTTAGATTTTACTCAGTACAACACACAGCAGGAAGTGTACGACCAGCAGGTTGTTGGTGTTGCTATTACACCAACTGCGGCAACCGAAATATCTACAGGTGGCGCAGCGGCATATAACTGTGTTTACGAGCAGATCGAAATTTTTGGAACATGGAGAGGGTTTGAGTTAAAGCAGAACCTCGCCTTCTCATATCGGAATAGATGGTCGCAGTGTCAAGTTAGTGGATGTTCTGACTACGGTTGGTACATGAGGGGTGACCCGCTAGTTGGCGATAACACTACAAACATATTCTCTCAGTGCCACGTTAACGCGGCGGTTGACAATGTTGGTCGATCTAATGGCGGTGTAAACTATCTCTGCATCAAGGCCCATGATCCTGCGCTTGTTGACGCAGAGCCCGGTGTTGGTGCTGACTGGTTAGACTACTGGGCAGACAACTCCGAAAATGCACCGTATCCCGCTACAACTTATCCTGCGTGGAGCGGAGCAACTGACTTTTATCTGTCGTCTGGTGGCGGATATTACTTTGATGCGTGTGGTGGCATTTCTTTCGATGGCACTATGTCAATGGATAGCGTTATCACAAACCCAGACAAGCCCGGAATTTATTTCAAGTCTAGATTTTTGTCAATTACCGGCGGAATGCACTTAGAGCGCAACCGAGTTCTCGCTGATAACTCCCCATTGATTTTGATTGGCGGGGGAGCTGGGGGTCGGGGAGGCGATGTGTTTATTGACTCTATATACGCGCCCAACCCGTATTATGACGCGCCTAACAACGCGTTGCTGATTGGTGGCATGTCCTCAGATCCAGCAAGAAGCCTGTCTTTAAATAGCTATGTTGAGCTTGTTGCTGATGGCACAACAACAAACCGCAAAACTTGTGATGTTACCTACATTGACAATGCGCAGTTTGGTGCCGGTATTGCGCCAAGCCTTATTATCGGTGAGAACAACGGCTATCTATTTTTGCCACAAAGCATTACTGCGATTAGACAGTTTAAGGAGCAAGTGGCGAACAGTGGGTTTAACTGCGTGTTTACTCCAGCATCTAAAGATTCTGGAACTCATTACAGGTTTCAAGCCGCTGCTGCTTATTATCAAGAAATGGATGTAAGCGGAACAGCCTCTGCTGATATTGTAGATGGCGCATACTTTGAGATGAGCACGGTTAATCCCATTGATGGCGGAGGTGGATCCTATACAGCAACCGCTGGTCAGGCTAGAATTACTGGGACTGGATCAAACGTATACGGGCCAACTGTTGCCAAGAACGGCCAGACTCTATGCATTCAAAAGCAACAAAGCATCTTCTTAACGTGGCTGAAGCCAACTTCTGGCTACAACCCCTCTGGGGTTAAGTCAGTCTACACTCAGGCTTTCGATGAATACACAGTTGCTGGAGGTTTGCCTACCCCATCTTTGTGGCAGGGAAGCATAATTATGGTTACTGATGAAACGGGTGGTTATGTCCCAGCGTTCTGCGATGGCACAAACTGGCGCCGTGTAACAGACCGAGCAATCGTTAGTTAATAGGAATAGGTGAACTAAATGGCTATCAATACAACTTTTAACCCAGCATACGGTCGCGGCGTTGTAGTATCGCCTGCGGCCTCTTCTGCGAGCTCAGAGATCGGCGGCGGCTCTAAGTCTATCGTTTTGACCAACCTTGGTGCTAACGTCTGCTATGTTCGCGTAGGCGGCTCTGCTGTCACTGCGACCACTGCTGACTATCCGGTTCTATCTGGACAGCAAGTGTCTTTGGGTAAGTTCCAAGACTATACGCACGTAGCGTACATCTCAGCAGACGGCACAAGCCTACACATCATTGCCGGCGAAGGTATGTAATATGGCTCGCTCCAGATTCCGAAGCAGAGCAAGGTTCTTCGCAGGCGGAGCAGGCCCTGTCGGCCCTTGGAATCCTGCACAGTTAGGCGCTGATCTTGCTTTGTGGTTGGATGCAGATGATGCTGACACGATTACGCTCAACGGCAGCGACGTCAGCCAGTGGAACGACAAGAGCGGGAATGGCAACCACGTATCCAACGGTGCAGCGTCAACGCAGCCCGCTTACTTGACCACTGGCTGGAACGGCAAGCCAACAGTGTCTTTCACAAAAGCAGGCCTAGAGTTTCTGTTCAGGGATGGCGTGTCAAACTTCGCTGCAAATAATGACTACACCCTTGCGTCTGCATTTGAGTATTTTCAAACAAACAATGCTTGGGACATAATTGCAGGATGGCGTAGCGTCCCTAACATTGCAGCTGCGCCTAATGGTGGCACTCCGATCTTGCAGTGCATATCGACCTCAGATACCCAAATCGGCATCCACAACGTGGACGTTGCAGCAACAAACATCAATGTTGCTGTTACCTCGCGACTGGGCAAGAAGATCGCCACTGTTGGTCGTTCTGGCGGTACAAACGGAGATGGCGGGGCGGTCACGGTAACAAGCACGGGGTTTAGTCAACCCACCTATCAAACCGACGGCACTCAAACGTGGATAAGCGCAGCGGCAACAGGCTTTCAGATCGGTGGCAGACAGCAAAATGCCACTGCTTACGGCGACAAATACATATCCGAAGTGGTTGGATGCAATACCAAACTCAACACCGAAAACCGCCAGAAACTAGAAGGCTACCTAGCATGGAAATGGGGAGGCATTTAATATGGCACTCGAACTCGTAAACAAACTACCTTACGACCACCCCTATCGCTGGGACGGCACTGAAGTTGGCGGTCAGAAACTTTGGCGACCTGATGAACTCGGTGCTGATCTTGCGCTGTGGCTGGACGCAGAGGATACGGATAACATTACGCTGAACGGGTCTACCGTAAGTCAGTGGGGTGATAAGAGTGGGAACGCGCGTCACGCATCGCAGGCATCGGCTTCTAATCAGCCGACCTATACAGCAAGCGCTTATGCTGGGAAACCCACATTGACCTTTGATGGTGTCAACGACAACCTTGAGGTGAATTACAACTATTCAGGTGATAAAGCAACCATTTACGCAGTTGTTTCAAGGCTTGGCGGCGGCTCAACAGAGCAGTGGGTTTTCAGCTCCTACGGTGGCACCAACGGAACGCCTCTCGTAGCGCCGATGTGGGCAACAGGGGCCGGAACAGATGAATGGGCAACTTATTCAACAACTTTTTTGTCTAACGGCGCCGAACTGCCAACGGATGGAACGCCTTTCGCTCTTGGATTGGTTTCCGACATTAGTGGTTCTGTTTTGGACGCATTCACCAACGGAACACGCAGCGCTCAACACGCCACTGGCGCGCGCTATACGGGAGGCGGGGCGAGAAACTTCATCGGTGCAGAAGTTGACGGAAATTCTCGTTTCCTGAGCGGTAGAATAAGCGAAATTATACAAACGGAGACTGTACTTTCCACCACCGACCGCCAAAAGCTCGAAGGCTACCTTGCGTGGAAATGGGGCCTCGAAGCTAACCTGCCCGGCACTCATCCATACCGCTACACGCCGCCCACCACAGGTGAACCCGCTTGGGACGCTGATGCTCTTGATTACATTGGCCGTGTACAAGACGAAGATGGTCAGGGCCTAGAGCTAAGTGTGCGCATTGCCATCAACGACTTTGTGGTGGGCTGCAAGGCTGACGGCATCTGGGATGCGATCAAGGCATCCTGCATCCTCGCTGGAGCTAGAACCCTAGCAGGTGCGCTGGTGCCGCTGAAGGGGGCGGCTCCGACTAATTTTAACTTTGTGAGCGGTGATTACAACCGGAATACGGGGTTGGTGGGAAATGGCAGCACGAAGTATTTGGATAGCAATCGTAATAACAATGAACAGTTGCAGGACAGCAGCCATCTGTCGGTTTACACGACAACTTTTCAAACGCGGAACACAACGAGGACAGTCATTGGCAACGTCGGATCGGGAGGCGGAAGCCAGTTGATGACGATTGGATTAGATAGAATCTACTTCCGAATCAACTGGAGCGCTCCTGGATTTCTGACGGATGCCACAACCAATACCGGTTTTTGGGGCGGCAGTCGTTCTGTCAGCGCAAGCACGACAGGAAGATACGGAGGCACGAACTACACCCTCACTGACAATTCAGCGGTGCCATCAAACAGCCCAAACTTGCTCTTCGCTCGTAATCCCGACAACCCTTCAAACTTCTCGGATGCCCGACTGGCCTTCTACTCCATTGGCGAATCCCTAGACCTCGCCCTTCTCGACGCCCGCGTCACAACGCTGATTAACGCATATGGAGCAATCTGATGGACATTCTCATCCTTTCCAGCGCAACCGCACAAGCCCTGATTGCCACGCAAACGGGGCAGCATCGCCTTGGTCCTGTGTTGCTCACCGATGGCAGATACTTCCTGAGTGCTGACGTGCTGCTGGAGGAAAAACTGTACGCAGACCACATGGTGGGCGTGGAGTACGAAGAAGCAACGCTTGAGGACGTGCAGCATCTGCTGCCGATATTGGAGGAGCTATGAAATACCGAGTATTCGACACAGAAGAGCAAGCCCTAGCCGCCGAGGCACAAGTGGCATTAGCCATTGGTTGCGCTAAGGTAGGCGTGAATGCCAAGACCGGACAGCCTGAGCCAGATAAGCAGATCACAGAGCGCTGGGCAGTCGTACAGCAGATCTCTGATGGTCGCTGGGTATTTGTATCACCAGACGATGAAGGCGTAGAGGCTGGCGCAGACTGGTGGCCACAAGAAGAGTTGGTGTAATAATGGCTTATTTAGACACGATTAAACTAGTAACTGGCGGCGGTGGCGGAGGTTCAGCAGGCTCAGTATCACCGATTACAGGCGGCAAAGTTTATAAGTGGGATGAAGAAACAATCAATTGGATAGAGGTGGTCGATGTTGAAGAAAGCCCTGAAGTCTAAAACTGTACAATACGGCATTGCAATTGCGTGTCTGTCTATCCTGCAAGGGTTTGTTGGCTTCATCCCGGCTAACCCTGCTGTGCAGGCATTAATAGGATGTGCCATCGCATCTGGCATAGTTGTGCTGCGCTTTATCACTACTCAGCCGATCAGTGAAAAATGATTATAGGATCGCTCAATGCAAATACCCATCCTAAATGGAATCTATACGGACAGTGAGCCAGACTTTCGCATATCTTATCCTGTCAACCTTGTCCCCGTCTCATTGTCCAATGGAATCAGCGCTGGGTATTTACGACCGGGCGAGGGATTAGTTGAGGAGGGTACAGGTCCTGGCGCAGACCGAGGCGCCATTAACTGGAACAATAAGCTTTACCGAGTCATGGGCTCGAAGCTTGTGTACATCTCAGCTACGGGTGTGCTTACAGTTATTGGCGATGTCGGCAATGACGGAAAACCTGTCACCTTTGACTACTCCTTCGACCGGCTAGCAATAGCGTCTAATGAGAACCTGTTTTATTACGATGGCACTACTCTATCTCAGGTGACCGACCCAGATCTTGGCACGGTTCTTGATGTCGTTTGGGTCGATGGCTACTTTATGACAACCGATGGCGAGTTCATCGTAGTCACTGACCTATCAGACCCGTTCGCAGTTAACCCCTTGAAGTATGGCTCGAGTGAAGTCGATCCAGATCCAGTGGTTGCCGTGCTTAAACTGAGAAACGAAATATACGCAATCAACCGGCACACTATCGAAGTTTTCGATAACGTGGGCGGGTCTTTGTTTCCGTTCGCAAGGATAGATGGCGCACAGATTCAAAAGGGTTGCGTAGGCACCCATGCTTGCTGTGAGTTCTTAGAGTCGATTGCTTTTGTAGGATCGGCACGTAATGAGCAGCCGGGCGTTTATCTTGGTGCAAGCTCTCAGACTGTCAAAATATCGACAAGTGAAATTGATACTTTGTTATCTGATCTTACTGACGTACAGATGAGCGCTATCGTATTAGAGTCTCGCAAGGACAAGAACGCTCAGACCTTATACCTGCACCTGCCAGACAGGACATTGGCTTATGATGCCTTTGCCTCTCAGGTCACTGGATCGCCTGTGTGGTACGTTCTAACAAGCGCTATCAATGGGTTCTCTCAGTATCGCGGAAGGCATTTTGTGTGGGTTTATGGCAAGCAGGTTTGCGCTGATCCAACGACCGGCAAGTATGGCCACGTAGACGATACAGTCTCGACTCACTGGGGCACTAAGGTGCGCTGGGAGTTCGGCACAACGATCATTTACAACGAAGGCCGCCATGCGATATTCCATGAGCTAGAATTGGTTGCACTTACCGGGCGAATCGCTGAAGGCATAACACCTACGATATCGACCTCTTACTCTTTGGATGGCGTAACGTACTCTGATAGCCGGTCTATTCAAGCAGGTACCACAGGGCAGCGTCAGAAACGGCTTGTATGGCGCAGACAGGGCAGTATGGACAACTGGCGTATACAGAGGTTCTCTGGCGACAGTGACGCTCATATCGCGTTTGCGAGGCTTGAGGTGCAACTCGAAGGTCTTAACTACTAATGTCTAAACCTACCGCCTTAACAAGAAACGAACTAGCAAAGTTCCTGCCCGATCAGCGTTCTATCAGAGCGTTTGAGCAGCTTTTTGACGTTGTGCCCTCTGAGATACTGGAAGTCGTCCTATCTGCCGGTATAGCGGATTCTAAGGCCACAAATGCGCTAGCAGTAGCCGAGGGTCTAAAAAGGCTAGCAGAGCTCACAGCGCTCGCTCCAGTGCCTCAAAAGCACAACAGCGTAAACACTGATTATATCGAATTTAACCAGTTCGCCAATCACGAACTTAGTCCCACTCAGATGGGATGGGGTACCGAAAATGGTACACTTGAAATCGGCATGGGCTATGACGCTGTTATACAGCACGTAGGGCTCGAATCTTATTACAGGATCAAAGCTACTGCCGCGATAACAAAAGGCCAGCTAGTGATGTTTACGGGCGCCGTAGGGGCATCTGGTGTGGTTACCGGTGCGCCTGCCACTGGAATCACAGACGGCCAGTACATTATGGGCGTGGCCACGATGGACATCCCCAATAATCAGTTCGGATATGTTACTCACTTCGGTGTAGTTCGGGGCTTTATAACCAACGGCGCGTCTGTCGGTGAGACCTGGAGCGATGGGGACATTCTTTGGTACAACCCGTCTTATGCCGGTGGGCTGACTAACGTACAGCCTGCGGCACCCACGCCTGAGATTATCGTGTGCGTTGTGATTACAGCATCGAGCGGAAACAACGGCTCGGTTCTGGTGCGCCCTACGTTCATGCCACGGCTAGATCAGTTGACCGGTGTTGATATCTCGAGCCCTGTATCTGGTGAAGTATTACAATATGACGGTACGAACTGGGTTAACGCTATCAGCGGAGCCATTGACGATATTTTTTACGAAAACAATCAGGTTGTTACTCAAGATCACACGATACTAAGCACTAGAAACGCAATGTCCACTGGGCCGATTGCAATTGCGTCTGGCGTAACCGTTACGGTATCTTCTGGCGCTAGATGGGCAATCATATAAGGTTATGGAGTTATAAATGAGCACAATTAAAGTAGATACGATTACCAGTTCTGACGGATTAGGCGCACCAGAATTACCATACGGCCTCGCCATATCTGCTGCCTTTACGTTAAACGGTACCGGGAATGCTTATATCAATCGATCTGTGAACTCTGGCTCTTTAACCTTTGCCGGGGGGACCGGAATTGACGCCGGTCAGACCTCTGGCGGATTGATAGCCCGGGGTAGTACAGATAGCTACAACGCAGGCGGTGTTGAGGTTTATTCTGGAGGCTCTGAGAGGCTTGTTATTAACTCTGCCGGCTCGGTGGGTATTGGTACTGACGCCTTAACAGACAACTATAAAACCATCATTGAAGGCTCCGACCAAGAGACTGCCAACTTAACAGACGCAGGAGCGCACGGCGCTACGCTGTTCCTAAGAGCTACAGGCGAAAACGTAGGCAGTGGTGGTGCGGTTGCATTTGGCACAACTTATGGCAATCAGCGTCCTTTTGCGGCTATCAAAGGTTTTATAACTGATGGCACGGCTAACTCAGTTGGAGACTTGGCGTTTTCCACTAGAGCAAACGTATCAGACACAAACCTGACTGAGCGTATGCGCATAACCTCCACAGGGGTGGGTATTGGTGCGAGTAGTCCTGCGGCAAAACTTCAAATAGATAACACAGCGGCAAGCCATTCGTTGTTAAATCTGCATCAGCTCAACACGTCTTACAATACCGACCTTAGCCTGTTCAATCAGGCAAGTACCACTTCCAATACCCTTATTTCAAAGAGAACTGACGGTGGTTTGTGGTTATATCAAAGTGGTGCAGATTACATAGCGGCTTACACCAACGGCTCAGAACGCATGCGCATCAGAGCTGACGGCAATACTTCTTTAAATGCAGGTGGTTCCGCGAACACAACCCACACTTTTAGTTTTAACGAAGGTGGTGGGGAAATAATTTTACATAACGCCGCTGGCGGTCAAGATATTTTGTTTGATTCATTATCTGGATACGGTCGGCTTCTTACATTTAATGGTGCTTTGCAAATAGGTACAGTAGGCGCTAATGAACTTATTTTTAATACCGGCGACGCGGAACGTGCACGCTTTGACAACGCAGGGAACTTTCTGCTGGGGACTACTACATCACTTACTGAACGTATTGTTTCTAGTTGTACTGGGGGGGTAATTAACGGGTATGCTGCAATAGCCACAACCACCGCAACAGCAACTGCTTTTGTTTGCAGAAACAATACAAGTGTCTCGGTTGGTACTATTACATTTACAACAACAGCAACCTCTTACAACACCTCATCAGACGAACGCCTCAAAGAAAACATCACGGACGCACCAGCAGGCAACATAGACGATATTAAGGTTCGCTCGTTTGATTGGAAGGCTGACGGCTCACATCAAGACTACGGTATGATTGCTCAGGAGCTTGAGGCTGTAGCGCCATACGCAGTAAGCAAGGGCGAGACTGAAGATGATATGTGGTCAGTTGACTACAGCAAACTTGTACCTATGCTAATCAAAGAGATTCAAGACCTCAAAGCCGAAGTAGCGGCACTTAAAGGAGCAAACTAAAATGACAGTATGGTCTATAGCACAACTAGAAAGAAACGCAGACGACAACGGTGTTGTAATAGCC
>Ga0307376_10005547_pt1 | contig 11342 bp, 8 predicted proteins | sample TR2MG_FD_202536 | JGI IMG/M metagenome (GOLD analysis project Ga0307376, IMG submission 202536) | Soil microbial communities from Risofladan, Vaasa, Finland - TR-2 | ecosystem: Environmental > Terrestrial > Soil > Coastal area > Acid sulfate soil | place: Finland: Risofladan, Vaasa | collected... | reverse complement strand
AGTTGAACAGAAAAAAAATCAAGCTCAATTAATACAGGAAACTAACACCTACCGTTTAGTCTCGAAAAAAGGTGAAGAAATTATACAAAAGGCTGAAAATGTTTCCTTTAAAATGAACGGGCAGATTGTCGTGAATCGCCAGGGAATTGCCTATGAACTGGGAATTGTTGATAGAAATGACTCACCCGAAATAGCTTCAAAACAAGCTAAAGATCAATTAGGGCTGATTACTATTTTCTTTATGATTGCATATGGCATCAGTCAGCTTTTATCAGGTAAATTATATGATAAAATAGGAACCCGTCGTGGTTTTATTGTATCCGTTTTAATCTGGGGTTGTGCAGATATGCTTACTTCCTTGTCAAGAGGGAAAATATCAATGACTGCATTCCGAATGATGCTTGGTTTAGGAGAAGCCGGACCCTGGCCGGGAGCTACTAAAAGCAATGCGGAATGGTTTCCTCAAAAAGAGCGTGCATTGGCTCAGGGACTTTTTGGAGCTGCAGCATCAATCGGTTCCATTCTTGCTCCTATCATTATTCTGATGTTATATATTGCTTTGGGCTGGCAACTTACTTTTGTGGTTGTTGGTTCTCTGGGCATTTTATGGATAGTTCCATGGCTTATTATTAATAAAAAAGGACCAAAAGAACATAGTTGGATAACAGAAAAAGAACGGGAATATATTCTAAGTAATCAACCTGAATCGAAAGTTAAGAATGAAGTTGCGAAATCATGGGGAGAGTTATTGAAAAATAAAAAAAATTACTCTGTAATATTAGGCCGTTTCTTCCTTGACCCTATCTGGTGGATGTTTGTAACCTTTCTGCCTATGTACCTGGTGGAAGAGTTCAAATTAAACATTAAAGAACTGGCCTTCTCTGCCTGGATTCCTTATGTAGGCGCAATGGTTGGAAGTATTTCGGGTGGCTGGTTCTCAGGATATTTAATTCGCAAAGGTGCAACTGTTGATAAAGCACGTAAAACCGCCATGCTGTTGGGCGGATTAATTATTGTGCCTTCGGTAATTGCTGCCGTGATGGTTCCAAATGCTGTATTCGCTGTAATACTTATGGCCTTCGTACTTGGAGGCTTTCAGTTTACCATTGTTAACATCCAAACTTTACCCAGTGATTTGCATTGTGGTAAATCAGTGGGCTCATTAGCCGGATTAGGAGGAGCTGCCGCAGTTTTGGGTACTATTCTGGCTATACTCTTCGCCGGTCAGGTTGAAAGTTGGCCTCTGTTGTTTGGATTACTTGCAGCATTGGTACCAATGTCATTGTTATCAGTTTACTTAACTGTAGGCAAGATTGAACAAATCAAATAAAAAATAAACGTTAATTACAAATATTAAAATTTACTTAAAATGAAATTACAAGGTAAAGTTGCAGTTGTCACTGGCGGGGCCAGAGATATTGGACGTGAGGTTTCGTTAAAATTAGCTAAAGATGGTGCTAAAGTGGTATTCAATTATTTTGATAATGAGGCTGATGCTGATGTTACGTTAAAAATGATTCAGGATGCAGGTGGTGAAGCTATTAAGGTCCAGGGTGATATGACCAAAGCCGCTGACGTAAAAAGACTATTCGATACTGCCATCTCTGTTTTCTCCGGGAAAGTCGATATAATGGTTCATGTAGTTGGTGGATTAGTTGCACGTCATCAAATCACTGAAATGGAAGAGAAATTCTGGGATTTCCTTATGGAAGTAAATGCCAAATCAGCATTCCTGGTTACACGCGAAGTGGTTCCGCACATGTCAGAAGGTGGATCAATAATCTATTTCTCCTCACAGGCAGCACGAGATGGTGGTGGCCCGGGAGCATCAGCTTATGCTGCTTCCAAAGGAGCTGTAATGACCTTCGCCCGTGCCATGGCCAAAGAACTAGGACCGAAAAATATACGTGTTAATGCAGTTGCTCCCGGAATGATTGCAACTTCATTTCATGACCGGTTTACGAAAGACGAAGTTCGAAAACGTGTTGCAGGCGGAACGCCACTTAAAAGAGAAGGTAATGCTAACGAAGTGGCTGATCTGATAGCGTATCTTGCATCAGACGAATCTTCTTTCCTTACCGGATTGAATGTTGATATTAACGGAGGTTTGTATTTCTCCTAAGAATGACCATGATATAATTTGAATAATTGCACTGGTTGGTTGATTTTCATAAGTTTTGAGGTGAATACTTCGGGAGTCTTATACTCCCGAAGTTTCTCAAAAAACAAACTCCTGACAACTGGCTACCTGTTTACCAGACAAATAACCAGATTATTTTTTATGATACGGGTTAAAATCTTTCTAGCAGTTTTTCTGTGCCTCATCTTCACCGGATCAGGGTATTCTCAATCGCACCCGCGACTGGTGCTGACGACAAAAGGAGTCTCGGACATCAGATCAAATCTGAAGAAATCACCCCTGCTGAATCAATCTCTCCGGGAAGCTATTGCTGACGTGGACAAGGACATGGCAAACGGGATTGAAGTCCCGATACCCAAAGATATGGCAGGGGGCTATACACACGAACGTCATAAAAAGAATTACTTAACTCTTCAAAAAGCAGGTGTAATTTTTCAAATTACCGGCGATCAGAAATATGCCGCATTTATTCGCGATATGCTGATGCAATATGCGAAAATGTATCCTGCCCTTCCACCACATCCGGAAACACGCTCCTATGCCAGGGGTAAAATATTCTGGCAGTGTTTAAATGATGCCAACTGGCTGGTTTACATGAGCCAGGCTTACGATTGTATTTATGACTGGCTGAAACCGGACGAACGGAATGTTCTCGAACATGATCTATTCAAACCTTTTGCCGATTACCTGTCTGTTGGCAACCCACAGTTTTTTAACCGTATCCATAACCACAGTACCTGGGGTATTGCAGGCGTTGGCATGATCGGCCTGGTAATGAACGACCAGGAACTAATTGACAGGGCTTTATATGGATTGAAAGAAGATAATATTGATAAGGATAAGAAAGATAATGACGGTGGCTTAATTAAAATGCCGGGGCAGACTGGTGCCGGCTTTTTTATTCAACTTGATTACCTGTTTTCTCCGGATGGCTATTATACCGAAGGAGCTTACTATCAGCGGTATGCCTTGTATCCTGTCATGCTGTTTGCCGAATCACTCGAGAATTGTCGCCCTGACCTCAAAATATTTGATTACCGCAATCATATTCTCTCCAAATCTCTCTTTGCCATTTTAAATATGACGGATTCGGAAGGGCAGTTCTTCCCGATTAACGATGCGCAGAAAGGAATGTCTTATTTATCGGGTGAGCTGGTCTCAGCCGTTGATATTGTTTACCACTTTTGTGGAAAGGATCCTGCACTTCTATCCATTGCCAAAAAGCAAAACAGGGTGTTGCTTGATAACACTGGCTTATCAGTAGCAAAAGGCTTATCGCGGGGATTGGAAAAGCCGTTCATTAAGAAATCAATTGAGTTGAAAGACGGTCCGAAAGGAGACCAGGGTGGAGTAGGAATCATCCGCACAGGCATGCCGGAAGACGAATTATGCCTGGTGATGAAATACACTTCGCAGGGAATGGGACATGGTCATTTCGACAAGCTATCTTTTTCTATGTACGACAAAGGAAAGGAAGTGATCCAGGATTATGGCGTTGCACGGTATGTAAATATCAATCAGAAATATGGCGGCGGATATCTTCCCGAAAATAACACATGGGCCAAACAAACCGTAGCGCACAACACTCTGGTTGTGAATGAAACTTCTGATTATAAGGGTGATTCTGAAACCGGGAACAAATGCCATTCCGATCCATACTTTTTTAATGTGACTGGTAAGGGCATACAGATCATGAGTGCGAAAGATACTACTGCGTATCCGGGAGTAAGTATGCACCGTACAATGGCTGTCATTGAAGATAAGGCCTTTGAAAAACCGCTGGTTATTGATATTTGCAGCGTTCAATCCGAAAAGGAAAACCAGTACGACCTCCCATACTATTTCATGGGACAGGTGATGAATACTAATTTTAAATATACTGTTCCTGATATGCTTTCACCTTTAGGCAATGCATACGGGTATCAGCATTTATGGAAAACAGGTGAAGGAAACACCGCTGACAAGACTGCACAACTGAACTGGTTCTCCAACGAACGCTTTTATACACTTACAACGTTGGTTTCTCCTGACGATCAGTTGCTGTTTACACAAATAGGAGCTGAAGATTCTGCGTTTAACCTTCGTCATGACCAGGGATTTATGATCAGGAAACCCAGGGAGAAAGATGCATTATTTGTTTCTGTTATCGAATCGCACGGGCACTATGACCCGGTGAATGAGATTGCAACAAACTCGTATGCCGGCATCACTGACCTTAACCTGCTGATTAACAATAAAAAATACACTCTGATTTCATTTGGCGATAAAGCAGGAAATAGATGGACACTGTCAATATCCAATGAAGATGCATTAGCTGGAACAAATCATACTATTGAATTGAACGGAAAAACGTATACCTGGACAGGGCCATTTAAGCTAACGAACAATGAATAAGACAATATACAATAGATCATTTATTCGCCGGTTTATTGTACTTGTGTTGAGTTTCGGTCCGGGCATTTTTGCTATTGGGTACACTATTGGAACCGGAAGTGTCACTTCCATGATTGTGGCCGGAAGCACTTATGGAATGCAACTGCTTTGGGTGCTTTTGCTTAGTTGTCTCTTCTCAGGCATATTAATGTTTACATATGGAAACTACACCCTGGTATCCGGCGAAACAGCTCTTTACAGTTTCAAAAAGCATATAAAAGGTGGCAGACTACTTGCCATATTAATTATAATCGGGATTTCGTTCGGACAATGGAATTCGTTGATGGGAATATTGGGCATTTCGTCAAATCTCATTTTCGAGCTGTTTTCAATCTATTTCCCACAGATAAATGGCTATAAATACGAGTCAGTTTTAATTATTGCTATAGTTGTCATTGTAATAATGTACTCACTTTTATTGGTTGGTAAATACAGTTTCTTTGAAAAGATCCTGGTCATTTTTGTTACCATTATGGGGCTCTCTTTTCTCGTCTCCCTGTTTCTTGTTTTTCCGCTTCCAATTGACGTGGTAAAAGGCCTGGTACCTTCCATTCCCAATGTTGAAGGTGGCAAAATGATGGTTGCGGCTTTTGTAGGCACCACCATGGCTGCAGCAACATTTTTATCACGTTCATTATTTGTAAAGGGTAAAGGATGGACCATCGAAAACATAAAGGAGCAGAAGAAAGATTCTGTGATTGCAGCCCTGTTAATTTTCATGATCAGCGGAACAATTATGGCTGTTGCCTGCGGAGCTCTGTTTCACCAGGGGAAACCCGTTACGCATGTGCTCGATATGGTAAATACCCTGGAACCCATTGCCGGGAAGTTTGCACTCATACTTTTCTTTTTCGGTACTCTGAGCGCCGGGTTATCTTCTATCTTTCCTTGTCTGCTTATTGCCCCGCTCCTGCTTGCCGATTACCAGTCAGGGAAGCTCGATACGAATTCACGCCAGTTTCGGATAATTACCGCGGTAGCAGCCATAGTGGCTCTAATCGTACCGGTATTCGGAGCAAATCCAATCCAGATGCAAATCTTATCACAGGTTTTTAATGTCTTTGTTTTACCCATTGTAGTTCTGGGTATTATCCTGCTGGTGAATAACAAAACATTGATGGGAAAATATAAAACCGGCGTCTGGATAAATATCGGGTTATATTCAGCCCTTTTATTCTCATTGCTTATCTCATATAACGGAGTTGTTGCATTAATAGAATATCTTTAAACCACACCATACTATGAATTAGAAACTGTGTCAGGTTTACAAAATGATATTACATAAACAAAAATTGTTAAAATGAAAGTTGTAACATTTGGCGAAATCATGTTGCGTTTGGCAACTCCCGGGTATTTACGGTTTAACCAGACAGATAGTTTCTCAGCTACCTTTGGCGGCGGCGAGGCCAATGTCGCCGTATCTCTTGCCAACTATGGTATCCCTGTTGATTTTGTGACCCGGCTGCCTGAAAACGATATTGCCCGGGCCTGCATAAGCGATTTACGTAAATTTGGAGTAGGTGTTGATCATATAATTTACGGAGGCGGGCGTATTGGCATCTATTTTCTGGAGACAGGTGCTGTAAGTCGCGGCAGTAAAGTAGTTTACGACCGTGCTAATTCAGCCGTTTCGGAAATAAAACCGGGAATGATAGACTGGGATAAAGTATTTGAAGGTGTTACCTGGTTCCACTGGACAGGCATAACACCAGCCATATCACAGGGGGCTGCCGATGTTTGCCTGGAAGGGATTAAGAAAGCGAACGAAAAAGGAATCACTGTCTCGTGCGATCTGAACTACCGCAAGAACCTATGGAATTATGGCAAAAAGGCCGGCGAAGTGATGCCAACACTGGTTGCCGGAACGGAAATTATTCTGGGAAACGAAGAAGATGCCGGACAAGTGCTTGGGATCAAACCGGAAGGACTGGATGTTACCAGCGGCCATGTGGAAGCCGCAGCCTACAAATCGGTTTCTGAGCAGATTATGGCCAGATTCCCGCGCTGTAAAAAGGTAATTACCACGTTGCGTGGTTCTATCAATGCAAATCACAACAGCTGGTCAGGAGTACTCTGGGACGGGAAAACCTTATATGAAGCACCAACATACCAGATTACAAATATTGTAGACCGTGTGGGTGGCGGCGATTCATTCATGGGTGGCCTGATCTACGGCCTGCTCACCTTTCCCGGTGATGATCAGATAGCGCTGAACTTCGCTGTTGCAGCGTCATGCCTTAAGCATACCATTTATGGCGACTACAACAGGGTAAGCACCGAAGAAGTATTAAAATTAATGGAAGGAGATGCCTCCGGCCGTGTCTCACGATAATTGCTGAAATATGAAACCCATCTCAAAAGCTGAAGTAGTATTAAAAATGATAGAATCCGGATTGGTTCCGGTTTTCTATCATCCAGATCCGGATATCTGTAAAAACGTGTTAAAAGCATGTTATGATGGCGGTTTACGTGTATTTGAGTTTACCAATCGCGCCGATTTTGCACACGAAATATTTTCGGAGTTAAGCAAGTATGCCAGGGCCGAATTACCTGGCATGCTGTTAGGCGCCGGATCGATTATCGATGCAGGTACAGCAGCTATTTATATACAAGCCGGGGCCAGGTTTATTGTTTCTCCGGCACTTGTTCCCGAAATGGCTGTTGTATGTAATCGCCGCAATATCATGTGGGCACCGGGCTGTGGCACATTAACTGAAATTGTCCGGGCACAGGAACTGGGTGCAGATATTGTAAAAATATTTCCCGGCGCACAGGTTGGCGGGCCTCCATTTGTAAAAGCTGTATTGGGACCTATGCCATGGAGCTTGATTATGCCGACAGGAGGCGTTTCTCCCGATAAAGAAAACTTAAAAGAATGGTTCGGATCCGGTGTCTCATGTGTTGGAATGGGGTCGAACCTCTTCCCAAAAGAATGGCTGGCACAAGGTGAATTCGGAAAAATCACTGAGCTTATCAGCAATACACTATCAATAATCAAGGAGCTGCAATCTGTTTAACTGGCTTTACAACTGACCTTAATCACCGCAATTTCTGCTTGAGCTTTGAATGCCGCAGTGTGTTTCTTTCTACTCTCTTTCATGCTGGATAAATTTAATCGCTTGCTTTAAACTTAACCAGTGGCATGTATTTTAGAGGTATAATATTCACCAGTGTTACCTTACAACCAATCCATTAATGACTTTCTGAATCTATTGAAAGATTACGGGTTATTCTATCTATGTTTTTTTTAATTTCGGGAACATAAAGCGAAACAACCATGTCAGATTTTGATTTGCTCATCAGTGAGCTTGAGAAATTCCGTGATGCCCGCGACTGGCAAAAGTTCCATAACTCCAAAGACCTCGCCGTAGCAATAGCCATAGAAGCAGCGGAACTGAATGAACTGTTCCTCTGGAAAACAGTGGAGGAGTCGGAGAAGGTCAATCGCGATAAACTACGTGAAGAACTGGCCGACGTGCTCGCCTATACCCTCATGCTGGCAGGCAAACATGGATTCGACATCAAAGATATGGTCCTGGAAAAGATCCGCAAGAACAATGAAAAATACCCTGTTCACAAGTCAAAAGGCACTGCCAAAAAATATAATGAGCTGTAACCATACTTATCTGCCAGAGATCTTCTGTATTAACCCCTGATTCAATAACCGCTAAAAAACAACAGGAAACATCTCTTATCATGAAAAGACCAGCCATAGTTTTGATCCTGCTGAATCTGTTTGCCGGTATCTCATTCTCTCAGTAACCTCAAAATGGGTACGAATTAATTGAGCAGATGTACAATGCAAACAAATCAACCTGGTAATCTGCATCATCCCAAAAACTCAACAATAAATGAAAAATCTTTTGTATCCCACATTTCTGATCGTTGCATTATCAATCACTGCATGTCTGTCAGACAATAAGGAATCGGGTGAGTCGCCTGTAATCCGGGGCGATTACTTTGGCCAGGTGCCTCCGGGTGACAGCGCCAGGCTCTTCGGACCAGACGCCATCTCAACGGGCATTAATGACCGCGATTTCGCCATCTCGCCTGACGGTAACGAGATCTTCTTCAGCCGCGAGGCGGGTAACTTCAGGTACTCAACCATTTTCCACACTCAGAGGACTGATGATATATGGTCATTCCCCGAGGTCTTTGAATACTGCACCAACCCCGGATACAAGTATATTGAACCACACCTCTCTCCTGACGGTAACGAGATCTTCTTCATCTCGACTATGCCAGCAGACTCTGCATCAACAGGCAACGAAGATATCTGGGTGTGCACAAAAACTGAAGGTAAATGGTCGGAGCCCCAAAACCTTGGCCTCCCTGTAAATACAAAGAGTAAAGAGTTTTATCCATCCGTAACAGTTGATGGCACCATTTACTACACACACCTGGATACCATCGCCAACGAAGAGTTCATCTATCGCTCAAAGCTGGTTAACGGCGCATACCAGGTACCCGAAAAGTTGGGACCGAATGTAAACATCGGAAGAGCCAGGTACAACGCGTTCGTTGCCGTCAATGAAACTTACATCATTATCCCGGCATACGGCATGCCCGACAGCTATGGCGCTACTGATTACTATATCTCATTCCGCGACAGCCTCGATAACTGGAGCCAGCCGATAAACATGGGCCCTGAAATCAATACCGCCTACTCCAGGGAGTGGTCAGCATCAGTCTCCACGGACGGCAAGTACCTGTTCTTCATGTCCGACAGGATGGGAGGCCCCAGCCTGGAACAGCTAAGTGCTGAGTCGTTGCAAAAATTCCACAACTCGCCGCAGAATGGCAGCACTGATATTTACTGGATCAGCACCACGGTAATTGACAAGATGAGAGAAAAAGCCAGGTTCTGAGCCATATTAAAGTAATCCCCGGCTCAGCTGCGCAGGGAAAAGGAGGTGCTTGTATAACACATACAAAAGCCAATTTTATTTCGAAGATATTATTTACTTTGATCTGCTGTTGTGCATGATTTTTAATCGGGCAAGAAACAAATTCAGAATCTTCCCGTAAAAGCACCATAGCCCATTAAAAATTAAAAATTGTTTTATAGCACAAGGGGGCCTGAAACAGTTCCCATTATTGATATGTATTTTCGGCTTCCTGAAAAATATGTGGATATGATCCTTTATCCAGTAGGGGTACCTAAACCTTGCCGGATAGCAAGAGAGGGAAATGACAGAGGCAGGCTTTCTTTTAAAGTTCCGTCAAAAAAATTCATCGTTAATTATCAAGAATAACATATTTGATTATTATTATGTTTTATGAAAAAACCCATTTGTTTCTTAGTTCTGATGCTGTTAAGTGCATCCCTGATATTTGGCCAGGCCAATAACGGAATACTTAAAATCTTCTCAGACGAACCTGTAATTGTATATGTCGATCAGGTTCAAACTCCTAATTACTCAGAAATTTCATTGGTGGCAGGAACTCACTATGTAAAAGCCATCAACGCAGATGAGGTGAAAATCTATAGCGAGATTGTTACTGTAGTTGCCAATCAGGTAACATCGATTTTTATTGAATCTCCTAAACCCGAGCCGGTAATATCACAGCCGGTACCAGTTAAAATTGATGAACCAACTCCTGTTGCAGAAACTCCTAAACCAAGAAATGACATTTACATCGGTCAAATTGAAGGTTTACTGCCATCAGATATGGACGGAGCATTTGGAATTAAATTTGGTATGCCTGAAGCCAGCGTTGATCAAATACTGAGTCCGGCCGCGGCTCAGTCTAAAAAGTCAGGCAGATTTAATAACTACGCCATATCTACTTCTGAAGGATACTGTATTTTGGAAACCCGTTTTATAGATTCCAGACTTTTCGACCTTGTTGTCGGATATACAACAATGTATCAAGCGAATTCCAAAATAAAACTTAATAAAAATGAACTTCCATTTGATGCATTTAACAAAATGTATTCCACGTTAGTATCTCATTACGGTGAACCGACTACTGTTACCCGAAAATTTATCGATGGCTACGCTGAAAATGACGGCAAATTATTAGAAGCATTAAAGAAGAAAAAAGCAATGATATATTATAGATGGGTACACCCTGAAACTGGAAACAGCATTGTACTTACCCTGGCATACACATCTGCCCCGATTGTTGCAATGGCTTATACATCCGGATCTTTGGAAAAAGAGGCTAAATCCCAGAGCCTGGTGGTCAATGACTATAATTACGGGAAATCATTCGAAGAAAACTATTTCAAAAAATAATCCTTATAAATATGAAGACAAAATCTATTTTGAGTATCCTGGTACTCATGTTTTTCTCGCTCACTGCATTCGCTCAGAACACTGGAACTCTGAAAATCTTTTCTGAGGAGGCTGTTATCGTTTATGTTGACCAGGTTCAGCAGCCATCTTATGATGCTATTACACTAAGTGTAGGTACGCACTATGTCAAAGTTCTCAATAAAAACGAAGAAAGAATTTACAATGAAATAGTAACAATAGTTGCCAACCAGGTAACCTCTGTTCTCATTGAAACTGATAAAGCTGCCGCGCCCACTGGCAATCAATCAGCTAATAAGCCGGTATCAACTGGTAAAGGTACAGGTAGTATTAATATTTTTTCTGAATTCACCGGAACCTCAGTATATCTTAATGAAAATAAACAAGGCACTGATATCAAAACAATAAATTCGGTTCCTGTCGGTAATCATTATTTGAAAATAATGAAAGATGGTGTCAGCATTTTTGCAGAACTCATAACTGTAACTGACGGACAAACCACAACTATT
>Ga0307376_10005546_pt1 | contig 11342 bp, 8 predicted proteins | sample TR2MG_FD_202536 | JGI IMG/M metagenome (GOLD analysis project Ga0307376, IMG submission 202536) | Soil microbial communities from Risofladan, Vaasa, Finland - TR-2 | ecosystem: Environmental > Terrestrial > Soil > Coastal area > Acid sulfate soil | place: Finland: Risofladan, Vaasa | collected... | reverse complement strand
CCAGATTTTGTTGTAGCATGGGAACTTAGTCAAAAAGAAGATTCTGGCTTTGGATCATCAAGTTTAGAAGATCCTGAAATTGTAGAAGATATTGAGAAAAATCCAACTACTTTTATTCATACAGAAAAAATTACATCAAAAATAATAGAACAGGAAGATGCAAGGAGGGTTATTGTGCAAGAACCAGAAACTATAACAATTAACGATCCGATTGAAATTCACTGGTATGGACATTTTACTTCATATTCTGGCTTTAGTCGTATGAATAGAGCAATGGTCTTTGGATTAGCAAACCGTAACGTAAAAGTTAAAGTCGATATGCAAAGATGTGCTATAGACGTTAACCAAACAACATACAACGAATTAAAACGACTTGAATCAACAGAAGTAAGTCCTTCTGCTCCAAAGATATATGGAGCAACAGTTCCTCTTAGTATGTGTCATGGTGGTAAAAAAATACTTTATACTATGATAGAAAACGATGAAACATTACATCCTGATTATGTAGGAAAGCTTAATTTATTTGATGAAATATGGGTCCCCACTCACCATGGAGAAAAAATGTTCAAAAAGAATGGCGTAAGACCTAGAATTATAGTTATGCCACTAGGAGTAGAAATATCAAGATATCATTCCAAAGTAGAACCTTTTAATATGGGAGATGTTTGCTCTTTTAGATTTATAAGTGTATTTAAATGGGGATTTAGAAAAGGATATGACATTTTATTAAAGGCTTATATGGAAGAATTTTCATCTCAAGACGATGTAAGTTTAATTCTTGTTTCACGAAGCGATACAGATAATAACCCTAATCGTATAGCTGAGGATTTCAAGGCAATAAGAATGGGAATAGATAAAAAAGACGAAGATTTGCCTCATGTTTCGTTATATGATAAAAATATACCAGAAAAAGATATGCCATCTATATATAAAGCTGGTAACGCTTTTGTCCTTATATCCCGTGGTGAGGGTTATTGCTTGACCATAGCGGAAGCAGCATCATGCGGATTACCAGTTATTGCCGCTAATTGTTCAGGGCCAACAGATTATTTAACAGAAGAAAATTCATATTTAGTAAATCCAGACGGCTTTATAAAAGCATCAGTTAATGGACAATTATCTAAACTCGCTAAACATTGTTATTTTTATGAAAATCAAATATTTCCTGATTTTGGACCAATTGCAATTGAAAAAACGAAAGAACATATGAGATATGTATATGAAAACTATGACAAATCATTAAAAAAAGCAGCGATATTGCAAAAAGATATTAGATCGAATTACTCTTGGGAAAAATCAGTTGGGAAAGTTTATGACAGAATAAGAGAAATTGTTTAAAAATTAAGGAGAAAAAACATGGATGTTTCAATAAAATGTCAATTATCACTTAGTAAAAAACTAAGAGCACTAATTAAAGAAGGGGAAACTAGAATTACTTTGATTGCTAATTCTATAACAGATGGAAAAGGAGATGCTAATCTAATTATTTCTTCAAACAAACCAATTAATAAAAATACTTTGGATTTCCTAGGTAAAGAAACTAGTATTATTTTGGTTCCAATGGAAATGTCTGATGTAACAATAGATACTAACATGGTTGGTGCTATATTCTCTAAAAATATCCCACAAAAGACATCTAAAGTTTCAAGATCCCCTATTGATAAAATTGCTACATATGAAGAGCCAGAAGAAGGCGAAGAAGCTTTTTCAATTAAAACAAAAGAAGAAATTGAAGAAGAGATTCCAGAACCACTAAAAATAACAAAAGATGCTAATTTTAAGAGATATATTGATACTTTGGATAAATTGGAAGAAGCGGTAAAAGAAGCGTCTAAAAAAGTATGTAATATTGACCCAGATGCCTATGAAGATAAACGTAAGCGAGCCGAAGCTATTGAATTAAGAGAAAAAGCGGAATCTATTGATACAGATGCATATATTGTAAATGATAAATGTGCTACTTTGTCTATCAACGATTTGGGAATTAACTTAATTCTTAATATGCCATATAATTTAGCTAATATCTCTGCCAAACGTATAATGGGAAGTAGAGACTTGAAAGCCATGTTTAAGGCTAATTTGGTTAAATTTATAAAACCTAATGATATTAGTAAATATGTTAATCTTGCTGAACGTTCAGTTGAAAAACCAACTTTAGATGTCTATAGTAGCCCTGAAGAAGCAGAAGAGCAAATGGAAAGAGCGGGAATGAATGTGGAAAAAATAGACATCGGAGGAGAAGATCTATTTAGACCAACAGAAAACCAAACACTATTAACTAATTTAACTTCTCGTCCTCGTCCATCAAATATAGGTGGAGTTGTAAAAACAACACATGGAAATACTATGTCTGGAACAACCAGAAATATTTCACAAGACCAACAGGTTAATTCTAAGGGACTAAAGACCATTAAAAGAACAGGATTAAGCTATTAAATCTAAAAAAGGATAAAGTCTATTTTTTCTTGAAGTAATAAAAAGATTACTTAGAAACTATATTACCATAGCGAGGAGAAAAAATGGCTATTAAATATTTCCCAAATTCCAATTACAGAGTTCCAGCTGCTATTGACAGAGTAATGGCAAAAAGATCTGTAAAATTGTTACGTGGTTCCGCAAATGTTGCCGCAACTGGACTTGATACATATGTAAGTGCTAATGGAGACTGGCAAGTTAATTCAATAAGATTTAACTTTAGTAACACAGCGTCTAGAAACTATAGCGTTGATGTGGCTAGCGGCGTTAAAGTTATTCAAGGAGTTAATGATTCACTTTGGTTTCATACTCCTACAACATTATGGCAGAAAATTACACTGAGTCCATCATTCTATACAGGAACAACATTAGCTACTGAACTACAAACTAAACTAAATGCCAATACTGTTTATTCTGCCGCAGGATTAACTTTTACAGTATCTTATAATGCCGATACGGGATTATTTACAATTACCCCAAGCTCAGGAACAATTAAATATATCCAATTAAATACTACACAGCCACTTTCTTCAAGAGATAGTAAGGGTGGTCATCTATTAGGATTAAATACAACAACTGCATTTGCAGCTAATGTTACATCTGATGTGAGTCAATTTGGACTTAATAATGAGGCATGGATTATTGATGAATCAGCAAGTGTGGTTACAGAACATTTTAATGACGACATCCATATTCTTTCTGTCGATCAGGCTTTACATTTAGCTTCAAACACTGCCAACACAACTATTACATATGAAGTTGCATATGAGGAGATGGTATAAAATGAAAATACATCAAATATCAGAATGCTCATCTTGTAAAACCAAAAATCCAGGCTATACTATGATGAAAAAAGACAAAACACATTCTGGCAAAATGGATACGCAGCTTTTTCCAGAGGCAGAAAACACTAAATTCGACAGAAATATAGTTAAAAAAAATAGAGAGAAAAAAAGTCACTCATTTAATTTGTCAGAATTTAAAAAAATATCGTCAATATTTGGTCCTGAAGCCTATGAATATTATGGTAGCGACAATTTCAAAAATTCATTCGGAGAAGAAATTCAAACTGGGATAATAATAGATAATAAACCAGTTTCTATACAACTTAGTTTAAGTGGAGACGAACCTACTGTGCTAATCCTATTAGATAATCAAGTTGAAGCAATATATACCGATGGAGATGGAATTAAAGTAGTTTCTACAAAAAATTTAGAAAAATTTCAGCCCTATTTACAAGATTTAGAAAATAAAGCTAAAACTTTGTTTGGTGGAACTAAACAAAGTAGTTCTATTAAAAAGAATATAGTCAAATCTAATATAAAACATAAAAATATTCATGCTCAAATGAACGATGTTTTAAAACTAGAGTCAGAAGACGAGGATTATGCCTCAGATATGCTTTCACAAATAGTAAATAAAGCTATACAAGGAGATGTAAAACAGCAACAGTTTTTGTCCGATTTATGGGATGGAGAAAACTGGGATTCTATTTTGAAAAAAGTCCAAACAGAGGGAAGCGTATGGTATGTATGGTGGATGGATGGCGTTAGAAAGCTTCTTTCCCAACTTGATACCGATGATGCAGAGTTCCCACAACCAGATTCAAGCGCAAAATCTATTAATAGAACCATTGAGGCTAAGAAAAAGAAAAAGAAAAAGAAAAAATGGGACCCTAATCCTTGGGCAGTTTGCCATACAACAGTAAATAAAGATAAAAATCCAGAGAAATATGAACGATGTGTAATGAAAGTAAAAAAACAACAAGCCTTCAATCTTAATAAATTCTTAAAAAATGCTAATCTTGAACATCTATCTACAGAAATTCAAACTCTTTGGAGCGATAGTCAAATTGTTCAAGCTATTAAAGCATTAGGAGAGGAAAATATTGCTGGTTTTAGAGGAGTTGCTGAAGCAGATGTCGTTTCTATTTTAGTTATGGCCGAAGAATATGAATTAATAGATATTAAAAATTGGCTGTCAATGAATGTCGGAGGATCTAATAAAAAACAAAATAAAACTGCACAAGGTAATCACGGAAACGAAATATCATCATTCGCCCCAACAGAAACAAAAAAACAAAAATGCCTTTATTGCAATAAACCAACTGTCGCAGAATCAGAACTTTGTGACACTTGCTGGTCAATTCAAGGATATTTTGAAAACCCAGAAATAACATCTGATAAGGCATATATTAAAAGACTTACTGAATTAAAAGATCCAAAATTAGTAGAAAAAATTAGACAAATAGTTAAACGAAAAACAAAAAACAATAATTCCTAACAAAAACAATAATTCCTAACATATAAAAAATATGTCTATTCAAACTAGAACAACAGCTTTACAAAATGAAATAGTCCGTCTCTATTGCTACTTTAATAGAGATGGCTCTATGGCTAATCCTTTTGGTCAACCATTAATAGAAATTATAGACTCTGATGGAGTAACAGTATTAGATACTGTTAATGCCGCAATAGAAAATACTGGAGTGTTTTATGCCGACTGGTATGTTCCTAAAAATTTACCACTAGGAGATTATTACGATAGATGGACATACCAATGGGATAGTTCTTCAGGCGCAGAAGAACAAACAATGATCTTCAGCGTTCATACTTTTGATTCATATATTAACTTTATTAGTAGAGGTATTAGTACTAAAGTATCTAATAGAGCAAGTCAGCTTTTAACAGACCTTGCTAATGATTTTATTTATGAAGCACAACATATTCCAGTTTATTTTGAACAGGGGCATAGACTTCAACAGGAAAATCAAGCAAAAAGAGTAAAAAATTACTATTATTTCGTCTTAGATAAATCCTATGACGCTGAAGAAGGGGCAATTTATTTCAATAATGGACAAAGATATACTGTGTTCTCTACTATTGAAGAATCAAGCTCTTCTTCTAACCCAGAATCATCAGATAATACAACTAGTTCTAGTAGTTCTAGCATTACTTCTAATTCATCTACTAGCTCTAGTAGCTCATTCTATTCTAGTTCTTCTACATCTAATGCTGTTATAACAACTACCACAACAACATACCACCCACAAGTAATTTTAACGTGCGTCGGTACTGGAGACCCAACATCTAATGGAACTTTACTTAAAGTGTCTGGCGAAGGTAGTTCTACTATAACCTTTACAAGCGTTTCAAAAAAAGGAGCTAAACTTTCAACAGTTTATGGATTCGCATATAGAAACTGGCAACAAGATCCAAAACCATTAGTGTTTTTAAATAAAAGAAAAACTGATGATGGATGGCATGTAGATTATGACGGTAAAATATACTGGGATTCTTTAATGGCTCCCGAAGATTCCGTAAATATTAATTATCAATTTGCATATTTTAGCAAAGAGGAAATGCTTTCATTCTTGATGTTAGGTTTAAAGGCTATGAATTCTATCCCACCTGCTAGCGAAATGTATTCTTCTTTAGAACAAGCACCTTCAATTTGGGATTATGGTATCATTTTATGGGCTGCTATTACTGCCTTGAAACGTCTAATCTTTGGATGGTCTTTCCAAGAAAAACGTATCGTTTATGGTAGACCAGAAGAAGCACAACAAGCTTTAGCACTCTGGCAAGACCTTTATAAATCATATCAGGAAATATGGATAGAATCTGCTAAAAATGTCAAAACACGTAAATTGCCCGGTATGCTAATAAACGTAACACCCGAATTTACATTGCCAGGTGGGAGGAGCAGATGGTTTCGATATTTGTTCAAATCTGGGGCGTAATCTGTTGGTAATCAGTAACTTACAAAGCAATTTGTTTTTGATACTCTTTTGCTATTAGACTAAGTACATATAAATCTTCTTTTACTTTGTACATCAAATTTGGATGTAAGTGTTTTTTGATTATATGAATAAGCTTAATTGATTCTTCTGTAGAAAATACTATTTGTGGTTTATTGATATCATTACCTTTGAACTTAACTTCTGACATAATACCAAATCTCTTATAAATTGCTTTGGAAAGCAATTTATTATCTACTTCGGAAAATGATTCTGAACATATTTTACAAGATGGCAAACTACCGATAGACGACTTAAATCCATTTCTATATTTCCAATCGGTAGTTCCATCATCCATAAACCATATTGCCATCACCAAATCATTTAACATATCAGTGATATTATCTGGAATAACTTTTTGGTTTTTCTGGTCTATTTTTTTATAGAATGTTTTTCTAAGATCGTGTAAAAAACTATGTGTAACTGTTCTAAATTGATGTGTTTTTATTAGAGTACCATATCTGCCATCTATTGCCTCATAATATGACCAAGATTTAGTAGTTGTTATACTTTTTAGGAAAGATGATTTCCATTGTAAATATTCTAATTGTTCAGGACTATGCTTTTCTGTAAAATATCCATCAGGATCAATATATCCATCTCCTAATAGCGATCCAATAATAACATCTTTAGCCTCTTGGCTTAGTGGTACTTCATTTTGCAATCTTTTTTGGTAAGTTGCCCCTTTACGTTTGATGCCATAGTATTCTCTTAAATAGGTAATATGTTCTCTTGGTATATTATGAGAACGACCTATTTCATCTAGTGGTATTCCCTTATTATATTCTTCTATAAATTGCTCTTTAGAGAGGGTTATTTTACCTTTAGAGAGGTAAGAATAGAAGGCCATAAGGTGTTTGGAATAGGATTTACAGAGTTCTTGTAGGGATTTACCTTGGGATATTAAGGTTTTGAATTGGTCAAATGATATATGCTCTCTAGTTCTATGGGCTGGTATGGCAAGGTTATTATTAATTTGGGTTGGTATATCATTTTTAACAAAGCCTTCTAGTATCTTTTTTCTACCATTTTCTAGTTTAGTTTTGGATATTTTTTCTATTGTTTCTTCTGATATTTCTTTCATTTTTATCTCCTTTATATTATGGATTTACCAGAGTATTATACAATAAAATAAACAGAATATAAGAAGAATAGTTACAGACAGGTAAAATCAATATTTTCATAGAATAAGTAATATATGAAAATATGGAAAATAGCACATATAAATATTTATAGTCAAGAAGACCAAGAAATTGATAATACTATCAGTGAGCAAGAACTTATTGAAATAGAAAATTTGGAAGAAATGGAAGATGTTTTGACGCCTGTAGAACCAGAAATAGAATATAAATCATATCGTGAAATACGTAAAGAAAAGTTCTTATCTCATCAACAAGATATTTTGAAAGATTTTAAGGATGGTATGTTGCCGTATGAACTTTCTGATAAATATTCTGCTGCTAAATCATCGATTACTTCCATGCTGAAATTATTATTAGGTCGGAAACGGTATTTGCATAAAGTTTATAGAAATTTTTCTAAGCGCATGAAAATTGTTCATGCTGTTAGTCCGGAGGCATTACAACAAACCATTAAGATGTTTAGAGATGGCAAAGATCTACGTGAGATATATGAAACAACTGGAGTAACACTGGAGAGAATACGAACGTTATTGATAAAGAAATGGGGGGCGGAAAGATATCAAACTGAACTTCAGAAAAGAAGAGACAAAATTAGAATTGATAAAAAAAATCAATCTCCTATTCCGCTCGAAACTTTACAACAAGCTTTTCAAATGTTTCAGGACTGTAAAACAGCTAAAGAAATTTATGACACCACATCGTTGACATGGGGCAAACTAAAAGATGCATTTATTGATCGGTGGGGAGAGGAGAAATGGGATAAAGAAACGGGGAAACGCAGAATTAAAGCAATTGAAGAAAGAAGACAGAAAAGAGAGCCATTTACAATAACTCCTGAATTAGGACAACAAATCTTAAAACTTTTCAAGTCTTACATGTCTATTACAAATATTAAGAATCAATTAAAAATCCATTATGTACCTTATTTAAGTGTCATACAAACAAGTGATATGATTAGAGACTATTTGAAATCTCAACTTACCGAAGCGGAATATAATCGTATACAATATATAATCACGGAGAATAGTAGAAAAAAATTCAACACTGCGCCAACAGAATCCGATAAAGCAAGAAGAGATTATTTTTCAATTAGAAGACAACTATATGATCAAGTTGTTGATAAGTATTATAATCAAAAAGTATCAACTAATGATATTTCTGTTGAATTTAATTTAGATCCATTTGTTGTTGTAAAATTTCTAGAGGAGGTTGAAAAAGATCCATTGATGAGAAATATTATAAAGAAAAGGAAAGTGCAGGGCTAAAGGCTATTTAATGCAAATATGAAAATATATGAAAATATGGAAAATAGCAAAATATACAGATTATGACTGGTCTCGTGTTAATTGGGAAAAAAACAATACAATAATTTCAGAGCAAACCGGTGCCCCATTAAATATCGTGCAATATGTTAGGCGTATAAAATCTCCAGACGAATATTATGATTTAAGGCAAAGAGATTGGTCAAAAAGTGATGAAGAAATAGCACAAGAAACAGGATGGAGTTTGCGGAGGGTAAAAACACTAAGAACTATGTACGCCCTGACGTATGAAACCGGCAAGCCTTATGATAAAGATGAAGGTAAACCAATGAGTGGATATGATCCTCGTGGACAGGGACAGTGGAATACTCAATTAGATAAACTTTTTGGATTAGCACAAGTTAATGAAGATTTAGAAAAACCAGTTTTATTTTGGGAAAGATATGATGGAGTAAGAAAGGGACGGACACTAGTAGAAATTTTTAAGAATCCAGATAATTTAACAATAAGAAGGATACGTCGTTCTCAGGGATATGGTTATGAAATAGCGGTTTTAGTTACAAAAAACAATACATATGCATTTAGAAGGGATTTGGAATTACATCGTAACGTTGCTAGAAAATTAGGATTAAGTGAATATGTTGGGGTTTTATTGGGTGAGGGTTATGCTATGATTACGGATGCGACAGTAGAATCATTAAGACACACTAAAGAGGCGGCAAGAATGGTTAGAGAAGCATTTCCTGATATTATAGAAATTAGTTATTTTGATGAAGCAATAGTTGGAGATTGGGAAGAAATAGAAGAATATGAAAATATGGAAAATACATAAGACATCCCAGCGGATGTTTAATGCTTTGGGTCTAGAAAAAAATATATTTGAAAGAATTATTAGTGAATTTTCTTCTATTGATGGGCCACTGGAATCTAGTATAGATATACCTACTATTGAAATAACAGTTGGTGGTTTTTTGAGAGATATATATTCTGTCCACGGTTTATTTAATTTTATAGGTAGGATTAATCCAGAGACCACTTTAAGAATTCAATTAAAAGTTTTGATTGGTATGGGTAAAAAACACATGAGTGGCGGTAGTTTTGCTTATAACTTTGCTCCTACAATAAAGCTAATTTTTTTTGCAGATAATAACTTTATTAAAGATATTATTAGTCCTTCTTCTGATATAAATCAAGAATTATATAGGACTGTCTCGCATGAAGTTCAGCACCTCATAAAAGATTTTCTTATGCATACTATCGACATGAAAAGGCAACAATATCAAATTCAAAGGAAATATATATCGATAGTGGGTAATCCTAACGATCCAGATAATTATAATAAATATTTTAAACAAAAAGTAGAAATGCAAGCAACTGCGACAGAAATAGCTTCAGGATTTATTCGGATGGTAAAAAGACATCTGTTATATCAGATTAAAGAGACTAAACAACTAACTATTGCATCTGTTAAAAAACAATTGTCATCTCAGCCTAGTAAGAAAACCATCCAATTGCTTCAAAAATTTATTAAGGATCATGGTAGGTTGCCAAAAAATATAGATGAAAAAACAATAAAACAACTAACTAAAAGTGTTTTTGCAAACTATATGCAATTAAGGCAAGAGTTATATATGAAAATTAAAAGCATAGGGACAAGAGCTTTAATGGAATAACACATGAAAATATGGAAAATAAGTAGTGATCAATATTATTCTTATTCGGCATGGATACTATCTAACGGAGATGTAAAAGAAGTTCCTTTTGAAGAACATGCGGCATTTGTTACAAATAATCTCTCTCTTTTTAATACCAGTAAAGAAGAAATGAAAGAAATTTATAAAACTTGTAAAGACTCATATGAGTTATTTGAACAAAAATATAAATTAGCATTTCGTTCTGGAGCAATTCGCATATATTTTGGTAATTTTACTATATTTGTTAGTGGTAAAAAGCAAGATATTGTAAGACATGCTGAAATAATTCATAGAATTTTCAAGAAACTTTCTGCTGAAATGATTGAATATGTTCCAATTAATGATAGTGACTTAAAAGAAGATTTTAGTAAAAAGAGAATTATAAGAGATCCTGGTGAATTATATTCTATATCTATGGGGAATAGAGGAAAAATATATAAGATGGCTAAAATTTTAAACATAAAAGATTTGATGCAAGAAGCATTAAAGTTTGATAGTGCAGAAGATTTTTCTAGGGCATATTCGGTAAAACAGAATTTAATAGAGAATGGAATTAATATAAACCAAGATGGGACAGTTACATTATATCATGCTACTTTACCAAAAATAGCTGAAAAAATAAAATCAGAAGGATATATTAGAGGGGGTTCAACGGCAACTGGTGGTATGACCGGATTAGCGTTGGAACCATCTGCTTTTTTTGGATGGAACCGTGATTGGGTAAAAGATGCTTGGGGAAGGAGTAGGGATGTAATAGAAATAAATGTTCCATATTGGTATATTCGTCAACCTGCAAAAAATGATCAAGAGATATATTTTGAAGGTGGGTTAAAGCGAGTTGATGATAGCAGAAACATATGGGAACCAATAAAGACTCCTAGAGACACATTTTATAGTATACTTCCTTCTTTGGATTACAATTTTGAAAATGAAGAAGAGACACTAGAAAAAATATGGGAAAAAGCTCGTG
>Ga0307376_10005545_pt1 | contig 11343 bp, 10 predicted proteins | sample TR2MG_FD_202536 | JGI IMG/M metagenome (GOLD analysis project Ga0307376, IMG submission 202536) | Soil microbial communities from Risofladan, Vaasa, Finland - TR-2 | ecosystem: Environmental > Terrestrial > Soil > Coastal area > Acid sulfate soil | place: Finland: Risofladan, Vaasa | collected... | reverse complement strand
TGCAGGAGTTGGAGGGAGATTGGGTCAGTCTGGCTGAGGTGCTTGGCGGGCTTCGGGTGCCCAAAGAGGCTGGGGCGGTCATCAAGGAAGCTGTGAAGGCAGTCAAGAAGGATCAGGAGTTGAAGCACTCCTGGCAGGCGTTGGAACTCATAGCGGCTGACTATCTGGCGGGGCACTGATGGGCTTACCACAGCCACAACCCTGGGATCGTAGCATTGAGACCCGTGAGACCCCGACGGCTTACCGTGCGTTCATGGACTATTGCCGGATGGGTCCAAGGCGCAGTTTGCGGGCACTCCTGGAGGGATACATCCTACAAGTATCCGACAACGCGCCTACAGAAAAGTCGCCTACGGTCTACTGGTACACGCTCGGAACATGGTCCAGGCGCCACGAATGGCAACGCCGGGTTCCCTACTGGGACGCGGATCAAGAGCGGCTCCGGACTGAGGAACACAACAAAGAGATAGCCGACATGAACCGCCGGCAAGCTGCGCTCGGATTGCTCGGCCAGCAAAAGGCGACGGTGAAGCTGCAAAGTCTCATCGGAAAAGAGCTGTCGAGCGCCGAGGCCACTCGCCTCATGGATGTGGCCACCAGAATTGAGCGCGTGGCCAGAGGTGAGCCGGCGACGATAGAGGGTCTCCAGCACAGCGGCCCCCACGGTGGCTCCATACCCATAACGGAGATCATAGTGAGGCGACCAGCACCCAAGGAGAAATTGGACAAGCAGGGTGAGGACGGACAGAATGCTGGCGACGGCGACGGCGACGGGGCAGGCCGCCCCTCAGCTCTGGAGGCGTGAGGGTAACAGAATCATCCTCACGCTGCATGAGGGGCAAGATGCTACCTGGGCGAGTCTGCGGCGGCTCATCTTTATGCTGGCCGGCACGCAAGGTGGCAAGGCGCTGCCGATGAACACGCCGATCCCAACGCCCAAGGGATTCAGGGAAATGGGCAGCTTGCGCGTGGGCGACGAGGTGTATGGGCAGGATGGTAGGCCATGCGTTGTGACGTTTGTTACTCCAACGCAATACGAGCATGAGATGTGTCGCGTGACGTTTGACGATGGCTCAAGCATCGTGGCGGATATGAACCATCGTTGGCTGACGCAGAATGCTCGCCAGCGCAAGAATGCGGCACGGCGAGAGGTGAGGCCTGATGAGGGCTTCAGCGTCAGGACAACGCGAGAGATCAGAGACACACTAATCGTGACGGCTCGCGATGGCAAGGCGAGACGCAATCACTCGATCGACCTACCCGAGCCGGTGCAATACCCACAGGGGGATTTGCCCATTCCGCCATATACGCTGGGGGCATGGCTGGGAGACGGCACCAGCACGGGATCTGGCATGACGAGTGCAGACCCCGAGGTGATGGAACGCATTCGCTCTGAAGGCGTGCCCGTAGGGATTGGGCGAGAGAGGGCCAATCAGGGGAGAGCGCTGACATACTACCTTGCGGCATCGAAGGCAGAGCGCACGCGAGGCGAGGACGGCCGCTACCTGTCGGATGGCCTTGTGCCCAAATTGCGTGAGTTGGGCGTGCTGGGCGACAAGCACATTCCGGAATCGTATCTGACCGCCTCGGTACATCAGCGTCTGGTGCTGCTGCAGGGCTTGATGGATACAGATGGGTTTATCGCAGAGGACGGCAGGTGTGAGTTCACATCCACGAATGAGCGATTGGCAAAGAACGTGCTAGAGCTGGCACGCAGTCTAGGGATCAAGGCGCGGATCGGTCAGGGATGGACGACGTACAATGGGAAAGACTGTGGGGCCAAGTACCGTGTGGGGTTTATGACCACGATGCCGGTGTGCAGTTTGCGGCGCAAGGCGGAGCGTCTGCCCACGGCGATACGACCGGATACTCGAAGGCGGTTCGTTGCCACAGTCGAGCCGGTAAATACGACGCCCTGCAGATGTATCGCGGTGGACGGGCCGCATCACCTGTATCTGGTTGGGCGAGACTATGTCCCGACACACAACACCTCGTTTGGCCCTTGGTGGCTGAATCGGGAGATCAATCACTGTGGGCCTGGCGACTATCTCGCGGTCACGTCTACATTCGATCTGTTCAAGCTCAAGATGCTTCCCGAGATGCGGTCTGTGTTCGAGTTCGCACTGGGCATTGGTCGGTATTGGGCAGGAGATAAGGTGATGGAGTTGCGAGACCCAGCCACGGGTGAGTTCTGGGCCAAAACCCAGAACGATCCCATGTGGGCGCGTATCATCCTTCGGTCGGCGGCCGCTCCAGGAGGACTCGAAGCTGCGACAGCCAAGGGGGCTTGGCTCGATGAGGTTGGTCAAGACGACTTTCGCGTCGAGGCCTGGGAAGCTGTCTTGCGAAGGCTCTCTCTCAATCAAGGCCGCGTCCTGGGCACCACTACCCTCTACAACCTGGGCTGGCTCAAGACGCAGATATTCGATCCCTGGAAGGCTGGGGCCAAGCACATAGACGTGATTCAGTTCGCCAGTGTCGCCAATCCGGCCTTCCCTCGTGAGGAGTTCGAGCAGGCCAGGCTGAGACTGCCCGCCTGGAAGTTCAGTATGTTCTACGAGGGCGACTATGCCCGGCCGGCCAGCCTGATCTACAAGGCCTACGAAGATCGCACGCACATGGTCCAGCCCTTCCCCATCCCTGACAACTGGCGTTGCTTTGTGGGCATCGACTACGGGGCCATAAACAACGCGCTCATCTGGGTGGCGGAGGATCCAGAGCCAGACCTCCGTGGCGAGCTGAGCTACTACATCATCGACGACCCGCTGCGGGGCAACAAGAGTACCAGGGAGCATGTCTGGGCCGCGCTGAAGCATGACCACGCTGACCAGGTCGATGGTTGGTGGGGCGGCGCGCCCTCTGAACAGCAAGAGCGATGGGATTGGGCCCAGGCAGGCATTCGGGTCCAACGGCCACCGATAGCCTCGGTCGAGCCTGGCATCGATCGGGTGATTGCCCTATTCAAGCAGCAACGCCTGTTTGTGTTCAGTACATGCACTGGCATACGGGACGAGCTCGGCACCTACGGCCGCGTGCTAGACGACAGCGGGGAGCCGACCGAGCAGATCAGGAACAAGAATGACTTTCACCGACTTGACGGTCTCAGATACGTCGTCGCAGGAATGACCCGAGTCGAGAAGAAGGCTCGGAGTTGGGAGTTGTGATTCATGGCCGAGAACCCTGATCTCGAGAAGGCTTACAAAGCTCTGATAGCGAAGCAGGCTCCGTACTCCCTGCTCTGGCACTATTACGACGGCGACCACCCGCTCGAGTATTCGACGGCACGCCTGCGAAAGATCTTCCGCAACATCAAGAGCAAGTTCATTCAGAATTGGTGTGGAGTGATCGTCGATTCGATTGTCGAGCGCCTAGAGCTGACCAGCGTCGCCGTCACTGACAACAAAGCACTCTCTAAGGAGTTGACAGACCTCTGGCAAAGCACGGAGTTGGACCTGGACGAGGAAGACGTGCATCGAGCGGCCCTGGTCACAGGCGAGGCTTTTGTCATCGCCTGGCGGAACGACGAAGACGAGCACGTCGAGGCCTACTACGTGAGCTCGGATTGCGTTTGCGTACAGTACGACCCAGACAATCCTCGAAAAAAGCTCTGGGCCGCAAAGATCTGGACAGAGGAGGATGGCTTCAGACGCATCAATCTCTACTATCCTGATCGCTTCGAGCGGTACAGAACCAGCAAGGCGGGAGTGCCGCGTAGCTACAAGTCGTTCGTGATGATGGACGCGGCACCTCTTGTCAATGCAATGGGAAAGGTCCCAGTCTTTCACTTCCAGCGGGAGCGTCGAGCCTGCATTTCTGAGCTCGAGAACATCACGCCGCTCCAGGCCGCGATCAACAAGCTCCTGGCTGATATGATGGTCAGCGCCGAGTGCGGGGCATACCTACAGCGTTATATCATCAGCAACACCGATGACGATCTCAGCAAAACACTCGCAAACATTCCTGGCTCTATATGGCAGATCCCTGCTGGGGATGAAGCGGGACAAGCTGCCTCCGTGGGATCCTTGTCGGCTACGCCTCTCCAGAACTTCCTTGACGCTATCGACGACCTGGTGAACGCAGTCAGCGCGATTAGCCGCACCCCTCACCACTACTTTTTCGGCAAGGGAGCAGATCTATCTGGTGAGGCGCTCATGGCCTTGGAGGCTCCGCTGAACAAGAAGTGTGCGACTTACATCAAGCGGTTCACTAGCGTCTGGCGTCAACTGGCTGCCTTCCTGTTAGAGTTGGCGGGGACGCCGGTCGAGCCGAACTCAATCGTCGTCACCTTTGCCAAGCCCGAGACGGTACAGCCCAAGACTCAGGCCGAGATCCGACAACTGAGCTCGGAGGAGAAACTGCCTCTTGTCACTGCCTTGCGTCGGGAAGGGTGGAGCGAAGAAGAGTTGCAGCAGTTGGCGACGGACAAAGCGGACGAGGAAGCGCAAAAGCAGACTACGCTAGCCCTGGCTATGGTGGAAGCACAACGCCGGTTTGCCCAGGGCGAAGGCGAAGAGCCGGAGGAGACGGAAGAGGAAGATGGCGAGGTAAATCGTGGCTAAAGAGTGGCGTGAAGTCCTAGCCAGACGAAACCGCACGTCCAAGACGAAGCGGCTGTACGAGGACGACCAGCCGACCAACAGCTTCAGTTGGGACGGCATCGTCGGCACGTCCCTGCACTATGAGGAGACGGAAGGCTCTGGCGACTGGCTGGAGGTTGACCCGCGCATAGTGCCCACCGATGAGCCCGGCTGGGACTGGGAGATGCAGAAGAGCCACTGGCGGTTCCTGGTGCGGAACGGCGGGTGGTTCGCTGCCGAGAAGCAGGGCGTGGGCATAGGTTTTCGTTTAGAGCGCATAGCGTACCTTAACATAGCCACTAAGGAGTTCGAGACAATTCGTACAGCCAGTTACACTACACCAACTGTGGAAACCATTGAACATGGTAACAATCTCCTAGCAAATCCTCTGGGCAAGCTCACCTGGGCCAACCTCTTCCCTGGCGTGGACTTTGAGGTTCACGTATCGGGCGACAGGTTGCACGAGGAGATAAAGGTCTCACAGGCGGCTAGAAACGCTATGCCTTCGCCACCGTATCCCGCTGCTGACACGTATCTGGTTCTGGTCTATGAGGTGGATTGGGGCCAGGTGCCAGGGCTGGCCGACGATGACGGCGACATAGACTACGATACGGACTTTGAGAGACAGGCCAGACTGTATCTCAAGAATCACGAGGGCGAGATTGTCACTGCGTTGCCAGCAAGCAGGGCATGGGCCGAGGATGACACAGAGGTTCAAGTTCCTCTGCGCAAGCGGTTCGTCAAGGTAGGCGGCCAGCACTATCTCCTTGTAGGGGCACCCGTTCTTGCTCTCAATGCTCTACCTGAAGGCACTATCATCTTTGACCCTGACATTGATGAGATTGTAGGGGCAGATGCAGATGATTGTTATTCATATGGTGGTGCCGAGCGAACAGATAGGGCGTATCTATATCACTGTTGGGGTGATGGAAGCACTCTGGTTACAGCCCAGCGTTTTACGGGCATCACCATAGACCCAGAGACGGAAATCACCAATGCTCAGTTCTCTCTATATGGGGCGTCAGGAAGCTATACATTGCTGGACTGTGTATTCTATGCAGAAGACGCAGACAATGGGAGTGTGCCTGAAAGCAGCGACATTGACGGCCTACCGAAGACAGATGCAAGCTATGCTTGGGAAGCGACCCTAAGTACAAGTGCCTACATCATTAGCCCTGCAAACTCCTTCGACGGCATCATCCAGGAGGTAGTTAATCGCCTAGGCTTCGGATCTGCGTCCATCACTATTATTGGAGTTGACGCACAGGCGGCTGGGTTCGGACAATCTGTTGATTGGAGCGGTGACTCTGCCAAGGCTGCCAAGCTCCACATCGAGTACACGGCGGGCGGCGAACGCATACCCCGACACCCAGCGGCCTATGCAGGACTGATGGTGTACTGATGAGCGAGTCACTTCGGGCAGAGCAGAAGTGGTGGGGGAACTGCGTCAATACCGTTGCCGAGGAGACCAAGCAACTGCAATACGCCAAACGGATGGGGCTGAATCAGTACCACGCGCAAGGGACGGGGCTATACATTCCGCCGTTTGACCTGAGGGGGCAGTCGGTGTTGGACATCGGGGGCGGGCCAGTCAGCTTGCTCCTCAAGTGTGTCAATCTTGGGAAGGCAGTGATCATCGACCCGGGAGAATGGCCACGTTGGGTCATGGATCGCTACTCTGCTGCGGGGATAGAGTATGTGCAGAGACCAGCGGAGGGCGCCGATTTGGGGGAGAAGTTCGACGAGGTGTGGCTTTACAACGTCCTTCAGCATGTCGAGTCTCCAGAGGCGGTCATCGCCACAGCTTTGCGTCATGGCCGCACTGTCCGAGTATTTGAGTGGCTGGGCGTGCCATCTGACACGAAGCATCCGCATTGTCTGGTCAAAGCAGACCTGGACAGGTGGCTTGGCGTGAATGGTGCAACCATGAGCGAAAGTTGGGGGGCGAACGTCCAGTCGTATTCGGCGATTGTGCCTCCGAGACCGGGGTTCCGCTTCCACCTTCTGGGGCTGGCCCACGTCCCAACCGTACGGAAACTCAGTTGTTGCGCGTACACCCAGAAGATCGTGAAGCTGGCGACCATGCTGAAAAGCCTGGGCCACGAAGTGCTGTTCTACGGGGTCGAGGGGTCTGCTGTTGACTGCGACGAGTTTGTCCAAGTGCTGTCCGAGACTGACCGACGGAAGGTTTACGGCGAATACAACTGGCGCACGGAGTTCTTCCGCTATGACGGGAGGGATGCGGCACATGATGCGTTCCGAGCGGCGGCCACTGAAGCTATCCGCCAGAGGGAGCTACCAGGGGACATCCTTCTCTGCACGATGGGCCTAGACCAGAAGCCCATTGCCGACGCACTACCGAACATGGTGGCCGTGGAGCCAGGCATAGGCTACGAGGGCATATTCTCTCGCTTTCGGGCATTCGAGAGTTATGCCTGGATGCACTATCTGTACGGCAGGACCGGGCAGGCAGATGGTGGCTGGTACGACGCAGTTATCCCGAACTACTTTGACCCAGCCGACTTTCCCTTCCAGCCCGACAAGTCAGATTATGCTCTTTTCATTGGGCGCATAGTCAAGCGGAAGGGCGTGGAGGTAGCCGTGCAAGTCACCAAGGCGCTGGGGATGCGGCTTGTCATGGCAGGCCAGGGTACCCTGAAGAACGAGACCGAGGGGCTCAATATCACAGATTCGCACGTGGACTTCATCGGCAGTGTGGGGCCAGAGGAACGCAAGGAGCTGATTGGTCGGGCCAAGTTCGCACTCGCGCCGACCTACTATATTGAGCCGTTCGGGGGCGTGGCGATTGAGGCGATGCTATGTGGCACGCCCGTCCTGACCACGGACTGGGGTGCGTTCACTGAGACGGTGCAGCATGGCGTGACTGGCTACCGTTGCCGGACTATGGACGATTTCCTTTGGGCAGCACGAAATGTAGAAACAATCAGTCCAGCCGATTGTCGCTCGTGGGCATTGGCCAACTACTCTATGGATCGGGTCAAGCTCATGTTCCAGGAGTGGTTTCAGAAGATTCGGGACATCCGCGCCGGTGGATGGTATGAGCGGCATGATGACAGGAATGAGCTAGACTGGCTTAGGAAACACCAAGTCGGGGGAAAGTGATATGGCAGCCGGAGACATAATGACATCCCCGGTTCTGGGGCGAGCGGGTACTACTGGAGCTACGGGCGTAACTGGGGCAACGGGTGTTGCGGGGACGGCAGGAGCCACGGGTGTAACTGGGCCTACAGGGGCTGGCACAACGGGCGTCACTGGCCCGACCGGAGTAACTGGCCCTACTGGGCCAGCGGGAGAGACTGGTGCAGGTGAGACGGGAGCTACCGGACCCGTCGGTGCAACTGGATCAACGGGCCTCACGGGTCCTACGGGTGTGACCGGGGCCACGGGGTCGAGCACGACGGGAGCTACGGGGCCTACAGGGGAGACGGGTGCTACAGGTCCGACGGGAGTGTCAGGGCCAACGGGGGCAGGCGAAACGGGTGTGACTGGACCAGCGGGGCCTACTGGACCAACAGGCGTAGGCGTAACTGGCGCGACGGGTCCAACAGGTATCTCTGGCCCGACGGGAGCAACCACCACGGGAGTAACAGGGGCTACGGGGCCGACGGGCGTTTCTGGCCCTACGGGTGTATCAGGGCCAACAGGCGCGGGTGAAACAGGAGTGACTGGCCCTACAGGCCCGACTGGCCCCACTGGTGCGGGTGAAACGGGAGTCACTGGCCCTACGGGAGTCTCGGGGCCTACTGGGGCAGGAGAGACAGGAGTAACAGGCCCTACCGGTCCCACGGGCGCAGGTGAGACGGGGGTGACTGGTCCGGCTGGCGAGACTGGTGCTACCGGGCCAGCGGGCGAAACCGGAGCTGGTGAGACTGGAGTCACTGGCCCTACTGGGCCAACCGGTGCGGGCGAGACGGGTGTGACTGGACCCATCGGTGAGACTGGTGCTACTGGCCTGGACGGAGAGACCGGCGAGACTGGCCCGACTGGCCCGACTGGAGTGACCGGCGAAACTGGTGCTACGGGTCCAGCAGGCGAGACTGGGGCTGGCGAAACTGGCGTAACGGGTCCGACGGGGCCAACCGGTCCTACTGGCGCAGGCGAGACGGGGGTGACAGGCCCTGCGGGCCCAACAGGAGTTACCGGAGAGACGGGGCCAACCGGAGTAGGTACTACTGGAGCTACTGGCCCGACTGGGGAGACAGGAGCAACAGGCGTTACTGGTGAAACGGGTCCGACGGGCGTGGGCGAAACGGGTGCAACTGGCGAGACTGGCCCAACAGGGCCCACTGGTGTGGGTGAGACTGGTGTAACTGGTCCGACTGGAGTATCAGGCCCCACAGGAGCGGGCGAGACGGGCGTTACGGGTCCGACAGGCCCAACGGGTGCGACAGGAGAGACTGGGGCGACGGGGCCAACGGGAGAAACTGGAGCTACGGGAACAAGTACGACCGGGGCCACGGGGCCAACTGGGGAGACTGGGCCGACGGGACCGACCGGGGTGACGGGGGCAGGCGAGACGGGAGTCACGGGGCCTACGGGCCCGACCGGGCCCGCCGTCACGGGCACAATCATCTTGACGGCTGCAGGTGGTTGGCCCTCTACAGCTAACGGCTGCGGCGAGCCAACGAAAATCGAATGGGGTACTAATGACATTGACCTCTACGTGATGCCCTTCGACAAGGATGCGGATGAGTTTGCACAGTGGTCGGTCGTGATGCCATCTGATTGGGATGCGGGCACAATGACTGGTACGTTCCATTGGACGACACAAAGCGGAGGTGAAGCCCAGACCGTCCAATGGTGTCTGCAAGGGAGAGCTTACGCTGATGGCGATGCGATCGACCAAGCCTGGGGCACAATGCAGACGGTCAGTGATGCCTGGCTTGCAGACAACGACGTGCATATCACAGCGGCTACTCCCGCAATCACGCTGGCGGGAACTCCTGCGGCTTCTCAGAAGGTCCAGATTCGTGCCTATAGAGACGTAGCCAATGACGATCTGGCTGGCGATGCTATGCTGACGGACATCGTGGTAGTCTTCGGTCGGACATAAGGGGGTATCATGATATTCTCGGCACTGTTCACAAAGAGCGATGGTGAACCCGCGACAGGACTGACATTGACTGACATAGAGATCTACCTCTATGCCAGGGCAAAGACGACGGGCACAGTCACGACAATCTGGGATGGGGAGCACCCGACTGCCGAGATTGGCACTGTCGGCCACTATGCCAAAGAGTATGCCGACGCCGACTCTCACACATACGACTACTTTGCCAAGGCTGTCTATACAGGCTCGGAGACCCTCGACTCGAACTTTTCGGTGCAGCAAGACCCGATGACCGATCATCCCACGGCGATCTGGGGCTATGCGACGAGAACACTGACCCAGACAGCGGCTGAGGTTCAGGCGGCGCTGGAGGGTAGTCGCATCACGATCCATCGTGGCGACGATCTGTCTGTCTCGCTCACTGGTCTGGGGAGCCTCGCCGGCAGGACGCATCTCTGGCTCACAGCCAAAGCATCAGAGAGCTATCCAGATACCAAGGCGACCATACAGATAACCGAGACTGGTGGGCTGCTCTACCTGAACAGCGCAGAAGCGGGCACCCCTGGGAATGGGTCTATCACGGTGGATGACGAGGACGCCGGCGATATCACGATCGTGCTCGCAGCAGTCGAGACAGCCAAGCTTGAGAGCGGCACGACGCTCACATACGACGTCCAGGTTCTCATAGGCGCTATGATCACAACGCTTACAGAGAGTTCTGTGAGGGTGACAAGCGACGTTACGCGCGCGACGAGCGCTTAGGCGAGGGGATGCCAATGGCACGATTCCGCAAGAAGCCGGTGATCATCGACGCAGTGCGAATCAAGCAAAAGGTGACGATCAAGACCCGGGAGGGCACGCTGAAAGGGTACCCAGGGGACTGGTTGATCACTGGACTCGCGGGCGAGCGATACCCGTGCGGCGATGACATCTTCCGTGCCAGCTACGAGCCCGTAGACGCCGCCGCACGACGGATGATGGAGGAGGATTGAGGGGGATGGCAGACAGTGAGTTGAGACGAGCAGCCTTATCTGCTGCTCAGGGTATTGCGGCAAAGGTGGCTGTTGAGGCATTCGTGGAGCAACTTGCGCAGCAGAAACCAGCGAGAATCCTGGATGCGGAATTTCAGGCTCTGATGACTAGCCCGCAATACGTGGCTTCCTGTTGTGCTGCCTATGCCCTTTCAATAGGCAAAACAGCCGCTGGACTCACAGATACCGAGAAGAGACAAGCCATGATAAACTTCGTGTTGGAGAAAGAAGGGCACGAGTTGTCTGACGATACGGCCAGTTCCCCGGATTCTCCTTCAACCGGATAACTGGCGGCCAGCCATGGCGGTCGTGCCGGGACCGGCTTTCTCGGTTTGGCGGGCGGGAAGGTTCGGTCTCGGTACGGCCCTAACTCAAGACATAGGAGACGAGTGGTTGCGATGCCAGTACAAGCATGCCAACAGGACGGTAAGCGCGGGTATCGCTGGGGAGAATCAGGCAAGTGCTACACGTACACCGCGGGCAGCCTGCGCAGCAAGGCGCAGGCCCGCCTGAAGGCGGAGGCGCAGGGTCGGGCCGCCTATGCCGCTGGATACAAGGGGAGCTGACGTGACGGAGTCGTACCTGCATCTCTCCGCGCTACTCCCCTCTCCGCCCGAGGCAGCCGTTGTGGCCGCCATGCGCGAGTTCAAGGAGGGCGTGCTCG
>Ga0307376_10005544_pt1 | contig 11344 bp, 6 predicted proteins | sample TR2MG_FD_202536 | JGI IMG/M metagenome (GOLD analysis project Ga0307376, IMG submission 202536) | Soil microbial communities from Risofladan, Vaasa, Finland - TR-2 | ecosystem: Environmental > Terrestrial > Soil > Coastal area > Acid sulfate soil | place: Finland: Risofladan, Vaasa | collected... | reverse complement strand
TTATCAGGAGTTTATTAATTTAAAATTCAAATAATTAGCTGTATTAGTTGGAAAAAGGGCTCCTTATTTTCCTGCGTCTGATTTAATAAAAATAAATAAGGTGAAAATACCCGATGGTATCCGACCATTCTAAAATAATTTCAAATAATTATGGTGTTCTTATAGGTGATTACGATTATTCAGAAGAGGTACTTGTAACCTCCAGAGCACAGCTGAGGGTCACAGAGGTCTTTTCCTTTTCGATAAAAGTTAAGTAATCAGGCATTAATCAGCTTGACTCTTGGAATTAGCGTATCTGAAACACAAAGGATAATTGATGCCCTGCAATTTTCCGATAAGAATGGATAAGTATGCCCCACCGACTGGCATTAGAAGAAAAAGAGCATGAAAGAAACTAAGGAAGCTGTCACCAATTGCATCTCAAAAAAATAGATTATTTACTTTTTATGTAAAAGGTATCCATGGAAAGGATACCTTTTTCTATTTTTGTATTTCTAAGCTGCTTAATATGCTAGATAGTCTAATTAAGTTTATTAAAAATAACAATTTATTAAAACCTGAAGACAGGATATTACTTGCTGTAAGCGGTGGCATCGATTCGATGGTTATGACTCATCTATTCCTCCAATTAGGCAATAAATTAGGGATCGCACATTGCAATTTCGCTTTGAGAGGCACCGAATCTGATGAAGATGAAGAGTTGGTTCGTAAATATGCCACTGAAAATAAGATACCTTTCTATATGACCCGGTTTAATACAAAAGCTTTTGCGAAAAAGAATGGTTTATCTGTTCAGATGGCTGCCAGGGAATTAAGATACAATTGGTTTGAAGAAATCAGGATTAAGAACAGGTACAATTTAATAGCTGTTGGCCATAACCTTAATGATAATATCGAAACTCTGTTAATAAATCTCACCAGAGGAACAGGAATTACCGGACTGACCGGGATGAGACCGGTGAGTAACAGAATTATACGACCTTTGTTATTCGCTTCACGCCAGGAAATTACAGATTACTGCAATAAGTATAAGGTATTATATCGCGAAGACAAATCAAATGCAGATATAAAATATATCAGAAATAAAGTTAGACATTTGATTATCCCTGCTCTAAAAGAAATAAATCCTTCCATTGAGTCCACTCTGAATGAAACAGCAGAAAGGTTCACCGGAATTAATGAGATAGTATCAGAATATATATCTGAGTTGAGAGCTAGAGTTACAGATCAGAATAATGAATTCATTACATTTAATATCAGCCTGTTAAAAGCATATTTGCATAATAGAACAGTTATATTTGAATTATTTAAACCCTTCGGTATTACCAATGTACAGCTAAACGATCTGATAAAAGTTATTATTGGAAAAACAGGTGGCCGGATAATTACTGGCACTCACAGAATCATTAAAAACAGGAATGAGATTTTAGTTACTAATGAACCTAGTGCAGATGAAGGCATATTTATAATAAAATCCATACAGGGATTTAAACAGATTCCCGGAATAGCTAATGCAAGTTATTTAGAAATATCAAATAGTTTTGAAATTCCAAATGATCCTCTGATAGCTTGCATTGATTTTGAAAAGATACAATTCCCTTTAAAGATTCGAAAATGGCAGGCCGGCGATCACTTTCACCCACTTGGAATGAAACAGAAGAAAAAGCTAAGTGACTATTTTATCGACAATAAGTATTCGATAATTGATAAGGAAACCAAACTTATACTTGAATCTGATGGAAAAATTATCTGGATCATTGGTGACAGGATAGATAACAGGTTTAAAATTACCAAATCGACAAAAAAGGTGCTTATTATTAAATCAGTTAAGAAACCTTTGGTAATTAAACCGGTAAAATAATCTTAATAAATTAATCCCACTTCCATCAAATTTTTCGTTTACCATATATTCCCCTATCAATCAGAATCAGGTCTGCAATAGCAATTGCAGTTGCAGCCTCAACTATAACTGGCATACGTAAAGCGATACAGGTATCATGACGACCCTGTACCTTCAGGGTATCCATCTTACCTTTTGAAAAATTAAAGGTTTCCTGCGCAACTCCTGTTGAAGATGTTGGTTTTACAACAGCACGGAAAATGATTTCATTTCCATTCGTTATACCTCCATTTATTCCTCCGGCATTATTGGTAGCCGTCACTCCCTGGCTGTTAATTAATGAATCGTTGTGTTCCGAACCTTTCATTTTTGCTGCGGCAAATCCCGTTCCAAATTCAATGCCTTTGATTGCCGGAATTGAAAAGATTATATGACTTACAGCTGATTCAAAAGAGTAGAAAAATGGTTCTCCTAAGGCCAATGGAGGATTTTTTACCCTGCATTCAACAATTCCACCGATGGAATCGTTGAGAGCAATAGCATTGTTAATTGCATCTTCAATGTTTTCAGAACCTCCAGCTGAAACAAGCTTCGCGGAAATTTTAGCGGCTGAGGCAATCCTTTTTGCAATAACACCGGCTGCAACAAGACCCCAGGTTATCCTTCCTGAGAAATGACCGCTACCACGCATATCAGAAAACCCTGAATATTTAACTCCTGATACAAAATCAGCATGACCTGGTCTGGGTATCTGTTTGAACGCATTGTAATCCGATGAGATCTTATCTTTATTCCAGGTCATAATGGTTATAGGTGAACCTGTTGTGGCTCCTTCATAAATTCCTGTTACTATTTCGGGTCGATCTGGCTCCTGTCGTTTTGTAGTGCCCCTGCCCCCACTCTGACGCCTTTTGAGATCAGTCATAAAATTATCCGGACTGACTGAGATACCTGGTGGACAACCATCAATAACCACCCCTACAGCCGGACCATGTGATTCTCCAAAGATTGAAATTCTGAAAACTACTCCGAATGAATTCATATGATAAATTTAATTTTTCAATGTTGTATAGAACTCTAATTATTCTAAATATGTTTATCTGTAAATAATAACATATAAGAATTCAAACTTGTTTCATGATTTTATATATTATTTCTAAATCTCTTATAAAAATCTAAAATCTCCCTGACAGGAATTTTTTCTACAATTGCATTTCCAATACCTTCTGTAAAAACAAAATGAATCTCAGTACCTGTTTTCTTTTTATCATGAAGGATCAACTTTTCAATCTGCTCATCAGGTATGCTATAGCTTTCAATAAGATCAAATCTCTTAAGAAGAGTTATTATCCTATCCCTTTCATACATGTTTATTAGTCCTCTTTCAAGCGAAAAATCTGTGGCAAACGCCATCCCTGCTGCAACTGCAAAACCATGCTTAACAGATTTTATTATCTCAACAGCATGTCCATAAGTATGTCCAAAATTAAGAATTCGTCTTAACCCGGTTTCTCTTTCATCCTCAGAAACTACTTTACCTTTAAAACTTACAGATTTAGTAACAAGAGATGAAAGCAGTTTAATATCCCTGTCCATTATTTCCCTGTAATTGCTTTCTATATCCTCAAACAATTCCTTATCACCAATAATAGCAGTCTTAATAAGCTCAGCTAAGCCTGATAAAAATTCCTGGATGGGAAGAGTAAGTAACATGGCAGGATCACAAATCACAAATTCCGGTTGTCTTATATTTCCAAGAATGTTTTTGGTTTCACCCAGATTAACCCCGTTTTTTCCACCAGTGCTGGCATCAACCTGAGATAATAAAGTAGATGATACGTATCCAAATCTGATACCTCTCATGTAAATTGAAGCAAGAAATCCTGACAAATCACAAACAACACCTCCCCCAATAGCCAGAATAAAGCCGGAGCGATCGATACCGGCATCCAGGAGTTTCCCAGCTAGTTGCTCGATAATTTCAAGTCTTTTGCTACCCTCGCCCGGCGATACGGTAAATATTGGAACCTTTGGAAATCTATCACCGTATTGCCTGCGCACATTGTCATCTGTAATAATTACCACACCTTTTTCCGGAAGCAATAAGTTTACGGATTCCCAGTTTTCCCCCACCAGTATTTCTGATCTGGACCCGGGAGTATTAATAATTATTTTTGCCAATTGAGTAAAATATAGTTTGTTAAAGTTAAAAAATCGATTCCTATATCAATGTAAATATTCGGAAATATGAAATCAAAAATCATTTTTCACTTAATTCAAGCCACCTCATCTCCTTGTCATTCAACATCTTCATAATTTCACCGTGTCGTAATGATTTTGAATACAATTCTTTCTGATTTATTAAACCCTTGCTCATTTCTGTTTCGATAAGAGTTTTTTCTGACTCCAAACCTTCAATCTCGTCAGTCAGTTCAATAAGTTCCTGTTTTTCTTTGAATGTCAGGCCCTTTTTTTTCTCCTTCTGATTAGCAGAAACAAAGGCTTTTTCTGAATTGAATGTTTTTGAAGATTTTTCATTTGATTTTTTTTCTTCAGCATCCTGTTGCTTTGCCCTTAGCTGGCTATAGTTTCCTGGAAAATCCTTAATGAAACCATCTCCTATATATTCAAAAATATGGTCAACAACCTTATCCATAAAATAACGATCATGCGATACTACGATAACGCAACCACGGAATCCAGCCAGATATTCCTCAAGTACATTAAGAGTAAGTATATCAAGATCATTTGTTGGTTCGTCCAGAATAAGGAAATTTGGATTCTTCATTAGAATCGTCAGCAAATAAAGCCGCCGTTTTTCGCCGCCAGAAAGCTTTCTGATGAGTGAATACTGCTTTTCAGGAGGGAATAAAAAATATTGCATAAACTGGGTTATAGACAATATATTTCCATCGCTAACCATAACACTTTCCGCAATATTTTTAACAGCATCAATCACAGTCATGTCTTCGTCAAATTCTATCCCTTGTTGTTTATAATACCCGATGACAATGGTTTCTCCACGATCAACTGTTCCACTATCCGGTTCCTCCAGTCCGGAAATTATATCGAGCAATGTTGTTTTGCCTGAACCGTTTGGTCCAATTAACCCTGTTTTTTCAAACCTGTTGAAGAGATAAGTAAAGTCTTTTATCACTACTTTGTCTCCATATGATTTGCTAATATCTTTCATTTCAAGGATCTTCTTACCCATCCTTGAAATATTAACATTTATGTTGATACTCTTCTCTGCAGATTTGGTTATTGCCTTTTCCTGAAGTTCATAATAAGATTCAACTCTCGATTTAGATTTATGCCGGCGAGCTTTAGGCATTCGCCTCATCCACTCTAACTCAGCTTTTAAAAGATTTTTTGCCTTTTCGGTATTAATCTTAACAGAATGCTCCCTGCCTTGTTTTTTTTCTAGAAAATATTCATAATTCCCGTCATACCTGTATAATTCACTCTCGGCAAGCTCCAGGATAACATTACAGACCCGGTCGAGAAAATATCTATCGTGAGTAACCATCAGAATAGCTTTCCTTGACTTAATTAAATACTCTTCAAGCCATTCGATCATATCAAGGTCAAGATGGTTGGTTGGCTCATCAAGTATTAGAATATCAGCATCTTCAACAAGTACTTTTGCTAGTGCTACTCTTTTCCTTTGTCCGCCAGATAGAGTACTGATAACAGCATCCAGGTCAGTGAGTTTAAGTTTAAACAGTATCTGTTTTACAGCCACCTCATAATCCCATGCTTTATAATCATCCATACGTTCTATCATTACCTGAAGCATTTCATGGGTACCCGAGAGAAGACATTTCTCATACTCCCTTATGACTCTTACTAGCTGACTATCAGTGCTAAACAGCTCATCTATTATATTATTAGACTCATTCAACTGTGGAGTCTGCTGAAGATAGGCAATCTGTAAATCCCGTTTTATGCTCAGGGAACCCTCATCCGGTATTTCCTTACGTGCCAGTATGTCTAGTAAGGTTGATTTTCCGGCGCCATTAACAGCGATTAATGCAACTTTATCTCCCTTGTTTACATTAAGAGTAATATCCTCGAAAAGAAGACGATCTCCGAAACGTTTAGCTATATTTTCAGCTTGCAGGTAACTTATCATAAATAATCAATATTTTACAAAGATAAAAAGTGTTAACTTACCCGCACTATAATATTTTAATTGTATGTCTATTAAGGAAAGATACAAGCGGACAATTGAGTACTTCTTAACCAATATACCAGAAGCAGAGACAGAGCTTACTTACAAAAATCCTTTTGAACTGGTTGTATCTGTAATTCTTTCAGCACAATGTACCGATAAGAGAGTCAATATAATAACTCCGGCATTGCTTAAGCAATATCCGGATGCTGAATCTATGGCAAAAGCTGAACCGGAAGAGATTTTTGAATATATCAAATCATGCTCTTATCCAAATAATAAATCAAAACATCTGTCTGCTATGTCAAGAACATTAATATCCGAATTTGGAGGGATAATTCCATCAGATCCATTGCTTTTGCAACGTCTCCCGGGAGTGGGAAGAAAATCTGCAAATGTAATTGCATCTGTCGTTTTCAAGAAACCGGTAATGGCAGTTGATACACATGTTTTCAGGGTATCAAAAAGAATTGGGCTAGTTGAAAATGCACAAACGCCTCTAATGGTTGAGAATCAACTATCTGCAAATATTCCAGATGAACTTATACATAAGGCTCATCACTGGCTTATACACCATGGAAGATATGTATGCAAAGCAAGAAATCCTATTTGCAATCAGTGTGGAATTAATGCTTTCTGTAAATATTACATGGAAAACAATATTAAAAAAATTAACTAAACTGATAGAAATTCTTTCCCTCAGGAGCAATGGTAAACTAAAATTATAAACTAAGTGGAGAGCTGAGAAGTTAGAATCAATTATTATGCTATTTTTATAATGCAATTGATAACTACTGAAATATGGATTATAAAGAGAGATACGAAGAGTTATTGGAAGCAAACAAACAATTAGAGGAGAAACTGAAATCCTTGCAGTCAAATAACCAAGGGAAAAGTGATATTGCCAGGGATATGATATTCAAAGCATTTCACTCAGCTTCTCATTTGATGGCAATAAGCAAAGTAGACACAGGTATTTTTGTAGATGTAAATAATGCGTTCCTTAAATCCCTTGGATACGAAAAAGAGGATATTATTGGACATACTTATGATGATCTTCAGTTTTTTACTGATCTGGAGGAAAGCAACAAGTACATCAAACTAATACCTAAGCTTGAGAAGATTAAAGATTATCCTGTAACACTAAAGACAAAAAATGGTGAAGAGAAGCCTTATCTCTTTTCTGCTGAAACAGTTCTCCTGGATGATGAACTTTATCTCCTAACTATATATAACGAAATTATCGTTTCAAAGGATAGAAACATAAAGGAGAGTCAGGGCAGCGTGCTTTATGAAATCTTTGAAACAGTAAGCAGCTACCTTGCTCTTTTCACTATTAATGAGGATAACAGGTTTTATATAATCGATTTAAATAGTAGAGTTGAGGAGGTTGAATTTATTCAAAGAGGTGAAACAATTGGCAAATGTATTGATGACACACCACTCAAGAATCGGGTCAAACTCGTTGAGCTTCTGCACCACCTTCGAATAACAGGTGAAGCACATAAGTTAGCGGCATCTGCTAAAGGAGATGATTCTGAGGGTTATTATATGGGTTTCCCATTAACTTCAGGAAATATAGTTATTACCTGGGAACCGGGAAACCTCCAGAAATATATGGATGATCTGAATAAGCAAGAAATTGTTTTCCAGAAGTTCGCTGAAATGTTGCCTGAAATGATATTTGAATTAGATTCATCAGGAAATGTAGTATATGGAAACCAACAAGTTCAAAATTTTTTCGGATATTCAAGAGGAGAATTTTCCAAAGGTGTAAAAATTGAAAAACTGTTTCCAAATAATTATCAGGAAATGATCGAGAACCTGAAAGAATTGACATCACGTGGAAAGGTTACCAAAAATGAGTATCTGGTCAATAGGAAAGATGGATCAATGGTTCCGATTATGGCCCATTCTTTTCCATTATTCCTCGATAATAAAATTATTGGTTACAGAGGTGTCATTCTTGATTTAACTAAGCAAAAAGAATACGAGAATCAGATAAAAAGGGAAAAAGCATTTATTGAACACATTTACGATTCAACCCCTGTGGCAATTGCAATTACCAACTCCTCGGGAAAAATTTCAATGATCAACAAAGAATTTACAAATCTTTTTGGATTCACTATAGAAGAAGCAATTAATAATAATATTAATGATTTAGTTGTGCCGGATAATCTAAAAGAAGAAGGACATGATATAGACAACCTTGTCACAATGAAAAAAAAGGTGGTGAAACAAACCATAAGAAAAGACAAGTTTGGTAATAGTATTTATGTTTCCCTCATTGCAACAGCAATAACGATTAACAATGAAAATGTTGCTCATCTAGGCATATATAGAGATATTACATCTGAAAAAAAAAATTCCATCCTCCAGGAGATCCTCTTTAATTTATCAACAGCCGCACTTAAACAATATGACCTCAAAGAAATTTATCCGATAATTGTTGAGGAGTTAAGTAAAATATGGAACACAAATAATTTTTTTATTGCCCTTTATGATAAAACCTCTGAGACATTTTCTCTTCCATTTTTCTCAGATGAAATAGACAATTTTCATGAAATACCTGCAAGAAAGACAATCACCGGATGGGTTATCAAGAATAATAAATCTGTTCTTCTTAAAGAAAATGATCTTAAAGCTTTAGAGGAGTCAGATGATATTGAGCTAGTTGGAACACCCTGCAAAGTTTGGATGGGTGTCCCCTTGAATGTAGAGAATAATACTATTGGTGTAATGTGCCTTCAGGATTACCATGATGAAAATAAGTTTTCCCAGGATGATGTTTATATTTTAGAGTTTATTGCAAATCAGATTGCTATTGCCATTCAGCGTAGAATGATGCTCGACAATCTCATTGCAGCCCGGCAAAAAGCAGAAGATGCAGCCCAGACAAAACAGTTATTCATGTCTACGATGAGTCATGAGATCAGAACACCTCTTAATGAAGTGATAGGAATTACCAACCTGCTGTTGCAGGGTAATCCTCGTGAAGATCAGATGGATTTTATTAATACACTGAAGTTCTCTGGCAATCATCTCCTCACTCTTGTTAATGATGTTCTCGATTACAATAAAATGGAATCAGGTAAAATTATCATCGAACAAGTGCAATTTACTCTAAGCCATTTTCTTGATGAGATAATGAGATCATACGCTTTCAGGTCAAAAGCTAAAAAACTACGTTTTGATATTATAAAGACTGGTGATCTTCCGGACGAAGTTATCGGAGACCCTGTCAGGCTTAACCAGATTCTCTCAAACCTTCTATCAAACGCATTAAAATTCACTAAGCAAGGAAGTATTACTGTAACTATAAAAGAGTTGAGCAGAACCGACAATAAGTCTAATTTGGAATTCTCCGTCTCAGATACTGGGATTGGTATTGCCAAAGATAAACACTCATCAATTTTTGATAGTTTTATCCAGGCATCGAATGATACAACCAGACACTTTGGGGGAACAGGATTAGGATTAGCCATCTGTAAGAAGCTGATAGAACTTCAGGGAGGTACAATCTCAGTTCAGAGTGAACCGGAAAAAGGTTCAGTGTTCCTGTTTACAATACCTTTAGGTGTATCTAAGAAATCTGCACAAAAACCGGTTACAGAATCTACTGAAAAATATACCGGGCTGGAAGGCAAAAAGATACTTGTTGCAGAAGACAATAAAATAAACTTTTTTGTCGCAAACAAATTTCTGGTTAGCTGGGGAATATCTGTCACTCATGCTGAGAACGGACAATTAGCACTTGAAATGCTTAAAAATCAAGATTTCGATCTTATATTGATGGATTTACATATGCCAGTAATGGATGGCATTGAAGCTACCAGAATAATAAGAAAATCAGAAAATTCCAAAATAAGTACCATCCCCATTGTTGCTCTTACTGCCGCAATAATGTCGGAAAGTCATGACAAAATAGATGACTTAAATATTAATGATTATGTACTTAAACCTTTTAAGCCTCACGACCTGTTTGAAAGGATTTATAAACACATAAGGTGAGTTTACTAAATACCTGAAAGATATAAGGGAATGAATTTAATGGCTACCAGCTAATACAGGTATGCATGGACGTGTCAATTTTCTCATAGTAAAACAAATAGTTACCTGGCTAATCAAGGTTTTTTTCCAAACTAACAATCTAGATTATACGAAAAAATGATTATTTAATGCAATGTTTACTGATATATTCTGATGCACGTTTATTACTCATGCTGAATGATTTTCTGAAATCATGACATGCATCCCCTACCCTTCCGGATTTTAATAAGGCAATACCTTTATTTAGCCAGACATCTGAACTTTCCGGGTTTAAATCCAGTGCCATACTGTAGTCTTTTATTGCCCAATCCCATGAATTCGAAATAAAATATGAGTTTGCCCTGTCAATATAGCACTCAGCATCATTTGGATGGAGTTCCAGGTTTTTTGAAAAATATTCAAGAGCTTTAAGATTATCCCCCGATACTGCTTCCACTTTGCCGGCAAGACTTAATGCTTCTTTGTCTTCAGGAAAAATATCCAGAAATCTTTTTATATCAGCCAATGCTTTCCCGTATTCACCAGTCTTTCTATAACAGTCTGACCTGAGCTTCAATAATTTGGGATCAGGAATACCTAAATCAAGAATTTTTGTATAAGTATCTGATGCTCCAACCGGATTGTTCGCTGCCATCTGAGATTTTGCCAGAATCCTTAAATATTTTTCGTTTGAAGGATCCAGGACGATCAATCCAGAGATAACCTTAGTAGCTTCAGTAACTTTACCGGATGACAGATTTATTAATGCTTCGGCATAAAGTATTTCATTATTCCTCCCATAGCTCTGTTTAAGTTCTGAAATAACAGCTTTGGATTCTTCAATCTTTCCTGCAGAGACATAATATTCAATTTCGGAAATACCTCGTTCTATAAGGCTGTACCATTCTTTTTTCCAAAATTGCCTCCATTCCGGCCTGTTTTCAATAGGTCCAAAAGCAGGATCAAGCATTATTTCCTTCTCACTTTTTCTAAATGATGAATTGAGATTCATTCCCAGATGATAGAGAGCTGTCGTTGCATCACCTTTCAGTGCATAAATCCTTGAAAGACCGTATTCCCCAGATAAAGGATTTATTTTATTTGCTTCATTATAATCTCTGATAGCTCCTGTATAATCTCCTTTAATTATATAGGCTTCAGCTCTTTCTATATACAGCGCACTTTCATTTATTTCTGTAATAGCCCCGGTAAGCAGGGTAATAGCCTGATCAGGTTGCCCATTATATACAAATGCTTGTGCTTTAAGAATATAATCAAAGGTTCGCTGGCTGAAAATCAAG
>Ga0307376_10005543_pt1 | contig 11345 bp, 8 predicted proteins | sample TR2MG_FD_202536 | JGI IMG/M metagenome (GOLD analysis project Ga0307376, IMG submission 202536) | Soil microbial communities from Risofladan, Vaasa, Finland - TR-2 | ecosystem: Environmental > Terrestrial > Soil > Coastal area > Acid sulfate soil | place: Finland: Risofladan, Vaasa | collected... | reverse complement strand
GTCTTCGTGTCGTACGTCTCCTGGCGGATGTCCGTGATCTCGGCCAGATCAGGCAGGTAGATGTTCTCCATCACATGGCTCCGCGGCGAATCCTGGCGGTGACGGCGGGCATATCGTTGCTTCCCATGCAGGTGGTGACACAGCGCCCACACCCGACACAACCATGGGCTTCGAGGGGCTTGGCGAACTGATAGCTCAGCTTGTGGAAGAAGCGGGCTTTCACGCGATGCTTTCCCTCCGCCCGCGGATTGTGCCCGCTGGCTTCCAGCGCGTAGGTCCGGTACAGGCAGCTATCCCAAAGCCGTGCCCGCTCTCCTTCGCCGCCCCGCTCTGAGTCGGCGACGAGGAAGCAGGTGCACGTCGGGCACACGAAAGCGCATCCCCCACACTCCAGACACCGCTCCGCCATTTCGTCCCACAACTCGTCCGGCATTTGGTCGAAGGTCACTTTGCGCAGCGCAGCCGCGAAGTAGGCCTGGTGCTCGCCGAAGCGCGTCTCGGCCTCTTTCTCCAGATCCCGGCGGGTGCGCATCGCCCCCTCCGTCGCCGGAGCGAAGAGGCCGTCCGCCTCGCCGATCAACGCCGCTCCCTTGTCGGAGCCCACCTCCACGAGGTACTCGTCCGAGAGGCGAGTGAGCTGCAGGTCGTAGCCGGCATCGAGGAAGGGGCCGGCGTCGGCACACACGCAGAAGCAGTTCTCGCCCGGCTCCGTGCACGTCAAGGCGATCAGTGTGCTCCGCCGCCGCCGGCTCAAGTAGTAGATATCCTCGCGATCTCGGGTGAAGACCCTGTCCAGAAACAGGACTCCGGCAACGTCGCAGGGCCGAACTGCGAGGAAGACGCGCTCCCTCTCATCATACGAAGGCTCCAACTGAAGGCCCTCATCGCCCTGCCGGCTCCAGCGGAGCAGTGGATCGACTTGTGGAAACAGGAAGCGCTTCAGGGGCGCGAGGCTGACGGCATAGCCCCAGGCGACCTCCTCCGGCGTCTGAACCACATCGTACGTGACATCTTCGCCGTGGGCAGCCCTGGGCGCAACGACTTCCGCCCGTCTCAAGATCGTTTCCACCCAGGCTGAGAGGGCAGGCTGCCCGATCACATAGGCAGGAAGTTGGCCCATCGAGATCCTCCGACTTCGGAGCGCTCGCGACGTATGTGCTGAAGGCCCAAAGCTCGTGCGCTTCGTCCCATTCACACCTTCTCGATACGCACGGCGCGCGGCCGCAACAGCGGCACGCCCGTTTCGGGATTCGTAGACGATTGCAGCACGGCGGCTGACTCGGGCAGGCGGGCCGGGAGCACGACCACGCCTTGCCGCACCGCGTCGGTGATGCGAACTGCGGCCTCTATCCCGCCGTTGCGGCAGCGCACTCGGGCCCTCTGACCGGGCCGCAAATCGAGCGACTCGGCATCTGCGGGGTTGATAGCTATCTGCGGAAGCGAGGGCGGTCGGTCCGCGCCTTGCTGCCGCCGAAGGCCGATGGCGTTGACGACGAGCGTGTCGGCGGCCCACGATTCGAGGGCGTGGTCCGCCGTCAGGACCAGTGGGAAATCGTCGTCGACTCCCGGCGCACCACTTTGCTCTACGGCGGCCGGCTCCTCGCCCGCCGCTGCCGCGCCCAACAGTGCTTGGTCGGTCGCCACCGCCTTGTCCAGCGACCACCGTAGGCCCCAGCCCTCGTCGAGTCTGTCGTAGGACATATCCGAGTAGATCGGGGTCAGGGAGGCGATCTCCGCCATCACCTGGGCCGGCGACTCGTACTCCATGGGCCGCCCGAAACGGCGAGCGATCTCGCACAGAATCTCCCAATCCGCTCGCGCTTCTCCGGGTGGCTCGACGGCCTTGCGGACTCGCTGGAGGCGGCGTTCAGTGTTGGTGAAGGTGCCGTCTTTCTCGGCGAAGGTCGCGCTGGGCAGCACGACGTGAGCGGCCTGGGCAACAGGGGTCAAGAAGGCCTCCTGCACGACAAGGAACTCGAGTTTGGCCAACGCCTCCCGTACCGCGGCCGCATCCGGAAGGGATGTTGTCGGATCATCCCCCATGACGAGCATCGCCCGCACCTTGCCCAGCATCTCCCAAGAGGGCAAACCCGGCTCAGTCGGCGGGGAGGCGCCCCACGCATGAGCGAACTTGTCCCGGACGTCCTGGTCGCTCACCGCCTGGTAGCCCGACAGGAAATAGGGCACCACACCCATGTCGCGCGCGCCCTGGAAGTTACAGTACGTGCTCAGCCACAGCAGGGAGGACCAGGAGTCGGATGCATTGCTGACAACACGGCACAATGCTGCCAGCGTCGTCAACACCTCGGGACCCTGGGGCCCGAGTGTTGCCCCTCGACTATAGACGGCCAACGGACGCGCCGATGCCGCCAGCATCTCTCCGGCTCTGACGATGTCCTCGGTCGGCACCCCCGTAATGGTTTCGGTGTGCTCAGGCGTGCAGCTATCCACGCTGGCGGCGAGGCCATCTCCCTCGGCGCCCGCCGGCTCGGCCGTGCTGAGGGCCACGTGCAGCAACCCAGCAGCCAGTTGGAGTTCCGTGCCGGGGATCGGGGACAGGCGGAGGGCGGCCAGCCGGCCGAGCTGGCCCGAGCGAGCGGCCACTTCGATAAGGGGGACACCGCCGGCAACGGCGCGCAGTACCCGCGAGGCGGCCGCCGGATGCTCCTCAGCAGGATCCGCCTGCCACAGCACGATCAGGTCGGCGCGCTCGATGTCATCCAGGGAGGCCGCGGAGAGCGTCAGATGACGATACTTCGGGAGGTCAAAGAGGCCGGGGAGCGCCTCCAGCCGGGCGCTGAAGTCCACGTTGTTGGTTCCGAAACAGGAGCGGGCCAGCTTGGACAGCAGGAAATTCTCTTCGTTGGTCGCCCGAGGCGACCCCAGAACCCCAATCGCCCCCGCGCCCCCGGCCGTCTTGATCTCGCCGAGACGGCTGGCGACGAGGTCGAGGGCCTCCTCCCAGCTCGCTTCCTCCAGCCCCTCACCCCGACGGATGAGCGGCCTTCGGAGTCTCTGAGAGCTCGACGACACCTCGTGGGCGTGCCAGCCCTTTGCACAGAGACGCCCACGAGCCACAGGATGACCGGCGCTGGCCGCCGTCCCCAGCACCCTCCGGCCATCTACCTGCAGATAGAGCCCACAGCCACACCCACAGTACGGGCAGGTAGTCAGCACATGAGGCATGTGATCCCTCACCAAGCGCAATATGCAGTTGAACTGCTGACGGAGCCTCCGCTCCTGGCAGCAGTTAACGGGCGCTGAGGCAAGTGCCTACGACTGAACGATCCCTGCTGCGATCACACTACGCGGTTGCGATTGGCCTGCTAGCTCTGCTCAAGACTCCTGCTCTAATCGCCTCAGGTCTATCACCAGATCGCCATTCCACAGCGGGAAACTCGGCACGGACCTTGGCGGCGAGTTAGTGATCTTTCTCACAATGTTGGACGACATGATACACGCTTTCGCCTATTTGTCAACCCTCGGTGTGAGATCGACACGCCTCCGGCCAACTAGGCCCGACGCGCACCGACGGATCGAACGAATTCGAACTACCGAGTGCGTGCCGGTCGGCGGACGGTGGCCGGCCGCCGTTTGCCTGCTCGCTCGGCATGCAACGTCTTGCAGGCCTGAGCGCGCAAGCGAAGAAACTGAAGCAGGGGCAGGGCCAATTGCGCCGGGCGCGAGGGCGGCCCTGCCGAAAGTCCAGAAAAGGAGACTGGTCCTCATGGAGCGAGCTGAACGGCCTGCAGAATGCGATCTACTGGAAGCAAGATTCGTCGATATCTTCGGCCGAGTGAAGGCGATGGTGATTCCCCTGGCGTCTCCATCTTCCGACCTGGAGAAGATCGCAAGCGACGCCGCGGTCAGAGCGGGGGTCAGCGTCGATGGTTCGAGCATCGAGGGATACGCGGAGATCGAGAACTCCGACATGCATCTGAGGCCGGACACAGACACGCTCTTCCGGCTTCCCTATCATTCCACGCGAGCGGCGGCCTATTGCGATCTCTACCAGCGAGGCTCGGATGGCGCCCACACTCCGTTCGCCGGCGACCCCCGGGGTCGGCTCAAGGCAGTGCTGTCCGAATACCTGCAGCCCGATCAGCGGATAGAGATCAAGCCCGAGCTGGAATTCTTCTTCACCCGCGACGACCAACCGGCCGACGGGGGCGCCTACATCGATGTCTACCCGAACGACGAGCTGTCCCACCACATGGATGACGTGTTCTGCCTCCTCGCCGAAATGGGGATTGCCGCCGAACGCGTCCACCACGAGTGCGCGCCGGGCCAGGTCGAGGTGGAGATCGACTACGCGCCCATCTTGCGCCAGGCGGATCATCTGGTCTCGTCGAAGACTGCCATCCAAGCTCTTGCTCATAAGGCGGGATTGCGAGCGACCTTCATGCCGAAGCCGTTCGCGGGCATGGCGGGCAACGGCATGCACGTCCATTTTCGGCTGCTCGGAGGTGGTGAGAATCTCTTCGGCGGAGGCGCAGGGCAGCTTTCGACGACGGCACGGCACTTCATCGGCGGGTTGCTCAGCCACGCTCCGGCGCTGACGGCTATCTGCAATCCCGCCGTGAACTCGTACAAGCGCCTCGTGCCGGGCCACGAGGCACCCGTACAGATCTGCTGGGGATACCGCAATCGCTCGACGCTCGTGCGGGTTCCGCTCTTCACCGACGCGGCCAAGGTATCGGTCGAGTTCCGGTCGCCGGACGCCACTGCGAACTTCTACCTTGCATTGGCGGCGATGGTGGCGGCAGGAATGGACGGTGTGCGCAGCCAAACCGAAGCGCCGGAGGAGCGGACCGAGAACGTATATGCGCTCTCGGCCAACCAGCTCCGACGTCTTCGGGTGAAGTCGCTTCCGGGGACTCTAGGAGAGGCGCTCGACGAGTTGGAGAAGGACGAGGTCGTGCTCGGCGCGCTGGGGCCGACGCTGGCGCCGAAGTTCGTTCAGCTTCATCGTGAGATCTGGGATCAGTACCTTCACGGTGTGGTCACGGACTGGGAGCGCGCGACGTACCTGGGCGCCTGACCTCGAGGGCGCGGTGCCTTCGCTCCTCCGCCGGGGCAGCAGGCCCCGAGCGCGCGATGCATCTATGGAGCTTCTTGTGTTATAGTAACGCTCGGCATATCCATGCCGAGCGAGAAGGGCCGGCGGGGGAATCCCGCCTGCCCCTTTCACTCGCTTTTGACGCTCCTGGCGATGACTACGACCGAAATGGCGCCCGCCACCCGAAATCCATGAGAGCCAGCTCATATGGCCGCCCCAAAGCCCCCTGCTTCCCCGGGGGCTCGTAGCGATGCTCCCACGCTATTACGATAATACAATATACTCCGTAGGAGCGAGGAATGGAGGTTCTGCCGAACATCCCGGTCGAGTTCGACCTGGGAGAGGTGCTGCGGCGACTTCGGGTGCCCCCAGGGGGCCCCGATGCGGCCGATGTCGAGCAGTTGCTCGCCCGCGCCGGCGAAGGCGTGAAGGCGAAGGCGATCTACGACGTGTGCTATGTGGGGAAGCGGGGGCGCGATACGGTTGAGTTGGCAAATGTTGTGTTCACGAGCCGCGTGCTCGCGGTGAACCTCGACGGGGTGCACCGCGTCTTCCCCTTCATCGCCACCTGCGGAGGCGAGCTGGATGACATCGCCGGCATGACCGGCGACTCGCTTCGCCAGTACTGGCTCGACGAGCTCCGCGTGATGGCGCTGCGGGCGGCGAGCGCGCGGGTGCGGGAGCGGATCGAGGAGAGGTATCGACCGGGGAAGCTTTCCTCCATGTCTCCGGGCTCGCTGGGGGACTGGCCCATCACCCAGCAGACGCAGCTTTTCTCGGTGTTCGGCGACGTGGAGGCCGAGATCGGGGTGCGGTTGACGGACAGCTTCCTCATGCTCCCGATGAAGTCCATCTCCGGCATCTACTTCCCGACGGAGCGGAGCTTCGCCAGCTGCCAGCTGTGCCCCAGGGACGACTGCCCGGGACGGTCTGCGCCCTACGATCCGAGCCTGTGGAAGGAGCGGTATGCGGAGGGGTCCGAAGGCTCGTGAGGATGGCTGGGCGATGCCCGTGACCGGGTTGTCTATCGGCGGTCGAGTGCACTTCCACTGAGCAAGGCGAGACTTCAGGGGGCGGCGTCTGATCGATCGGCCGCCCGAGGGGCAGGAGGCAGTTGGGGGTGGCGGAAGAGGGCACTGCGCAAGAGCACATGTGAAGCCTCGGCTATCGTACCCCTTGCGGGTGAGAAGGGTCATGGTGATGCAGGGAATGCAGTATCGAGACGATCCGTCGAGCTTCGAATCCGAGCACAGCTATGTCGAGAAGGTGTGGGTGGATCCCGAGATCGGCCCGGACGAACTTCTTCGGGAGACGACGCCGGAGCTGATCGACGAGGACGCCGGGTTCGCCAATCCCCTGCCGACGGAGACCATAGGCCCCTACCGGACACCAGAGAGTCGAAAACTGGTGACGGAGGAGGAGGAGGTGCTCCGGCCGCTGGTGGAGCGGGGGCTCTATCCGGGCTTCCTGGAGGCGGGACCGCGGGAGCTGCTGCGGCTCGATCCGTGTACGGTGCGGGCGGCGATCGTGGCGGTCGGCGGCACGGCGCCGGGGACGAACGCGGTGATTCACGCCATCGTGCGCCGGCATACGCGCTATGTTGAGGCGTCGGTGGAGCGGTGGGAGCAGCGGGGCCGCCAGGGACAGAGGCCGGCCTGCACGGGGCGCCTCTTGGGGTTCCTGAACGGGTTCGAGGGGCTCATGGCCCGCCAGCCGTGGCCGGCGGCGGCGGTGCCGGGGCCGATGGAGCTGACGTTGGCGGATACGGCCGGGTGGCGGGACACGGCCGGCTGCCAGCTCGGGCTCTCGCGCTATGATTTCTCCGCCGGGGATCTGGTGCACCAGGCGGCGGAGAACGTGATCGCAGCCGACCTCGACATCGTGTACGTGATCGGTGGCGACGGGGGAATGCAGGGGGCGAAGCGGCTGTGGGAGGTGCTGCGGGAGCATCCCAAGGGGTTGGACGTTTCGGTGGTGGGGATCCCCAAGACGATGGACAACGACATCGGGTGGGCGCGGCACTCCCTCGGCCACGGGACGGCGCTGGCGGAGGCGGCGCGGATCCTGAACGTGCTGCACACGGACGCGAAGGCGAACCGACGAGTGATGCTCGTGGAGCTGTTCGGGGCGGATGCAGGGTTCGTCACCGCGGGCGCTGCGCTGGCGAGCGGGAAGGCGGACCTGGTGCTGATCCGTGAGGAGGCGTTCGATCCGTGGAAGACGGTGGCCTACATCGCCAAGCAGACACGGGAGGCGGGCTGCGCCCTGGTCGTCATGGCGGAAGGGGCGCTGTCGAGCCTTGGAAAGCGATTGGTGGGCGAGAAGCTCATCGAGTTGCCGAAGCCCTCGACGACGATGCTGCGGGACCCATGGTACGAGCGGCGGGACCTGCACGACGCCGCGCTGAAATGGCTGCGGGACGCGCTGCGGGCGGAGTTCGTGCGGCCGGCGGTGTTCACGGGGCACGTGGTGGTGAACCAACCAGGGTACCTGATCCGAGCGGTCCCGCCCTCGGCCGAGGACATCATCCATGCCGAGCGCCTGGGGGACCTGGCGGTGGACAGCGCGCTTGCCGGCTATACCGGGTTCATGATCACCCAGTGGCAGACACACTATGTCATGGTTCCCCTGCCGCTGGTGGTGGCGGTGGAACGCCGGGTGGGGACGGAGGGGGCGTTCTGGCGCGAGGTGGTGTCGAGCACGGGACAGCCCAGCTTGGCGTCGTCGGATGAGGACAGCTCTGCCTGAGCATTGCGTCTAACATGCAGCGATACGCGCTCGGGATAGATGGCGGTGGCTCCAAGTGCGATGCGGCGGTGCTGGACGAGGCCGGCGCGGTCGTCGGCTGGGGCCGAGGCGGGCCGACGCACATCTACTACGATCCGCCGGCGGTGATCGCCGACTCCTATTCGGAAGCCATTGCCGCGGCCCTCTCCCGCGTCCAAGGGGCTGAGGTCTGGGCAGCCGGGAATCTGCCCGAAGGGGCACCGCGTGAGGCCGTCACGGCCGCCAACCGGCTCGCACACCATCTGCCGGCCAGCGAGGTGGACAGCGCCTTTGCGTCGGCGCAAGAGGAATGGGGCCTCATCGTGCTTGCGGGAACGGGCTCCTTCGTGCACGGCCGCAGCCCCGATGGGCGCGACCTTCACTTCGGAGGCCTGGGCCCGATACTGAACGACTACGGCAGCGCTTACGCCATCGGTCTGCTCGCGCTTCGCGCCGCGGCCTCATCCGATTGGACGGAGGCCCGCCGGACGAGTCTTGCGGAAGCGATTCCGCGGGCGATGGAGCGGGAGGGACTGCGCGGGGTGTTTCAGAGGGTGTACGTGGAGGGCATCACGAGGCGAGAGATCGCCGCTCTCTCCCGGGTGGTGGATGCAGAAGCAGAGGGGGGGGACCGAGTTGCGGCTCGGTGCCTGGGGCGGGCGGCGGACGAGCTGGCGGACGTCGCTCTCGATGTCATGGCGGAGCTGGATCTCGGCGATCAGCCCTTGCCCGTCATCGCTGTCGGCAGCGTCGCCCGGGGCTCGCGCCTGTGGTGGGAGCGAATGTGCCAGCGGCTATCGCAGGTCGCGCCTGAGATGCGCGCCGTTCTTCCGGCGATTCGGCCGGCCACCGGAGCCGCTCTCCTCGCGCTCAGGCAGATGGGCGTGAGCTGGACCCCGAGCGTCGTCGCGCGTGCACGAGAGACCGAGGGCGGAGCGCGGCCCGACTGAAGCTCGACCGGCCGCTCGCTACGGATTGATGACGATCTTCGTGCGGTTCGGGGCGGCCATGATCTCGATGGCCTCGTGCATCGCGGTGAGGGGGAAGCGATGGGAGATGATCTGCTCGGTGTTCACCAGGCCGGTCTCCATCAGGCGTATGGACTTGCTCATGGCAAGTGGAGTGGTGCCGAAGCTGGCGTCCATGCGGCCCTCGAGGAAGTGAGTGAGGCCGCCGTCGAGCTCGAACGTCTCGTGGGTGGTGATGCCGAAGACGTTCCATCTGGTGCCGCGGCGGCGAAGATCGACCATCAAGCGAACGGCCTCGATGGGTCCGGCGGCTTCGACAATCAGGTCGGGGCCGCGCGGGATGATCTCGTACACGCGCTGCTTGGGATCTTCCTTCGCAGGATTGACGGTGTGGGTCGCGCCGAGTCTCGACGCCAGCTCGCAGGCATAGTCGCTGGTGTCTATGGCGATGAGATGGGCGGCGCCGGCGGCCTTGGCGACCATGAGGCAGCAGAGGCCGATGCTGCCGGCCCCGACAATCACGACGTCCTCGGCAAGCTGCATCTCGCTGTGGTGGATGACGCCCTTCCAGGCGCCGGCGAGGGGCTCGGTGACGGCGGCCGCGTCGAACGAGATGGCGGCCGGCTTGGGGAAGAGGGAGGTTTCCTTCGTGAGCATGTATTCGGCGAAGGCGCCGGGGCGGACGTCCTCCGGCCCGTCGCCGCCTGTCACGAAGGCGCTCTCGCAGTGGTGGGTGTCGCCGACGCGGCAGGGCTCGCAGAAGCCGCAGTGGCCCAGCGGCTGAACGATGACCTCGTCCCCGACGCTGAAGTGGGAGACGCCGGGGCCGACCTGGGCGACGATTCCGCTCGGCTCGTGCCCAACGATGGCGGGGAAGGTCACGTTGCGGCGGATGCCTTTGATGGCCTTGTAGTCGGTGGCGCACACGCCGCAGGACTTGATGCGGACGAGAACGTCGCCGTAGTCGGCCGGCTGGGGAATGGGGAGGCGCTCGAGTCGGAGGTCGTTGAAGTCATGCAGCACGGCGGCGAGCATTGTAGACACGATATCTCCTCGGGACGTAATGGAGCTGTGGGCCTGGGCGAAGGTTCGCCCCGCGGCACTGGTTGCCTCGGAGGGTTGGCGGCCGGCCTATCGCCCCTCTCGAAATGCGAAGGCGCCGATGTCGAGCGGGCCGACGACCGGGCGCTCGACGGGGGTGGCGGCGCGGTTGGGCTCGAAGGCGGGGCGGATGGGCGAGGGTTTGCCTTGGGCGTCGAGGTAGGTCGGATTGGGGAGGGCGGCGCCGATGAGGGGGGAGCCGGGACGGGGGCGGAAGTCGAAGCTCGCAGCCTCCACGAAGCCGGGATCGTCGCCGAAGATGCTGTTGGTGACGGTGTCGGGTACGTTCATGCCGCGCTGGAACCAGCTGTTTGTGCCGGTGATGCGGCCCCTGCCGTTGCGTTCGAGGAAGCGCGTGGAGGGGCCGGCGAAGACGTTGTTGACCATGACGATATCGCAGGTGGATGACTTCTCGGTGAAGAGATAGAGGTCGTTGGGCTGAAGGCCGATGATGGTGTTGTTGATCATCGTGAGGGTGCCGGCGGCGACACCGGTGCCGTCGCCGACCCCCAGGATGCGGGGCTGGCCGCCGGGCGCGGCGCGCTTGATGATCACGTTGCCGATCCACAAGGTATTGCCCTCGTTGCCGCTCGCCACCTCGACGCTGTAGCCGGCATCTTCCTCCACCCAGTTGTAGGCGAAGACAGTGTGGAACCCGCGACTCTTGAAGTTCTGCGCTTCGCCCGAATGGTGGATGGAGCAGTTGCGGACGGTCTGGAGGTGGGCGTTGAAGTAGAAGTTGTGTGTCATGTTGTGGGGTTCCCGGGAGAGCGTGCCGTTGTGGTCGATCTCACAGGACTCGATGAGGATGTTGTCGGAGGCATGGGTGGAGAAGAAGCCGTCCTCGTTGTGGTGGGAGTGGACGCGGCGAGCGGTAAGGTTATTGCCTTGGAAGTAGATGGCGGCGGCGTTGACGCCGTAGGTCTCGCGGTCCGGGAGGCGAGAGCCCCAGGCGTTGCGGAGCTCTAGGTCCTCGAAGACGACGTCGTGGGTCGGTTCCTCGGTGCGGAAAATGCCGCGCTTGACATTGGTGCGGCCGGCGTCGATGACGGGGGGCTTGCCGTCCACGACGAGGCCGCGGATGATGATTGGCCTTCCGGGCTCGCCGCTGCGCGTGACGGCGATGCGGGAGGTTTCGAGGTAGTAGGTCCCGGGCTGGATCTCGATGATGTCGCCGGGGTTGGCCTCTTCGGCGCAGAGGCGCTGGAGGTCCTCCAGGTTATCGACCTTGTGGACGGCGGCGGCGGTGATGCAGGATGCGGGGCCGAGCGCGATGCAGGCGACCAGCGCGATAAGGCAGACCTTGGCCATGTGACGCCTCCTCTACCGACGTTCGCGCAATGAAGTAACATTGCGCGAACGTCTTTCTTCAGGCATTCCCTGGCTTTCTGATGGATGTCGCCCGTTACTTCTTTGGGCGACATCCATTAGAGCGGCCGTCTCTCTGTTTG
>Ga0307376_10005542_pt1 | contig 11346 bp, 7 predicted proteins | sample TR2MG_FD_202536 | JGI IMG/M metagenome (GOLD analysis project Ga0307376, IMG submission 202536) | Soil microbial communities from Risofladan, Vaasa, Finland - TR-2 | ecosystem: Environmental > Terrestrial > Soil > Coastal area > Acid sulfate soil | place: Finland: Risofladan, Vaasa | collected... | reverse complement strand
TACCGCATGACACTTTTGAAATAAGAGTATTGAAATTAATTGCATAATTTTTAGGATAGTTTTCATCAAACATAATGAGCCCATCATCACCTCCTATCCAGCAAATGCCATTATTCTCATGAAAGAACTTATTAATTTTGCCAATATCGGCAAGGCAGAATGGCTGCTTAACAAAAGAATAGGAATCTGTTTTATCAAAATATCCTAAATCCCCGTCCAGATTGATATAGATGCGATCCCTTGTATCTTCGACAGTATAAAATGGTTGATTGATATGTCCCATTGAACTGTCAAGAATAAACATATCAAAATAACCTCTGTAGAACTCAGGTCTGGTTTTTAAAGAATCAGGTAATTGAGACTTTATCGTTTTCTCATCCATAAATTCAAGGAGTCCGTTTCTCTGAGAAAAAACTGTTTTATTATTTATTTTGAAAGGTAAAACCCAACTTTTTTCAATCAGACCGTCAAACGAATCATATTTATCTACTTTATAATCAGAATGATCTGAGAACTGTAAGCGGATTACTCCCTGGAGAGAAGTGCCCATCCATAAAGTAACACTCTCCTGACCAATCTCCTCCTCAAATCTAACTACCTCTTCAGTAATTTCTGGAATATTACCAACCTTTCTCCATTTTCCTAAAAATTCATAAACAGCTAAATCCTTTTTACCGGATAGAAATAGTTTTTTTAGTCTTTCAGAATAATACAAAGAGTTAATTTCAACATCATCTATTTTGATCACTGAATTGTTTTTTATTTCATATAATTCATAAATAGTACCAACCAACAATTGATCGTCAGCTATGCACAGGCTTTTAATCTCATTTGAAAAACCGTTAAACTGAACAAAGGCGGACGCTAAAAGTTTGTAATTTCTATTTTGAGTAAAAAGTCCGGCTGTAGTACCTATAAAGAGGTTTCCATTATACCGTAAAATTGCACTTATATTACCTGTTATGCCAGTTTCAGGTCCAAATACCGAAACGGGAGACGAATAATTTACCTGAGCTATACCGTTGTCAAGTCCTGCCCATATATTTCCCTGATAATCCTGAAGCAATGACAGTGCTCCATTTACTTTCAGTCCGTTATCTTTATTTATAACCGATTCTATTTTAAAGGTTTCATCGGTTATTATTATACCGTTTGAAAGTGTGTTTACAGCAATTTTCCCATCCTTCAACCTTATGGCACCATATATTCCTGACCGGTTAAATATTGAAATGTCGTCTGTTCTAATCAGAGAACCGGAGAAAGAAGCTGTGTCAACGGACCAGAATCCATCTTCGTGGGTAATGATTATTAACCTGCTCAAATCGGAGCTTTCAAGTATCGATAATATTCCAAAATCCTTAAGATACTCACTCCCTGAAACAAGCTGCAAGCTGTTGCCGTTCAGTTTCATAATACCTCTTTCTCGTTGTCTGACAAAAAATTGACCATTAATAAGATAAGAAAGATGAAACGATGTTTCGGCAAATATGCTTGTTAACTTTCCATTTGAATAAAGAAAAATGGCCTCCTCTGACTGAAATGCTACCGTCTCCTCCCATGTCCAAATGCGGATTACACTTGAAAAAGAATTATGACTCTCTGTCAATTGATCTGATAATGAAACATAATTAAGTTTCCCAAATTTATCAGGTATAAGATATCCGAATTCGCTTTGAGCACCGACAAAAATTACATTTCCCTCACTTATGGCCAGTGATTCTATCCATAAGGTCTGATTCTTAACCGGAATAAAAGTCCAGGTAGCTCCATCGTACTGAAGTAGTCCCCCGGCATTTCCAAAATACAGGACACCATTCATATCCTGAACGCAAGCCAGGTTAGTCGCTTCATGACCTTTGCCGTAATCTCTTGGGGAATAATAATTTATTTTATAGTTTGTTCTCTGGGGTAAGCATAAGGAGAGTGAACCTATAAAAAGTAAAAACAAAACAGTTTTTTTCATACCGGAAGTAGTTCAGGAGATCCGAATTTCTATTTGAGATCTAAGTATCTGTTAAGCCACATCTTTAAGTTGTTTTCATCTATTTTGCCATAAAACTCCCGGATAAATACAGATATTTCATATACTTTTTCATCATATGTCATATTTGCCATCATATCAATCATCAACCTAATCTCTTGTGTGAGACTAAAAAAGTCAGGTAATACTGGAGTGAAAGAAGAAACAGGTGTTGATACATATGATTCGCCTTCTTTAAAATAGTTCAATACCATCTCGCTTATTTTTGGAGCATTAATTTCAGTCCCATTGACAATTAATAGTTCATTCTTTTTAATCAGTAACGTGTCATGTGTAAATGCCAGTTTTTTATTAATAGTTCTGCCTTGATAATCATAAGAAATATAGAAGAATTCTTTATCGGATAAATGATATGTCAATGTATCAATTTTTACTTTCATCTCATTCAAAATCACAAAATCACCTTGAAACAGGTCCTTAAGGTCTGTAGTTTCAGGTTTTGTCTCCATGCCCCTGGTGCTTATTTTACCTGCTGCTGGTAAGAAGGTAGATTTTGTGTTTTTAAACTCCGCATTATTTTCAGAAGTAAGCAAAAATCTACCCCTCTGGGGGTTAATTACTGCAGCACGCGATTCTGGGATCTTGAACACCAAGTTTTCATTTTGGGCAAAAGAAGTACCAATGTCCAAAGAAGAGCCCGTACGTTCGATTACAATATTTCCACTCACTTTTATTACTGTAAATAAGTCCTGTGCAAAGGTTGCCTTGATGAATAATACCAGGAATAACAAAAAGACAAATTTCTTTTTCATGACAAGTGGTTTGATATTTTATTTTACAAGTTATAATAAAAAAGTAAACGAAACAATAAATTATACTGTTCAAAAGTGTACCAAAGGTTGATTGGTATTAAATTCGAAGAGATATCTGAAGGTTATAAGAGCGCTAAACTTAAGTCATAACATTAACTATTGCTCTTATAGCCTATTATTTTATTAATATTTATTGTGAAGATTAACACCATTTTAGAAATATTTGTTATATATTTGAAAGAAGATTAAGATGTTAGCGTTATATCTTAACAATGAAATTATGAAAACAACTAAACATATACTTATTCTTTTTTTATTTTTTTTGCCTTTTAAGTCATTCACTCAAAGTTTTCAGATAACTCCTCCGAAGTTAGAGTTCGATGGCTATCAATTGAAAATTTCCTATGATTTTATTAACAACAGCCAGGCGGATCAATTCTATGTATGGGTTGAGATGGAGAAGAAAAATGGTGAAATGATTGCCATGGAATCAGTATCTGGCGATGTTGGAGAGAAAGTTAAAGCAGGAAAGAACAAACAGATTACGTGGGTTCCTGAAAAAGATGAAGTTTTTCTCAATGAAGAGGTTTTTGTTGAAGTTAAAGCTGAAAAATATGTAAAATCCTTTAATAAAGGTTCAGCAATGCTTATGTCAACAGCTATGCCAGGACTGGGACAGACCAGGATAAGTAAAGGGAAGCCCTGGTGGCTTGCCGGAGTTGCAGCATATGGGGCTATTGCAGGCGGAATGATTGTTCATAACAGTTATATTAAAACTTATGATTCTTACCGTATAGAAGAAGATCTTTCAAAAAGAGCTGATCTGTTGAATCAGGCACAGCAGAAGATGAATCTTTCCAGTGTATTGATCGTGTCTGGTGCCGCCCTATGGGCTGTAAATGTTTTTTGGGTAGCCATAACTCCTAACAGGTATGAACCTTTGCAGCATGTGAAGTTATCACTGGATAGATCACCAGACCCTTATAATGGGAGTACGTTATTATCATTGAAATTTAATTTTTGATTTTTCCCGATATGAAAAAATTAATTTTTGTTTTGATTATTATTCTGTCGCAGATTATTAATATTTCTGCTCAGGTTGTAAGCAGCGGAAAGGTTTCTGTTCTTATAAACAATAAGGAAAAAATTGAAGTTAAGAAGAATACACCTATTGTTTTTGAACCCAATACACTGGCACAACCAGATGCCAGTCTCGATGCGAGTCTTGGTGCCGGAAAATATTATGCTCTTATTATTGGAATTAATACATATAGTGACCCGGAGATTAACCCACTCGATTATTGTGTAAGGGATGCTCAGTTGTTTTATAACACCATCACTTCACGGTATACATTTGAAAAAGATAATGTTAAGTTATTACAGAATGCCACCAATGCTGATATCGTCAGAGCTCTTGACTTTTATTCAAAAACCGTACGGCCAATAGATAATTTTCTGATCTTTTATGCCGGGCATGGCATATGGAATACTAATTCTGAGACTGGCTTCTGGCTTCCCTCCGATGCACGGAAGAACAGCACACTTAACTGGTTTCGAAACAGTGCTCTTCGCGATTACCTGAGGGAGATCAATTCAAAACATACACTACTAATAACAGATGCCTGTTTTGGCGGTTCAATTTTTAAAACACGAGCTGCTTTTCTGGATGCTCCCCTTGCAGTAAACAGGCTTTATGAGTTACCAAGCAGGAAAGCAATGACAAGCGGTACTCTTACTGAAGTTCCCGATCAAAGCGCCTTTCTGAAATATATGATTGAAAGGCTGGATAAGAACAGTGAAAAATACCTCTCTTCAGAACAGTTATTCAGTAGCTTCAGGATTGCAGTTATTAATAACAGCAACGTTATCCCTCAATTTGGAGAGATCAAGGATGTCGGAGATGAAGGTGGCGATTTTATTTTTATCCTGAAATAGCAGAAAAATATTTTTTCATTAAATATTTACTGGTAACTAAATTGTCATGAGAAAAAATCTTCCAAAACTATTCTTCCTGCTTTGTATTTCAGCTTTCTTAATAGTATGCACCACCTGTAAGAAGCTTGAAAAATCGATGCTGGTAACAACCGGTGAAATATCAAATCTTACAGCCAATTCTGGAGAAGTTACCGGAATGGTTATTGACCTGGGAGCCGGAGCCACCCAACATGGACATTGTTATAGTACTAATCCTAATGTATCCATTGCGGGTACAAAATCACAATTAGGCTTACCTTCTGCAGGTGGGTTTACAAGCCAGTTGACAAATCTTGACGCAGGTACAAAGTATTACATTAAAGCATATATAAGTAATGGAACTGAAACCGTCTATGGTAAGGAGATAAATTTTACAACTTTACAAGGCTCTGCCCCAGATGTTACTACTGCGGAACCTACATCAATTACAAGCACTACGGCTTCAAGTGGTGGAAATGTCACAGATGATGGCGGAGCAGCTGTCACTGTACGAGGTGTTTGCTGGAATACTGCTACAGGTCCATCGATCAGCAATAGTAAGACCACTGACGGTGACGGTACAGGTAGTTTTACCAGTAACCTCACCAGTCTTACCCCTGGAACAACATATTATGTTCGTGCTTATGCAACTAATAGTGCCGGAACAACTTACGGGGATGAATTAGATTTTATTACACTTGAACTGAATCCACCTACAGCAATAACAGAAACAGCAGCACCTGTTACTGGTTCAACAGCCACTCTTAATGGCTCAGTAAATGCTAACGGTAAAAGTACTGCTGTAACCTTTGAATACGGTTTAACAACCGGCTATGGTAATTCTGTAACCGCGTCTCAAAGCCCTGTGTCCGGCACAAATATTTCTGCTGTAAGTGCTGATATTGGCAGTCTGTCTGTTGGTACTACATATCACTTCCGGGTTAAAGCAGTAAGTTCTGATGGGACAGCCTACGGTGAGGATCAAACATTTACCACAAATTGCACAGCGCCTTCAGCTACTACTATTGATGCATCTTCGGTTTTAACAACGACAGCAACACTTAATGGAACAGTTAATGCGAACAATTCTTCGACGATTGTAACCTTTGAGTATGGAAAAACTACGGGGTATGGCAGCTCTGTAACAGCTACTCAAAGTCCATTAACAGGAATTACCAATGCGGCTGTAAGTGCAGGGGTTACCAGTCTGACTCCCAATACTCTCTATCATTTCAGGGTAAAAACGGTTAATTGTGGAGGGACAATCTATGGTTCAGACCTGACATTTACCACAAATTGTTTAGCGGCAACATCTGCTACAAATGCTGCAACATCTTTTTCTACAACTACTGCAACATTAAATGGTACAGTAAATGCAAATAATGCGTCTACAACTGTAACATTTGAGTATGGTACAACTACTGGTTATGGAAGCTCAGTAACAGCGATTCAAAGTCCTTTAACCGGTATGGCCAATACCTCTGTAAGCGCAGGAATTACCAGTTTGTCTCCAAATACACTGTACCATTACAGGGTAAAAACAGTTAATTGTGGAGGAACTATTTATGGTTCTGACATGACCTTTAGCACACTTTGTAATACCCCAACATCTGCTACAAATGCTGCTACATTGGTATCTACAACGTCAGCTACATTAAATGGAGCAGTGAATGCAAATAATTCTTCAACAATTGTAACATTTGAGTATGGAAAAACTACTGCTTATGGCAGCTCGGTTACAGCTGACCAAAGTCCAGTTACGGGAAGCATCAGTACCTCGGTAGATGCCGTGATAAATGGTTTATCAGCTAATGTCACATACCATTTCAGAGTAAAATCAGTAAATTGCGGTGGTACAACATATGGTAATGACCAGTCTTTCACAACACTTTGTTTTCCCCCATCTGCTACAACAAATGCAGCAACATCTGTTACCAGTGGTACAGCTACTTTTAATGGTTCAGTTAATGCAAATGGTTTTTCAACGACTGTGATTTTCGAGTATGGAACAACAACAGGTTACGGAAGTACCATAACAGCGACTCAAAGTCCGGTAACAGGGTCAAGCAATACTGCTGTCAGCGCAGGAGCCACAGGACTTTCTCCAGGCACATATTATCATTATAGAGTAAAAACTGTTAATTGCGGTGGGACTATCTATGGGTCTGACAGAACATTTTCAACTCCTTGTCTGGCACCCATTGCAACCACTAAACCAGCATCAGGAAATATTGCGATATTTACATTGAAAGGAACAGTAAATCCGAATGGATGTTATACTACTGTAACATTTGAATGGTCTTCCGGCTTCGATTCAGGTATAGTAAATGGGGATCCGAATATAATTTATGGAAATTCAGATACTAATGTCAATGGTTATCTGTATGATTTACTACCTGGTGTAAGCATCACTTACAGGGTAAAAGCAGTAAATTCAGCCGGGACGACTTATGGAAATTATATGGGAGCATTACCTTCATTGAAATAATATTTAACAATATATAAGCTTAAGACAAATAATTAAGTAAGAGATTATTATGATATCCTGAAATATGGGATAAATTGTGATAATTCTTCTTGACTAAAAAGTGCTGATCTACTCGTTTGGCAAGGGATGCACATATTTTCCCCTGTAATCTCTTTTCAATAATTTTATTGCTTCCGGATTGCCAATTATCTCTCTTTTTTGCTGATCCCATTTAACAAGTGAACCGGTATAATATGATATCATAGCTAACTGAACAGTGGCAGTAGACTTAAATGCATCTTCAGTGGTACAGTGAATCATACTTTTATCTTTATGCCTTACTGCCTTCAGAAAATTTTCAACATGATTTTCCTGCATCAGTGGAGTTGGTATGGATATTAACTCTTTTTGCGTATTTCTGCCTGTCGGAAATATTTTTACACTGTTATCCTCTGTAAATATTGTCCCTTTGTCTCCATAAAAGAAAATGCCATTATTAAACTCACCTGTCACATCACCATTTCCCCAGAGGCGATGTTGCCATAGTACAGGAGTTTTCTTAAACGCCATGTTTGCTGTCAGTGTATCAGGAGTGGTTATCTTATCTTTAAATTCATAGATCCCTCCTGTTGTATGAAATTGTTCAGGCATCTCCTCTCCTATAATCTGCCGGATAATATCAATGTGATGAATTCCCCAGTCAACAAGGTGGCCATTTCCATATTCCTTTTCAAGTCTCCATGCTTTATGGCCTATGTTTGGACGATATTCAAGCTTGGGTGCAGGACCACACCATTCTTCCCAGTCAAGTGAAGCAGGAGGTCGCTGAATGGTAGTATCCTGTACTCCAGGATTATAGTGGATCTGGGCAACGATCTGGTATACATTTCCGATCTTTCCGCCTTCAATAAGCTCTTTTGTCTTTTTGAATGCCACACTCTGACGTCGCTGGAAACCTATCTGGACAATATTACCGGTTTTTTCTGCTGCGTTTACCATTGCCAGTCCCTCCTGTATATCATAAGCCAGAGGTTTTTCACAATATATATCCAGACCCCTGTTGCAGGCAGCAATAAACTGTAAAGCATGCCAGTGAGGCATTGTCCCAATGAAAACTGCTTCAAGCTCTTTCAGGTCAAGCAAATCCTGGTAAAATTTGAAAGTCTTCGGTCTTGATCCCTGTAGTTTCTCCAACTCATCAGCACTGTTTTTAAGGTGTTCTGAATCTACATCGCAGATTGCAATCACCTCTACCCCGCCAACCTTTAATGCTGCTGTAACATCTACCATTCCATACCAGCCGGCTCCAATCAATCCGATTCTTAACTTTCGATCCTGGGGAAGGGAGGGGATATAGAATGAGGATGCAAGAGCAGCTGATCCCATTGATGTTACTTTAAGAAATTTTCTTCTTTTCATATTTCATTTAAATTATATTATTGACTATCATAATTATTAATGAATTGTAATTTTTTTAACTGGCTGTTGAAAAGTACAATTATAAGTATCTAACCTATATGGAAATTGAGTTGTGGGCAATTGATCTGGTTGAGAAGTTAAATTTAATAAAATTTGTCTTTTGAGATTGTAATATTGTTGGAATATCCCTATTTTACGAGTTAGTTTAATACGCACTAAAATGAGAAATCTATTACGAACGGACTGGAAAAAGCTTTTCCTGACTTTTCTTAGGATGGCTGTTGGCTGGCATTTTTTTTATGAGGGTATATCAAAATTATTTATTCAGGATTGGAGTTCCTTCTCTTACCTTGCAAATTCGACAGGTCCATTTTCAGGTTTTTACCATTGGCTGGCAACATCAGATGGTATTCTGAAGATTGTAGATATCCTTAATATATACGGATTGATATTTATAGGTATTGCGCTGTTTATTGGTTTGTTCTCACGTTTAGCTGCAGTAGCCGGAACCCTGTTATTAACACTTTACTATTTTGCCTATCCTCCTTTTGGCGAATCATTATTCAATATAGGGGATGGTCATCTCTTTATTGTTGATAAAATATTTGTTGAAGCATTGTTCCTGCTTTTTTATATCTTCTATAAAGAATATGGATATGGTTTTGAGGAATTTACGCAATTGATTAAAAGTACAAAAGCTAAAAAACCATCTGATAAAAAGGAAGAAACAGCCTATTCAGATTCACGACGAAATGCGTTAAAAAATCTTGCAACTATACCCTTCCTGGGTTTAATGGGAATATGGGCAGCCAAAACCAACAGGAAGTTTGGTGTGGATGTAATGTCAGGTGCTACAATACAATTAAACCAGGCCGCATTGGGAGAATTGAAAGGCACCCTGCCAAAAGGAAAGATTGGTGATCATGAGATCAGCAGACTCGTAATAGGTGGCAATCTGATTGGTGGCTGGGCCCATTCACGCGATCTGATCTATGTACCCTCATTATTTAAGGCTTATAACACTGAAAAAAAGATATATGAAACGTTGATACTTGCAGAAAATGCCGGCATAAACACTATTAACATTGGTTTTCCGACTAATGCAGTTATAGCCAAATACAAAAGAATGACCGGAAGCAAGCTAAAGGTGATCTCACAGGTGGCACCTAACTATGAAAAAGGTGATTATTTTGAAGAGATCAACCAGGCTATTGATTATGGTGCTGATATACTCCAGGTTCAGGGTAACTGGTGTGACTGGCTTGTACGGGATAACGAAACGGATATAATTGTAAAAATGCTGGAAAAAATCCGAAGCCACAAAATAACAGCAGGCCTGGCTTCACATACTGTTGATTCACTAATAGTTTGTGAGGAAAAGGGGATAATCCCCGACTATTATATGAAGACAATGCATCATGATAAATACTGGTCGGCTCATCCACGAGAGAACAGGGTACCATTTGAGGTAGATGGTAAGAAGTCAGGCGATCACAATAAATTCCATGACAACCTCTTCTGCCTTTTTCCGGAGCGTACTGTTGAATTTGTGAACCGGGCTAAGGTGCCCGTAATGGCATTTAAAACATTGGCAGCAGGTGCCATTGAGCCAAAAGATGGATTTAACTGGGCTTTTGAAAATGGAGCTGACTTTATTTGTGTTGGAATGTTTGATTTCCAGATTGTTAACGATGTGAATATCTGTTTAGACACCCTCAATAAACTGAATAACAGGCAACGTGAGTGGTTCGGATAGCAGTTACTTAATTATTGTTTTCTTATTCGAGCCACCTCTTCAGCGGTAATATCACCGGCTGAGTTACTAAATGAATTTCTGAGATAGTAAATCAAATCCGAAACCTCCTGATCATCAAGATTATCTTTCTGCGGAGGCATAATGCTATTATATTCTTCACCTTTAATTTCAACTGGCCCCGACATTCCGTCCAATATCACTCTTATCAGCTGTTCATTATCACCATTGATAAATTTCGATTGAGTAACAGGAGGAAACATCATGGGCACACCTGAACCATCAGCCTGGTGGCAGGCTAGACAAACCTTATTATATATTTCCTCTCCTCTCTTTAAAGTTATATCGTTTAAGCTGGTTGCTGCCATAGTCTCACTGGCATCTTCAGCAGGTTTAACCTTACCCTGGTTTCCGCCGGGACCATTACATGACACATATATAAGTGCATTTAAGACTATAAATGAGCCAATAATCATAACCTTATAAGCTTTTCGTTTCATTTTGAGTAAATTGAATGATTAAAACTCGTCTTTTATTATCTACTACTGTCTGTGATTAAGTCTCTTTTTCAAAGGTGTGATAAATATAATTATTTATTCACCCGAATAGAAGATTCTCCATATTTTCCCCTTTTGTGAGTCAGAAACATACAGGGATCCATCTGAACCCATTGTGACACCCATTGGCCGGTGTTCAGCATCAGAGGGACTCTTTACAGGTTCAGCACCTGCAAATCCTCCGGCAAACTTTTCCCAGTCACCAGAAGGCAATTCTCCTTCAAAAGGGACAAAAGCAATAAAAAATCCTTCCTGGTTCAGAGGTGCTCTGTTCCATGAACCATGAAAACAAATAAAAGCCCCATTTTTATACTTATCAGGAAACTGATCACCGGTATAAAACAAAAGGTCATTAGGCGCCATATGTCCGGGGAAGCCCATTATTGGATCATCCTTGTCTTCTG
>Ga0307376_10005541_pt1 | contig 11347 bp, 23 predicted proteins | sample TR2MG_FD_202536 | JGI IMG/M metagenome (GOLD analysis project Ga0307376, IMG submission 202536) | Soil microbial communities from Risofladan, Vaasa, Finland - TR-2 | ecosystem: Environmental > Terrestrial > Soil > Coastal area > Acid sulfate soil | place: Finland: Risofladan, Vaasa | collected... | reverse complement strand
TGGACTCGATGGTGCGTTCCCACAACGCGAGTGGGTAGTCGGTCTGGTAGCCCATGTCGCCAAGGATGCTTGAGCGACGCTGGATGCGGACCTTCTCTCCCTTGTCAAACCCGTAGTAGATCACGCAGTTCTTCTCAGGCTCCATGTTCTCTTTGAGCCATTTGTGGAAGGGCTCCGTTTTGAGTCTGTGCGTGCAGAGGACCGACGTGGCTCCAATCTTGAACGCCGAGTGCTTCACGCACACGTCGAACTGGTCCATCTTCTTCCACCCCTTGTAGTTGGCGTAGGTGATGGGGGTCTCAAGATGAGCCGCGACTTCGACCTTGAACCGCTTGATGTCAGTGTCCTCGACATTCGCGTTGATGTCGTGATTCAACAAAATGAGCTTCTCGGTGCCGAAACGCCGAGCAACCTCAATCCCCACCAGCGCTGAGCTGTGGCCCCCGCTGAAACAGACGATGTGGGTTGTGTCTTTGTTGATCTTAGGCATGGTCCAGTAAGGGGAGGGCTATAGGCTGACCAGCGGGCTCACGCCTGACGGAGCCAGACACCGTCTTTGAGGGCGGCTACTTGGCGTCGGAGCAGCTCGTTCTGTTCTTGGAGGGCCTTCATCTGCTCCTCGAGGTCGCTCATCCGACCGCGCAGGATCTCAGCCTCAGTCTCGGTGGCATAGGAGACCTGCGAGAACTGCCCGTATGTGGTTGTTTGGCCGAGGAGCGCCATCCGTCCATTGTACGCCACCTGGCGATCCCTTGAGTTTCACGAAGTCAGTAGCCGCGCTTCGCTTTCTGCTTCTGGCAGATTTCCACGAACTCGGCCCAACTCTTGATGTACCCCAACTCCTCGAGCGCGCGCTTCGTCAGGGGGCTCGTGGTCGAAGTAGGAGGCCGCACGTAGCTATCGTCGCCCTTGCGGACGTTGTAGTCGTTGTAGCCGTGAGGCTTCTTCGGGACGACCATGTTATCCCGTAGTTTTGCGCGTCATCACCAGGAAGTGTGAGGCGTGGCTGTTCTTGTCGTCGTCGGCCACGAACTCCTGGTCGATCCCCTTGTCCGGCTCAAACTCGTCCCAAGGGTTGGCCGGGAAGTAGGTATCTCCGGGGCCGTCGTACTGCACCAGTGTCGCGTAGACCTTGTCCGCTTGCGGGAGCACCTCCGCAAAGACGCCCTCCCCTCCGATGACCCACAGGTCTCCGTGCTCGCCTCCGAGGTTGCCATGAGCTGCAATGGCCTCTTCGAGGGAGCCGCACACGTCAACCCCTGTGGGGACTTCGTAGCTCTCCTGGCGCGTGAGCACGATGTTGTGCCGGTTCGGAAGCGGGCGAAACTTCTCGGGGATGGATTCCCACGTCTTGCGTCCCATCACAACCGTGTGGCCGCTCGTGTACTTCTTGAATCGCTTGAGGTCCGCGCCGAGCTTCCAGGGCATGTCACCGTCGAGGCCGATCACACGAGAATCTTCGGCCATGGCTACGATGAGGTTCAGCATGGGACACTCTACCTACGCGTGCTCTCGGATGAGCGTGATCAGTTCGGGGTCGATGACCTTCTTCGCGTTGTCGAAGATGGCGAACTTGTGACCGTCGGTCGCCGTATCAACGCAAACCATCGTATGGGTTTCCGTCACGTAGATGTGCTTCTCGAGATGCTGGTGTTGGTAGACCTCGGTGCCGTAGTACTTGCCCTCAGCGATGGCTTCCTTCACGTCACCCTCCCCGCAAACGAAACCGTCTTCGTCGGGGAGCCACCAATACCCCGTGTGGTCGGAGATCGGGATCTCGACCTCTTGCGGGACGTAGCCAAAGAACTTGTGGATGGCGGTCTTGCACGCCATGTAGCTCATGAGTAGGCGGCCGAGATCGGGCGTCGTGCCTGCGATCTTCACATCGGGTTCTTTGTGTTCTTCGGTCATCAGAGTCCTCGTAAATCGTGAGTCACCATGAAGCAAGAAGGTAGCCAACCAGGGTGCCGAGAGCAAAGAGGATGACGCCCGCAAAAAGCAGGGGGCGTTTGGTGAGTGCCTCAGGCTCAGGCTCAGGGGCTTTCGGAAGTTCCGTGACATGCGGGGCCACGACCACGGGCAGTTCAGCCTCAGCAACGGATTCAGGTTCCTCAAAGAGCCCAGCTTGCTTGGCTGCTTCCAAAATCTCCGCGCGCTGCGTGATGAAGTGCTGGTGCAGATGGGCATTGAGCCGGTGACAGAACTTCGTGAGCGTGGGCGCTCGAATCGAAATCTGTGGTGTTGCAAACTGCCACTCGGCCGGCGTCATGCGGTTGTACACAAGCGACGGGCGCTCGTCCTTCATCCCCTCGAGGCTGTCGTACAGATGAGAGAACACGACGAGGCTGCCCTCGGGCGCGTTGTTGATGCCCGTAAACTCGATCTCGGTTTCCGAAATCTCGGTCACGTTGAATTTGGCTGCGCGTTGGACCAAGCCTTTGCGATGGGCGACGTACTCGGGCACCCAGTCCTTGTGCGCCCAAGCCACAGCGCTCTCGATGGCCTCATTGTCGTGGACGAAGTTTCGCCCGGTATCTGGACCTCGCACGGATAGTCGCCACACGAAACTGTTGGACGCCGATGAATGGACGCGAGTGAGATCGCCTTTCATGGCCTCGAGGCGCAACATGGCGACGGCCTTCTCGAAGTCCGTGAAGTCTTCGTCCGTGCGCGTGGAAGTGGGGGCCATCTTCCCTTCTACCCGAGAGGACCGAACTTCACGTTTCAAGGGTGCTGTGCCGGTCTCCCCGTAACCCCCGGTGATCCCTCACTTGCTGTGGATCTGGTCAGGCTCTTCCAAGGGCTTGTTGCCCATCCACAGAGCCTCTTCGAACTCGTGTTGCCAAAGGCAACGAAGGGCCTGTTGAAGGACATTTTGCTCGGGAGTCAGCTCGCGCCCGTGACGATCCTTCGGGTCAGGGTAGGCACGGTAGTGCCCGGTGAACGTGAGCTGGATGGGGCGCCCCTCATCGACAACGCTTGGGGCGGTCCAATCGATGCGCACTGCCCAGTTGGTGTCTCCCAAGGTTGAAGGCCACCCATACGGATCGTCCACACGGGTCACTTCAACGTGACGGACCATCTGCGACATGAGCCCCCGGATCTCAAGACCATAGAAGCTCTTGGGCCCAACTACGGGTTCGTACGTGGTGTGCGACCACATCGCCGGCTCGGGCCGTCGTCGAGGAATGTCCCACAAGTCTGAATCCCACTTGCTCATCTTGCCTCTGTGCGAGTGCGCTCGGCTTGACGCAAGAGGTCACGCCAAGCATGAGAGATCACGGCGGGGACGACGGCGTTTCCGAGAGCGCGCAGTCGGTCCATCCGGTTGGGTACCCCATCAGCGCCTCGACGAATCGCGGGGAGAGGACCGCCTGCATCAAAGTATCTTTGCCATCCTTTTTCAGCGCATGGAGCTGGCGGGAAGCCGGGTCCAGGTTGACCTGGATCTCCGCCAGGAAAATCCTCATGGCGTCCGTCAACATCGTCCCCGGCTGCATGATGCCCGTGGTCGTCGTGTGCCTCGCCGCTCCCGGTGCGTCCGTCGTCACCGCCGTCGGCCACACGTTCGGATAGAACTCCGTCCCGGTCCCCTCCGCCAGATCGTCGTCGTCCTCCTCCGAAGGTTGCTCGAAAAAGTCCGTCAAACTCGTCGGGCCGGTAGGCGAGGATGAAGATCCGAGGGCGTCGATGGGTAGCCCCGACATCGAGAGCTCGATACACCCCCCATTCAGCATCGAACCCCTCTTTGGCCAAATCCCAGAGTACGTGGTGGAGCCCTCCTTTTGCCAAGCCCGGGACGTTCTCCAAGAAGACGGCTCGGCGAGGTTGACAGTCGCGAACGATGCCGGCGATGGGCGGCCAGAGCCACCGGGCGTCGTCGGTTTTTCCTCGCTTGCCGGCGGCGCTCCAGGGCTGGCACGGGAATCCACCAGAGATGAGATCCACTGCTCCACGCCATGGTCGAGCGTCGAAGGTGAGCAAGTCATTCCAGATAGGCGCGTCATCCATCCCTCCGTCTGCCATGCGCGCTGCCATGACGGCGGCCGGAAAGGCTTCCCTTTCGATGTGACAAATGGTGCGGATTCGAGGGCAGGCGCTTCGCAAGCCTCGGGTGATTCCCCCAATCCCGGAACATACAGCCAACTCATTGATCGTGTCCTTCATCTCGCGTTGGGTCAGCGGTCAAAGCCGACCCTCCTCGCGGGCTTTCGCAAGCACTTGCTTGACGTAGCTCCTTGAACAGCCGCACATCTCGGCGATCTCCGCGAGCGTGAACAAGGACTTCTTGTCCTTGCGGGACGCTTTGCGTTTTCGTAGCCGAATGATCTCCTTCACGTCCACGAGGTCTTCCCGATCTGCGTGACGGTTGTAGGGGTACTTGAGACCGAGACCATGTTTCTTGGCCCACCGCTGCACAGTAGTCGGATGCACCCCGGCCCTCTCTGCCGCGTAAGCAGCAGAGTGCCCCTCTTGCAAGAGTTTGATGGCCTTGGCTTCTTCAGATTCTTTTCGGGGGGTGGGCATCGGGTCCTTTCGTCATGCGCATGGTACTACGCCAAGATCATCGATGGGCGATGAGTAGGCCGAAGCCAGAGCAACTGCTTTCCAAGGGATTCTGGGGAGCCTGTCTTGCTTTTCTTCACGGTGGCTTCGACCACCATCCCCGCGAATGCACGCGTGCGTGCCACGGCTTTGAGTTCGATGATGAGATCTGCCATGAAGGTAGCCGCGAGACCGACGAGCTGCGGGGTGCTCGAGACGGCACGACGCATGGTGCCCGTCATGACAATGGCCTTTCGCTGGTCTCTTTCCCGTTGAAGGAGGGTGCCCCAGGCCCGTGATGCACTGGCAAGCGCGCCGGACTCGGAGGGATACGAAGGCGCGTCATCAATGAGGAGCACGTCCGCGTCCCGGTTGGTCCCGAGTTTACGAGCGAGCTCCTCGAGGGTGTTCGCCCCGACGACCCACGAGCGCGGTGAGACGAGGTGCTGGTCGTTGGTCTGGGTGACTGTGAGGATGGTGAGCCCGGGATCGTGGTCACGGATACCCTCAGCGAGCGCAAGTAGAAAGGTGCTCTTGCCGACCATCTGCGGGCCCACTACCTGCGTGAGACCTTGCTCAGGAAGGCCGCCGACCCATCCGTCAAGAGGGGTCCCGGTGAGCACGAATTTTGATATCCCGGAGAACTGACCGACGGAGGGCACTTTGGTTTTACGCTTTCCCCTCTAAGCCCGTAGGAATTGGTAGCCGTATTTCACGAAATCGTGCTGAAAAGCGGCATTTGCAGCCGTATAGGACTCCACGTCGTAGTAGAGAGACCAGTGATCCTTGTCGTCAGACTCCGAAGGCTCGGGGGTGACCTTGACCGCCGGGACTCCGGGGAGTTTCCTAAGGAAGGCGTTGATCTCTTTCTCTGTCCCGCGCTCGTACCGCAGCACTTCGTGAGCCGTGGCAGCGTGGTAGAAAATCTGACCGTTTTTGAGGAAGGGTTCGGGCTGGTGCTCGGCCCATCCGTTGATGAAATCAAGGAAGGAGGGGCGCCGTCCGATGAGCTGTCCAAGGATACGCATGCGAGATCGACTGCGTTCTTGTTTGTACCAAAGCACGAGGATGTCATAGGGGTTGCGCACGAAGGCACAGATACGTTCGGTTCCTGTAGCCTTTTTGCCAACCGTCTCGAGAACCTGATCAAGCATGGCGTGATGGCCAACGCCCCATGCTTTGTCTTCCACTTTGATGGCGCCGGGCAGCCCCTTGAGCGCGTACTCCACCTGCAACGATCCCGTGAAAGGGGTCGCCAAGAAGATGAACTTGCCAGGGAGCAGGACGGCCATCAGTGCAACAGATCCGTTCGGAAAGGGTCATCGCTGCCCCAGACTTGGGACCACTCGGGCCAAGCAGGCATTGAAGGACGGCGCGTGAGAATGGCAGAGAGGATCTCATCGCGGCCCTGCTTTGTCACCGCAGCCTCGACAAGTTTGCGTGCCATGGCGCATTCAAACAGCCGGGTATTGGCATCTTGCGCGGCCCTCCGACGCGGATCGGAAACGAATCGCTCCCACACGAAGAGGGCGCCGGCAACTGCTGCGGCCGCGAGGATGCCCCACCTCACTGTGGGACCCCGGCACCGAGCTTGGGATCACGGCACCCGCTGTTGCGAATCCAAGTGCCCCCGCCTCGAGCACCAGCGCATTCGACAGCCTTGGTCGTGACGCCATCCTCCATCAGGAACGTGCACGAGACGTAGCCGTCCCCGTCGGTGTCCTTGGCGACGCACGAGACGTTCTTGTACTCCATGCCGAGTTCGGTGGCCCACTTCTGAGCTTCCTCTTCGGCAACGCCTTTGTGAGCTCCAGTGGTGTTCGGGCAGCCGGCGAGCGTGAACAGGGCACCGACGGTCATCAACATGTTTGTGGTTCTTGTCATGGGGTCCTCTGGGGTGTGAACCGGGTGCTTCGTAACCCTATTCCGATGCCTTCTCGGGCATCTCCACGTCGGGGTCTTCGCTCATCTGCGAGGGCGTCTCCGAAGGCATTGGATCGCTCTCAACGCGCTGCAGCATCTCCTGCATCTTGAGCACGGCGTCCTCGAGGGCCTTGACTTGGTGACGCACGTTGTTTTCAAGAGCGTCCACAAACGGAACCAAATGGGAAGCCACTTGGATGAGGTCGTTGCCAAACATCTGCCCCACGGCGATGGGCTCGTTGCACTCGTAGGGTTTTACCAGTTTCCCATTCGTGTTCTTCTTGAGCCCACGACCGAGGAGGATCTTTCCGTTCTCCCAGTGAATGACCGTCCCCCTCTGTCTCGGACCGGTCCATCCAGCTTGACGGCTGTTGTAGACGCCATCACGCGTGTACCCACATCGCACAAGCGCCTCCTCCAAGTCCCGTAGCATCGCTCGAGCGGCGCGTTCCGTCTGACGGAGCTTCGCTTCGAGCAGGGAGATGGTCGTGTCTTGTCGAGGACGAGGGGGACGTTGCTTGTGCTCAATGATGGGGTCGCTCATTTTTCCTCCGGGAACGCGGCCTGCAAGCAGCGTAAGATCAGTCGCCAGACGTTGTAGGACAGCCGTGGCCAGTTGCTGACAGTGCCCGTGCGCGTGAACCCTTTGCCGTCCACAAGATCGCGCGAGTCTACGTCGTAGTTGCCCTTGCGGCACACACGGACCTCGTAGTCTCCGCGCTTGGCATTGCCCCCCGAGTTGTAGACGTACGTGCGACCGAGCTCGTACTTGCGTGCTTCGTCGCCCTTCGGCCACATCTCGATCTTGACGACGATCATGCGTCCTCGTCGCGGAAAGCGTTGGCGAGCTGGTCAGCTTGACGTAACGGCTCAGGGTTCTTGAACCACGGACTGCATCGCAACGCGAACGAGGCTGCATCGTCAGACGAGACACGGTGCCCTGGACTGACGAACACCGGGTTGGTGTTGTCCTGCATGTAGAGTTCAAAACCCACTCTGTCTCCCGAAGGGTCATGCAGGAGCGCCGTCTTGGACCCGCGTTTCTTGGAAACTGTGGCTGGAGATTTCCGACAGCCGCTTGGCCAAGTCTTGGCGATACCCACCGTTGGAAAATCCAAAGTGTAGCCAACGTGACATGCAAGACCGAACTTCCGCGGGTGCGCGATGCCATTGCCATCGACCAGGATGAGGTCCGGTTCCACCACGAGTTTCGTGAGTACCGCGATCAAAAGCGGCGCCTCTCGGAACCCAAACATCCCGGACTCGTAACCTCGCGTCACGGGGAGCTTGAGGCGTTGTGAGTGGACGATGCTCCAGTTGGTCGTGCTGAGAACGACTGCTACGGCATATCCCCATTTGTCGTCGCGGCTGTAGGCCACGTCAACACCCGCGACCGTGCGGAACCGTTCCCCGAGTCGGATCTCCCGAGCGAGGCGCACTTGTATTTCATGCGCCTCCTCGTCCGACTTCGGGGAGGCGATTTTGTTGCGGACCTCGAGCATCAGAAGAGTTTGGGGATGATCGTATCGGGCACCGGGGGCGCCGCCGGGGATGCGGGTTCGGGGACAACGGCTTTGATGTGGGGGGTTCGGTGGGAGGGCGTTGCCACGGTGGTCCCCATGCGCTTGAAGGCGCGACGGAGCATCCGTTTGAGTGATTTGACGATGGGGTGAGATTTGACGACCACGACACTGATGGTGACCTCACCTCCGCGCATGATTACGACGGTGTACTTGTCGAGCGCGATCTTGACTTCATCATCGTCCGCGACTTGGAGAACTTGTCGCCCGGCATCAAGGAGGGGAGCCCATCGTCGAGCATCACCTTCGGCCACCTTCACCTCTGTCTGCCCATTCTCGGTTTTGGCCGCGGCGATGATGCCGGGGGTTTCAATGAGCTTGTCAACTTCCGTTTTCATGTTCTGTCTGCCTTGCCGGTCCCACTGAGTGCGTGTGACCTGATGAACGCTTCGATCTCTGGGCCACTGTACCCGTTGTGGATGAAGTACCCGACCAATTCCTGTTCCCACGCATCCCACACAACCGTCTCCACCCACCACTCGTCCTGCAAAAAATAGCAGGGCAACTGCTTCTGCAGTGTGAACTCATCGAGCTTGATTTCAAACCACTGCCCCTTGGTGGTCATCTTGGGATCAACGGCGCCTGGGTGGAGGAAGCGTGGGTTGGAGAGGGCCATCAGTTGACCCTCCCCGATGCCTGCGCCGCTTGAACTTCGGTAGTGAGCACAAGGTCCACCGCCGTCTGCACAATCTCTTCGGCTTGCTCAATCGATAGAGAAACGGCTACGTCGTTCGTTGTCCCGAGCACTTGGCTGATGGCGACCTGCGTCTTCTCAAAAAGCATTTCTTGATCCGAACCCGTCTTTTCCTCGAGCTCGGCAAGCCATCCTCGTTGAAGCTCTTGCACCTCAATCCATTCCGGCTTTTCTTCCACATCTACGGCAGCACCGTAGCGATCGTAGAGGAGCGCCATTGCGTTCCACCACTTGAGGAATATGGTTGCGGCTTCTTTCACAGCTCGAAAAACTCCGGGGGACCCGCTGGCTCCTTCTCAGGCATGACGCGGCGTCCTTCTTCTGTTATACGCCACCGCCCTTCGCCGTAATCGACCCAACCCAGTTCAGCGAGGGGATAGAAGGTCTGGGGAGGCTCAGAGCAGAGCAGGATGGGGTGATCCCCCGCTACCCTCAGAACGGCCAAGGGATCAGTGATCCCATCGAGTAGCGGAGAACAGGCCATCAAGTTCCGTTCAGTGTCTTTCGGAAAGTGAGGTTGATGCGAGGGTCACAAGTGCGGCGGCACTTCGGAATGCCGTGGCGGCTGACCTTCTGCGTGTCTCCAGCCATGACGATCAGACTGCCGTGCTCAAGCGGGATGGCGTGCTTCGCCTTCGTTTCCATGTGGCGCACGATGAACTCTCTAGTCGCACCAAGACTCACCGACGCAATGGAAGCCCCCTTTTCCATGTCCTCCTCATCATCGGCGTGCATGCTCACGGAGTCCCGTTCATTTTCGTAGAAGTTGGCGAGACAGCCGTTGAACGTCGCGCCGAGTTTCTGCTCAAGCACGGTCTTGATCTCCACCAACGCAGGGGTCCAGCCTCGCCAAGCATGGGTGAGCCCGCTGTACGAATAGGTGAGGCCCGGGTCGGCGTGCCACGAGATCATGCGCGGTACCGTCTTCGGGCCGCCAGGGGTTTGGATCACAACACGCCCCCAAGGGATCTCGTTCTTGAGCGCTTCAAACAGCCTGTCGGCATCTTCCCGAGGCAGAAAATCTGCGTCGTAGACGATATCGATGCCGTTGTCGTGCAGCTCCCAACGTCGGCTCTTCGTGTGGATGTCCTCAAACGGGTTCACGGGGCCAACCCCTCCACGAGGGCCACCGTACGCTCGCGGAGGTCCTGGAACGTGCCGTCATTCTCGATCACGAAGTCCACGAACGGCCTCTTCTCAGAATCAGGCATCTGCGCCTTGACCCTGGCCCGGATCTGCTCAGCATTCGCGTTGTCCCGAGCAATCGCCCGTTGCACCCGAACCTCTACCGGGGCAGTCACGAGAACCATGCCATCGAGTTTCTCGTTCATCTTTTTCTCGATGATGAGAGCCCCATCGAGAAAAGCGATGTCCCCTTCCAGAAGGGCGCGTTGACGCTCAACTTCATTCCAGATGATCGGCCCCATTAGGGTGTCGAGTTTGGCGAGCTCGTCAGGATTCTTGAACACGAGGTCCGCGAGCATCCTGCGATTCAACGTCCCTTCGAGGTTGATGTAGGCGGCACCAAACGTGTCGGCGATCTTGGCAAGGCCTGGGGAGCCGGGCTCAACAACGTCGCGTGATACCTGGTCGAGGTCGATGACCGTGTATCCGAGGTCCCGCAAGATCGCAGTGACCGCAGACTTGCCAGCACCGATCCCTCCTGTGATGCCGTAGATCTTCATGCTCAGTCTTCCCTGGCGTCAAAAGGCAGCACACCCTGAGGAGGGTTCAGGAACCGAATGTTGAGGTGCTCAAAAAGCGCTGAGTTGTACTTCGCGTAGGGGCCTCTCGCAAGAATGGCCGGGTGCACCCACTTGACCTCTCCCTCGAACGGCGAACTGCGTGGGGCGTCAGGTGCCTGAGCAGCAACGTGCGCGATGAAAGTCGTGCAAATGAAGTTCGACTCCCCTGGAACGAAGGCGGTGTAGACCGACTGCGGAGAAGCGATGACGTAGCCCGTCTCTTCGTAGGTTTCGCGTACCACGGCCACGTCGAGACTCTCGTTCGTCTCGACCTTGCCTCCAGGCATTCCCCACTGAGTTGTGTCTTTACCTCGAGAGATGGCGAGGATGTTGCCCTCACCATTCACCAAGAGGCAGCACACTGCATGGCGGGCTGTTTCGTACTTGACGTTGCTCATACTCTCACTCCGAATTTACCGGCGCCGTGTTTGCCTTGGCCATCTCGTCGATCGAAAAGAGACCATGTGTCCAGAAGATGGCTTGGATGAACCCGATCCACCGGTCGGCTTGTCCGGGACTCGCTTCCTCGTCTGCTTCGAGGCGTCGAATCATCTCGAGGGTCATCCAACGCGCGTGCTTGACCCCCCGTCCCATCCCCACCGGCATGTCGTGCATCCGGTCGGTGCGCTCGGGAGGCCATTTCTTGAACTTCTCGTCGTAGGCATGCAGGACGGCGAGCTGCTGTTCGCGGGTCACACTCTTGGTACACCATCGGCTGCCTACCGAGTTTCACGTTGCTTCTCAGTGGTCTTGCTCAAGGATCGTCGCACGCGTCGCGGGTCGAGTGGGGGCGCCGAACTGGCCGTCGGACAAGATCGGATACGCTTGGCGGCTCTTGGTGTCGGGATCTTCACAGATGC
>Ga0307376_10005540_pt1 | contig 11348 bp, 11 predicted proteins | sample TR2MG_FD_202536 | JGI IMG/M metagenome (GOLD analysis project Ga0307376, IMG submission 202536) | Soil microbial communities from Risofladan, Vaasa, Finland - TR-2 | ecosystem: Environmental > Terrestrial > Soil > Coastal area > Acid sulfate soil | place: Finland: Risofladan, Vaasa | collected... | reverse complement strand
AGAGAGACGTAAGACCTTGCTTGCAAGGCAGCCTTTCGATGATATGAGTAAGACTCTTCAGGGAGAAGCCCCCGGGCTTGTCCCGGGGGTTAGATTCACGCAACTTATTAAACACCGGATGCGCAGACCAGCATCCCACCGAAGTACGGTGCCCAGCGCAGCAAAGTTATCATCCCTATGGGAACATCTATTCGCCTCGTTGGGACGGATTACCTCCCATGCACCCGCCATCTCCCTTCTTTCCCCTGAGATCCCCGTCTTGCAACTCCCGTACTTCGGGTAACTTCCCCAAGCGAAATGACGTGAGGACCTCTACATTGGTCTCCTAGCCTTCCTGGGGCCCAACGGTTCGGGCAAGACCACCACGATTCACCTCTTACTCGGCTTGTTACAACCTACTCTGGGCAGTGCGGAAGTGCTTGGCTTCAACACACTGGCCGCCCCGGACCGGATTCGGGCAAAAACCGGCGTACTGCTGGAATATCCCGGACTATATGAAAAGCTTAGCGCGGAGGAGTAAGGATTGTGGGACCGGCGTAAGGAACCGGTCGGTTCCTGGAGCCGGGGCATGCGCCAAAGGCTGGCCATTGCCCGGGCCATCCTGCACCGGCCCGCGCTCGTTTTTCTGGACGAGCCAACACAACGGCCTGGATCCCGTCAATGCGGCCGATTTCCGCAGCGACATCCTCAAGCTGGTGGGCCCAGGAGGGGGTAACCATATTCCTGACCACCCATAACCTGGCCGAAGCCGAAAAACTGTGCACCCTGGTCGGGATTATCAACCACGGCAAAATGGTGGCCCTGGACCAGCCGGACCGTTTGAGGGCCCGCGCCGCCGGCAACACCCGTGTGGAGATCGGCGGGCACGGAATTGACGACCGCGTGCTCGACCTTGTGCGGGCTCATCCGCAAGTTGCCTCAGTTACACGGGAGGGCGACCGGATAATCGTCGAACTGGTGGACAAAAGCGAGGCGGGGCCGGTGGTCGCCCTTCTCGTGCAGGCCGGTGTAATGGTGGAAGAGGTGCACAGGGAAAAGGCCAACCTGTCGAGTAGAGAGGGGCCTTGGGGCTTTAGCCATAGAAGCAGTCCCTGTTAGCTGCCCCTTTCAAGGCAGTGTCCTTACTTAACCGGCATGGCGGACCTTGGCCACCTGCCCCCTCACAGAACCGTGCTGGCGCTATTTACGCACACGGCTCTTCACGACATAATTCACGGATAGCTGGCGTTATCCCCGTTCGTAGATATTCACATATATTCTGGGTCTCGGTAGATTCCATGTCTTCACCAGCTCGCGGAACTTATCCCAGTCCCAGCTTCGCCGTTGGCTCCTCCTGTTGAGCCATTTGAACAGTAGTTCGATGGTTTTATGCCGGTATTTTGCCAGCATAGCAAAGTTATCCGTCACCCCACATTGACGATAGTATCCTTGCAGCTTAACTCCAATTTCTCTTATCAGGTCTTGAAGTGGAACCGTCCTGTGTTTTTGTATCCATTCCTTCATCCTCAACAAGGCAGCCTTGAATTTCTTCCGACTGGTTCTCCGTTTTACACGGAACTTTCCTTGACGACTTTGACTGCAGTAATGGGTAAAACCAAGGAAATCAAACGTATCTGGTTTGCTCAAACCCCGCTTCTTTGCGCTTTCGGCCGCAAAGCGTCCAAACCCTATTACCTTTGACTTCTCCTGCGACAATTCCAGATTGAATTTTCCCAACCGGCCTGGTAGCGCACGAAAGAACTTCATAGCGTCTTCTTCATACTGAAAACAGCAGATGAAGTCATCCGCATAACGAACTATATAAGCATCCCCGCGACACGCTTTCTTAACTGCTTTCTCGAACCATATGTCAAGAACGTAGTGCAAGTATATATTGGCAAGAACTGGGGATATACATCCCCCTTGCGGCGTGCCTTCGAGGGACTCATGCAGCTCTTCTGCTTCCATATAGCCAGCCTTCAGTATCCGCCTGATAATTCTGTGGATGCTGGGGTCCACTATCCGCTGGGACAGGAACTTCATCAACCATTCGTGGTCTACGTGATCAAAGAAGCCTTTTATATCGGCATCTACCACGTAATTGACCTTCCGGGTTTCAATTAGGTAATTAAGCTTCCTTAAGGCATCGTGAATGCACCTATTCGGCCGAAATCCATAGGAAAAGTCCAGAAAATCAGCTTCATATATAGCGCTGACGATCTTGGAAAGTGCCGTCTGGACCAGTTTGTCTTCGTACGCGGGTATGCCCAATGGACGAACTTTGTTCGTTCCAAGTTTGGGTATGTACGTTCTACGAACTGGTTGCGGCCGATAGGCTCCCCTCTTGAGTCGCTTGACTAGATCATCAAGATTAGCATCGAGATTCATCTCATACTCCTCTTTGGTGACCCCATCAATCCCCGGAGCAGCCTGGTTACTCATCTCTTTGTGGCATTCCCTGAGGAACTGCACATTTATGTGATGAGCAAGAGATGTGAACATTTCGTTGGGTCGTTCCGCTGCAATCTCCGCTATCCTTGCCAGTCCCGTTGACATCCTTATTCCACCTCTGTGTGCTGAGAATGTTTCCCCGCCAAGGTTTATATCATGTCACACGCCTTCCCTCCACAGGCATTACCCCGCTTCACAGGTACTACGCGGTGATCCGACTCCCTGCCTATCATTTGGCTCTCTTACGTTCATCACGTTCGTCGGCCATACTCCTTATTATGAAGAAGAACGGCAGGGTCTCCCGGGTTTCCACACCATACCAATGTCCAACGTGCCAAGGTCTCAGACCCCGGGGAAATCAGTCCAGTCTCACCATACCGTCTGTACTGATTTTGCTTTCTGCCGCTTCCAAGGCATCAGCTTTCCCGTTTGAAATCATTTCGGGGCTCAATTCCTTCAGCTTGCGCTTTCGGCCCGCTGTCTCGCTATCCTACGCATGAGCCCAACCGTCGCCGGCTGAACACCAAGGACTCGCTACTGGTGGCTGGTTAGGCCTTACCAGGTGGGCATCCCACCCACTATATGGTGCAGCCTTGCCCGGCCGCACGGAAGAAATATTTTTGGCCCTGGTGCAACAGGCCAAATCGGAGGTTTAAGCAGCATACACAAAACACTTGTAAAGCAGTCCAATTCACTGTTTATCTTTGTTGTAATGTCTGGGAGACAAAGCCATTTCCCAAAGGTGGGTTTAGGTGGTGTTGCTTAGAGCTATCACCAGTATCTCAGTTTACTCCTCTTGCCGGGTGCCAAAAAAACTCTTTTTTGGTCTTGACAGGTTGACCACAATAGGTGTATATTGTGTTATGGGGTACAAGTTCTTTGCCCCATTATAGTTATAAACCTGAATCACCAAAGGTGGTGTAGGGTGCTACGGTGTCCCTCGGAAGGGCTGAAGGGTCAGGTATCCTGGAAGAGGTGAATTCTGGTGAAAACAACGGCGATGGGGGTAATCCTCGATTTAACCGGAGAGCAAAAGGCATTTTTGGACGACTTGATGGCAAGGTATTGTGCGGCTCGGGCACCCGCCGCAGGCGGGTCGTGGGCATTCAATCGGCTTTTAAGAGGCGTGCCGGTTCAACAAACCCGGGTGCGGGTGCAGGGTAAATTCGACTTTAACTCGCGCCAGGCCAATGACGCCGTACATGATGCGCAGGCCACCATATCCTCTCAGAAGGAACTGGTCAATCTGCATTACGAGAATGCAGCGAAGAAGGTCGAGTTTACGCACAAGCGCCTGGAGAAGGCTAAATCCCCTGCTAAAAGGGCCCGGCTGCAGAGGCGCATGGAGAAGGACCACGTAAGTTGGCGCAATGGAAAAAGCACGTTGAAACCGGGACAATTCCGCCGGTGGTTTTCGGCACCAAAAAGCTTTTCATTGGGCGTTGCAAGGGCAATGTGAGCCGGGAAGAGTGGCGGGATGCCAGGAGCAATCGCTATATGTCCAGAGGTGACAAGACCAAAGGGGGCAACCTGAATACCAGGGTCGGCGTCATTGATGGGCAGATTTGCCTTGAGATAGCCGCGGAAATGGTTCAGACCAAGAAATCCGTTCGGTATAAGCGGATTACGGTGCCGATCTATATTGCGCACAAGCCGTCAAAGAAAACCGGAAAGATCAACGGTCTAAACTACCGGAAGATGGTTTTGGACTATCTGACGACCGGTGGGGCTTACCAGGTGGAGATTATTCGGAGGACCGGCCGTTATTACGTCCATGTGACCATCGATGAGGCGGTGCCCGCCGTGCGTATCACCAGGGGCGGCGCCATCGGCGCGGACACCAATCCGGACGGGGTTGGCCTGGCACGGGCTGACTACCTGGGCCAGTTCAGGGAGAGTCTCTGGCTGGCCCAGGGCGAGTGGACGTACGCGCGAAGCAATCGACGCCTGAACCTGATCGGGGAAGCGGCGGCACTTCTGGTGGAAATCGCCGCCAGGTTGGACTGCATCCTGGTCGTGGAGGACCTGGATTTTAAAGATGACAAGTCCGTATCGGCCAAGTTTAACCGCATGAGCCACGGGTTCGTCTGGTCAACCTTTTTGATGATGGTCGAGAGGGCTGCCGCCAGGAAAGGGGTTCCCCTGGTCAAGATAAAACCGCCCTTCACATCGGTAATCGGCATTTTGAAATATCAGCAGCAGTACGGTCTGTCCAACCATGAGGCGTCCGGTTACGTGATAGCCCGGCGTGGTCTGGGGATCGACACGGAAAGGGTACCTGGCCCCCTCGTAAGACGGTTCGTGCGCAAGAAAGAAGGTTTCTACCAACTCAGCAACTGGAAGCAGTGGAGCGCAATCAAGAAGGCGGCGGTAGCCGCCATAAAAGAAACCACAAAGAAGGAGGCGAATAGCCTGGTTTCCTGGCAGCAAAACCGGAAGAAAGTGCAAAAGGTGGGTTAATACCCTTTAAAGTTTGCGGTCGGGTACCCACCGAATAGGTGGGGTACTACTACGGTACACGCAGTGAAAGGCCGTCGTCGTACAGTCAACGACCCCGGGCACCCACCGCAGGTGGGTCGTGGGTAACACCCCCTTCCGGGCAGGACTGGCGCCCCTGGTCAGGCGGTGATGATCCGCAAGGTGAGCCACCCGGAATACAGGCGAGAGCCTGTAGCTCAGCAGTTGAATCCTGTGATACTGCCGTCCGCTTAGTCAGTGGGCGAGGAACACGTTTACACTCGTTTGCGCGGGTTTGAGCGTGTTTCAGAAACCAGGAAGAGTGACATGCTAACAGACATTCTGACGGTAGCCTTGAAGGAATGGCAGGAGATGCTCCCCTGGTCTGCCGGCCGGCGCGGTACTCTGTACCGGCTGCTCTTGATCGTCGGCTTGTTCGGGGTGTTTTTTCCGTGGCAGAGCGGCCCGTCGTGGGTAACAGCACCCCAGATCCTGATTTTCTCCCCCTACGTGGCCTTCTTCCTGGTAACCACCGTTGTGGCCGACTCCTTCGCCGGGGAACGGGAGCGCCACACCCTGGAAACCCTTCTGTCCACCCGCCTGCCCGACCGGGCCATATTTCTCGGCAAGGTGACCGGGGCGCTGGGCTTCGGCTGGGCGGTGGCCATCCTGATGAGCGTACTCGCAGGCCTGGCAACCGCCAACCTGACCGCCGGCCGGGGAGAATTCCTCAGCTATTCCGCCATCAACTGGCTGGGCTCCCTGGCCCTCAGCCTGTTGGGCGCGGGACTGGCTGCGGGTATCGGGGTGCTCCTTTCCCTGCGGGCCGCCACCGTCAAACAGGTGCAGCAGAATATGGCCCTGGCCATGTTGCTCATTATTTTTGTTCCGTTCTTAGGCCTAAAGCTGCTGCCCTCCGGCATAACGAGCGCCATTATCAGCAGTGCCGTGCGGGCTGACAGCCTGGAAATTCGCTGGTCGCCGCCGCAGTACTTGTCGTCCTGGACCTTGCCCTGCTGGCCGCAGGCCTGAGCACCTTCAAACGCCACCGGATAATCAGCCAATGAGACCGGGTTTGAGCCTCGCAACCGGGAGGGTTGGTAGGCCGCCTCGGAGCGCCCGGGCGGGGAAACGGCTGGTCGGCGGCCTGGTTTGCCAGACGTATCGCAGCCTCATCCTCGTGGACCAGGTTTTCCCCGTCGTTCCATGTGAATAAGGTTCCTTCAGAAAAATTTACGAAAAACTGGACAACTCTGGGTTGGATAGGATGGTAAAAACGTCTAATAACTTCATAATCAAAGGTGCTCTTTACAATACAAGTATTAATTTTATGGATATAATAGGTGGCGTCTTGAAACACGTCGTCAACTGAAGTATCGCAGCGAAGGCAATCGAGAACTTCGACGCTTTTTAACCAGAGGGAAAATACATGAAAAGGTTGATAATGACGGTTTGTATAAAATGGTTTATAGGTAATGTCCTCGAGGTAATTCAATATAAACCGAAGATAAAGCATTGTATGATGCTATAATAAATCTATATTAGGTAAAGGAATTTTTGTTGCGTCAAATAAAGTATAGCCATTGGTCACGATAGGAGACTTTCTCTCAGACCTACAACACCATCGGAAGATTCTGTACGAGTCTGGGGTGGGAAGAAGCGGCGATTACCGCCTTCACCATGCACCTCAATTCGACCAGGTCAAACGGTTTGGTTATGTACCACTCCACGCCCATTTTCTTGGCCTCGCGCATCAGGTCCGTCTCACCGTAAGCGGTCATGATAACGACGTTAAAGTCGCCCTCCGATTTTGCCTGTAACTGCCTCAAGGTATCCAAGCCGCTTAAACCCGGCATTCGAAGGTCCAGCAAAATCACATCAGGACGTAACTGCTGGAGCTTTCGGAGGGCTTCCGCACCACTCGAAGCCAGTTCCACGTCGAATCCATCATCAAGAAAAGCTTCGTAAAGCAACAAGCGCACCCCTGGATGATCATCCACCACCAGAATCGACGGTGTTACCATTGAATGCCTCCGGTGCCAGATATTTGTATGATGGTAGATTCGCCGTCGACCATGCTTTTCCTCTCTTTATAAAGTACAATTTTCAAGATTATTTGCTGGGCGTCTCAATTCAGGCAGGCGTCCTTAAAAAGGAACCCCTGCGACACTTGCCTTGGCGGGCCTCGTAAGTGCCGCCCTGCCCTTGCCCCTAACCGCCGTCTGGTCCAGTCAAACCCCGGTCATTTGCTCAAGGGCTCTCTCGGCGGGCATGGCGTCCTATGGGGATCGCGCCGGTAGGATTCGGATGAAGGCCGACACCTCCATTCGCGAAGGTTCTCCGTCCACCTGGCTTGCGTCGTTGCAACGCACCGGCCATTCACGACACCGTTTGCCACAGAAAGGTCGGACCGGATGCCTGACCGGCCAGCATAATTCCCGCTTCCCGGCGCACCATAAGGTTGAACAAAGCGAAGGAGGATCCTTTGGTGAATTTAATGAAGTACGTCGCACCTATGGCCAAATTGGCGCCCATATTCAAGCCCGAACCACTGCCCAGACATTCTGGTGAGATTTATTATTTATGGGAATAGTTGACCGGAGGGCATCGGATAATCGCCTTTTTGGAAACATACCTGATGAACACCGAAGACGTTGAACTGCATGTCCTGTTGGAAGATATCACTCGGGATATCCAAAAGTACCGCATAAATCCGATAGAAACTGTTTTAAAGAAAGAAGGATTTACCGTCCCGCCCAAGCCGGGGACCAAGGTTTCAGGGGAAACCCGGTGTGGGACAGGAAATAAAGTTAAGTGATGACGAAGTAATAAGAAGCGTTATAACTTGGTCGCCGTTCGGTATGGACCTTGCTAAAAGCTGGCTTGGCTGCCTGGTAATTTGCCGATTGCCTGCCCTTTGAGGGTTCTATATCATGTAGGGTGGAGCGATAGAGAAAAAAGCTCACTGTGTGCGACATAAGTCACATCAGTGAGCCATAACCTCGGTACTCTGGTCTGATTTCCTAATAAAAGTACGGGTGAGTAAACCTGTAAGCCGAGTTCTGTCGTGGATGATCATCTATCTGGGACGCCAGTTGCCTGACGCCTCATGCGACGCTACCCGGAGGCGGGACGGGCCGCCCCATATGCCTCCCTATTCGGTCTTGCTCCAGGTGGGGTTTACCTAGCCGGCAAGTCGCCATGCCGCTGGTGCGCTCTTACCGCACCGTTCCATCCTTGCCGCCCGACCTAAGCCGGGTGGCGGTTTATTTCTGTGGCACTATCCTTGAGGTCGCCCTCACTGGGTGTTATCCAGCACCCTGCCCTGCGGAGCTCGGACTTTCCTCAGGCTCAGCCATTGAAGGCCTGCCCGCGACCATCCAGTTTACTCACCCGAATATTTATTTCATTTCTTATATTATATCACCAAACGACCGGTAAGGCAACCCGGCCCCTCTAACTCCTCTTCTCCATCCGCTCCCAGTAGAGCAGACGGCCGCAGTTGCCGCAGTAGACCACCCCGTCGTTCATCTTCAGGCGCTTCAGATCGTTGAAGGGTACGGCCATCCGGCAACCGTTGCAAACGCCCTTCTCCACCTTGCCGACCGGATCCTTGAAACGGGTCTTCAACTGCACGTAGCGCTTCCAGAGATTGGCGTCAACCGCGTCGATCAGGCGCTGTCTGGCCAGTGGAATCTGGGAAAGAGTCCTCCGTATGTTCTCCACGTTCATCTGGTAGGTGCCCTGCAGTCTCCGGTATTTTTCCTTGTGTCTGGCCAGGCACAGACCCTGGTCATCGATGCGCTTGTGGATCCGGTCCATGACCACCAAGAGGGAGACCTGCCGGTCCTCAATCTTTTTCAGGTTCTCCTTCATCTGGGTGACCCGCTGGGCAGTCCCGGTCGTCTCCGGAAAACCGGAAAAGTACCGTTCATGCAACTGCTGCTCTATGTAGGCTAACTCTTCGCGCATCTTGACGTCTTCCCCGTCAAAGGAACGCACGTCCTTCTTCAGACGCCCGTATTCCTCCCGGGTCTCCCTCAACTCATCCTGGGCCATTTCAATACTGCTCTTGAGGTTTTTCAGCTCCTCGGGAACGCTCTGGTCCTTGAGCCGTTCCTCCAGAACCCGCCTGTGCATGTCGAGCACCTGGATCTCCCAAAGCAATTTCATGTCCGGCACGAGAATCGCTCCTCTGGCCTCCACAAACCTTGCCTCTTTCCTTGCCCGCTTCCAACTTTACTATACAATAAATCCTCTGCAATTACCAGTGATCAGCGTAAAAGACCAAATCTCCCGGCCGGGCGGCCCGCTAAAGGCACCAAAAGGGTTCCTCCGCTTTCCGGGCCACGTATACGTCCACCGGCCACGACTTCTCGCGGCAGCGCCTGGCCAGGAAGGCACTGAGCACCGGCAGGATAATCCGTTCCGTGGCGGCATGACCGGCCTCGACAAAACAAAATCCTTCGGCCAACATGTCCTGTCCCTCGTGGTATTTGACCTCCCCGGTAACCAGGACCTGGGCGCCGCGCTGATAAGCCTCGCGCCACAGGGAGGCACCGCTGCCGCCCGCCACCGCCACCTTTTGCAAGGCCTGGTCCGGCGGACCGCCGCAACGCACTTGCTGCGCCCTCAGAACCGACTTGACCTGGGCCCCCAGGGTGCCCAGGGTCAGGGTGGCCGGCAGGGACCCGAGGTAACCCAGACCCTGGTTGCCGAACCGGTTTTCCAGGGTGTAGAGGTCGTAAGCCACCTCTTCGTACGGGTGGGTCCGCAACATGGCAGCGAGGGCTTCCTGCAGCCGGCCGGCCGGCACGATGGTTTCCAGCCGCGATTCGTCCACGCGGCTCAGTTCGCCCGTCCGGCCGGTAAAGGGGTTGGTGGCAGGCCCCGGACGGAAAGTACCGGTGCCCCGGACGGCAAAAGTACAGTCGCTGTAGTTTCCCACCTGCCCGGCCCCCGCCGCGGCAAGCGACTCGCGCACCTGTTCCAGGTGGGTTTCCGGTACGAACACGCAAAGCTTCAGGTAGTTGCCACTTTGAACTCCCAGGGCCCGGCAGTCCGAAAGACCCAGCCTCTGGGCCAGGACCGCGCTCACTCCCTCTTGGGCCCGGTCCAGGTTGGTGTGGGCCACATAAAGTCCGATGCCCCGCTGCAGGAAAGACGCGATGAGGCGCCCTCGGGCCTCGTCCAGGCGGAGGTGGGGCAGGGGCTGCAGGAAAAGAGGGTGGTGGGCCACGATCAGGTTGGCGCCCCGTAGAGAGGCCTCTTCCAGCACCTCAATTCCAGCGTCCAAGGCCAACATGACCCTCTCCACCGGGAGCGCGGGGTCACCCAGCTGCCAGCCTACCCGGTCCCAGGGCTCGGCCAGACAGACGGGAGCATACTCTTCCACCAGACCGGTCAGATCTTTTCCCCGGACAGACACTGGGCCACCTCCTGAATTTTACTGAGTAAGACGCCGGCCTCTTCGGCCTTTTGGGCCGCCGAGGGACTCCGGGCAGCCGCCAGCCGGAGCCGCAGGGCCTCCAGGCGTCCGGTCATCAGGGCCAGGTAGGCCGGCAACAGTGGGTCGCGGTTTTCGAGGAGGCGCGGCCCGATGGCCAGGGCCAGCTCATCCGGTTCTTCCCCGCGGCCGGGCTGGGCCGCCAGGATCACGTAGAAACGCTGCCGCTCCCTCACCAGCTTCTCGGCCACGATATGCCAGGCCTGTTCATACAACCAGGTCCGCAGACCCCGGATGCCGTTCATCGGTTGGAGGAGTAACAGCGGACCGGCGGCCAAGACGGCCGGGGCAGCGGCCAGGATAGCCCGCATAGTGGCTCCGCCCATGCCGGCCAAAACCACGGCGTCCGCCTCTCCCGGGGCAAGCGTCGCAAGGCCGTCCCCCCGGCGCAGCTCGATACGGTCCCGCAGGGAAAAACAGGCCAAATTGGCCCCCGCCAAACGCAGGGGCCCTTCTTTGACTTCTGTGGCGATTACTTTGGGGCAAAGACCCTCCCGCACCAGGTACACGGGTAAGAGCGCGTGGTCGGTACCGATATCCGCCACGACCGCCCCCCGGGGTACCAGGGCGGCAATCTGCCGTAAACGCTCCGTCGGTTCCACCGTCATATCCCACACCCCGCCAACCAAGCCGCAGGATTCCCGTCCTTATCTTACAGCAGTGAACGGGGGCAAGGCAAGGAGCGCCGCTAGCGGAAATGGGCCATGACCAGAGGCGTGACGAAGGTCTCGATGGCCGCGGCCACGAGCAGGAGGGGAGCCACCCAGCGCAAGCCGCCCGTCAGGCGGCGGGAAAAACGCAGTTGCCGCTGTACCGCCCAGATGGCCAGGGCGCCGGCCAGGAAAATCGCGGACAACTCAATGATACCGTGGGGCAGCAGGCCGGCCAGGACAAACCGGAACGTGGCGCCGGAAGCATGCAGAGTTTTGACCAGGACCCCGAGCACTACGGCATT
>Ga0307376_10005539_pt1 | contig 11349 bp, 12 predicted proteins | sample TR2MG_FD_202536 | JGI IMG/M metagenome (GOLD analysis project Ga0307376, IMG submission 202536) | Soil microbial communities from Risofladan, Vaasa, Finland - TR-2 | ecosystem: Environmental > Terrestrial > Soil > Coastal area > Acid sulfate soil | place: Finland: Risofladan, Vaasa | collected... | reverse complement strand
CCACGGAATAAAGCTCGATAGCGGCACGGAGTTCGGCCCGATAACCGTCCGCTACGAAACCTACGGCACGCTCAACAGCAGCCGCACCAACGCGATCCTCATCGTCCATGCATTCTCGGGAGACGCCCATGTCGCAGGGATTCATCACGAAGATGATCGCTACCGCGGGTGGTGGGATCCGATGATCGGGCCCGGACGGGCGTTCGACACAGACAAATACTTCATTGTCTGCTCGAACGTACTCGGCGGGTGCCAGGGGACGACCGGCCCGGGTTCTCCCGATCCATTGACCGGCAGACCGTATGCGCTGACCTTCCCTATCATCACCATTCACGACATGGTCGAGGTGCAGCGAAAGCTGATCGACCACCTGGGAATAGAGCGGCTCATGGCGGTTGTGGGCGGGTCGATGGGTGGAATGCAGGCGCTCGAGTGGGCCGTCAGCTTTCCTGATCGCGTGGCATCTGCAATTATCCTTGCATCAACAGCCCGGCTTACCGCGCAGGGTATCGCATTCAACGCGGTCGGCCGAAACGCAATAACATCCGACGCCGGCTGGAACAACGGCGATTATTATGGAAAGGATATTCCGTCCCGCGGACTGTCGATTGCACGAATGATCGGACATATCACCTATCTTTCCGATGAATCGATGGGTATGAAGTTCGGACGCCGGCTCCGCGAACGCGCGGATTACGGGTTTGGTTTCAACGATCAGTTCGAAGTTGAAAGCTACCTCGAACATCAGGGAACGAAGTTCGTCGACAGGTTCGACGCGAACTCCTACATCTACCTGTCACGCGCAATGGACTACTTTGATCTTGGTGAACGCTTCGGAGGTCTCGACGCGGCGTTCTCCGGATGTCACGCGAAGTTTCTCGTCGTGAGCTTCACTACCGACTGGTTGTATCCTTCCTACCAGTCCAAGGAGATGGTCTTCAGCCTTATGCGAAATGGAAAAGATGTGTCATACGCTGAGCTCAGCTGTCCGTTTGGCCACGATTCATTCCTCCTCGAAACAGTCCGCCAGACCAGTATGATATCTTCCTTCCTGGGAACGGTTCATGGAAACAGCTGAGGCTCATACATCCGGTGACCGGCAGCATTTCCGCTACGACGATATCGTATCTCTCGTTGACGCGGGAGCGAGTGTTCTCGATCTTGGCTGCGGCGACGGAGAGCTCCTCCTGAGGCTGATCACCGAGAAGAACGTGCGGGGACGCGGTGTGGAAATCGAAGAAGATCTCATCCGGCAATGCATATCGAAGGGGCTGTCGGTCTTCCAGGGCAATCTCGATGAAGGCCTGCGGGATTACGGAACGGCAACCTACGACTACGTGATTCTCAATCAAACCCTGCAGGTTATCCGCAATCCAGTATTGCTCCTCAGGGAGATGCTTCGCGTCGGCCAGCGGGTGATCGTCAGCTTCCCCAATTTCGCATACTGGTCAAACCGGCTGCAGCTCGCGATTGCGGGTCGGATGCCGGTGACCAGATCGCTGCCATACCAGTGGTACAACACGCCGAACATTCACCTGTTCACCCGGAAGGACTTCATCGGCCTGTGCAATTCGCTCAACGTCAGAATCCTGAAGGAGATCAGCGTTCACCGCTCGCGTGCAATTCACGGCCCTCTGCTGAACATGAGAGCCAGTGAAGTCTGTTTTGTTCTCATGAACCACCAGAGGCCGCTGGACGACACGACGAAGACTCTGTTATAGTCAATTTACTGGTCCTACGGAGATTTGACTCTTTTTTGCAACAATGATAGATTGTTGTCCTCGTAATCTGTGACCAGCAGGGTTGCCTATGCAAGTGAAGGAGGTCGATTGGCTACGAACAAAGATCTGCGAATCAATGGAATGATTCGCGTGAGGGAAGTGCGTCTTATCGATGATCAGGGTGAGCAGAAGGGAGTCGTTCCTACGCTCGAAGCGGTTCGCATGGCGCAGGAAAAAGGACTGGACCTCGTAGAGATTGCTCCGCAGGCGATTCCACCGGTTTGCAGGATTCTGGACTACGGTAAATACAAGTTCGAGCTTGAGAAGAAGACTCGAGAGTCCAAGAAGAAGCAGAAACTGGTGAAGATGAAAGAAATTCGGATGCAACCCAAGATCGAAGAACACGACCTTCAGTTCAAAGCCAAGCACGTACGTGAGTTCCTTGACGAAGGCAATAAGGTAAAGGTGACTGTCCGTTTCCGCGGAAGAGAGCTCGCCCATACCGAGCTCGGAAAAGTTGTACTTGACGATGTGCTTGCGTTGCTCGAAGATTCGTTTGTCCTCGATCGACCTGCCCTCATGGAAGGCCGATTCATGTCGATGATCGTCAGTCCCAAGGTCAAGAAGTAAGCCACCGGCGCATCCGTTCGAAGGTTCCACAAAGATTACGATTCAAGAAGTGAGGTAGTGTCATGCCCAAAATGAAAACCCGCAGAAGCGCAGCAAAGCGGTACAGTTTTACCGGCACCGGTAAGGTCAAATACAAGAAGCAGAATCTTCGCCATATTCTCACGAAGAAAAGCCAGAAGAGAAAGCGGCACCTGCGGAAAGCGGGAATCCTCAGTCCGGCTGAGGTCAGAAAGATTCGCGTACTCATGCCCTACGGTTGACGCCGTAGAGACAACACCGGGACAGACCGGCCCTCTCTGAAATGTTACCGAAGGAGACAACGACCAATGCCACGAGCAGTTGACGGAACAAGACGTAAAGATCGAAGAGAAAAGATCCTCAAACAGACAAAAGGCCACATGGGCAAGCGCAGCAAGCTGCACAGAGTTGCCAAGGACTCGCTTGCGAAAGCCCTCACATACGCGTATCGCGACCGACGCGGTCGCCGACGGGAATTCCGTCAGCTGTGGATCGCACGTATCTCGGCAGCCTGCCGAAGCGAAGGAATGACCTACTCCCGGTTTATCAGCGGCCTCTCGAAAGCAAATGTCCAGATGGACCGCAAAGCGTTGAGCAATCTCGCTATCGAAGACGCGCAGGCGTTCAAGGCCCTCGTCGAGAAAGCCAAAGAGGCTGTGGGAGTCTGAAGCATGGTCAACCTGGAGCAGATCCGACTTCTCGAGTCCAGGGTACAGCACGCTATATCCTACATTCAGACACTGCGGGAAGAGAATCGACTGCTTCTCGAAGAAGCTGCGGGCCTGCGTGAGGAAACGGCACGGCACGGCACGGAGGACTCCAGGCTCCGTGAAGAGAATGTGACGCTGCGTGCATCTCTGGAAACCTACGAAAAGCGCATCGGTGACCTGGAACGGGTAGTGAACGACTTCAAAGTCGGTCAGGAAGAGATAGAGCTCACCATCACCAATGCGCTCAAGCAGCTCGATCAGCTTGAAGATACGGTACTTGAAGAGCAAGGCGCGCCGGCGGCGGCACTCTCCGCGACGCATGCTGAAGATGCTCCGACTAAAACCGTCATCTCAACCGAGCACACTGTGTCGCCCGGGTCCCTTGAGCCGGATGACTCGGCCGAGTCGTTTGACGCAGAAGTGGTAGATGCCGACATCAGTTCCGATGCGGATATTCTCGCCGACACCGAAGAATCACCATCCCGCGACAACTCTGATTCCGAGTTGGATATCTTCTGAGCCGGAGGCCGGCCATGACGGTCATGCGGATAGAGCTTCTCGGCACCTCATTCACGCTTCAAAGTGATGAAGATCCTGAATACGTCGCAGATCTCGTAGATTTCTTTCGCACAAAGATTGAAGAGACTCGTTCACATGTATCCACGCGTGATGAGCTGAAGCTTGCAATTCTTTCAGCGCTGGTAGTGACCGATGAGTTGTTCCGGGAACGATCGGCGAACAGGGAACACGATGCCGGCGATGAGACTGAACGCATCGCGTTGAACCTCATCGCCGAACTCGACAGGACTATGACGGACGGCCCGACGGAACCGTAGACGCGTTCCCGCTCAATTCACCATTTCAACAAGATCGGCACTCGGGATTCTATCGTAGCTGCACCCCTCGACGGTGACCATGCGGGACGCAAGTCGATTCCCGAATTTGCCACACTCGGCGAGCGGACAATCTCGAAGCAGACCGTACAGAAAGCCGGCTGCAAACGCGTCACCGGCACCCGTCGTATCGTGCGGTGTCACCACCTCACCCGGGATCCGCGTCACCACGCCCTCACTCAGGAGAATGCAGCCCTCCTTCCCCACCTTCATGGCGATGATCGGTGCAATTCCAGCCGCAGCCCTGATCACCTGCTCATCGGTACCGCTCACCTGCGTCATTGCTCTGAGCTCCTCGCTGTTGGCAAACAGGATATCTATTCTGCCTGGCAGCCATTCGAGCAATCGATCGCGATAGCGGAACGCAACGAACGGGTCTGCGATGTCGAATGACACACGCAGACCACGCCTGCGTGCCTCGGCGACTGCGAACCGTGCAGCCGCCTCCTGAGTCGGCGTATCCCACATGTAGCCGGTGGTATGAAACAGCGCCGACTGATCGAGCAAGGTCGTGTCGAAATCAGCTTCGACATACTCTCTGCATGCACCCAGGTACGTGAACATTGTGCGTTCGAAGTCAGGGGTTACGAGGATCGCGGACGTGCCTGTCGGCACCTCCTTGCGCGCAAGACGGGTAACTACTCCCTGCCCGTGCATGATCTGCTCGAATCGGTCACCATTTTTGTCCTTGCCGATGGCACCGGTGTAGGCCGGCATCGGTGTGAGGTCTGAAGGACTCAGTGAGTGAACCTCTCTTTCCAGATTCGAAAGCAGGGCAATTCCGCGAATTGTGTTCGCACAGCTTCCACCGGGAGAGAAAGCCGGATCGGAACCGCAGGCGATCGCGGCTCGCTGTCTTTCGTAGTCAACGAGGTTCATACTTCCGGGTACGGCGTCAAGGCTCTCCGGAGCATCGATAGCAACATGGAGCACTATGTCCATCAGCGGATTTCCGAGTCCGTACACAGAGATCATTTCGGCTCCTCCTTCGGGACCGGTGCGCATGTACACAGAACAGTGCAGTCCGGTCGGTGACGAGCGAACTTCGATGTGCTGTCTGAATTGGATTGACACCCGGAACGCCGATATCCTAATATCATCGCTGAACGATGTCTATAACTACCAGTCAGCAAATAGCCAGATATTACGAACAGTTCAACGCCATCGATGTCACGTTCACCAAGGAAGTCATCAAGGCGACTCTCCTGTATCCGAAGCAGGTCTATCTCAAATGTCTCGGATATCAGTGGTCATGCATTGTCTACTCCACTTCGATGATAGGCGCCCGTGTGCTGGTAAACCTGCACAGCACTTTGAATGAGACAGTTCGAAAAGCAAACAATCTGGTCTCACTCAGATTCAGTTTCCTTCAACGAGACAAAGCTGACCCGCTGACTTTTTTCGTCGCCTCGAAGATCACTGGCTTTACGCCCTACGGCCCGAAGAAACCGGACTTTTCATTTGTGTCGCTTCAGTACACTCAGCGCCCGCCCGATGGGCTCATCGAGATACTCGGCGAGCTACTCGAAGCAAACGTCAACTCCCAGAAACGGAGCGAGGATCGCATTGCAGTGACTGCCGATTCAATGCGAAAGATCGGACTCACCTCGAAGGAAGCGACGGTGCTGATCCAGGGTGTTCCACGTCGGTGCATTCTCCGTGATCTCTCCTTCTCCGGTGCGAAGGTCGTGATCTTCGGCATTGCGCAGTTTATCGTGAACCGGGATGCGGTGTTACGGCTTGAACTTGAAGAGCCGGCAAACATCCTTGAGATTGAAGGAAAGATCGTCCGGTTTGAGCCGGTTGAAGGGCGATCGGACATTGCAGCCTTCGCGATACAATTCACCGAGACTGCGGTACCGATGGACTACAAGCTCAGGGTGAACACCTATCTGAAGACGTTCCGCGTGAAGCCTGCCGAGGAAACCTCACATGAGTAGCACGAAGGGTCCGCTCTCAAAAATGATATTCATTTCATTGCCGGAACATCTTGACCGGAGTGTCGGCAGCTTCCGAATCGACCCTTCGGTAAAGATCCCGATCGACGTTCCGGAAAACAGAGACGATTGGACAATACAGGACCTCTCCTGGGAGATGATCGTTGCCGGGATGCTGAAGCTACTCGCATACGAGCCGGATCACGCGAATGCCGGATACTTTCGTGGCTTCGTGCTTGCCGCGAAACCTGATATCGTGAACGAACTGACCGAGACGGCGATCCTGAAGGCACGCAACCGGGACTTCGAACTTTCGGAGGAGATCTTCCGCGCACTCAAGGGACTACTGCCCGACGATCCCCGAGTCCTTATGAATCTCGCACTCGTCTTCGAGCAACGCGCCGACTCCTACGAATCGATTGGAAACGAGGAACTTCAGACTCACTATTCCAATCTTGCATTCGAGACGTACAAGACGCTGTTCGCTCTCGATGACGTAGTGCCCGAGGCTCACCTGAATAGCGGCTTCTTCTTTCTCAAACTGAAGAACTTCGAAAAGGCACGTGAACATTTCAGCACGTTTGCAAAACTTTCGACGGATCAGGAAAAGAGACGGGAGGCACTTCGCATAGTCAAGGAGATCGACAGCCAGAACCTGCTCGACAATCTCTTCAAGGAAGCGTACGACTTCATCCGCTTGGGGAAGGAAGAGGAAGGCATAGCCAAGATCGAGAAATTTCTCGAGACCTACCCGACCGTCTGGAACGCCTGGTTCATTAAGGGGTGGGGATATCGAAGACTGAGCAACTACCACGAGGCCAAGCGCGCCTTTCTGAAAGCTCTCGAGCTCGGCCCCGAACAGGCCGACACGCTCAATGAACTTGCCATATGCCATATGGAACTTGGCGAACTCGAGGAATGCAAGCGCAGGCTCACTCAGGCACTTCAGATCGACCCGGAAAACGTGAAAATCATCTCGAACTTCGGAGTGCTCGCGCTGAAGAAGGAGCAGTTCGAAGAGGCTGCACGCTTCTTCCGAACGGTTCTCGAGCTGGAGCCCGAAGATCCCATCGCCATTCGCTATCTGGAACAGATAGAAAAGTCCTCATAACCCCTTTCTCACTCTATCAACATTCTCAGTAGTACAGATGCGCTAAAGATTATAGCCCATCCTGTCGATAAGAGACTGGAGCAAAGGAGGTTTTGCGCGGGAGTTCCGCGAAAAGCAAACCCTCCCCTATTCTCAGTATCGGTGAGCCATCTTGATACTTGAGCAAATTGTCGCGGATTTATCCACAATTTGCGCCGGGTACTCAGCGAACGGGTCACCGCGAGGAGGTGCACGGAGTCGAATCGCGAAACGGGGCACGGTCCAGGCCACAAACGCCGGTTCCGATGCCGTCATAACCGAGACCGTCTACCAGCATGCCGACTCGGGCACGGAAGCCCGAAACGGAGAACGCTGGACGGGAATGTTGCGCAAAGGATTGCGCAATGGGCGAACTGCGCCGGAAACACCAGCCCAGCGGCAGTTCGCGCTCATATTCATCATCGTTTCATGGAGGAAAGGATGGTAATCAATCACAACATCAGCGCGATGTTCGCAAATCGAGAGCTGAACATCAACAATGAGCACCTGCAAGGTGACATCGAGAAGCTCTCGAGCGGTCAGCGCATCAATCGGGCCGGCGATGATGCGTCCGGACTTGCGGTCAGCGAGAAGCTACGCTCCCAGATTCGTGGATTGCGACAGGCTTCCACGAATGCATCGAACGGCATCTCCTTTATCCAGACAACCGAAGGTTATCTGCAGGAGACCCAGGACATTCTGCAGCGCGTACGCGAACTGTCAGTTCAGTCTGCAAACGGTATATACACGAATGAAGACCGGATGATGATCCAGGTTGAAGTTTCCCAGCTCGTTGCCGAAGTCGACCGAATTGCATCTCAGGCGCAGTTCAACGGTCTGAACCTGCTGACCGGACGATTCGCCAGAGTCTCAGGGCAGAATGTCGTGACAGCAAGCATGTGGTTCCAGATTGGCGCGAACATGGATCAACGCACCCGGGTGTTCATCGGGACGATGACAGCCGCCGCGCTGGGCGTGAGGAACGCAAGCAGCCAGCAGATTCTGTCCCTGTCCACGCCCGAGAACGCGAACAGGGCCATCGGTGTGCTCGACACGGCTCTGCGGATCGTGAGCAAACAGCGCGCAGACCTCGGCGCCTACCAGAATCGACTCCAGAAGGCAATCCAGGGGCTCGATGTCGGCGCGGAGAATCTCCAGGCGGCCGAATCGCGGATCAGGGATACCGACATGGCGGCGCAGATGGTTGACTTCACCAAGAACCAGATCCTTGTCCAGTCAAGTACTGCGATGCTTGCTCAGGCCAACCAGAGACCACAGTCAATCTTGCAACTACTCAGATAAGGTAGTATCATTTATAGAGAGGGTATCCTCGTGCTGCGAAAGTGGCGTGAGGATCTCTCTCTGATTTGAATTGCTCTTTGAAAAACACTCTCCTTGCGCAGACGATTGTGTGCGCGGGACGGAGCCGAAAACAGTGGGGCTGCTCAATAGCCGAGTGCGGGAACTCCTGCACCGCCGGCAGGTTGGGTTGTCTCTCTGCTGTTGGGGGAAACGAACGGAGCAGAAGAAGCGCGTATCTCTTCTGGCACGCCCCCAATCGGCACAGGTAGGCAATGGATGCCTAGCATAATCCGTCAAGGAGGGTCATATGATCATTAATCATAATTTGAGCGCTGCCTTTGCGGCACGTGAGCTCAATGTTCGAAATCAGGCACTTCAGTCCGACATCGAAAAGTTGAGTTCCGGCCAAAGAATCAACAAGGCGGCCGACGACGCATCCGGTCTCGCCGTTTCGGAGAAACTGACAAGCCAGGTTCGCGGATTGGAACAGGCGGGGAGAAACATTCAGAACGCTGTATCATTTATACAGACTACTGAAGGCTATCTCCAGGAAACCACAGGTATTCTCCAGCGGTTGCGCGAACTCTCGGTGCAATCGGCAAACGGTATCTACACGAACGAAGACCGGACAATGATCCAGGTTGAAGTGTCGCAGCTCGTGGACGAGGTGAACAGAATCGCATCGTTCGCGCAGTTCAATGGGATGAACCTTCTGACCGGTGCGTTTGCGAAAAATTCGGCGACCGGACAGATCATGCAATTCCAGGTGGGCGCTAATATGGATCAAAACAAGCGCGTCTTCATCGGGACAATGACAGCCCAGGCACTCGGGCTGCAGGGCGCACAGGCTGGCGCAGGTGCTGCGGGCGGAGGGATGTTGTCGATTTCGACACCTTCAGCGGCAAACCGTGCAATCGGCACCCTTGATACGGCACTGCGCATTGTGAACTCACAACGTGCGAACCTCGGGGCGTATCAGAACCGGTTCCAGATGGCCGGACAGGGTGTTGCGGTAGCTGCAGAAAACCTGCAGGCGGCGAATTCGCAGATTCGAGACGCGGACATGGCGGCGCAGATGGTCGACTTCGTCAAGAATCAGATTCTGCTGCAGGCAAATACTGCAATGCTGGCGCAGGCAAACAACAAGAACCAGTCGGTGCTGACGCTGCTCAGGTAGCCTGAAGCTTCGGCATTCAAGCATTTACTCCGTTCAACGCGTACGAAAGTGCGCTGCGCGAAGAGATTTCTGGACGTCATCTCTTTGCTGCGAATTTCGGGTGGGAGGGGTCGCGCTCTCCTCCCACTCTTCCTTCTCTTACATGGAGGTAAGAAGATGTCGATGGAGATAAGCGGAGTTAACTCCTTCATAGACATTTCAGGCGGGTCATTCCCGGCGACGGCTACACGTCAACCACTACCTCAGGACCCTCCTGCAGTCAAGACTTCAGTACCAAAACAGTTGTCGAATAAGGAGCTTTCTGATCTGCAGAAAGTTGCGTCAGCGTTCGATACGCGCCTTGAGTTCAGCATGAATCGGGACATACACCGTATCGTCGTCAAGGTCATTGACACGAGAACCGATAAGGTAATCAGAGAGCTTCCGCCAAAAGCGATTCAGGAGCTGTATCGAAGAATCACGGAGGTTGTCGGATTACTATTCGACCTCAAAATCTAAATCATACTTACCTCACTCTTCTGCTCGGCTTCGTGCTGATTCTGGTATCTCCACCATCATTCTCCCAGAGTTCGATCATGATTCCGGGAGTGTCCGATCCCTACAACACGAAGGGAATCATAGATAAGATCATGAAACTCGACAGTGCTCCCGTCGATCGGATGAGGGCCAGTGTGGAGACGTACAAGAAGCAGAAGACAGTTTGGGGTGAGTTGTCGACCAAAATGAAGGAACTCAGTGATTCGGCGCTGAAGTTGTACAGCTTTCAGAATCCCTTCGAAGAACGCAAAGCAACCTCATCCAACCCTCAGGTTCTCACCGCCACATCGTCACGCGGTGCGCCTGAGCGAACGAGCAACATAGTTGTGCAACAACTCGCCGGTTCGGACAAGTTTCTCTCGAACGATCTGCCGTTGAAGTACCAGGTACCTTCCGGCAAATACGTGATAAAGGTCGGGAAGGACGAACAGAGTTTTCAGTTTCGCGGCGGCAGATTGAGCGATCTGGCGGACGCCATCAACAAGAACGCGGGAACTCTGGTGAACGCTCAGATTGTTCAGAACACGATGGACACTCAGGTACTGGTGATCGCTTCACTGAAGACAGGCTCCCAGAATCACCTCTCGTTCTCCGGCGAAGCCGAAAAGTTTGCGGTGGATGCAGGCATCATGGCACGCTCGATAACCGACAGCAGGGACGTTTCGATTACGCCGACGGCAGTCTCAAGCTGGACAAGGCCGCTCGATCCGTTGACAGTTTCGATCTCCGCGGGCACGCTCACCCTTTCTCCGGGTTCCGAGGCATCACTTCCTGTCTCCCCCACGATGGCGATCACTCCTCAAATGGTGCTTTCGCTCGAGATTCAGGTCAAGTTCCTCGGCGGGGCAGCCTATGTCCCGCCCTCCCCGCCTTCCGGACCGTCAATCAATGCGCCGGGCGCGGTGACTCTGAACGGAGTAACAATCCAGGACAATCCTTCACAGTCCCCGCTTCCCCAGTGGACCCCGCCGCCGCCTCCTCCGGTGGTCGAGGACCACGCAATCCTGTTTGCACAGAACGGCTCCACAACAGTTCCTCTTCCGGACGTCGCGGACACAAACGGCTTTACCGAGCTCACCATTCCGCTCGCGAAATACGTGAAGGCTGTTACGGCAATCGATCTGCGCAACCGGAACACCCAGCGGGAGGTTTCAGTAAGAAACGTTCGTATCTATGACCCGAACAGTCGTGGAGGCTACTCACCGCTCCATCCGGTCACACAGGCGCGCGACGCAAAGCTCATGATCGACGGCGTGGAGGCGTTACGGGATTCCAATACGATCTCAGATCTGGTA
>Ga0307376_10005538_pt1 | contig 11350 bp, 13 predicted proteins | sample TR2MG_FD_202536 | JGI IMG/M metagenome (GOLD analysis project Ga0307376, IMG submission 202536) | Soil microbial communities from Risofladan, Vaasa, Finland - TR-2 | ecosystem: Environmental > Terrestrial > Soil > Coastal area > Acid sulfate soil | place: Finland: Risofladan, Vaasa | collected... | reverse complement strand
GGGGCGGATGCGGATGCATTTCATCCGCATCCTGCCGGGCGACCAGGTGACGATCGAACTGTCGCCCTACGACCTTTCGCGGGGACGGATCGTGTACCGGACGGGCTGAGGCGCCGCCTCGGCTTGCGGTGAAGGGGTTGCGTTGCGATGAAAGTACGGACAAGCGTCAAGCGGATTTGCGAGAACTGCCGGGTCATCCGGCGCCGCGGCGTCGTACGCGTTATCTGCACGAACCCGCGGCACAAACAGCGCCAGCGCGGTAAAGCGAAGGCGAGGAGGTAGAGCATGCCCCGTATCGCCGGTGTGGACGTCCCTGGGGAAAAGACCACCTGGGTCGCCCTGACGTACATCTATGGCATCGGGAAGACGTCGGCCCTCCAGATCTGCAAGGAGGCGCAGATTGACCCGAACGGCCGAGGGCGGGACCTGTCGGAGGACGAGGTCGGCCGCGTCGCTACCGTCATTGACCGCAGTTTTGTCGTCGAGGGGGCCCTCAGGCGCCAGGTGATGCAGAACATCGCGCGCCTGCGGGACATTACCTGTTACCGCGGTCAGCGCCACCGCCGCGGCCTGCCGGTTCGCGGCCAGCGGACGCGCACCAATGCGCGCACCCGCAAGGGGCCCCGTAAGACCGTGGCCGGCAAGAAGGGCGTCAAGGAACTGCACTAACCAATGAAACCGGTTCCCTCGGGAGCCGGGGCGGGCGCCTTGCCGCCGCACGCGGCAGAGCCCGTAGGGAGGAAATATGGCGAAGAAAAAGAAAGTTCGCCGAAGCGTGGCCAAGGGCGTCGCCCACGTCAAGGCCACCTTCAACAACACCATCGTGACGATCACGGACCCGGTGGGCAACGTCCTCTGCCAGGACAGTGCCGGGACGATCGGATTCAAGGGAAGCCGCAAGAGCACGCCGTTCGCGGCTCAGCGGGCCGCCGAGGCCTGTGCCGAGAAGGCTATCAAGATGGGGATGCGCGAGGTGGAGGTCCGGGTGAAGGGTCCCGGCAGCGGACGGGAATCGGCGATTACGGCCCTCCAGGCCGCCGGCCTGAAGGTCACCGCGATCGAGGACGTCACTCCGATTCCCCACAACGGCTGCCGGCCTCGCAAGCGACGCCGGGTCTAGACCGCTTACCGGGAGGTGAGGAAAACCGATGGCACGATATACGGGTCCCGTTTGCCGACGTTGCCGACGCGCTGGGATGAAACTCTATCTGAAGGGCGTGCGGTGCGAGACGGCCAAGTGCGCTATCGAAAAACAATGGCGCAACAAACCGCCCGGCATGCATTTCTGGCGCCGGCGCCGGCCGACCGAGTACGGCGTGCGCCTGCGCGAAAAGCAGAAACTGCGGTGGTATTACGGCGTGCTGGAACGCCAGTTCCGCCGATTCTTCGCGGAAGCGGCTCGCGGCAAGGGGTCCACGGGCGAGCGGCTGCTGATCCTCATGGAACGGCGGCTCGACAATGTCGTTTATCGCCTGGGCTTCGCCCCCAGCCGACAGGCCTCACGCCAGATGGTAGCCCACGGCCACGTGCGGGTGAATGGCCGCACGGCCAACGTTTCCAGCCTGAAGGTCCAGGTCGGCGACGAGATCGAGATTCGCGACCGCCGCTCCAGCCGCGAAATGGCGCGCGCCTGGACCAGCGAGGACGAGGGACGCATGGTGCCCCCGTGGCTGGAAGCCGACCACGAGCATTTCTGCGGCCGAGTGAAGGCGCTGCCGGCCCGGGACGAAATTTCCTTCCAGGTGAACGAGAACCTGATCGTCGAATTCTGCAGCCGCTAACCGAAGGCAGGAGGCAAAACCCGTGATGCGGATACGATGGAAGGGCCTCGAACTTCCTACACGTGTGGTCGCGGACACGGCCACGATGACCGAGACGTACGGCCGGTTTGTCGCCGAACCGTTTGAGCGCGGCTTCGGTGTGACGATCGGCAATAGCCTGCGGCGGATCCTCCTCTCGAGCCTCGAGGGCGCCGCCATCACCGGCGTCAAGATTGACGGTGTCCTCCACGAGTTCTCCAACCTCGACGGCGTCATCGAGGACGTGCCCGACATCATCCTCAACCTCAAGGGCCTGGTGGTCCGATTGGAGGGGGATGAGCCCCGCCTTATCAGCCTCGAAGCCGATAAGGCCGGCGAGGTCACCGCCGCCCAGATCCAGACCGACCCCAACGTCGAGATCGTCAACAAGGACCACCTCATCGCGACCCTCTCCAAGGACATGGATTTCGGCGTCGAGATGCGCGTCGCCAAGGGCCGCGGATACGTCTCCTCCGAGCAGAACACCCCGGCCGAGCAGGAGATCGGCTACATCCCCGTCGACAGCCTCTTCTCGCCGGTGATCCGCGTCCGCTACCGCACCGAGGACACGCGCGTCGGCCAGCGGACCAATTACGACCGGCTCGTCATGGAGATTTGGACGAACGGCACCGTGAGCCCGGAGATGGCTCTCGTCGAGGCCGCCAAGATCCTCCGCAAGCACCTCAATCCGTTCGTCGAGTACTTCCAGCCCGGCGAGGAACTGGGCGCCGAGGCCGTCCCCGTCGCCGAAGAGGTCCCGGGCGCCGAAGAATACGTCTCGGAACTCGAGCGCAAACTCGCCATGCCGATCTCCGGCATGGAACTCTCGGTCCGCGCGGCCAACTGCCTCGAGGCCGAGAACATCATGACCGTCGGCCAACTGGTGCGCCTCAGCGAAGAAGAACTTCTCGGCGTCCGGTCCTTCGGCAAGACGAGCCTTCGCGAGGTCAAGCGGAAACTCGCCGACCTCGGCCTGTCGATCGGCATGGACCTGGAAGGCGTGGCGGCCGGCGGCGGGGGAGGGAGCGGCTGATGCGGCACCTGAAGAAAGGCAGAAAACTCGGACGCACCTCGAGCCACCGCACGGCCATGTTGCGGAACCTCGCCGCCCAACTGATCGAGCATGAGGCCATCACCACCACGGTCCCCAAGGCCAAGGAGGCCCGCCGTTTCGTTGAGCGTCTTATCACCATCGCGAAGGGCGGGACGCTCGCCGACCGCCGGCGCGTGGCCTCCCGTCTCCAGAATGAAGCGATTGCGAAGAAACTCGTCGAGGATGTGGCGCCGCGCTTTGCCGACCGGCCCGGCGGCTATACGCGCGTCATAAAACTCGCGCGGTTCCGCGTCGGCGACGCCGGGCGGCTTTGCCGCTTCGAACTCGTCGAGAAGAAAGAGAAAGAAAAGAAAGAGAAGAAGGGAAAGGCCGGGAAGAAGTAGCCCTCGCGCGCCCGCCGCTCCAGGCCCGGGCGCGCTCCTTTTTGCGCCGTAACGGAAAAGGGGGACTGGCTCCTTTTCCGGCCGTTTGGAAAAGGTGCCTGTCCCCCTTTTCCGGGAAAGGAAGGGCGCATGGCCGATTGCATCTTCTGCAAGATTGCCGCCGGTGAAATCCCTTCGACCCGCGTCTTCGAGGATGAGCGATGCCTGGCCTTCATGGACATCGGCCCCATCTCGCCCGGCCACACGCTGCTTATCCCCAAGGCGCACTACGAGAGGATTCACGAGATGCCGGCCCGCGAGGCGGCTCATCTGGCGAGTCACATTCCGCCGCTCGCCGACGCCGTCCGCAAGGCCGTCGGCGCCGAAGGCATCAACGTCCTTCAGAATAACGGCGCCTGCTCCGGCCAGGAAGTGTCCCACGTCCACGTCCACCTGATTCCGCGCTGGCCGGGCGACGGCCTGGGGTTCCGCTGGCCGGCGAAGAAAGCCGACCCGGAAGTCTTGAAGGAGCAAGCGTCCGCAATTGCCAAGGCGCTTGGGGAGTAGGCGGGAAAGTCGGACGGCGAGCGCCGCGCAAGCCGTTCTTCTATAGGCACTTACGGCGATTCGCCGGCCTCGCTTGCCGCGGGCTCTTTTGCGTGCGTCATGATCTCCCAGTCGGCCGGCACCTCGGGGCGTTCAAACACCTTGGCGTCCACCTTCGCACTTGTCTCGATGTGATGGAAGTCGATCGTCGTAATGTTCTCGCTTGTGTCCGTCAGGCGCGTCCGCGCCGGCAAGAACGTCTGCGGGTCCACCCAGAGCGCGATTTCCGTGTACGTGTCCGCAAGCGGCGTGTCGGGCTTCGGCTTCAGGATGAGCACGCGCCGGCCGGCCTTGTCTTCCGCCGCCTGCGCCTTGTCCTCGGAGACGTCGAAGTGTTTGAGCACCGTTTCTTTCTTCTGGCCGAACGGCATGGGGAAGGGGGTCTTGCCGAGTTCGAACGAATCCACGGCCGGTTCGTCGGGCCGCCGGACCTCCCACAGGATGAGTTGTTGCATGGTGTCCTTCTTGTGGTAGAGCATCCGTCCGTCGAAGACAAAGGTTTCGCGGGGCGGGTCGGTGAACTGGAACCGCAGAAGGTTCGGTGTGCGGAAGACGAGTTCCCCTTTGCGTTTCTGGACGTCCTCGTAGAGCGTCTGGTTAAGTTCGTAGTCGAACCGCGCGCGGAGGGTCTCGATCGCAAGCGCCGCGGTGTCCATGCGGTCCAGGAGGTCCTGGGTTTCGGGGACGACGGCAGCGAGGGGGGAGTCTTCTCTCGCGCCGGCCGACTGGCCACACGCCGGCGCGACGAGACAGGCGGCAAGAAGGGTGAGCAGCGTCAGCCGTTTCATGGCGTCGTTTCCTCCTCGGCCCGAGGGTTCGCCTGCCGTAGGGCTTTGAGTCTTCGTGTCAGCGCGGGCACGCCGCGCCAGAGGCCCAGCACCACCGTTGCGCCGGCGATCCCCAGAATCCACTGCCACCCGAGGTCGAACCGTTCCGCCAGGTACGCGAGCAGCAAGTACCTCGGCCATCGTCCGACGAGCGACCCGAGGGCAAACCGCGTGCGGCTGTAGCCCTCGCTGATGGCCAGCAGCCGGACGAAGTCCACCGGGATCGGGAGGAACGACGCCCCGGCGAGCGTCGCGAACGGCGACCGATTGTACCATGCCGCGACGCGCTTGTAGAGAAGCGTGGCGCGGACCCGGCGCACCGGCTGGTAGCGGTAGAGGAACGTCAGCAGGTAATAATCGTGGAGGTTGGCGACGGCGGTTCCCATCGCGCCGACCACGGCCACCAGGAGGGGCGGCATCCCCAGTCCGCCCGCGCCCACCGGCGCCGCCATCCAGAGCACCGCCGGCGTCGTCGGCAGGGGACAGAACGTACAGCAGATGCTCATGTAGGCGAAGTAGGCGGCCAGAAGCGCTACGCTTGTGCCGGGGTACAGGACCTTGACCGCCGCCAACACCGCCAGGAGCCCGACGAACGGATAGAACCACGCGCGGAATCGGACGGGCTCGTGGCGTTGGAGCCGCAGTTCCACGTCTTGCGTTGCGGCGGGTTCAGGCATCGAGGAGCCGACCATCGCGCATCCTTACAAGTCGTTGGGCCCGCGCGGCCACCTTCTCGTTGTGGGTGATGAGGATTACGGTCTGGCCCTCGTCGGCGTGGAAGCGGCCGATGAGGTCGAGGATCCGCTCCGAGGACTCGGAATCGAGGTTGCCGGTGGGCTCGTCCGCCAGAAGGACGTCGGGGTGCGTCACGAGGGCCCGGGCGATGGCGACGCGCTGTTGCTGGCCGACGCTGAGTTCGCCCGGCCGTCGTCGGCGTTTTTCTTCGAGCCCGACCGCCGCGAGTATCTGGCGGGCGTGTGTTCCCGCCGGCCGGCCCCGGAGCCGCAGCGCCAGCGCCACGTTGTCCTCGGCCGACAGAGTCGACAGGAGATTGAATCGCTGGAAGACGAATCCGATGTGCCGACGCCTGAGCAGTGTCCGTCCGCGATCGGAGATCGTGCCCGTGTTCGTGCCGGCGAGGAGGAAAGTGCCTTCGGTCGGGGCGGCCAAGAGGCCCAGGAGATAGAGCAGCGTGCTTTTGCCGCAGCCGCTCGGTCCCATGATGGAGACGAACTCGCCTCGCCGCACGGCCAGGCTGACGCCCCGGAGGGCCGGCGTCGGCGCCGCCCCCGTCCGATACACCTTGACGAGGTTTCGTGCTTCGAGGAGAGCGTCCATTGTGTCCCTTAAGCGTCTTGTCTCTGTGCCGCTGTGCGGCGCGTCACTCGTAGCGGAGGCTCTCGACGGGGTCCTGCCTCGCGGCCCGGAGGGCGGGGTGGATCGCGCCGAGGGTAGTTCCCCCCGCCGCCAGGGCCGCAGCATAGACAAACCGCACGGCCGGAATCTCGACCGTCCAGAGCGGCTGAAGGTCGAGGATGAGCGAGCGGCTGCCCCAGGTCAGGAGGAATCCGACGCCGATGCCCGCGGCGCAGATAAGCCCCGCCTCCGCCATGACCAGGCCGAAAATCTGAAGCCGCGACGCGCCGATGGCTTTCAGGACCCCGATCTCGCGCGTCCGCTCCACCACCATCGTGTACACCGTCAGGAGGATGACAAGGAAACAAACGAACCCGGCCACGAACACGACCGCCCCGATCACCAGGTCCATGTCCACGAAACTGGAGGCCAGGACGTCGTAGTACTCGTCGAAGGTGATGACCCTCAGGCCCCGCGCCTCGACGGCCTCGCGCACCGGCGCGACGTCCCCCGCCTGCGCGAGCCGCACGTAGAAGAACGAGGCCCGCAGGACGTCCTGGCTCATGGCGCGGCTGACAGTCTGGATGGGCATGAAGACGCGCCCCGCGACGCCTTCGCGCGCGATGCCGACGATGGTGTACGACCGACCCCAGCGCTGGACCGTCTGGCCGACGCAGTACGGGCCCGCGCGGGCCAGGCGCGTGTCAATGACCATCTCGTCGCCGCTCTGGAGCGCGCGGCCTTCGACGATTGCCGAGGGTCCTGCAAAGATCTTCCAGTCCTCCGGCCGGATACCGTACACGTTCTGCACGCGGTCGGCCATCTTCAAGGGCCACCGCAGGACGGGCACGGCGCGCTGGACGGCGGGAATCGTCTCCAGGTCGTGCTGGACCTTGTCGGCCGGTAGGCCGCCGCTCAGGACCACTTGGTCGCTGGCCGGCCAGACCATCAGGTGCGCCTCGACGTTGGTCGTCCGGTCGGCGATTTCCCGCAGCATGCCCGTCAGCCCCACGAGCACCAGAAATAGCGCCACCCCGACGCCGACCGCCAGGACGCTGATGGTGGTCCGGACCTTGCGTGCCAGGATGTTGGCGACAGGAAGCATCGGCCTTTACCGGTGGGTGGAACGTTTCGGTTGCCGCCTCGCATTCGCCTTGGGGTGGAATGCCGTCCCCTTTCGCGCCCTCGAGATAACCTTCATGACCTCCACGGCCTGGTCCAGCGAGATGGGGAAGCGTTTGCCCTCGCGGACGGCGGCGTAGAGTTGCTCCCAGATGTCGGTCGGGTGGGAGGGGTTGGCGAGGATCGTTTCTTCGATCCACGGCAGTTCCTCGGGCGTTCCGAACGTCTCGACCCGGTCGCCCGGATCGGCCTTGCGCGGCGCGAGTTGCACTTGGGGGTCTAGGGTGCGCAGGCGGAGTTGGTCGCCGGTGCACTCCAGGCCGCCGCGGGTGCCCCAGCCGGTGCGGCCGAGACCGAGGATGCCAAGCCGAATCGAGTTTCCTTCTGCCACCGTTGCGTTCCTTTCGCTCGGTGCGTAGGCGGGGGCCGGCCGGGCCGCTGGTCGCGCCGCCATCGCCTTTCCGGCGAAAGCGGTCCGACGATTATAAGAAGCGAGGCCGGCGCGAGCAAGGAATGCTCGTGGATTTTCCTGGAACCTTTGTGCTTGGCGCGGCAGCGGCCGTGCGTTATAATACGAGCGGCTTTATTACTGATTATAACCCTTATTCCGAAAACCAGCAGGTTGGAGCAGGGGCGTGCTGAGGAGACTTTTACAAAGGCTCCGGGGCGGGCAGTCTGTCGAGCTGCCTGGGTATACGGCCCTTGGTGTCATCCGCCGGGGGAGTATGTCTGTTATTTTCAGGGGCCGCGACCGAAAGACCGACCGGATCGTCGCAGTCAAGATTCACAAGCCCGAGGCCCGCAAAGCAGTCGAGCGTCTCGAATCGCGCTATCGGGACTTTACCGAAGGCCAGATTACCGCCGCCTTTGACCACCCCAACATCGTTAAGTGCTTTGGTTGTGGGGACTTAGGGGGAAACCACTACCTTGTCCTCGAGTACCTCGAGGGGGTGCCGCTCGCCAGCCTCATGGCCGGAAAGAGCAAACGTCTCCAGGGCGCGAGGCTTCGGCTGCTTCATCAGTCGGCGGCGGCACTTGCCCATGTCCACGCTAAACGCTTTGTGCATCAGGACTTCTGCCCGAAAAACCTCCTGGTGATCAATGGGAACCTGGTGAAACTGATAGATTTCGGCCTGGCGATTCCGCTGCTTGACAAGCCTATCGTGCGGAGCCGGGTCGGCACAGCCGAAATCCTCGCGCCGGAACTCCTCCGCCGCGAGCCGTGCGACCAACGGATTGACATCTTCGCCTGGGGAGTCGTTGCCTACGAGTTGCTTTGCGGACAGTGGCCCTTTGAGAGTCCGGAACACCATCAGGGGCTCAACCGTGTTCTGAACGTCACTCCGGTTCCCCTGGGCCGGCGTGTGCCTGGCCTGCCTGAAGAGGTCGCCAACCTCGTGATGCGCTGCCTGGTTAAGGAACCGGACCGGCGGCTGAGGAGCATGAACACGGCCGTGGGGGTTGTCGAACGGCATCTTGACGCAGGGGTGTAACCCTCTGCGTGAACGTCTCTTCGGTTTCCTGCCATGTTGACCAAGGCCGACCGTGGGCGTTTCCCAGCCCGACCCGGATGCTCTGTCTGCTCACCGATCAGGGCGGAAGTCGCCTCATGTCCGATAATGCTCCTACCCGAATAAACCGATGCGGACTGGTAACCGGCTCCAGGTGACCTGTGCCGGTAGGGCGATTCGGGTGGACACCTGGAGGCCAAGACTTTGGAAGAAATCTGTTGACAGGCCGCCTAACATGGGATAGTATGCTATTAGACGCGGGGGCCATGCGACTCGTGAGGTGCACCATGGCCAAGTTCCATCACGCCGAAATGGCCGACCTGGCCAAGCAGTTGGCGTACGCCCCGGTGAAAGTCTGCCAGGATCAGGTGAATCGTGCAGAGCGGCTTGTGTGTTTGATTGAAATCGAGCGAGAGTATCCATACGAGTTTGTGTGCTATCAAATCACAGGCTACCGGCCGCGCGGCCAGGTTGCGAAGAACCTCCCGGGGCGAACGCTGCGCCCGGATGTTGTCAGGCTCGTGGAGGAGGTGTCGGGGAGCCTTCATGTTCCCGTCGAGCGGGTGGGGGAAAAGGTCTTTTTGATCGGCGAGGCGGCCAAGCACTTCAAGGTTTCGCAGAAGACGATTCAGCGGTGGCGCCGGGGGGGACTGGTTTCGCGGCGGTTCGTGTGGCCGGACGGTCGGCTGCGTGTAGGGTTCCTGGAGTCGAGCCTGGATCGTTTTGCGACGCGCAACCGCGAGCAGGTGGAGGCGGGCGGCGCCTTCAGCCGGATCTCCCCTGAGGAGCGGCGCGAGATCATCCGCCGGGCGCGCCGGATGAGCCTCTTTTGCCACTGTTGCCTTTTTGAGGTGTCGAAGCGAATAAGCCGCCGCCTCGGCCGGGCCGTCGAAACCGTTCGCCAGACCATCAAGGAGTACGACCGCGAGCACGCGGACAAAAAGTTGTTTCCCGAGGTGGGCGAGCCGCTGCGCGATCATGACCTGCGGGTGATTCACGAGGCGTATCAGCGCGGCGTGAGCGTCCATGCCCTGGCGAAGCGTTTCTGCAGGACCCGCTCCAGCATTTACCGCATCGTCACCGAGGAGCGCGCCAGGGAGATACTCCGCGAGCCCATCGAGTACATGGCGAGTGCGGAGTTTGAACGGCCGGACGCGGATGCGCGGATCCTGAGCGGCGCGCCGACCGACGAAGAGACGCGAGCCGGAAAGCGCCGGCAACCGTCGCCGCCCAAGGGGCTCCCGGTCTATTTGAAGAGCCTCTATAAGACGGCGCTCCTGTCGAAGGAGGAAGAGCGCGACCTGTTCCGGCGCTACAATTACCTGAAGTACAAGGCGGCGAAGTTGCGCGAGAGGCTGCGCGGCCGGACGTCGGCCAAGGTCGCCGACATCGAGCAAATCGAGCGCCTGCTCGACGAGGCCCAGCGAGCCAAGAACCAGATCATCCAGGCCAATCTGCGACTGGTCGTCAACATCGCCAAGCGCCACGTCGGCCAGCAGGCGAACTTCTTCGAACTCATCTCCGACGGCAACATGAGCCTCATCCGGGCCGTGGACAAGTTCGACTACATGCGGGGCTTTAAGTTCTCCACCTATGCGTCCTGGGCGATCATGAAGAACTTTGCCCGCAGCGTTCCGAAGGCCGGCGTCCGGCGCGAACGGTTCCAGACCGGCCGCGACGAACTCCTCGAGACGAGCCACGACCTGCGGTTCGAGGGCGAGGAACCCTATCGGGAACCGGATGTCTCCGTCCGCCAGTCCATCGAGCGCGTGCTGGACAAACTCGCCGGCCGCGAGCGAGAGATCGTCATGCGCCGCTTCGGCCTGGGCGACGTGCCCGGCCCGCAGACGCTCGAGGAAGTGGGCCGACACTTCGGCGTCACCAAGGAACGCATCCGCCAGATCGAGGGCCGCGCCCTCAACAAACTCCGCGGCCTCATCAAACCGGAAACCGTCGAGGAAGTGTTGAGCTGACCTGTTCGGCGACCTACTCCGACGGGCCGTCCAGCATGTGCCCCATCTTCCGGCGCTTCGTATCCAGGTACCGCGCGTTCAGTTCGTTCGGCTCGACCACCAGCGGCACGCGCTCGACGATGGCGATCCCGTAGCCCCTCAGCGCCACCACCTTCCGCGGATTGTTCGTCATCAGACGCACTTTCCGGATGCCCAAGTCCACCATGATCTGGGCCCCGATGCCGTATTCCCGCAGGTCCGGCTCGAATCCGAGCCGCTCGTTCGCCTCGACCGTGTCCAGCCCCTCCTCCTGCTGGAGCCGGTAGGCGAGGATCTTATTGACCAGGCCGATCCCGCGCCCCTCCTGTCGCATGTACACGATTGCCCCGCGCCCTTCGCGGGCGACGCGGGCCATCGCCACGTCCAACTGCTGCCCGCAGTCGCACGCCAGGCTCCCGAACACGTCGCCCGTCAGGCACTCCGAGTGCATCCGCACGAGCACCGGATCGTCCTGGACGGAGACCCGGCCGTCCGCCCCGGCCACCCCGATGCCGCCCAGCGTCAACGCGACGTGCGGGTATGGGTCCACCTGGGCCTCGTACACGTGCAGGTCGAACTCGCCGTGCCGCGTCGGCAGGCGGGCCTGGGCGACCTTGCGGACGAGGTGTTCGCTTGCGCGGCGGAACTCGATTGTCTGGGCGACCGAGCACATCTTTAGATCGTGCTCCCGGCAAAATGTGGTGAGGTCCGGGACGCGGGCC
>Ga0307376_10005531_pt1 | contig 11355 bp, 8 predicted proteins | sample TR2MG_FD_202536 | JGI IMG/M metagenome (GOLD analysis project Ga0307376, IMG submission 202536) | Soil microbial communities from Risofladan, Vaasa, Finland - TR-2 | ecosystem: Environmental > Terrestrial > Soil > Coastal area > Acid sulfate soil | place: Finland: Risofladan, Vaasa | collected... | reverse complement strand
AAGAAATTAATAATACATCTATGTTTTGCGGAAAAGAATATTATGCTTATGTTAGAAAATTAATGGCTGTAAAAAGAACACGGGCAAGAGTTTATTTTAAACAACAAATAAATATTCTATTGATGAGAATTTTAAAAAATATAGGATATACAAAAACATTCAACTCTTATACTACTCAAACTCAATTTATTATTCATTCCTACCTTGCATATTATCTAACTTTATGTATGAGAAGTACCGTTTGTTAACCAAAAGGATTAAGCTTCTTTAATTCACCATAAATCTTTTCAGCAGCAGCAGTTACTCTAGTTTTTACTGCACCGACTGCATCTGTAGCTAAAGCTGCTCTTTTTGGGCTCATCTTATTTCCTGGGTTTGTTCTTCCTATTCCTCTACCGGTCCCGAGTGAGGCCGTTTCTCCAAATGCCCCTGCCCCAAATTCTGTTAATCCTATATTTCTGTTATTTCCAATTATTTCTTTATTAGAACCGGTTCCTACATTTTTATTATCAGACTCTCTTGTAGATACCTCTAGTTCTCCTTGCAAAATTTTAGCATAAGCTCTAACAGTTGGTCTTCTTGATGTAACTTTTGATGAAGAACCTAACATACTACTATATAAACTTCCTATATCTATTCTAATATCTACAACGCTTAATCTTTGTTGAAGGGAAATTTGTTGTTGGTCTCCTCCTTTTACAACTGTAATATTGCTTATAAATCCTGGATCTAAATGAAATATACCGGGACATTCAATTCGATGCAAAAATGGCCATGTGTATGTTTGAGAATCTTGAGCTCTAGGAACTCCCATAAGCATTATAGCAACTATAGGACCAATTATAAATTTTCTTGTTGCTTCTAAACTTTGAGGAAAAGGATTATATAATCTAACAGTTAATGAATAAGATGGTTGAAAACCACTGCTTTTCCATACCATTGGAAAATCAATTCTTGACCCAGCTGCTAATCTATCTAATAAAGTTATACCACCAGAAGTTACGTTTCCAAGAACTGGCATATTCCCTGCACCATGTTTCAATGCAGAAGCAAAATCGCCCATCATATTCATTCCACTACTAATATACTCACCAAATTTTCCACCGGATGCTATTCCTTTTGACATATTATCCCAAGCCTCACCTACGGTTTCAGCACCAAGTGTTTGAGTAAGAGATGAAGCCATTTCTGATGTTGCACTGGTAAATTTTTGTAAAAAGTTTTCTCCATACTCATTTGTAAATGTATCAGTAGGAAAATTATCAGCAAGGAATGCCATCTTAATTCCTTGTCCGGGACTATTAGGAGTAAAATAATCATTTTCTGCTAATAATCCTGTATATTCATTCCATGCAGTAGTTAAATGGAATAGATCCAAGCCACCTGCAAATGCCGGTATAGATGGAAAAAATTTAACTAATGGCATAGATTTTTTTATCATCAAATTAGTTCTTGGTTCTAAATTGTCAGGAGGATACCCAAATACATCTTGTAGGGTTATCTGTTTTTGTTGTCCTTGGTGCTCTCTATCTGCCATTTTTTATAACTCCTTAAACTCCACCTTGTCTATATACAAGATTGTTCCAATAATCCATAGCAGCTGTACCGCCTTCTCTAATTGATCCCATCCCACTTTGAACCACTGAACTTTTTCTTAAATTATTGACGTTATTAGTTACTGCATTAACTAGTACAGCACCAGTTTTGCTTCCTTCTTTAATTGCGACATCTGAAAGCTCTTTTGTTTGTTTTGCAGTTTCTTGAGCAAAAGCAGTAATTGCTTCTTTTGTAGGAGCTAATGTTACTGCAGCATTATTAAAAACTATTTTACCAGAGTCCATCATTGCAGGTAATTTATCTTTAGCTCCTGCATAAACATCTTTCCCATATTTAGCGTAATTTTTGTAAGTTTCTGGGTTAGTTATTATACCATATGTATCATTAATGTTTGATACTAGAGATTGAATTTGAGCATCGGCTTCGGCTTCTGACAATCCGCCTTTTGTCATATAATACTGTTTGGCTTCTTTAAATGCTGCTTTTGATTTAGCATCTAGTTTATTCCACCACCCTGTGCCTATACCTTTTCCCTTCATCACTGTTTGAATGGCCTTTTGTTCTATATATTCTTTTCCTTTTTTATATTCTTCTATCCATCCAGGGTTTTGGTGTCGTTCTCTCATTTTTTCGTTTTCGGAAGACCATTTATATGCAGAATCTACTGATACAGGTTTTTGTGGCTTTGGTGCAGCAACACCTGGTTTTTTAGTATAATCTGGGTTATTAGGATCCACTAAACCAAAATGCTGTGCATTTCTTTTCATATATTCTTGTTTCTCTTTTGCTAATTGTTCATTTGTTATTGGAGTTCCTCTTCGTTGTAAGTATTTTAAAAATTCAGCTTCTCTTTCCATTCCATATTTCTCAGGATCTTTAAACCAACTTCTATTCAATGCAACATTTTCTATAAAATCTAATCTCCAATAATCTATTTCTTCTTGAGAATATTTTAAATATTCATTCGGGTTTTCTTTTATGTATTTTTGTTGAGCGGTTTGTATTGCGGATATATTTGCGTCTCCTAATCCCAATCCTCTTTCATCAAATGCTTTCATTCTAGCTTCACCTAGTTTACCCCTAGAAACATTAGTTAATTGTTTTTTTCTAGACGCTGCAAATGATGTATCAACGTCTTTGGAAAGAACATCTTTTCTAAGTTGTTTTTGAAATTCAGCAAGATTTTTTTCAGATAATGCTCTTCTTTCAGCTATATCTTTATCAAGTTTATCTAGAAATGGAGTAACAAAACTATCATTCAACCAAGTACCAATACCAATACCAACACCAGCAGCAGCCATTACTCCAAAAAATGCAGGGGATGCCAAAACAGAACCTATGCCTTTTATTGCTTTTAACGCTCCTCCACCTTTTCCAAAAAATTTGGCTACATTACCACCTTTTCCAAAAAGTTTAGTAGCAGATCCGGCGGGACCTAATGTTTTATCAGCTGATCCACCTTTTCCAAAAATATTAAGTAACCCACCAAGTATTCCACTACCACCACCTATTGCTCTACCAGCTACACTAATTCCCAACATAGTTGCTATAGATGAAAAAACAGGACCAAATACACTCATTAGAGCTGTTTTAAGAAACCCTCCAATTATGAATAACCATTTAAGCCATTTGTTTCCTGCTAAAGTTTTTCTAAGTTTTCCTAATGTTGAAACCTGTTCTTTAGAAGCTTTCACTCCCCATAGAGCATTAACTCTATCAGCCTTAAGATGTTTGTATTTATCTTCTACGGTTTTGTATTCTATAAGTTTAAGTTTTTTCTCCATTGAAATTTGGCTAGCTTCATATTTAACCCATTCTTGATAATCTAAAGCTACTTTATTTACATTGGTATCTGTAACCCACATAGCTGGTCCTGAAGTAGCCCCTTGTTCTCCTTTTTTTCCACCACCAGGTATGGCACCAATTGACATTTCTTTAAGTCTTTTATTTCTACCTACTTCGCCTCCACCTTCCATTAACCATTGGCCAGCAGTATCAATTCCGCCACCAATACCTTTCATTCCTCTGCCGAAAGAACCGAGTTTTCCTTTTCCTTTTCCTAATAAACCTCCAAGCCCTCCCAGCGATTGACCAATCATTGAAGTTGCCATTCCTGGTAAAGTTCCTATTACTTTTGAATAAACTTTACTAGCTGACCAATTTTTTTCTTTAGGTACTCCAGGAATTCTTGGATATTTATTACCTGTTAATTTAGAAGCGGTATCTCTAGAAGCTTGAGCTGTTAATTTAATTAACGGTAGCATATTATCTAGGCGCCACATTAAATCAACATATAATGAAGCTATATTTTCTGCTGATGCTTGTAGTGGATTTTTTGCTTTAGATAACTTAGCTCGATAACCACCCCATCCTCTAACTTTAAAAAAGGCTCGCGCTATTTTATATGGAGCTGTTAATGCTCCAGACATTAAACCAAAAGCAAGTTTCATCTTTACAAGAGTTGGATGGTTTGTCAACATTTCATCCTGTACTTGTTTCCAGGTACCTATTTGAGCTCCAAGGATATCTTGAATTGCAAGCAACGATCTAGCCATACGTTCTACTGGTTGTTCTGTAAATGCTCGTTCACTTACTTCCTTCCAAGTTCTAATAGCACTACGAAATACATTCATATTACTTTTATCAGATGAAGTACTACTTTTAATATAACCTTTTAGATCTGTTGCTAAATGTAATGAAGTTTTCTCAGTAATTTTTGCCAAATCTTTGGTAGTAGAGATACTATCGTCGATTCGTTTTAAGATTTTTTCAATTGGAGCAACCATTTCTCCAGCATGGAGTTCTGCTATACCTCCTTTCTTTACATAACCACCCCGAGCCATTTTAGGAATATCTGCATCTACATTACCTTTACCCTTGCGTCCACGACTAAAGAGACCAGCTACACTACCAAATACTTTTCCAATAGATGTTTTCATTCTTTCCGCAGCTTTTTTGAAGACATCAGTTTCCATAAATTTAGCAGCGAAATAACCATATAAAGGAGTAGCTTTTGCTAATGACATTGCAATTATATTTGTTTTATTGAGGCCAATATCCTCATTCATAGATTTGCCAAATTGTGTGATAGTATCTTTGGTTGCTTTTGCAGTATCAATCGTAATTGTTTTAACACCTTTTGAAAGAGCGTCAACTGTTCCTGCTAGTTTATCTAAAACTGCACTCATAGATTTTTGAACCATACTAATAGATTGTGATTCATCTATTGAACGTTGGGTATCGGAAAGTCTTTGTTTTACATCCTTTTGCATATTAGATACAGTTTTGGAAACATTGCTTATATTCCCTATACGGTCTATATCTGCGTCAGCTTTTTGGGTGATACTACCCGCACTTCTTGGTGGAATATTATCTTTACGAACAGCCATCTATTATACTCCTATGCCATATTTTTAAACATCTTTTTTATTTTGGAGTCGGTTGGTTTCATTTCAGAAAGGACGGATATAACTTCAGACACAGATGACAGCTCTTGATAGGGAGTTGTGTAGGTATTTCGTTTTCCGAATGCTTCGGGATAGGCTCTATCTAGTGGGCCAAGTATGTGTTTGTATTGTCTATACATCCTTACAAATGTTGAAAAATTTATCAAGTATATCTTTACGATTACTATTAAATCTGTCAGCGTTTGAGAAAAAACCTCACTGCTTAATGTAGTATGTGGTTTTAATTCTTTCTCTAATAAATTATAAAATGTTGTTAGTTGTTTATTCATTTGTTCCGATCTTTTATACTCAAAGGAAGAAATAAATCTTATTATACTATCAACATTGGGTTTTGTTTTTAAACTAAATGTTCTTGAAAAATATGAAACATAATATCTTGTTAATTCTTCATCAAATAATTTTATGAAACCATTTTTCATTCTATCTGCATATAAATGAACACACTCATGCATGACTGTGCTTGCTAAAAAATCATTTTGAGCAGTTCCAAATACTGAGATGGTATTATCAATTAATACAAATACTCTTTTTTGTACCATATGATAGAAACCCAAAACCGACTTATCTTCTGGTTTTCCAATCATTTTATGAACAAAAAAGCGGAACATATTTTTAGTAAGATAACAGGGAACTAGCAGCTTTTTCTTCATAACCAAACTTTCTATTTGTTTATAAAGATGAGCTGATCTTCCAGTTGAACCTATAGATTTCATAAAAGATTCTTTAATTTTTTGAGAGGAATAAAATTTCTGACCATCTACCGTGGCTTCCACTTCCATCCCAATCGGAAGTGAGAATAACTCGTTTAAGTATTCCTCATCGAAGTATCTATTATCATCCATATTATATTATTCCTTGTTATATAACTCCATGATATCTACAAACCCAAGGTTCTTATCTAGATTTTTCTTAACAGATTTCATTATAGATTCATTACTTATTTCCATTGGTAGATCTGTATTATATCCAACAATGCTTTGAAATATATCCATGCTTCCTGAATACCCTTCTCCATCAGTTTCAAGCATCAATGGAGGATCGTATTTTCTTACATACATACAACATGCTGTAGCTAATGCCAAGTCGTCGTGACACCCTACATCAGCTTCAACTCTACCGCTTGATTTAGAAACCAATCCAGTCAATTCAAGAGCTAATCTTTGTGATCTAACTGATTCAGGAAACTCACTCATAGTTGAATATAAAGCATCAATCATTAGAGGTCTTGTCTTTGCATTATTTGAAAGTCCGGGAACAACTGTATGTGGTCCTCTTTTCTCTCTATATAATCTATGCGAGAAATTAGATCGACCTAAATGTTCTACAACCTGATTTCCATATGAATTTGATTCAACAATTATTGGTCCATTGGCATATTCAGTTGCAGCGATTTCAACTACTTTTAAGAAATCCAATACTTTACATTTACCTTGATATTCCCATACCTGTTCTAATGTTTGATAATCCCATACTGTAATAGCTGATTTATCTACACCATGTTCTGGAGCAGTATCAACTCCAATCATATAATTTCTATGAGGTAGTGAGTGATTAAATTTCCAAATTTCTCCATTAAAAACTCTTAATTTTTGAATTGGCTCAATACAAGATCCTTGAAGTTTCTCAACAGTATCAGCTTCAAAGAATGATCCCTCTGCCGGTAAGAATTTTAATTCCAACTCTTGAGCGATTTTCTTTGGATTATTATTAAACAATTTACATTGAGTTTTATACCAATATGGATCTTCAGCTAATTCAGGAATCATTTTCCAATGAATTACAAATGGTTCAAAAATATCATCTCTTGAAATAGCTCTCATATATTGTTCAAAATACCATTGACCTATTCCAATAGTTTTATTTGGGGTTGAAAGAACAACTGTCCCATATGGTATATTTGCTTTTCGTGCTTGCATCTGATTAGTTGATAAAGCAGGAACCATCGAAGTCCATGCCGCTTCAATATATGATACAAATGCTGCTTCGTCGATTACCAAAAATGTAAGAGCTTTACCACGAAGAGTTTTATCAGGAGCATTTGGATTGACAGGAGAAGCATAAACCTTACTACCATTTGTCAAAATAAATGAACGCTCAGTTCTTTTGTTCAGACCACGACCTTGAGACCCACCAATCGGTTTCATCCAATCAGGAAGTTTTTCAAACATACCACGAATAATTCTTGCAAAATCAGTTGCTTCAGCTCCGTCCTTTGAAATAATTCCAATAACAACATTAGCATAAAATGTTGCTAACCAAGTAGCATATGCTTGAATGATCGTTGAAATTCCAATCTGCCTACTTTTTAGAACTAGAACATATTTTCTTTTTTCAATTGTATCAATTAATTCTGATTGTTTATTATATGGAGTTAATAGTATGTCTTTTCCGGGTATTTCAATATAAATATAGGTAGCACAGAAATAATGAAAATTATTTTTGCACCGCATATATTCCGCAACATAATCATCTGCTACTAGCATATTTCGTGCTGCGGATACTGCTACCATACTATTCTCCTTTATTATTTGTTCTAATTACTGTGCCGCAATATTTGTTCTTGAAAGATAAATTTTTGCAGCTGATAGCCACGACCTTGATTTTTCAAATTTAATATTACTTCCTTTTAATATATATGCTCCTCCTAATTTAAGAAAAGCATCAACTCTGCTTATTACTTTAACATGTTCTCCAACCTCCATAAGATTCAATAAAGGTAAGTTTCCAGTTATCTCTGCAACCAATGTTGATAAATCCACAATTTTTGGAGATAGTGTTGAATTTATAAATGTTTGATCAGAATTATATCCAGTTTGATCTTTATAATATGAAATTCTTTTATCGGGATCAATTGTTTCGCTGTTATAATACATTGATGGATTATTTCTTTCAATAATTCCATAATTTTTTGAAAATGATTGCATATTAATATCTATGTTTTTATAAAGAGTATTATTCGGTTTTACAATATATTTTATAGTTGGGGCGACTACAGCAAATACAGAGTTTCCTTGATATATACTTTCTACTGCTGATCGTGTATAGAAAAGCGAGGGACTTTCGCTTTTATATATATCTTTATTATCATCATCGGTAGATAATAAATATAATGAAAATTTTTGGGCTGATCTTGCTTTAGTTGATAAATTTTGTACTTTAACTTTATTATCAAATGAACAATGAAAACTAAGAGCTCCATTAAATACTCCATATGTTCTATCTAAATAAGATACAACTCCATATATAGTAGTTGGGGGAATTAAAAATTGATCAATTGCAAGTTTACTTTGACCCAATGCATCATAGTCTAACTTTGCATCTGTATTACTATTAATTAAATCTCCAATTATAGTTGTTGGAGTTGAATTAAAATATATACCATTTACCATTTTTGTCATGGTTTGATATGGTTTAGAAGGAATTGTTCTAAATCTAACCAGAGATCTTTCCCATTGATCCCCCATAAAATTTTTTTGGGCTGGAGCAAATCCAGCCTCTGTATTAATATACATTAGATCAAAATCAATTTTCTCTAATACTCCTGGTTCTTTTCCTTGCAATCTTATTATAAGTTTTATAGGTTGATGACCAAATAAACTTTCAGTTAATATATGTCTTGAATCCATAAGTACATCTAGCATTATATTCTGATATGGAATAGTAACGGTAGATCTTATCTCAACTCCTATTAAATCTGTTGAATAGTCAAGTTCACCTATTCTTAACGTAAAATCATATGTTACATCTTGATGCCAATTACTAATTAAGGGTGTTGATGAAGATGCCATTCTCTATTCCTTTTTTTATATTTTGTTCCAAAAAAAATGGAAGGGGGTTGAATTTCCTCCCATTTTTCTCAGGCACTGATGAGTGTCTTATGATGATTGAAGTTGATCTAAAACTTCATACATCCGTCTTGGAATTACCAGAACACTTTCTGCTGCGTTCTCCAGTAATCGTTTCATATTGAGATTCTGTTCAAAACTACTATATCTTACAATAGCTAAGAATATCTGCCAGGCTGAAGGTAAACCAGCTCCAGCAGGTTGAATCTCTGCCAATAGTGTTGAGATTGCATCTCTTCTTTTTCGGCCATAGTTATCAATAACATCAAGTACTGCTAACATATCATCTTCTGATACTGTGCTGTTAAAGCTTCCAGTGATCATCTCAGCAATGTTCTCTGAGAATACTTGCATATAGGATGTTATGGCAGCACGGATTTCAGTTGTTGAGCTTTCAATATGAACTTGCCGCATTTCACCAAGAGAAAAAGCGAAGATAGTCCTATTATTGTTATACTCCATAGCGAGACCAAAAGCAACGGTAGCAGCACGAGTTCCGTTGTAGCTATTATTGATAACCATAACGGGAAGAATATCCCCCGCTTGGGCGTGGTTCTGACTACTTTGGATAATGATTTCATTTCTCATCCTCGTATGATCCCAACTCATTATCACCTGTTCTTCCAACATTGGGATTCCAACTGAGTTGATTGAATTTCTAACTCTGTCACACAATACGGCGTTTCCTATAAACTGATAAAAATCTGAGACGTATCCAACGTATTTAAAATCTACGTCTGCTGTGGGTCTTGTATAAATGCCAATTAGCGGAGTCGGACTTCCATCAGTTGGATGCCTTTCCTCTTCTCTAACATTTATAAATCCTGTATATAATTGTCTATATGCAATTTGAGAATATTGATCCTCATATGTAAATAGACCTTTATGTGCCCCTATCACAGTTAAACCCATCTCCTGAGCTCTCTGTGCAAATACTTCTCTCATAATAATCCCCTTTCAAGGTATTGTTTATTGATTCTTGAAGGAGTTTTGATAGTCCTTCTTTAAACATATCGAGGTGTGTATCTTTTAATTTTAAATCAGCAATGATTTTTGAAAAATATTTTATCGCCTGTTCTACAGTTGCCTCTCCATGATCTCCATTTTTATTTTTTCCAATTTCAACTTTTCCGTTTGGATAAACGTAGATAGCTATATTGGAGTGATATAGTTTTTCTCTCCTGGTTGGTCTGGTTATATGAAGTCCGCCACCAGGACCACCACCTGTAGATGGTTTCATATAGATTTGTATTGGAGTTTCTTTAAACATTATACTCTAACCGCCCTAAATCTTAGATAAATATCTCGACCATCAAAAGGGTAATCAACCCTTATTCCGGAAACTTCAAATCTTCCTTCTAATTCAAAGAAGTGTTTTGCTCTTTCAACAGTCCATATTGATGCGTGTGGGCATGATGGTTCATTTAAAAGTTCGGTGGTTAATAAGATATTTTTAGCTTCAAAATCATTACCAATCTTTTCAGCTAGTATCATTTCTGCTAATTTATAATAATCAGGAACTATAATATCAATTTCTGCTTCAGAATTAGTGATTGTAGAAAGAAGATATATAAAGTATTGAACCTGCGTGAATGAAACATGTTCAAGGAATCTATAGATACAAATCTTATCAAACATTATTCTTGTCCTTTCCATGAATTGAAAGGCATCCATATTACAATGAAATTTTTTATTTACAGTTTCTGTCCATGATGTTCGTTTCTTTTCTATAAGTGCAGGATCCTCATATTGATAATACATAGTATCCAAGTTGATTAAAAAATAAGGATCTTTTTCAGTAAGGATCCCAATTGGATCGAATTTTCCCGCTGCTATGTTTAATATTGTCTTTGGCATTTATCACCTCACAAAATCCACTACTATACTTTTAGTGAATGGTACAATGTAAAAATCGAAATATCTTTTCTTATCAATATCATCAGTATCCATTATTTTTAATGTTTGGCCTGATACTTGCATTTCCCCATATCGAGTAAGAAAAACATTAAATTTCCCATTTTTTAAAGGAACTCCAAACAATTTAGAATCATTCGAGTTCAAAAAAGCATCTTTTATATTTTGCAATCCTCTGAATATAGCGCCTTTCTTTCCAAAATTTAACTTACATATTTTTTCATAAACGGCATCTATATGAGGATATCTAAACGGTACTCCTTTAATGGATGTCTTCAACTCATTATCTAATGATATATATTTTGATCTATCAATTGAAGAAATGAAGATTTGATAAAACTTTCTACGGTTTAAAGGAAGCTGACCAACATTTGTTTCCTGTAACCCCCTGGTCAGTATCATACCATCGTATTGTCTGATAACTATTTCATCATCTTTTACATTATTTTTTCTTATATATTCATCAATAATAGATCGAGTTGTATTTCTCAAAACAGATGTTAATCTAGGATTTTTTCTCATCATTTTACCGATTTGAATATTCCTACCTGTTTTATCATTCTCATCTAATT
>Ga0307376_10005530_pt1 | contig 11357 bp, 19 predicted proteins | sample TR2MG_FD_202536 | JGI IMG/M metagenome (GOLD analysis project Ga0307376, IMG submission 202536) | Soil microbial communities from Risofladan, Vaasa, Finland - TR-2 | ecosystem: Environmental > Terrestrial > Soil > Coastal area > Acid sulfate soil | place: Finland: Risofladan, Vaasa | collected... | reverse complement strand
TATGATCTCCACGAGCACCGCACCCAGGTACTCCGAAGTGATCCTGTCCTGCCCCTCGGGAACGGGTATTGCACTGTCTGACAGAGCCGAACCCCAGCTTCGTATCTCGCGGAGCTTGGCCTGTGTCTCGTCCAGGCCAAGCTGTTTCGCGCGCCCCTCCGTGGGCCGGATCTCGTTCTCTACATAGAACGACTCCCAGTCTTCCTTGCTTCCTTGCAGCTTGAGAAGATCCCACAGGTTCTGCTGCAACTCCCAGATGTCGGAAAAAGAGAGCTGGTCGTGAATCTCCTCGAACAGGTTGACTTCGGCTTCTATCTTCAAGCGTATATTACTCATTTTCTTTTCTCCTTACTTCTCAGGAAACATGCTGGTGTAGTAATCGTGGGGGTCAATTCGCTGGAACCTCGGCGGCCCCTTGGGAGTACTCATGAATTCAACGATCTCGTCGTGCGACAGCACACCGAGCGCAATCAACTCATCGAGACAGCTCCAGCAAATGTACCCATGCTCGGGGGACAGCCTGCTGCACATGATGCTTTCGCAGCCCGCCCTGTCGCATTGCATAACGCTCATCGGTTTTTCTCTTCGTCCGTATCCGGATACGCAGAACTGAAAGAAACTCCGAGGTTTATCGAAGCGAAGGCCGTCTTTTCCAAAAGTTCCCGGGCCCGGTCTTTAATACAGTACACCACGTCCCACTCGTCCGGGTTTGTAAGATCGACCGTGCGCACCGCTGTGACCCGTTCTCCGTAGTTCGCGGTTACGATATAACCACGAGAGCCGCTACGATGACGAACAATGTCCCCGGGCCCCAGCAATTCAAATTCCTTGCGATTCATTTAGTTCCTCTTCTCGGGCGGCGTCGGGAAGAACTTCTCCCACAGCCGTATGCATACTTCGAGAAGCTCCAGCATAAAGTCAATCACCTTTTTTAGATTTGTGCCCGATGATGCCGAAGATCTCTTCGGCGTAAATCGCAGAGCCCCTTGAAACTCCGCCTCGGCCTCTGGGGTGTGTTCAGCCAGGTTGACCATTGCGGGGCGGTTACGGGGTTTGCACGGCGCCGGGGTCTGTATTGTCTGTGTCCGCGTCTCCTTCCCCCGATTTGTGGTAGCACCACAAAGCTTTTCTACTTTCGTGTTGATGCGCTCACACACCTCCTGGTAGCTCAGGAAGACGTAAACGCGGAGACCCTCATCATTGGTCTTAATCCAGCACCGATCCTCTCCTGCTGGAGGATACACACTGTTTGCAGGTATCGGACCAACCTGATGGATACCCGCCACGTTGTACGTGCGCATTTCAGGCTCGTACGTATCACAGTCTGTGTTCTTGCCCATCCAGTCGCAGACCGGCAGCTCGATATGTCCTGAATAAATTAGCATGATAGACCCCTACAACAGCTCAAGAGCTTTCTCGAAGTCATCACCGTTGTACCCAACCTTATCGTTGATAACCACTTTGAACCTTCTGGTCCACGGCACGACGAATAGCTGGACCGTTCCCTTCTGGGACAGCTTGTGTAGGAAACAATCTTCCTGCGCGCTGTACTTTGTCTCCACTGCATCCAGCATGAGCTGCTGCCATTTTTCTTTCAGTGCCATTTCACTTCACCTCTTCCCTGACCAAAGCGCCCATGCCGTCAGCACGCCACTTCTTTCTGAATTCGAAAAACTCGGAGGACTCTCTTCGTTCTTTCATTTGAGGAAAACGACAGTTGAAGCGGGTGCAGTCAATTGGCTGGTCATCGCCCCCATGAAGAAAACAACCGACACCTTTCTTCAAAAATAGACAAACACGATACGAACCGCTCCAAGGCTTTTTTCTCCGCTTCAACGCACCCTCTACTCCATCGAAATCGGAAAGATGCCCCTCGGCGACACGCCCTTTAGGTGCAGTGTAAATCACGAAGTGGTAAGCACAGCACGCCCCGCACCTTTCGCAACGCAGTACCGCTTTACCACAGTCGCACACCAGCTCTCGTGCCTTCTCTAACTTCCACAGTTCGGCGCAACGAGGTTCTGCCGCCTCCTCGTTCTCGTAGACCTCGGTCACCTCTCTTCCACATCCCTGACAGGTCCACTTGAGAGTGAAATTTTCCGGTAGGTCGTCGTGACTCATTTCAACTCCTCCACCCGTGCTTCCTCTTCTAACTCCTCTACGGAAACTACTTTCAAGTCTTTGGCATCCACATACAACGCACCATTCCCATATCGGCCAGGTTTAGTCAAATCACCAAACCCTGGAGCTACCAACTTAATTAGTGTCTTTGTACCACTCAATGGATACACTTTGAACGTTGGGTCTACGTCTTCTTCCTTCCATGTCACAAAACCGTGATCCTGGCCAACAGTTGCTCCATCCTTGATACGAGCATGAAGTGTACCTCCCTTTTTATTATCAAGACTCAACAGTTTCTTAGTCATCTTTGCCTCACCTCTTCCACCCGTGCTTCTTAGCCAGGTGTTCGTAGTTTTCCCACTTCACGTACAGCCACCCACACTTTGGGCAGCATACGTGCGATCCAGGCTTGTCGGACCACCGATGGCCGCAGTGGAGGCAGCGGTGTTTGGCGAGGATGTTGGGCATCGGTCAGCATTCCGTCCGCGTTTTACCCATACGGTCCATCAACCTAGAGCTTCGTTTGAAGTTGATGGACCGGTAGTGATCTCCGTTCAAGGGGATGCATTTTGGAAAGTCTTCGGGCATGAGTGTTCTGCCCAACAAAGCTTCCAGACACCCGATGCACAGAACGCCGCCCCTGTTCTCCAATCCCGTCGCTTCCCAGACATCGTGCCGAACCATGTAAGCGGTCTCGCTTATGTCGAAGACGCACACAGTGCAGACGACACAGTTAGCGTTGTGCTTGCGAGTTGGAGGAGGTATCGGCGGGGTGCTCACGGCTTCGCGAATCATGCTGATTCTCCTCGCGCCTCTCCGGCCTTCCACGGCTTGAGCCCGGTCCTTCCGTGAAATCCTGGCTCAACAGATCCTACTCCGTGATCGACGAACACCTCACCGCGACCTCGCCACATTCCGGACGCGGGGGTGACGAAAAAGACATTAACTCCGTCAATGTTCATGCTATCTCCCTCTTCTCGGAGAACAACCGTATCCAGCTCCTTGGCGATATGCCGCACCTTCTCCTTGAAATCCAGTTTGAGTGCGGTCAATGGAACGACCACCACGGCTACGGAAATCCCGGGTTGAGACTTCGACGCGACGCGCTTCACGTACTCCAACATGTCGACGAGCATTGTGGTAGTGCGCCCGGTTCCGATCTTCTCCTCTTCCGGGAGAGCATCGAAGTGCCCGCTTCGATGCTTCTCTATCAACCCCCAGCTGAGGGGTTTCTGGTCCTTAACGCGAATACCTCGCTCCACGTAGCCCTCCATAACGATCTGAAGCTTGTCGATCCAGAGATTCACAGCCTCCACCACATCCGGATCGACATCGTCCGGAGGTACGCCCATGAGCTTCGATAGCTCGAACTCTTCGGCGTACAAGTAAGCGTCTCCCAGCTTCTGCTCCACGTCACTGAGGGCCTCGCACAGCTCTTTCACAGTGAAGTGCGTGTGCGGTTCGTGTCGACAGACCGTTCCGTCCGGATCGACGTGGTACGGAGGTAATTCGTATTCTGACATAGTGTTCTCCTTGTTGGGGGCGCAATTCATGCCCTACCCTTGCTATACAAGTTCCAAATTCAATACTAAAAGCATCGGTTAGCTATTCATCCTTACCCATCCGACTCTTCAGCCGGTCGCTCCTCTTGAAAATCTTGTCCCCTAAGGACAACACCGTGTTCAGCGAGACACCCATCGGTCAGCATTCTTCCGCAGATACTCCAGCACAGCCCCCTGACTCTTGCCTAATTTCATTTTGTTGCCCTCCGCGTTCTCATACAAAAATTCCCGTACAACCTTAGTTCAAGTACATAGCACAGGAAAATAGGAAATGTCAAGCTATTTTTTGCTGATGTTGACTATATAAGGGAGTTGAATGCACGATAAAGTACCTTCATTTAGTCTGCAAAGGTAGCTTTATCCATAAATGCATCAAGCTGACTACGAACACGTCGGAGGTCCTTTTCTAGCTCGGCTACGCGAGCTTCAGCACGCCTCCAACCCTCGCAGCACTCGGCGGCAACCTGGTGTGGCTTGTCTTGCCACCAATAAACAAGATGTTCACCTTCTGGTCCGTGCTCCACCCCATGTAGCGCTTCCCAGAAATCACGCGGGGTACACTCCCTCGCGAAGCTGCCATCAGTAAAAGGGTCTCCCTCTTTCCACGTCATGAGTTCTCCTTCTTTTCCGCTGGAAACGCGTTGCGGTGCCACTCGTGACCGCAGTCCATGCAGCGCATCAGATTGACCCGGAAGCTTACCCACTCCCCGCCGAGTTCTCTGATCTGCTCAACCGCCGAAGAGAGAATTTTGGAGGCTGCGTGAGTACACGGAGCGCCGTTGGCCGGATCTTTATGAGGCTCCGCCCCCGGCGCTGTAAGTAGCTCGTGGGTTTCGTCTGGTGGGCTACACGTAGGCGGCCACCCCTTCGTCCCCGCGTAGAGGCCCAGTGCGGCAAGGCATGTATCGCAACCTGTTACAATCGTATGCAGAATGTTCCACATATTTCGCAGCTGTTCGCACTCGGCCTCCTTGGCCTTCAGGGAGGATCGGTACTCATCGGCAACATCCAAGGCCAAGCACTCTCCGCAATACAACACCCGGTTCAAATCACCGTCACGGAAGTACGTTGTCGCATACCACTGCCTGCACTTGGCGCACTGTCCCATTTCACCCCTCCTGCATCAGTCCCAGGTTGCTCGTCCCCGAGCTGCCTAGCTCCTCCCGATCGATAGGCCGATCCGGATTCAAACACGCTGAACATATTTGTTTCTTCCGGAACATTTCCGTGGCGGTGCGGACTCCGCATTTCTCACACATCACAGTCTCCGGGACCTCGCCGGGGCAGTATTGCGGCATCTTGGTTCCCTTGATGAACCTGTACGTGATCGATCGAGGCCGGCGAATGGATTCAGCGTGCTCCTGCAGGTACAAGTTCTTCAGAGCCACGCCGAACCTCATCACCAGGTAGCTATCGTCGGAAGTCGGAGGTGGGATCATCCTCAATTTTTGCGCGGCACGCATCACTTCCATTGGGCGTAGCCACTGATCCGGATAGCGCTTCAGCACGGACCAGGCGATCTGCTTTGTGGTCAATTTCTTTTTCATGGCTCGTGTGCTACCCTTCACTCCCTCTCCCTCTCCCCCTCCCCGCTGCCGTCGAGGAGGGCGCGGACCCGTTGGGCAAGCGGTGAGCAGTCAGGCCAAAGATCACACTCGATCTCCACCCTCTCCACAATCGCCTCCAACTCCGCGATACGTTCCTTCATTTCCGGCGCGGATGCGAACAAATGCGCCGTGTCTGGCGCTAGTCGCAGGCCCATCGCGCCGACATCAAATCCGTCGTAAATCTGCATCAGGTCGCAATCCGGCAAGACTCTGTATTTGATGTCGCTCATCGTCTCACGTCCTCCTGGAAACCCTGATAGAAATGGTTCCGTATACCGTCCAGCCAACAGACACAAATCCGCCCACTCGTCATCGGCTACATGCCCCGGCATACACAGAGCGTCGAGTACAGCCATCACATCTTTTCTCCATCTCTCAATTCCTGCCCTCGCCTCTTCTAGCGCGGCTTCGGCGGACTCGGCGCGGGCGCCTAGTTCCTGGATTAGTTCCACACGGGCATCGCCGCGCTTCTTGTAGTGGAGCTGACCCGCTCGCAGCATCAGCTCCACTTCCCGCAACCGCTCCACCTCCTCTTGCGCGGCGGCGAGGGCGGCTTCCAGCTCGGGTACGCGGACGCGGTAGTGGCAGGCGCAGAGCGTGCCGCAAGCATCATGAGCACATTCGGGCGGCGACGTGCCTATGTGCACCCTGCCATCGTACCGTGGACAGAGGTGCTTGCCGTCCTTCTCAATCAATTTTATCTCATTCATCCTGACCGCCTTTCGGTTCGTTCAAAAAATCAGCCTCTATAGGAAACATCACTTCCCCGTCCCGCTGCCGTCAAGGATGGCACGTCGTGGGTATACCAATACCGAGGCTTCTCGCTCCCACTCGCACGCGCCGTCCATGTCGTGATCTGATACCCATGCCATAGGAGCAGCGTGAGCTACAAGTTTTCGTAACCGCCCCACCTCCGCTTCCGACGCGGCGAGGGCGGCTTCGGCGGCTGAGGCGCGTTTGAAGTATTCATCATAGAGGTTTTGAAAATGGTTTCTCGTATCTGCGGCAACCTCATACCTCTCCCCCAACCGCTCGTTCTCCGCTTGCGACGCGGCGAGGGCGGCGCGGAGTTTGGATATTCTCCGATCCCTGTCCTGACACGCCTTACACGGGCCCGTATATCCACATACCGGACACCATGGCACCTTTAACGGCTTCTCGTTTGCCTCACTCATCGCGGGACCGCCTCTCGTGGTGAACGCAACTTTCCGTTGGGCACGGTGTTCCATGTTTTTCGCAAGGTACAGTCCCCTCCTCCCCGCCTTCGGGGGCGGTGGCGAGAAGGGCGCGTGCTCTCAGCAGCGCGGCATACCCTTCGATGTAGTAGTTCACGCAGTTGCTTGACTTGTATCTGTCAAGGTCGTCAATGCCGTCCTCAAGCTCTTCCCCCACCCTCTCCGCAATCGAGCGCCAATGGTCGCGGGAGGCTAGTTGCGAGTCAGCAAACTCTTGTAGTCTGTTTGGCAGCGTGGTCGTGTCTTGAAAATCTCCTTTGTAGCCAAGGGATCGAAATGCATTACAGACGGCGAAGACTGTATCCCCATACGCCTTAGCTTTATTCATCCAATGCTGAACAGAGTTGCCCCGAAAGTATCCCTGTGCCGCCTCTGACACTTGTGTCTCTGCCCATTCTTTCTCTTCCTGCAACTCCGCAATCCTCCCCCTCGCCTCGGCTAGCGCGGCTTCGGCTGCTGAGGCGCGGCGCTTCAATGATGTGTTATCTTTCCTCACCTTGTCCCAATACTTGGTGTTCATCTGCTCCCGCAACCGCTCATTCTCCGCTTGCGAGGCGGCTAGCGCGGATTCGGCGGACTCCAGTTCGGCGTCTCTGCTCGCGTGCGAATCCTTGAGATGGCCGACCTCCACGCGCAATGCTTCGGCCTCGGATGCGTAGAACTCCCCCTCCGCTTGCGACGCGGCGAGGGCGGCTTGTGCCTCGGCTAGTGGGCATGGATTACCATCAACCTGGCAGTACTCACAGTTACATTGAATGCTCATTGATTGCCTCCCTTGCAGCACGCGTACCCCTTGCACGCCACCTCGGTGTGCGGCGTGATGTGGGCCGGGTGCCTCTCCAGTCGCATTTTGTCGCGCTCTGCCACACAGCCTTCCAGCTCCCAGTCGCACTCGACCCACCACTTCCAAGTTCTGTCGTGATTCTTCTCTTCGTAGTTGCGTCGAAGTTCGCAATCTCGTCGACACCGCTTGCACTCTTGGCGCAGGCGGTGGGCCTCGTTGTCCAGATACTCTCGCAACGTTGCTTGCGCCTTCTGCGTCGCTTCCCAAATCGCCTTTCGATTGTTCACTTCGCGCTGCCCGTAGAAGATGATCAGGGCGAGCAACAGCATCTGCAACGCGATCAAGATTTTGGTCCGGGTGCTCACTCGTCTTCCCCCGTTTTCTGAGGTCCATGAATCGGGCAGTCAATGTCGTGGCACTCCGCCAGGGCTCCTCGATAAGTGCAGTGCCCTTTTTCTCCGAGAAGGGAAAGCAGCCTGGCGTTTGGCACGTTCAAAACGTCCACCAGCGCTTCCGTCACTTCCACCTTCATCATCGTCACGGTGTGCTCGTCCAGGAACTTCTCTCTGTCGGGGTGGGATGCCAACCAGCCCATGAACAGCTCTTCACACACGTTCCGGTTGTGGCACCCCAGGACGCATCCTTTCCTGATGTCGTCCTCGTGCTTCCAGTTGAAGTGCAGGTAGAAAGGTACACCTCCGTCCACATTCCTGTACCGGATCAAGTACCCGGTCTCAGCTGTCATCGTTTTTTTAGCGCTGTCCATAGCTCACGCCTCCGTTGTCGGCGCAGACACCGACCACCCTTGAAGCCTTGGATCCGCGTCTTCATCATAGCAGTGCAGTCCGTTGCCGAACAGTTGCAGCTTGAGGTCGCACTTGTGGCAGGTCTGCTTTTTCCCGTGGTCCATTACCTTGAGGACCTCTTTACACCGGGGGCACCTCAGCCCAGTAGGTACCGAGATCATGGCGCCGGGATCTATCTGGGACCGTTGTATGTTCCTGATCTCGTATTTGTTGTAAAGTAGTGTTTCGTGCATGGTCGCCCTCCGAAGCCCGTTCCGCAATCATTTGAACCAATTGAGCCATTTCTGAGCCATTGTTGCAAGTCCTAGGCTCAAAGGTATAGCACAGGTACCCGGCAAAAGTCAAGCTCTAATTTTTCGGGAGGTCTTCAGTCCTCGTGCTCTTGTAGACGAGCTTTCGTGATGCTGCAGTAGCTTTCTTCTGTATCAGCCCCCACGACACGGAACCCCTCTTGACGTGCCGCAACAAGAGTCGAGCCGCTCCCCATGAAGGGGTCCAGCACAGTCCCGCCCGCAGGCGTAACCAGGCGACACAGGTAGCGCATGAGCGCCAACGGCTTTACAGTGGGGTGGTTATTATCCACACCCCGCTCTTTGCGGCTGGCCCGGGGGCAATAGAAAAAGCGGGAGGCGCCACCAGAGTCGTTGTACTCTGCTCCAGTGTGCGTCATACCATAGCCCTCGCCGGGACGTGACGACTTTCGTGGAACTCCAACCCGGCTTCGACTCTCTCCGGTTTGATTGTCGAGCAGCCTCCCCGCCTCTTCATCGAGGATCACGTTTGCAGGCCAGCGCCCTTTTGAAGCGTCGAAATCCGCGTCTGCAGTCGGATCGCTGAAAGTGTTGACTTTTGTACGCTTGGCATTTGCGAGCCCGTAGTCTGTCCGCTCCCTGCCTTCAACCCGACACGCGTCTATATTGAGCGCACCTGTTCCGTACTTCAACACATTCGCGGCTACCGTCCCCTCAAGGGGCTTGCGAGCCAGTATAATAGGCTCCCACGCAGGCTTTAGCGCTGTCCCCCACCCCTCCCAGCAGAGTGACGCGGGCGTGTTACCTCCCGTGGACAGCTGCCCACTGTGACCCAGCCCCATGATGGATCCATCACCTCGACGATCTTGGCATGCTTTCGTTAGCTTCCTTTCGTCAGCAGAATAACCCAATAAGCTGGCCAACTTCTCACGATAATCCGCTGACGGTGTAATAAACTCTAAAGGTTTTCCTACTGCGCGTGAACGACCCTCTTCCCAGTCTCTAACGCTGGACGCAGTGCAGCCAATCTGGTTTGCGAGATCTTCCCGAGAGATGCCACGGCTTTCTCTTTTCTTTTTGAGCAAAGCGGCTTGTTCGCGGGGAGAAGTTCCGCCTGCCTTATCGATCGCTTTGCTTACATTTAAACTTTTAGGGAAACCGGACCCGAATAGCCACATTAAACAATCTCGGATCTCGAAACCAGCGTCCTCGATGGCGCAGGTGAGCCGGTGGTAGGTTCGTGTGCCACCGAAAGCCAGGAGGTGTCCTCCCGGTTTTAGCGTATTGCGAAGTATTTCCCAAAAAGTTACGCCAGGCACCTGATGGTCCCAGTCCTTGCCCATGAAGGACAGGCCGTAGGGAGGATCGCAGATGATTGCGTCAACCTTGGGAAGAGTTCGCAGGGTCTCTCTACAGTCACCGTGGTACAGAGCGACTCCAGGTTGTTCGTAGTACAGACTCATCGTGCTCATGCCTTTCGTTGATGCGGACGCGGACTACATCCCCGAGGACGTAACATAGGTACCCGGCAAAAGTCAAGCTCTAAATTTTGAGACCCCTTGAGGCAGTGTGCGGATACCGCCCAAAGCGGTCCTACGAGGCTTCGAGATTCCTCCCAAATATTGCGAAAATTTTAATGGGTATCCTCCCAATAATTGAGTAAGTGATTGGGTAGTCGAGCCCCCGCCACAAGGAGTCCTCCAGCTGCTCGTGAGCGGGCCCTTGAGGTCCTCCCAAATTGCGTGAAGCATTTACCGGTGAGATTCGTGCCGGCAGTCGGTGCGTTTTCTCGAAGGTATTAATACAGTTTTCTCGAAGGGGTTATTACGGTTTCCTCAGGTATTAATACAGTTTTCCCCAAAGATTGCGAAACGTTTACCGGGTACTTCCCCAAGCTGTTGGTTGTAGGTTGATGAGAAGTGAGCGAGATGGACGGTTGGTGGGTCAGTTTTAGAGGGTTGGGAAATTTTGGTAATATTTTCGCGGGGTTGGGGGAGGGTTATTGGAAAATATTGTAAATTTTTTGGTATATTTTGTGAGAGTCGAAGCGCCCCCGATCAGTTCGCGATCCGTTTAGATCGACCCCCCACCCTTCACGATCCCCCCAACACCCCGTAATCATTCACCTAATCCGATAATCCCCGGCCAATATTTGGCCCATAATCCCCGGCCAAGGGGTGGCCAATCTCCTTACACTAGCCCACCATATCCTACCCACCACGATCAGGGATTAACCAAGCAACTACATACACTTAGCCCTGATCGCCAAGCATTGCCCGATCCACCGCCCGGGCCGGGCTGATTATGGATCGGCCAAGCCTGGGCCACAATCCCCAAGCTTTGGCCCCTCCTGCATTGGCCAAGTATTGGGAATCATTGGCTAATCATTGGCCGAGGGTTGATCGTGTAGGCTGATCGCCAACGAATGACCATACGTTGCCATACATTCGAGTGACCATACGTTGCACTATGTTGCCATACATACGAATGACCATACGTTGCCATACATAATACATCGGGTTACTACTCTCCCTTACATCGGATCACTACTTAAAATACATCGGGTTACTACTCTCCCTTACATCGGATCACTACTTAATAAATACCCTATACATAGTGCAACGTATGGTGGATCGTGATCGCCTGATCAACGTTCCTTCGGGTATTGAAGGAACGTACATGATCATGATCGTGATCGGCGGAGGACCGTGATCGCTGATCGTGATCATCGAAGCTTGATCATGATCGCTGATCGTGATCGGGCTGATTATTAGGGCGTGATCGGTGATCGCTGATCGTGATCGCTTGGAGCTGATCGTGATCACCGGTTGTGGATCGGTGGTTGATCGTGATCGCTTGGAGCTGATCGTCGAGGAATCCGCAAGAGATCGCGGAATCTTCACGAATGGCTGCAGTGCGTGAGTTGATCGCGGGATATTGCGGGGGTCGATTCAACGGATCGCGGATCATGGATCGCGGATCGGGGGGCGC
>Ga0307376_10005529_pt1 | contig 11358 bp, 13 predicted proteins | sample TR2MG_FD_202536 | JGI IMG/M metagenome (GOLD analysis project Ga0307376, IMG submission 202536) | Soil microbial communities from Risofladan, Vaasa, Finland - TR-2 | ecosystem: Environmental > Terrestrial > Soil > Coastal area > Acid sulfate soil | place: Finland: Risofladan, Vaasa | collected... | reverse complement strand
AAAGACATTGTTTCGATTTCAAACACGGTATTAGGAAGAACAGTATTAAATGTAGTTTCTGAGCAATCTAATCCTGTTGATGGAGTTACATATCCAAACGACACAGAGCCATCGGCATTACAATTAAACTGATTGTTAAGAGCTGCTGTTCCTAATAAATTATGTCTTCCCATAAGAACAACTTCTCCTGTTATTTCTCTTTTGCGAGGAGCAATTGCCTGTGGGAACAATTCTGCATTTAATGTGAAAAATCTTTCAACATCGTTATTAATAGTCATGTTAAAACTTCTAACATATTCACCACCAATACTAAAATTATCATTAACAGAATCTAACTGAACTCTCGCATCATTCCACGTTACAACTCTTGTAGTTCCAAAACCACCCGCAGTTCCTGGATCACAAATAAGGTTTGCTGGATCTGTCAAATTAACCGTTTCACGATTTCTTCCTACAATCTCAACTGTACATTGAACGATATCTGACTGAGCTACTGTAAAATTAAAACTATTGACCATGCAGTTTTTATACGTAAACGTAGCAGCATTCGCATCCAAAGTCGTAGCATACTTCACATCTAAGTCAAAATCACTTAAAAGACCATTGGATTTTCGAGTAACAGCATATCGATACATTATCTCAAACAAAGTTTCTGTAGAACCGCTATTGACCTCATAAACAACCGGGAAGTTAACGCTGCCGTCAACCAATTTTGGCCCCAATTGATATGCTGTCCTATCATATCTGCTGTCAACAAGATCTGGTTTTGTAATTTCTTGTGTTACATTAATATCCGCCGATAACGCTCTAAAAACGTAATCTCCATGTGTTGTTTGACCCCCAGAAGCCACATGAGCATCGATTGTGCCCGCTTGAAGTCTTACAAACCCAACATATCCCATAAATGCGGGTGGTTGTCCAAAAGGTATAGCCATTTTATCTCTCCCTTTTTATATAATTATTTTTTGTTATATGTAATTACATACTATAATTACACAGTACTCCAATTTGTTGTGTCATAACCAGCTGACTCGCATAAATTAGCCCATCCCACAGGGCATGCTGCCCAAGTTGGTGTCATGTTAAAATTAATCCATGCATCCATCTTTGCAGCCGCTGTCCCTGATCCCCCAGTGTGACTAATAACAAAATTATTAACTGCTCGAACAGCATCAAGAATAGCCCCTACATTTGTCTCGATTGTTTGGGCAGAAACATATGCCGCATTAAACGGGCTCAACAACGCTAATTCAATTTCTAGAGCAGCATCTGCATTGGCAGAAGGATCTGGATAAGTTGTCGTATCAACATCAACAATTGCATTTAGGGCTACTCTAGAATCTGCGCTGATTGTTGATAAACTTGTGTTAATTGTTGCATATGCATCGGCAATTGCTTTATATAAATCTGTATCTATTTGTGTCATTTCATTCTCCTATAAATCTCTTTTATTAATATTCCAAAAAAATATTATTATTCCTTTTTATTTTATTCTAATTATTTATTACTTATAAATACCATTATTTTTTTATTTTTCCTTCTTCTATTTTTGATATTTTTTTATTTTTCCTCTATTTATTTTAAAATTATCTTAATTTTGGTTCTTGCCTACATAATGACTGAATTTCCTCTTCTTCTGCAAACCAACTTATTTTAGCTGCTTTTAATAGTTCTCCCTTATGAATAGACCCATATTGCATCTCTGAAGGCCAAGAATTGAAAATAAACCTATCTGGTATAATCACAGAAGCTTCATCTTTATCAAAACTAAAAGGCACACAGTCTGCCAATCTAATGCTTTCATTAGCCCCCGAAACATTGTCATCTTCTGTAAAAATATAAGTAATCCAATTCTCATGTGTAGAATAATCATCTTCTATAATTATTCTTCTTGGATAAGAAACATAATCATCCCTATTAGTTAATTCTATATTAACATCTCCAACATTAATATCTGAACCTAAAGTTGTTATATTATAATCAGCCACTAATGGAAAAAGATTCCTTTTCAGCCCTTTTTGAATCTCATCTGCCATGGCACAACAAAAACGATATCCTTTTTCATGAGTAGAAGACTGCACATAAATAGTTAATTCTATCTGATATCTTTCTTTTGTGCTTTCCAGCGTCATCCATTCTGATGTTCTGCTCAATCCATTAACTGTTATTGCTGGAAATCTAGGAATTACATCTGGGTCTCCTACATAAATACCCTGAACAAATTGCTCTTCTATTGTTTTAATCAAAATAGTATCTTCTGCTATTGTCCAATCATTTAGGGTTCCTACTGACAATGTTATTAAATGATTATCCGTATCAACAGCGTCAATAATAAGGCCTGTTTCATAAACGCCAGCAGCCCCTCCTTTTTTAAGCATCACTTGATCTCCCGGAGAAAATCTTCTTGAATCTGCTACGCTTATAACAGTATCCCCTATGCTTAAATTAGATTGTATTCTACTAGCAGTGTTAACCCACTTAAAAACAATTCTTCTAACACTATCTAATATTTCTATCATTGCCATAATTATTTTCCTAGTATCTTGCTTATCTCTCTTCTAGCAAGTTCATCAATAATATCTTGATTTATTATATTAAATTCATCTGGAGGAGTATCTAATTTTTCTTTTTTTAAATACTGTTCTGCCAAATGGTTAACCCATGCTTCTCTGTCATCTTTGCCCAATTTTGACTCAATAATATCTCCATCTTCTCCAATAACTTTACCATTAGCCATTTTTGCTCTTTTTAAAAACCCATTAAAAAACTTTTCTAAATCAGTTTTTTCATTCATTATTTAATTTGCTTTCTACCCTTCTCAATTGTTCCACCTGTTGGCAATGAATATTGATCAACCAAATTGCTGTTGTAAAATCTACGACCTATACGATGGGCTCCATGCAATATAATTGTTCCATTTAACACATCATTTAATCTATCATATGCCAAATTCCTTATTTGCTCTCCATAACCAGAGGTATTAGGAGAACTTTCAGACATAAAATATTTATCATAAATATTTGCAGATGCCAATCTTGCAGAAACAAATCTAAGAGGAGGAGGGTACGAAACTCTCAATAACCTTGTTCCCGAAGAAAAAGAATATTGTATTTCTGAAACTGTAGAAAATGTATCTCCTCCAATTACTTCGTCTATTTCATGTCTTTCTTCATTTGTCCCATCTGTTAATAAAATAATATCTCCTGAAGCTAATGGGCAATATCTCTCAAGAACAATATATGGATTAGAAGGATCAATAGATGAAAATAGTTCTGTTTCAAAATCAACTCTTTCACAGAAAGGAGTTATATATAACTCGCTTAATAAAGAATCTATTTCACTATCCCCTAATTGAATATAATAATTTACATTTTCTGTAGTTACTAGATTCTTATCCAGAACATTGCCGACATTCAATAAGCTTGAAAGAGTTCCTAAGCTATCTGAGGTGCTCGCGGTCGCGCTTGTCAAAGCCTGGGCAATGGTTAATTTTATATCATTCTCAGTGCAATATCCCATAATTTTCTCCTATACATTGATAAATTCTTTTTCTAATAATTCGCAATAATTATCTTCAAAATATTGTTTTATATACTTATATGTTAATTTCTTACTCAAATATTTTACTCCATAAAAAAAGAAGTTATACTTTATATATATAACTTCTTTAAAAACTCTTAAAAACCTTTATTTTTTAAGCAAGCATTTCGTCTATTTTTTTATTCTTTAGTTTTTTCTGCGAAATAATCGCTTGAGTTAATAAGCCCTTAACTACTGAATTTCTTGGATCTTTAGACTGTATAACATCTTTAATTTTAAATGGCAAATCCATATTTTTCACTACAGATTCAACTTTTTCCCTAAACCCTTTAGGCATAGAAGTTCCACCTGCTATAACAATATCTAATGGTGCTTCAAATTCACTCTTAACTTTTGCAAATTTATTAGCAAAATTCTTAAAAACATACTCGATCATATTGGTATAATAAGCATCTAATGCAAAAATTACATCGTCATCATAATCTATGTTATTAAAATCTAACTTTGTTTCTTTAATATTAGTAACTTGTGAAATAGGTTTATCTGTATGCTCTGATACTTTTTTATCAATCCAGTCTCCAGACCTAGCGGCACTCATTCCAAGAACAGGAAGTGCCTTATACGCTAAAACGCAATTAACCTTACCTGCTCCAAACGAAATTCCGATACCACTAAAAGGAGTTTTTGAACCATCTGCTTCAATCATAATAGGCTTTTCTGCTAAAATAACAGCATGCCCTTCTTCAATAACTTTTACATTCCAGCCTAAACGTTTGAACATGCCTTCTAATCTTACCTTATGAAAAAGATTATCTTGAGCTCCATCAACAGGATCTGAAGAGACACATATACAAACAAGAGATTGATCATCAGGAGCCTTGCCAATAGATGACTCTATCATCTTTGCCATTACTAACATCTTTTTATCTTCTCCCTTATTAAGAACTCCACCCTGCATAGGCCTTCTTAATTCAACTTTTCCAGGAAACATTCTAGCAACTTTCATACTATCTTCGCCCATAATATAATAATGCTTTTCATCTGACACATATTGCCAATCATTTTGTGCCAGAACTTGTTCTATATCTTCAGAAGCCTCTAGCTCTACAAAAGCATTTCTAATCTCTTTAATATTTAACTTACCATTACTATCATTTTCTGCAACTTGAAAAAACATTGTCCCTGGATCTACACTACAAACTCTAGAAGCCATATTAATTAACCTTTCTCATATGGAATATAATTTTTCCAAAAATATTTATAAATCTAATATATCAAACCGGCTTTCAATCGGATCAGATACAGCTTGTTCTGTAAATGGCATTTATAATAATCCTTCCAACTCATTTATATTATCTAATATCGTATTTTCTTGTTGTTCTTCTTTATATTTCATTTGTTTTATATCTGTTCCTTCTACTATATTATCGACAGATCGTGCATTAATATCTACTAATAAATCTTCATTTATTTCTACCTCTTCATCTGTCCTAGTCTCTACAATATTATTTCCCTGCATAATTACTGTTTTTGACTCTGGCATTGATTGAATTATTTTTTTTGCAAAATCTTCTAAATCTTCCTTACTAACAGAATCTGTAGGGACTTTTGTCTGTTGAGACATAACAGCTTTCATCTCTTCTATAAGTTCTTTTTTTAAATTATCTATAACATTGATAGGCTGAGATGGCTCTTGACGATGCACATGTTTCGGTTTTTCTCCATCTTTTGATCTTACCTCTACTTCCCCCTTCTTCTTAGCATTTTTAAGGGATCTAGAAACAATTTTATCTAAATCAACTGCTTGTCGAGGCCCTAGGGTTACTCCCAAATCTCCCAAAACAAGAGTTTGTTTTGTCTTATTCACTATAAAAAACATATACTACATCCTTCTTGTTTTTGGAAATGGTTTATTTTCTGCCTTTAAAGAAATAATACTTTCTTTTTCGCATTCTGGGCAAATATAATACACCTTCCCATCCCTAAAATTTATTTCAATATTAGGATCTTTGTCATGATTCCTACAATGTGAGCAAACAGTTGTTATAGTCATATTATTATATTATCGTAATAAACTATCAAATAACTTATAGAAATCTGATTTCTCTTTTCGTATGGCCTTATCAATTACATCCGTATTCATAGAGGCAAATTTATAACTCTGTTGCTTCATCTTATACAATTTTAATAATCTTACTTGTGCTGTTTTATAATATTCAGCAACCAGTCTTAGTGCTGAGAAATCAGGTTTTTCACGTCCATGTTTTTCAAAAATATAGTCCATTTCGACTTCAATTTCGTCCATTCTTTGCATAATCTCGCTTCTCTCTTTTTCTTTTTCGGCAACCATTTTTTGATTATTCTCTATAGTCGATTTTGTTGTCTTCCCTTGTCCTAAATAAATATAATAATCTAATGGCAATAATGACATCCCTTTCCATCTATTTATATGGCTCTCAAATTGATTTCGAACATTCTCATCCTTAATACTTTTTAGCAAATTAATCCATCCCTTACCTCCTTTTTTATCTTTTAAATTCCGAATTCTCTTAAAAGCATCATTATTGGCCCATATTTTTTTATCTGCTATAGCATTTTTCGCTTTATTAATATTTTCTATAATCAAAGGTATCTTTCTGCTATACATATCAAGTTTATGATATTTATAAAGCACATATTCCCTCCACCCAACTTCTTTTGGAGGAGTGGACGGTATCGCATACGTTTTCATCTCTTCAGCTACCAATCCTCTATCTTGTTGTTCTTTTTCTTTTTTAATTTGTATCATGGCTTGAACATGCTCTGGGATTTCTTCTCCCCTTACTTTATAATATAGCTCTGTGTTTGTTTCTCTGTCTTCGTCATAGACATTGGCAGTCTGTGCCCATGGGCTAAGAAAATTCTTTATTTGAGTACTGCGACTATCAAATATGTCAACGAATGATTTTCTTACTTCTATCGGGAATTCTTCTATATGCTTTTTAATATAGGGCAAAATTGGCATATAGGCAGCCCCTAAATCTGCTAAATAATTCTTTCCTATATCTTCATATACTTTTTTAATTTCTTTTTCTCTTTTTTCCCTCATCTTTGGAGATGCTATTTTATCCAGATTCTTCATTTCCTTTTCAAGTTCAAGTCTTTTTGCATATGCCTCAAACGGTTTTTTAAGATCTGTCTCCTTTTCTTTTCTCGTTACTCTTTTTCCTTGCTGTAATGTCATGTTCACAAAATTATTTATTTTCATAGAGACAGCCTGTTGAGAATCTCCTCCTATTTGCTTCCCAGTCGTTGGATCTATCTGCGGCTCTATAACATTAGAAAGCTTTTTAAGCAAATACATATCTCTTTTATTTCTAAATTGATTTCCAATTATATCTGAAGCATCACTATGGCCAGCTTTCTGCAAATCAAAAATTTTACTCTTAATTTCTCCTAAATCAGCAAATGCATCTAAAATGACCTTATAACTAATCATTTCTCTCCATTTGGGATTAAAAGATGACTTAATTTTTCCGGACTTAATTTTTTCTTTATACTCCTTAACCTGTGCTTTATAATTCTCTCTTTCTTCCTCTCCTTTTCCTATCGATCTAAAATTCTTTAAAATTTCAATCGGTAGAATATTTTTTCCTCTATCATTCTGATATACCATTTTAGACATATCTTCCGTAAGAGGCGTGGCCGATGCCGAAAACAATTTTTCGAATTGCTCTAACACATATTTAAAACAAGTATTTAATTTTTCAGCTTTAGAATAACTCCCTATAATAGAATCTTTTACATTAGCAGGAAGAGTTTTCTCCCCTATCTTAAAATCTCTGATGTAGTTTTCCATCATAGCTTGTGATGTTGATTCATTTAGTTTTTGCATGCTATCAATATCTTCTCTAAATAATTCCTTAGTAATAAAAGAAATGTCTTGCGCCTGTTTGCTTGTTGTCTGTTGTCTTTGTAACTTTTCTTTTTCAGTTAGCCCCTCAAGACCCAAACCAATATCCCCTGTATTCACTGCATCAGACTTATCTACAACTGAGTTTCTTCTACCCTCTTCTTCATCCTGATCAGTAATAGTGTTATTATGTTTTTTCATTACAGCCAACAAACCTCTTTTCAACCATCTCATAATGGCTGGCTCCATATTCTCTATGGAATCTTTTAATCTTTCATATAAAATGCCGCCATTGTCATTATTAAATTTTGATAGAACTCCCAGTTGTTTATTTTCGTTCCCTTCAGCATCGGCAAAATCATTAGCAAAAACAGCATGCAAATTATCTATTAAAAATGGCTCTAGATAACTTGGATTTTTTAAGAAAAAGTTTAGCCTTTGATCTCGACCCTCTTCTTGCTTAACTTTTGTTAGCCCTGGCTCTCCAAACGCGAAAGTAATTCCATCTGTAAGTAGCTGAACAGGATCTTCATTAAAAATAGACAATCCCAAATCTTTTAAAAAATTACCAACTTTTAAATCAATTTTCCCCTCATACTTCATATTAACCGCTTCCATTATTTTTGAATTAAGCAAAACATCCAATTCAGAAACAGCAACACTTGACAAATCGTCCTTGCCATAAAGGTTCTCTGATACCTGTCTTGTTTGCTCCTCTAATCCTTCATCATCTATCTCTTTTATTCTCTCATCATATGCTCCCCAAATTTTTTCTGATTTTTCAAGCATCGTATTAATAAAAGCTTTTGAAAGATTTTCATCGATAGGGATATTTCTGCTTCTGCTTTCACCTTGTATTTTTTCATTTAAAATACCCCTCAAATTTTGAAAATTTCCCGATTCTTCATCTCTTTTTATTAAGATAGAAAGCATGTTATCTGGGCCGATAATATCCTTATCTGCCTTATGCTCTGAAACATCTTTCATCTCTTTTATGTTCTCACGAACCCATCGATTCATTATGGAATTTATTTCTTCTGGAACATTTGAAGAAATATCCTGAGGCGCAGATACTTGAAACGAGGGAGCCTGTGGAGTAACTGCTTGAGGCTCAGTCTCTTGAGGTGTAGATGCTGGTGGTGAGGCTACTTGAGGTAAATTTTCCTTATTTTGAACATCTATATTAACAGGGATATCTGAAGGAACTGGACGAATATTTTTTGGCTTTACATATTGTCCTAATTGAGACTCCTTCTTCCTTAAATTAAAAGCTTGATAAAAAATATTACCACTTTTAACCATTTTTATGATTTTGTTTATATTTATCATTTCTTCTCCGATAGAGCACAATCTTATTATAATCTATAAATAAGTATTTCTATTTTTATGCTCTTAACCCTTTATTTTTTCGAAAAATATCTATCCTCAATTTCTGTCACTATCGGATTCCTAACAATATCTTCCTTTGTAAATCTTACAATATTAAGACCTGAAATTCCCTCTAGTCTCTCACAAGCATCTACAAGCCCATTTGTGCCTTTAATATCTGTTTGATGAGGGTCTCCCGTAATAACAACTTTGCAATTTTCTCCGATTCGAGTTAAAAACATTCTCACTTGTTCTGGATTTGTATTTTGGCACTCGTCCAAAAGAACAAATGAATTCCTAAACGTGGTTCCCCTCATAAACGCCAAAGGAAATGTCCTTATTGCTCCTGATTTTATATATTCTTCGATTTGCTTAACATTTAAAAAATCTTCTAAAAAATCAAAAATAGGATACATATATGGGTAAATTTTCTCATTTAAATCTCCCGGAAGAAATCCTAAATTCTCATGATTTGCTTCAACACAAGGTCTTGTAAAAATCATTCTGTCATATTTCCCCATGACAAATTCTCTAAGACCACTCACAACGGCTATCCGTGTTTTGCCGCTTCCTGGAGGGCCTGCTACGATTGTTATTAAATTATCCTTAATTGATTTTAAAAGTAATTTCTGATTTTCGCTTTTTGCCGTAATTGATATTCTTTTTATTTCTTCTCTTTTAAACTTTGTTTCTGTCTGCTTTGATTCTTTTTTCTTTAACTCCTCTTCTCCATTCCCACATCCATTCCCATTTTTCTTTTTTCTAGACATAGGGCTCCTTTAATAAAATATGTTGAAAGATTAATCTGAATCATCTGTCTCATAAATAACCAAACAAACTTGGCTATTCTCTTCAGATGGGATCGCTTTCATTCCAGACATGACAAATTCAACAACTTCCGGACGGTATTGCTCCATTTGTTCTTCAACAACTTTCCAGAATTTTGTTGGAATATAAACACTCTTTCCTTTTAATGCTTTAATCCTTATATCTAATAAATCAAATCCATAATCTTCTTTTAATTCATCTATTTTATTATTTACCTCATTACGATAAAATAAATCACTCCATCCTTCTTTTAAATAAGAATCATCTAAAAACTCTTTTTGATCTGCGGAAAGACTTTTAAAAATAATTTTTCTTTGCTCCCTTGATAAATACCTTGCGTAATGCCAATACTCAGCAAAACTATTAAAAACAGGACGTTTTAACATTTTTCACCCCACCCATTCCTATCAAAAGATCGTCACATCAACAGCATGATGAGTTACAAACGTCAAACAATTTACATTATTCTTTTCAAATAGCTCAAGTAATGACGACTTAACATTGTCAATTTGTTCTTGTGTAGCTGGATTTTTATCATCTCCAACTCTAACAAATAAAAATCTTCCTTCTATAGCACTAAGATCCTTAATCTTAACATCCTTTTTAACACTTACTCTCATATTTTTACCATTATCTTCTTTACTATTTGCTTTACTCATTATCATTCTCCTTTTTTTTTGTTTCAAACTGTGGTGGAATTACTTTTATATCTCCATGATCTAACACCCACGAATTATTTCTATCTAATGTCCCCATACAATATTCTACTATTGTTTTTGTTTCCATTCTAATAGGCTTCTTTTGCAATAAAGTATATTTTAGAACCTTATTAATATTTTTTGTTTCCGGATCATCTAAGAGAATCCTATTAACTAATCCCTCTTGAGGCATAAACATAAAAGTAGCACCATTTTTAGCCCATTGTAAAGCTTGTATTCTTTCTTCTCTATTAAGCATCTATATTTTTCTCCTTAACTTAACTATAAAATTATCGTCATTTTTGTCCCATAATATTAAGTTTAAAAATGCCAAAATGACAATCTCTATAAAAAAATATTAGTTTTTAATCCATTATTATGGTTTTTAGTTCTGGCACAAATTTTGCATATAATTATAAATGTAAAAATATTATTTTATTAAGGAGTTAAAAATGACTTTAGCGTTAAGAAGAACACCGAACATGTTAAAAGTATTAGACAGAATTGGGAAAGAAGAAGATTTATTTTCTGCACTAACAGATGACTTGTTTCATTTTCATGGATTCTCCCCTCTTAAAGGAATCGGAAATCCAAGCTTTTCACCCGCCTTAGATTTTGTGGAAAAAGAAAAAGAATATCTTATTAAAGTAGAAATTCCTGGTATGGACAAAAAAGATATTGAAATCGAAATTGATAACAATACTTTAATCTTGAAAGGAGAAAAAAAATCAGAAAAAGAAGAAGAAAATGAAGAATCTTATGTCTGCGAAAGATGTTATGGTTCATTCAGAAGAGAAATTGTCCTTCCAGAAAATTGTAATGAAGAAGGAATAGAAGCATCTTATGAGAATGGCGTGTTGAATTTAAAACTGCCAAAAGCAGAAATAAAAGAAAAAGAGAAGAAGAAAATACTTATTAAGTCATAGGCCACTTATAAGGGATAAAAGCCACTCTTGTGGTGGCTTTTATTTTTTTGACTTTAACTCATTATATCGTTTTAAAGTTTCTTCTCTTTTATTTTTTAGATCTTCT